>Ga0207667_10004832_pt1 | contig 16477 bp, 15 predicted proteins | sample KBSCornC52_FD_184301 | JGI IMG/M metagenome (GOLD analysis project Ga0207667, IMG submission 184301) | Corn rhizosphere microbial communities from Kellogg Biological Station, Michigan, USA - KBS Corn C5-2 (SPAdes) (version 2) | ecosystem: Host-associated > Plants > Roots > Rhizosphere > Soil ... | reverse complement strand
TCGCCCTGGACCGCGCGAACACCATGATCGGCACGGCGGGCGGCGAATCGGCGCTCGTGGTGCGCAGGGGGGAGGGCTACTTCCTCGCGCGCTTCGGTGGGATGCACGCGCCGCGGCTCAACGCGAGGGAGCTCGAGCCCGGCAGCCATGCCATCGGCGTGGGCGACCGGATCGAGGTGGGCGGCTCCCGTTTCGAAGTCATCCAACCGGCGCACTGGCCGCAAGAAGGACAACGATGAACCGCAAAGCGAACGGATCGACGCACGCGAGCGACGCCGCGAAGGCGGCCGACCTGCTCGTCACCGTCGCCTCCACCCTCAACGAGCGCCTCGCGGTCACCGCCGACGAGCTCGCGCGCAGCCAATCGCTGCTGCGCGAGGCCTCCGACGAGCTGATGACCGCGTTCCGCGGGGCGGCCGACCGCATCGTCGCGGCCCAACGCGGCGCCGACGCCGAGAAGAGCGACGAGTACGGCCTCGTGCTCGACCATCTCTACCGCGCGTGCCAGCACCTCCAGTCGCACGACCTCGTGAACCAGCTGATCGATGCGCAGAAACTGCGCGTCGACAAGATGCGCGAGAAGCTCGTGCAGGCGCTTTCGCTCGCGGCGCCCCCGGTGTCGCGCCCCGACGAGGCCGAGCCCTGGATCGAGCGCTCCCGCGCGATGCTCGACTGCATCGTCGCGGGCATCCGCCAGATCGACCAGGACGCGCACGCCCCGCTGGGCGACAAGCACCACGCCGGCAGCGTGGACCTTTTCTGAAGGATGACCGCCATGAAGACGATTCTTGCCGTTGACGATTCCGCCACGATGCGCGAGATGGTGACCTTCGTGCTCGAGTCCGCGGGCTACCGCGTGATCGAAGCCGAGGACGGCGCGCAGGGCCTCGACCGTGCGTCGGCGCAGAACGTGGACCTGGTCATCACCGACCAGAACATGCCGAACATGGACGGGCTCACGCTGGTGAGGAGCCTGCGCGAGCTGCGCGACTACAAGAGCGTGCCGATCCTGCTCCTCACGACCGAGTCCTCGGACAGCATGAAGTCCCAGGGCCGCGCCGCGGGCGCGACCGGCTGGCTGGTGAAGCCGTTCGATCCGGCCACGCTCCTCGAAGTCGTGCAGAAGGTGCTTCGCTGAGGACCCCCATGCCGATCGATCTCAACCGGTTCATCGCCACCTTCTTCGACGAGGCCCGCGAGCACATCGAGTCCATCGAGGAGATGGCGATGGCGCTCGAAGCCGGGCGCGGGGATCCGGAGCTGCTGAATTCCATCTTCCGCGCCGCCCACTCGATCAAGGGCGGCAGCGGAACCTTCGGCTTCACGCAGCTCGCGGAGGCCACGCACGAGATGGAGACCCTCTTCGACGCGCTGCGCAAGGGACGCGGCACGGCGGACGCGACCACGGTGCGCCTGCTCCTCGATTCGTGCGATGCGTTCAAGGCGCACCTCGAGCGCCTGAAGGCCGGCGATCGCGGCGAGGATGCCGCCATCGAGGCGGCGCGCGCGCGCCTCGCGGGCTACCGCGGCGAGGCTGCCATTCCCGCGGCGCCGGTCGAGGCCGCGCAGGAAGAGTCGTTCTTCGCCGCGCCCGCGCCGGCGCCCGAGCCGAAGCGCTCCGGCGCGTACGGCCTGTTCGAATCCACGCCGGAACCCGCCGCCGCGCCCGCCGCGGACAAGTTCGGCTTGTTCGAGCCGATGCCGGGCTCGACCAACGCCGGCGAGGCCGCGCGCGCGCGCGCGGAGCAATCCTCGATTCGCGTGAGCGTGGAGAAGATCGACCGCATCGTGAACCTGGTGGGCGAGCTCGTGATCGCGCAGGCGATGATGCAGCAGTCGGTCGGCAGCCTTCGCGACGAGCATGACGAGAACCTCACGCACAACCTCGCGACCCTCGACCGCAACGCGCGCGACCTGCAGCAGGCGGTGATGTCGATCCGCATGATGCCGATGGAGTTCGTGTTCAGCCGCTTCCCGCGCCTGGTCTACGACGTGTCGACGCGCCTGGGCAAGAAGGTGCAGCTGCGCACGCAGGGCCACGAGACGGAGCTCGACAAGGAGCTGATCGAGCTGCTCGTCGATCCCCTCACGCACGTGGTGCGCAACGCCATCGACCACGGCATCGAGTCGCCCGAGGAGCGCCGGCGCGCCGGCAAGCCCGAGCAGGGAACCGTGGGCATGCGCGCGACGCACCGCGGCGGCAGCGTCATCATCGAGGTGACCGACGACGGGCGCGGGCTCGACCGCGATCGCATCCTCGCGAAAGCGCGCGAGCTCGGCATGCCCTCCGACGAGTCGATGACCGACGAGCAGGTGTGGGGCATCATCTTCGAGGCCGGCTTCTCCACGGCGAAGGAAGTGACCGACGTCTCCGGCCGCGGCGTGGGCATGGACGTGGTCCGGCGCAACATCACCTCGCTCGGCGGCAACGTCTTCATCTCCTCGGAGATGGGCGAGGGCACGACCATCACCATCCAGCTTCCGCTCACCCTCGCGGTGCTCGACGGCATGATCGTGAGCGTCGCCGACGAGCAGTACATCGTGCCGATCGAGTTCGTCGCCGAGGCGTTCAAGCCGGGCGCCAACGACATCCGCACCATCGTGGGACAGCCCTCGCTCGTCGCCGTGCGCGGCGAGCAGCTGCCCATCGTGCGCCTCGAGGATGTCGTGCAGCTTCCGGAGCCCGGACGCGACCGAGCGCAGCCGCTCTGCCTCGTGGTCGAGGTGGACAACCGCCGCGCCGCGCTCCTCGTCGACAGCCTCATCGGCCAGCAGCAGCTGGTGGTGAAGTCGCTCGACTCGAACCTGCACTCGGTGGCGGGGGTCGCGGGCGCGACCATCCTGGGCGACGGCCGCGTCGCGCTGATCCTCGACGTGAGCGCCGTGACGCGCACCCATGCCGCGCGCGCCCCGGTGAAGGTGGCCGCATGAACGCGCAGGCCGAGCCGCGCATGGATGCGCCGGCCTCGGCGCAGCGCGAGTTTCCCTTCGACCGCGAGCACTTCCGCCTCATCAGCGAGCGCGTCTACCAGTTCTCCGGGATCCGGCTGCCGGTGGCGAAGCGCGAGATGGTCTACGCGCGCCTCGCGCGGCGGCTGCGCACGCTCGGCATCGCTTCGTTCGACGCGTACATCCGCTACCTCGAGCTCGAGCCCGCCGAATGGGAGCACTGCACCAACGCGCTCACGACGAACGTCACCTCGTTCTTCCGCGAGGAGCACCACTTCCGCTCGCTCGCGCTGCACGCCGCGGCGCATGCCGCGGAGCATGCCGCGAGCGGCGCGCCGTACCGCGTCTGGAGCGCCGGCTGCTCGACCGGCGAGGAGCCGTACACGATCGCGATGTGCCTCGCCGAGACGCTGGGCAACGGCGCCTTCCGCGTCGTCGCGACGGACCTCGACACCCAGGTGCTCGCGACGGCGCGCGAAGGCGTGTATCCGCTGCAGTCCGTCCTCAAGGTGAGCGAGGAGCGCCAGAAGCGCTTCTTCCTGCGCGGAACCGGCCGCTTCGAAGGACGCGCGCGAGTGCGCCGCGAGCTCGGCTCGCACGTGGAGTTCGCGCGGCTGAACCTGATGGAGCGCGAGTGGGCCGTGGAGGGCCCGTTCGACGCCATCTTCTGCCGCAACGTGATGATCTACTTCGACAAGCCCACGCAGGCGCGACTCATCGAGCGCTTCGCCGCGCTGCTCGGGCCGCACGGGCTCTTCTTCGCGGGGCACGCCGAGAGCCTGCTCGACAACGGACGCCATTTCCGGCTCAGGGGCCAGACGGTATACGAGCTGGTGGCGCGGACGCACACACAAACCTCTCCCAGGAGAGAGGGAACCCCCAATGATGCGCGATGACGACCCGCTGCGCGACGACATCCCGAACCGCTATTTCGATCCGCACTTCAAGATCGAGACGGCGAAGATCCTGCCGGGCGAGTACTACGCGACCAACCGCGACATGGCGCTCGTCACGGTGCTGGGCTCCTGCGTGTCCGCGTGCCTGCGCGACCGCGAGAACGGGATCGGCGGGATGAACCACTTCATGCTCCCCGACGAGGGCAAGCTCCTCGGAGCCCACGGCAACATCAGCGCGGGCGGGCGCTACGGCGTGCACGCGATGGAGCTCCTCATCAACCAGATCCTCAAGCTCGGCGGCAAGCGCGACCGGCTGGAGGCGAAGGTGTTCGGCGGCGGCAACGTGCTGCAGGGCTTCATGCTCTCCAACGTGGGCGAGCAGAACGCGGAGTTCATCGTCGAGTACCTGAACCTCGAGCGCATCCCGATCGTCGGGCGCGACCTGCTCGACGTCTGGCCGCGCAAGATCTACTACTTCCCGCGCAGCGGCAAGGTCATGGTGAAGCGGCTGCGCAAGGTGAACAACGACACCATCGTGCTGCGCGAGCGCGACTACGGCGCGCGGCTGTTCCACGGCACCATCGAAGGCGGGGCGGAGCTGTTCAAATGAGCCAAGCGAGCGAGAAGATCAAGGTCCTCATCGTCGACGATTCGCGGATGATCCGCGACGTGCTGACCGATATCCTCAAGGAGCAGGGCGACATCGAGGTGGTGGGCGCGGCGGCCGACGCCTACGAGGCGCGCGACATGATGCGCGACTTGAATCCCGACGTCATCACGCTCGACGTCGAGATGCCCAAGATGAGCGGCCTCGAGTTCCTCGACCGGCTGATGCGCGCGCGCCCGATGCCCGTGCTCATGATCTCGTCGTTCACCGAGCGCGGCTCCGAGGTGACGTTCCGCGCGCTCGAGCTGGGCGCGGTCGACTTCGTCACCAAGCCGAAGCTGAACGAGCAGACGCCCGACGACTACGGCGCGTTGATCGCCGAGAAGATCCGCGCCGCCAAGAGCGCGCGCCTGAAGCTGCCGCGCCGCTCGCCGGAAGAAGGGGGCCTCGGCCAGGTGCCGGTCGTGCCGGTGCAGAAGCGCCCGGTGCCGCGCGGGGTGAAGACGTCCGAGAAGCTCATCGCGGTGGGTGCTTCCACCGGCGGCACGGAGGCGATCCGCGAGTTCCTGGTCGGCATGCCGGCCGAATGCCCGGGCATCGTCGTCGTGCAGCACATGCCGGAGAACTTCACGCGCATGTTCGCCGAGCGCCTGAACGGGCTGTGCGAGATCACGGTGAAGGAAGCCGAGCACAACGATCCGATCCTGCCCGGCCACGCCTACATCGCGCCCGGCGGCAAGCACCTCTGGGTGAAGCGCGACCAGGGCCAGCTCCTCGCGAAGCTCTCGACGGAGCCGCCCATGAACCTGCATCGCCCGTCGGTGGACTTCCTCTTCCTCTCGGCCGCGAAGTACGTCGGCGCCGATGCGATCGGCGTGATCATGACCGGCATGGGCCGCGACGGCGCGCAGGGCATGCTCGAGATGAAGAAGGCGGGCGCCTGGAACATCGCCCAGGACGAGGCGAGCTCGGTGATCTTCGGCATGCCGAGGGAAGCGATCGACCTGGGCGCTGTTCATGATGTGGCGCCCCTGAACAAGCTTCGCGAGAAGGCCCTCGCCCGAGTGGCGAGAAAGGAGACGACCCGATGAGCGCCGATTCGATGATCGCCGAAGCCCTCGCCATGGACGCACGCGCCCCGGCCGCCGAGGCGGCGCGCCGCGAGTTCCTCACCTGCCGCCTGGGCGACGAGCACTACGGCATCGACATCCTGCAGGTCCAGGAGATCCGCGAGATCGACCAGGTGACCCGCGTGCCGCACGTGGCTGCCTACGTGCGCGGCGTGATCAACCTGCGCGGCGCGATCGTGCCGATCGTGGACCTGGGCCTCATCTTCGGCTTCGCCGAGCCGCTGCCGATCGAGAAGGCGAGCGCGATCGTGCTCAACGTCGACCGGCGCATGGTGGGGCTCCTGGTGGCCGGCGTCTCCGACGTGGTGGCGCTCGCCGAGCACGAGATCCTTCCGCCCCCCGAGCTGGGCGATCGCGCCATCGGCCGCGCCATCCAGGGCATCGGCACGCGCGGCGCCGCGGGCGACGAGGAAGGCGCGGCGAGCCTGCTGCTCCTCGACGTGCCGCACCTGCTGCGGCGCGTGCGCGAGGAGCGCGAATGAGCGTCCACGCCGGCATGCCGCCCCACGACGAGGCGACGGCGATGATGCCGGCGAGGATCGGGCAGTACGAGATCCGCGGCGTCCTCGGGCGCGGCGAGTCGGCGACCATCTACCTGGGGCGCGAGCTCTTTCCCGCGCGCGACGTGGCGATCAAGGTGTACGACCCGCGCCTGCTCGCCTCCGAGGACCGCGCGCTCTTCCGCTCGCTCTTCCTCAAGGAGGCGCTGCTCGCCAAGAAGCTCACGCATCCGAACATCACCCAGGTGCACGACGCGGCGGCCGACGACCAGCGCGCCTACATCGTGATGGAGTACGTGCAGGCGGGAAGCCTCGACCGCTACTGCGTCGCCGAAGGCCTGATGGAGCCCACGCGGGTGGCGCAGGTGCTCGAGCGCGTGTGCGACGCGCTGAGCTACGCGAACGCGCTCGGCATCGTGCATCGCGACTTGAAGCCCGCCAACATTTTGATGGGCGCCGACGGCGAGGCCAAGGTAGCCGATTTCGGCGTCGCCCACACCGCGTTCGGCTTCGATCCCACGCGCGGCCTCATGGTGGGCTCGCCCGCCTACATGGCGCCCGAGCAGCTCGAGCGCAAGCCCGCCTCGATGCAATCGGACATGTACTCGCTCGGCATCGTGCTCTACAAGATGCTGCGCGGCGAGCTGCCTTTCCCGCCGGATACGCCGGCCGCGCTCATGACGCGCATCCTGCTCGGCAACCTGCCGAAGCCGGGCGCGGCGAGGAGCGGGCTCGATCCGCTCTTCGACGAGATCTTCGCGCGAGCCACCGCACGCAAGCCCGAGGACCGTTATCCCAGCTGGGAGGAGTTCGCCGCCGACCTGCGCCGCGCTTCGCAGCCGCAGGGCGCGACGCCGGGTTCCGACGAGCGCGCAGCGCAGCTGCGCGCGCTGCCGTTCTTCCGCAACTTCAGCGACGCGGCGCTGCGCGAGATCGCCCCCATGGGCCGCTGGTTCGACGTGCGCGCGGGCTCGGAGCTCGTGGGCGAGAACGATCCGGGCTATTCGTTCTTCATCCTCGTGCGCGGCCAGATGCGGGTGAGCCGCGGCGGGACGCTGCTGCGCATCCACGGGGCGGGGCAGTGCCTCGAGGAGACCGCGTTCCTGCGCCGCAACGCCGCACGCCGATTCGCGAGCGTGACCGCGGTGACCGACTGCACGGTGATCGAGTTCGATCCGGACGTGCTGTGGCTCGCTTCCCCGGAATGCACCCGCCAGCTCGACGAGGCGTTCCTGCGCACGATGGCCGAGCGCCTGGTGAACGCGGAAGGCGCGCTCGCCGAGATGCTCGCCGGGCGCAGCGTGACGCTCTTCTGAGGCGGACATGGGGATCCTCGCGGCCATTCGCCACGTCCGCGTCTCGCGGCTCCAGGTGAAGCTGCTCGCGATCGTGGGCGCCGCGCTCGCGATCGCCGCGGCGGTCGCGCTCGCGGCGCTCACGCACGTGTACGGAACGACCAAGGAAGTGGAGCGCATCGCGCGAGAGAGTCACGAGTCGCAGATCGGCATCGTTCGCACCGAGGTCGCGTTCCGGGACGAGGTGAAGGCGTGGCAGAACCTCGTCATGCGCGGCAGCGATCCGGGCATGCGCGAGATCTATTGGACGGCGTTCCGGGAAGCGGAGAATTCGGTTCGCGACTCCACCGCCGATGCCCGTGCCGCCACGCGGGATGGGCGGGTGGCGCGCGCCCTCGACGGCTTCGCGGCGGCGCACGCCGAGGCCGGCGAGGCGTATCGCCGCGCGTTCGCGGCGGGAGTCCAGGGCGGATGGAACATCGATGCGGTCGACAAGGCCGGCGGCGGCCTCGACCGCGGGCCCTCCGATCGCATCGAGGAAGCGGAAGCGCTCGCGCAGCAGCAGGGCGCGCAGCTCGTCAACGCGGCCGTGACCTCGGGACGCCGCGCATACGAGATCGCCATGGGCGGGATTCTCGCGACCATGCTCGCGGCCCTCGTCGGCCTCGCGTTCTATACCCGCCGCACGGTGCTCGCGCCGATCGCCGCGGCCGCGTCGCACGCGGAGCGCATCGCGCTCGGCGATCTCACCGCGCGCACCCAGGCCACCTCGCGCGACGAGGCGGGGCAGCTCCTCGCCACGTTCGCGCGCATGACCGAAGGACTCGGACAGGTCGTGACGCAGGTCCGCGACGCCGCCGACGCCGTGGTGACGGCCTCGGGCGAAGTCGACGCCGGCATGGCGGACCTCTCGCAGCGTACCGAGGAGCAGGCGTCCAGCCTCGAGGAGACCGCGGCCAGCATGGAGCAGCTTTCCGGCACGGTGCGCCAGAACGCCGACAATGCACGCGAGGCGGACGAGCTCGCCTCCACCGCCTCGAAGCGGGCGGAGCAGGGTGGCCGCGAGGTGGCCCGCGTCGTGGTCACCATGAGCGAGATCAGCGCGAGCGCGAAGCGCATCGCCGACATCCTCTCGGTGATCGACGGCATCGCGTTCCAGACCAACATCCTCGCGCTCAACGCCGCGGTCGAGGCGGCGCGCGCGGGCGAGCAGGGGCGCGGCTTCGCGGTGGTCGCGGCGGAAGTGCGCTCGCTCGCGCAAAGGAGCGCGCAGGCCGCGAAGGAGATCAAGGATCTCATCGGCACTTCCGTCTCCCAGGTCGAGGGCGGCACGCGCCTCGTCGACCAGGCCGGCGGCACGATCGCCGCGCTGGTGGGCGACGTGAAGAAGGTGAGCGGCCTCATGCGTTCCATCGCCGAGGCCTCCGCCGAGCAGAGCCGCGGCGTGCAGCAGGTGAGCCGGACCGTCACGGAGATGGACAAGGTGGTGCAGCAGAACGCCTCCGCGGTGCAGCGCTCGGCCTCCGCGGCCGAGGGGATGCGCCGCCAGGCGGCCGCTCTATTGCGCGCGGTCGGCGCGTTCCGCGTGCGCGAGGCGCCGTCGGAAGGTGCGCGCGAGGCGCCGATCGGGCAGGATGTCCCTGCGAAGATCGCGCCGGCGCGCAGCATGGATACGCGAGCCGCGCCCATCGCGCCGGCCGCGCCTGTCGCGACGGCGGTTTCCGCGTCCGACGATTGGGAAGAGTTCTAGGAGAACGCATATGAAGACCGCAACGGCGGCACGGGAAGAAACGCGCGAAGTCCTCGTCTTCGTCCTCGGAAGCGAGGAGTATGGCGTCGACATCCTGAAGGTCCAGGAGATCCGCGGCTACGAGAAGGTGACGCCGATCCCCGCCGCGCCGGATTACCTGAAGGGGGTCGTGAACCTGCGCGGCGTGATCGTCCCGGTGATCGACATGCGCGTGAAGTTCCGGCTGCCGGACGTGCGCTACGACTCCTTCACGGTGGTGGTGATCCTGCGCATCGCCGGGCGCGTCATCGGCATCGTGGTGGACGGCGTCTCGGACGTGGTGCACTTCGCCGAGAGCGCCGTGAAGCCGGCCCCGCAGCTCGGGGCGCTCGTCGACAGCTCGTTCCTCGCCGGCGTCGCGACCCAGGACGACCGGATGGTGCTCCTGGTCGACATCGAGCGCCTGCTCTCCACCGGAGAGCTCAACCTGCTGCGCGAGATCGCGGAGACGGCGTCGTGAGCCGCTACCTGCGATTCGCCTGGCGCCACCCGTACCTCCTGGCGGCGCTGGTGGTCGTGTTGTTCCTGCCGTGGCTGTGGCTGGTCGTGCTGATCCCGCAATGGGCGCTGCTCACCTCGCTCGCGATGGTGCCGCTCGCCGCGATGGTCGCCCTCGCGCTGGTGATGAAGGACCTCAACGCGGAGGACGAAGGCCCGATCACGGGCGGCGAGGAGCCGCTCTTCAAGTGGCGCAAGCGCACGCGCCTCTTCCAGCAGGTCGTGGTGGGCCTGGACACGATGCTCGAGCGCTGGGACACCGCCTCGCAGGTGAACCGCAAGAAGCTCGACATGGTGAACGAGTCGGTCGAGGAGGTGATCAAGCTCACCGAGAACGCGGTCACCGAGATCAGCAAGCGCTTCCGGGTGCTGGTCGGCAAGGCGGGCGAGCAGACCGAGGCCGCGATGTCGCTCCTCAAGTCGGGCGAGGAGGGCGAGCACCGCGGCATCCTCTCGCTCCCCGAGTTCATCAAGGCCTACGACACGCAGCTCGTGAACGTGACGAGCCACATGACCAGCTTCTCCGAGGCGGCCGACGAGATGGCGAACCACCAGCGGCGCGTCTCCGAGCATGCGAAGGTGATGGAGGAGACGATCGACGGGCTGCGCAACATGGCCTCGCAGATCTCGAGGATCGCCCTCGACAGCTCGGTCGCCATGACGTCCCAGACGCTCACGCCGCGCGACTTCGTGGAGATGACCGACCGCATCCGCGCCATCAGCGCCGAGGCGCACGAGCTCACGCGCAAGACCCGCGCGGGCCTGGACGCGATCGGCGACGAGGTGCGGCAGGGCAACAAGCGCACCACGCAGGTGGCGGAGGCGGCGCGCCGCGCGGTCGAGATCGCGCGCACCGAGATCGGCACGTTGAACGAGGCGACCATCGAGCAGACGCGCCAGATCGAGGCGACCCTCACGCATGTGAACGACCTGTCGGTCGAGATCCAGAAGGACATCAACCAGATCATCGTCGCGATGCAGTTCCAGGACATCACGCGCCAGAAGCTCGAGCGCCTGCACAAGCCCACGCTCGGGGCGGCGGCGGCATCGCTCTCGCTCCTGTCGCACGAGACGCAGGCGCTCCTGCAGCGCGACCTCTACCGCGCGGTCAAGGCGTACTCGCAGAGCGCCCTGAAGCCGCGCATGCCCGGCGCCAAGGACCTCGCGGAGGCCGAGGCGCGCAGGCTGGACGCGGTGCAGGACCCGTTGCCGCGCCACCCGGCGGTCGCGCCCGAGGACGGCCAGGAGGCGGGCACCAAGGTCGAAATCTTCTAGCCGGGCTTGCCCTGCGGCAAGCCGGCGGTCGCCACGGCCGCTCGCGCGAGGGGTAAACTGGGCCACTTCCACAACGGGCCCGCCGAACGGGCCGGCGCAACGATGCAGCCGCTCGCGGCCGTCAACGATTTCGTCGTCAAGTTCGCCAACGTGAACGGCTCCGGATCGGCCTCGGCGAACACGCTCTTCGCCAAGTCGATCCTGCGCATGGGCGTGCCCGTGAGCCCGCGCAACATCTTCCCGTCGAACATCCAGGGGCTGCCCACCTGGTACGAGGTGCGCGTCTCCGAGGCCGGCTGGGTCGGGCGGCGCGGCGGCGTGGACCTGATGGTCGCGATGAATCCGCAGACCTGGGAGAAGGACGTCGCCGAGATCGAGGCGGGCGGATACCTCTTCTACGATTCGACGAAGCCGCTTCCTCCCTCGAAGTTCCGCGAGGACGTCCACGTGATCGGCATGCCGCTCACGGAGATCTGCAACGCGGCCTGGACGGTGCCGCGCGAACGCCAGCTCTTCAAGAACATCGTGTACGTGGGCGCGCTCGCGGCGCTCCTCGACATCGACCTCGCGTGCGTCGAGGGACTGATCGGCGAGCAATACAAGGGCAAGGAGAAGCTCCTCCAGCCGAACGTGAACGCGCTGCGCATGGGCCACGAGTACGCGACCAGGAGCCTGCCGGCGATCGGCCTCAAGGTGGCGAGGAGCGACCGCGTCGGCAAGCGCGTCTTCCTGGAAGGAAACAGCGCCGCGGCGCTCGGGTGCGTGTACGGCGGCGCCACGGTGTGCGCGTGGTACCCGATCACGCCGTCCTCCTCGCTCGCCGAGGCCTTCGCGCGCCACTGCCGCAAGTACCGCACCGACGCGGACAGCGGCAAGGCGAAGTACGCCATCGTGCAGGCCGAGGACGAGCTCGCCTCCATCGGCATGGTGATCGGCGCGGGCTGGAACGGCGCGCGCTCCTTCACCTGCACCTCGGGGCCGGGTATCTCCCTCATGCAGGAATTCATCGGGCTCGCGTATTTCGCGGAGATCCCGGCGGTGATCATCGACGTGCAGCGCGCGGGGCCTTCGACCGGCATGCCGACGCGCACGCAGCAGGCGGACGTGCTTTCCTGCGCGTACGCCTCCCATGGCGACACCAAGCACGTGCTGCTCTTCCCCGAGGATCCGAAGGAAGGCTTCGAGATGTCGGCGCAGGCCTTCGACCTCGCCGAACGCCTGCAGACGCCGGTGTTCGTGATGCTCGACCTCGACATCGGCATGAACGAGCGGCTGTGCGAGCCGCTCGAGTGGAACGACGCGACGCGCTACGACCGCGGCAAGGTGCTCTCCTACGAGGACCTCGAGGCGGGCAAGCGCTTCGGCCGCTACCTCGACCTCGATGCGGATGGCGTCACGTACCGCACGTATCCCGGCACGCACCCGAAGCGCGGCTCCTTCTTCACGCGCGGCACGAGCCGCGATCGCTACGCGCGCTACACCGAGGAGGGAAGCGCCTACGTCGACAACATGCAGCGGCTGCTCAAGAAGTTCGAGACCGCCAAGGACTACGTCCCGAAGCCGGTGCTGCGCGCCTCGCCGCGCGGATCGCGTTTCGGCGTCATCTACTACGGGTCGACGGCCCCGGCGATGGACGAGGCGCTCATGCTGCTCGGCGCCGAGGCGATGCCGATCGACGCGCTGCGCGTGCGCGCCTTCCCGTTCCACGACGAGGTCGCCGATTTCGTGGGCTCGCACGACCACGTGTTCGTCGTCGAGCAGAACCGCGACGCCCAGCTTCGCACGCTGCTGGTCGCCGAGGCGATGCTGCCGTCGGAGAAGCTCACGCCGGTGCTGCACTACGACGGAACGCCGATCACGGCGCGCTTCATCCACGGCGAGATCGCCTCGCGCCTCTCGGCGTTCAACGTCTCGCCGCTCAAGAAATCCGCCGCGGCCGATTGATGCCAAAGACATTGGAACCACAGATGAACACGGATGAACACGGATGGGTAGCCAGAGGGAGTCGAATCGGGGCCATTGTCGCAATCGAATTCCTTTCCTCGAGCCATCCGTGTTCATCCGTGTTCATCCGTGGTTCCCTCGCTTTTCGGGGTAATCGATGACCTATCTCGCGAAACCGAAGCTGCACCACCCGGAGCTGCCGAAGAACGAGCTGGGGCTCACGCGCCGCGACTACGAGGGCGCGATCTCCACCCTGTGCGCCGGCTGCGGGCACGATTCCATCAGCGCGGCGATCATCCAGGCGTGCTGGGAGCTCGCGATCCAGCCCCATCGCGTGGCGAAGCTCTCGGGCATCGGCTGCTCGTCGAAGACGCCGACGTATTTCCTCGGCCAATCGCACGGCTTCAACTCGGTGCACGGACGGATGCCCTCGGTCCTCACGGGCGCCAACCTCGCGAACCGCGACCTCGTCTACCTCGGCGTCTCGGGCGACGGGGATTCGGCCTCCATCGGCCTGGGCCAGTTCGCGCACAGCATGCGGCGCGGCGTGAACATGTGCTACATCGTCGAGAACAACGGCGTCTACGGGCTCACGAAGGGGCAGTTCTCGGCCACCGCCGATCGCGGCTCGAAGTCCAAGCGCGGCGCCCTGAACACCGACGAAGGCATCGACCTCGTCTCGCTCGCGCTGCAGCTCGGCGCCACCTACGTCGCGAGGAGCTTCTCCGGCGACAAGGCGCAGCTGGTCCCGCTCATCAAGGGCGCGCTCACGCACGGCGGCGCGGCGTTCCTCGACGTGATCTCGCCCTGCGTCGCGTTCAACAACCACGAGGGCTCGACCAAGAGCTACGACTACGTGCGCGAGCACAACGAGGCGCTGAACCGCCTCGACGTGATCACGGTGCACGGCGAGATCACGACCGACTACGCGCCCGGCTCGGTGCAGGAGGTTCGCCAGCACGACGGGTCGGTGCTGCGCCTTCGCAAGCTCGAGGAGGGCTACGACACTTCCGATCGCATCGCCGCGATGACCTACGTGCAGTCGCGCTATGCCGAGGGCGAGATCGTGACCGGCCTCCTGTACGTGCATCCCGAAGCGCGCGACCTGCACGCGCACCTCGATACCGTGGCCCAGCCGTTGAACCAGCTCGGCGAGCGCGAGCTCTGCCCGGGCGCGGCAGCCCTCGCGAAATTCAACGAGGGACTGCGCTAGACTGGAAGGCTTCCAGCCGGAGGCCCGCATGAAACCGATCGACCTGCGCAGCGATACCGTCACCCAGCCCACGCCCGCGATGCGCGACGCCATGGCGCGCGCCGAGGTGGGCGACGACGTCTTCGGCGACGATCCCACCGTGAACCGGCTGCAGGAGGCCTGCGCCGAGCGCTTCGGCATGGACGCCGGGCTCTTCTTTCCCTCGGGGACGCAGTCGAACTGCGCGGCGCTCATGGCGCACTGCCAGCGCGGCGAGGAAGTCATCGTCGGCCAGGATGCGCACACCTATCACTACGAGGCGGGCGGCATGGCGGTGCTGGGCTCGATCCAGCCGCAGCCGCTTACGAACAGGCCGGACGGCACGCTCGACCTCGGCGAGGTCGAGGCGGCGATCAAACCCGACGACGCACACTTCGCCATCACGAAGCTCCTCGCGCTAGAGAACACCATCGGCGGCAAGGTGCTTTCGCGCGCCTACATGGCCGATGCGATCGCGCTCGCGAGGCGCCGCAAGCTCTCCACCCACCTCGACGGCGCGCGCATCTTCAACGCCTCGGTGAAGCTCGGCATGCCGGTGAAGGACCTGTGCGCGGGATTCGACACGGTCTCCGTGTGCCTTTCGAAGGGACTCGGCACGCCGGCGGGTACCGTGCTCGTGGGGCGCAAGGACCTGGTCGCGCGGGCGCGCCGGATCCGCAAGATGCTGGGCGGCACGATGCGGCAAGTGGGCATCCTCGCCGCCGCGGGGATCTACGCGCTCGAGCACAACGTGGAGCGCCTCGCCGAGGACCACGCCAACGCCGAGCGGCTCGCCAAGGGACTCGAGGGAATCGGCGTGAAGGTCGATCCCGTGCAGACCAACATGGTGTTCGCAACGATCCCGAAGGACTCGGTCGGCGGGCTCAAGGCCCACCTCGACGCGAACGGCGTGAAGGCGCTCGTGGGTCCGCGGCTGCGCCTCGTCACGCACCTCGACGTGGATCGCGCGGCGATCGACCGTGCGCTCGCGGTATTCGGAGCGTATTTCCAGAAGGCGCCCGCGCACGCCGCCGACTGAGCGACCGGGACGAAGGCGATGCAAGAACCAGGCGATGCCCGGGTCCGCGTATCCATCGACGCCCGCCGCGCATCGATCGCCCGTTGCGAGCTGATCTGCCAGCTTGCCCCGTGCGGTGACGCATCGGGGCTCGAGGGCGCGCGATTCTCGATCGACGGGCTGGTCGGCGTCTTCGGCGACGCGGAGGTTCGCGTCGCCGTGGTTGCCGGCGAGGAGCTGCGCTACGTCTACGTGAACGAGAGCTACCGCGACATCCGCCCCGACGTGCCGATGGTGGGAAGCACCTACCGCGAAGTATTTCCGGAGGCTGCCGCCGCGGGCGCGGAAGCCAACCTGCAGGGCGTGATCCGCACCGAAAAGAGCTGGCTCGTCGACGATTACCCGACGCCGCTGCCGAATCGCGAGGTGCCGGCGTGGTGGCAGGGCGAGTGCGTGCCGCTGGCATTGCGCGGCGAACGTGCCGATGCCGTGCTGATTCTCATCTGGGACGTGACGCGCCGGCACCTGCCCCGGGTCGGGCCGCCGGTCGCGAGCCGGGAGTTCACGCGGGTCGACGCCGCCCGGGCCAAGCTCACCGCGCAGATGGCCGCGCTCGGGCTTACGTTCGAGGGCGGATGGAGGATCTCGGAAGAGGTGCGCGAGACGGCCCACGGCACGGCGTGGGTCCTGCGCCCGCTGCATTTGCGCGAGACCTCGCCGCCGCTCGAGGTGACCGTGGTCTTCGAGCGCACGGACGAGACGAGCGAGTAGCCGTCCCGTTTCGCCGCGCTAGAGAACTTCGCCCGCGTGGTCCGCGAGCCGCGAGCGCTCGCCGCGCAGCAGCGTGATGTGCCCCGAGTGGCTCCAGCCCTTGAAGCGGTCGACGACGTAGGTGAGGCCCGACGACCCTTCCGTGAGGTAGGGCGTGTCGATCTGCGCGATGTTGCCCAGGCACACCACCTTCGTGCCGGGACCGGCGCGCGTGATGAGGGTCTTCATCTGCTTGGGCGTGAGGTTCTGCGCCTCGTCGATGATGAGGTACTTGTTGATGAAGGTGCGCCCGCGCATGAAGTTCAGGCTCTTCACCTTGATGCGGTTCCTGATGAGGTCCGCGGTCGCCGCGCGTCCCCAATCGCCCGCTTCCTCGTCGGTGCGCATGAGGACATCGAGGTTGTCCTCGAGCGCCCCCATCCACGGCGTCATCTTCTCTTCCTCGGTGCCGGGGAGGAAGCCGATGTCCTCGCCCACGGGGACGGTGACGCGCGTCATGATGATCTCGCTGTAGACCTTGTAGTCGAGCGTCTGCATGAGGCCCGCGGCGAGTGTAAGGAGGGTCTTGCCCGTG
>Ga0207667_10004824_pt1 | contig 16489 bp, 11 predicted proteins | sample KBSCornC52_FD_184301 | JGI IMG/M metagenome (GOLD analysis project Ga0207667, IMG submission 184301) | Corn rhizosphere microbial communities from Kellogg Biological Station, Michigan, USA - KBS Corn C5-2 (SPAdes) (version 2) | ecosystem: Host-associated > Plants > Roots > Rhizosphere > Soil ... | reverse complement strand
ACCGAAGCTCTACTCCCACATCCAGAATACGCAGTTCAATGAGGCGAGGACGCTCAACCGACTGCTGGACGTCGGCGAGAAGGACGCATTCCTGGTTTGCTTCCCGATGACGCACAGGGGAGCGCTCATGTTCGGCCTGCTGCAGTCGCTGGCGGCCGGCAGCAAGCTCGTGATCCTTCGCGAATACGATCCGTATGCCATCGTCAGGGCCGCGGCAGCCGAGCATGTCACGGCCCTGTTCCTAATCCCGATGCAGGCCTTCGCCGTGCTTGCTGCGGCGAACGAGTTGGGCCTGCGATGTGAGTCGGTGCGGCTCATGATGCTATCAGGCGCGCCCGTACCCCCCGAACTGGTCAGGCAGATCCGGACGCAGTGGCCCAATTGCAGCCCGATCACGGGATACGGAGCGAGTGAGGACGGGTTTTCGACCATCACTCGCCTGGACGATCCGCCCGAACAGCTCACGACCTGCGGCCGGCCCATACCCGGACAGGAGGTTTGCATCGACACCGAGGGCCGCAACGCTGACGGGGTCGGCGAGATCCTCATCCGGGGTGCCTTCCTATTCGGCGGCTACTACGCCGACCAGCACCAAACCAACGCAGCTTTCAAGGGTACCTGGTTTCGCACGGGTGACCTTGGAAGGCAGGATGCCGATGGCACCCTGCACCTCACGGGCCGCCTCAAGAACGTCATCATCCGCGGCGGGCTGAACATCCACGCCGAGGAAGTCGAGAACATCCTGCTGCAGCACGAAGCGGTCGCGGAGGTCCTGGCGATCGGACTACCGGATGACCGCCTCGGTGAACGGCTGGCCGTGTGCGTGGTGCCGCGGCAGGGCGCGTCCTTCGATGCGGGCGTCATGCTCGAACACCTCACGCAGGTCGGCATCACCAAATTCAAGATTCCCGAGTTTTTCGCCCTGATGGATGCGCTCCCTCGCAACGCTGTGGGCAAGCAGGATCGGATAGCGCTGCGCAAGCGTTGCAGCGAGATCGCCTTCAGCCGTGTGGCCTCATGACCGCCGTGAACGACGACTGGTCCTGCGTCGCCGACGCGACCGGCCTGGAAGCCACCGGCCGGATGCAGGTGGATGTCGCGGGAAGAAGGATCCTCCTGATCCAGGCGGATGGCGAACACTACGCGTGCGCCGCTCATTGCACCCACGAACATGCGGAACTGGTCGATGGTCTTGCCGAACTCGGAACGATCGAATGCCCGCTGCACGGCGCGGTCTTCGATCTGAAAACGGGCGCTGTCCACTACGGACCAGCCGACCAGCCGCTCCCGGTTTTCCCCTGCAAGGTCGCAGGCGGCCGCGTTTGGGTCCAATTGAAGGAGAAATGATTTGAATATCGATCTGGGAGGGCAGGTCGCGCTGCTCGTCGGAGCAGGCGCACCCGGCGATGTCGCGAGCAATGGCAGGGCCATCGCGCTGGCACTTTCTGCGGCGGGAGCGTCAGTCGCCTTGCTCGACAAGTCGGACGATGTTCTCGCAGCGTGTGCGGCCGCGATCACCGCCGGAGGGGGCAACTGCACGTCGCACGTGGCAGATGTCGCCGACGAAGCTAGTACACTTCGCGCCATCGAGGACGTCTTCAAGCGGCACGGCCATGTCGATGTGCTGGTGTTCAACGTCGGCATTCCGCACTTCGGCAAGCTGCCTTCCATCGCTCGCGAGGAGTACGAGCGCGTTTTTGCCATCAACGTCTTTCCTGCAATGTCCATCGCCCGGCACATCCTGCCTTCGATGGAATCGCGTCAGCGTGGCGTCTTCACGTTCGTGTCGTCCGTCTCGAGTGTGCGGCACCTGGGCATTTCCTCCCCGCTCTACGACACGAGCAAGGCGGCGCTGGCGGCGCTCTCGCGCCACATCGCGGTGCAGTACGCGGCAAAAGGAATCCGCTCGAACGTGCTTCTCCTCGGCATGCTCGACACCCCGCTGGCACGCAACGCGATCGCGCAGGCGGGCAAGGACATCGGCACCGTCTACGAGAAATACAACAGCGGCATCCCGGCGAAGCGGCTCGGGAAGGCGGAGGAAGTCGCCGCGGCAGCCCTCTTCCTGTCGTCCGATGCAGCTTCATACATCAATGGTGCTGAACTGGCTGTGGACGGCGGCCTGATCGCGCGCGCCGGCTAGGAGGACACCCGTGCCCGAACTCAAAGACATCAGCTTCGCCTCACCCGAGGTCCTGCGCGACCCTTTCCCCGTGTTCGAGGAATTCCGGAAAGCGGGAGGCGTGACGTGGAGCGACCGCTACCGGGGCTGGATCGTGTCCAGTTACGACGCCGTCCGGTTCCTTTTGTCCCATCCGAGAGTTTCCGTTCAGAAGGTGGCGCCCGCTGTGGCCGGGATGCCGCCTGACACGCGTGCCAAGGTCGAGGCAATGCAGTCCATACTGAAGGACTGGGTCGTGTTCAACGACCCGCCGAATCACACTCGCCTTCGTAAGATCATCCAGCGTGGCTTCATGCCGCGAAACATGCGGATCCTCGAGCCCAAGGTGCGCGAGATGACCAAGACATTGGTCGGCGAGCTCCCCGACGGCGAACCCGTGGAATTTATGGAAGCGTTCGCCTACCGGCTGCCGGCTGCCATGGTGTGCGACCTCTTCGGCATCCCGCGCCAGGACGCCGTGAAGGTTGGCGACTGGTCCATGGCGGTGACCAAATTCATCCTCGGCTCCCCGGATCCCGAACGCTATGACGTTTCGCTCGAATCGCTCCTTCTCATGCGGGATTACTTTGCGGCTCAGGTCGCCGACCGGAAGGCCAACCCGAGGGACGAGAAGGACCTCGTCGATGCGCTTATCGACTCTCAGGGCGAACCTGGCGGCATGACCGACGACGAGATCGTTTCATCCCTGGTCCTGATCGTTTTCGGCGGTCATGAGACCACGGCAAACGGGATCGCCAACGCCGTCCGCGTGCTGTGCCAGCACCCCGGCATGCTCGAAGACCTGCGCAGGAATCCGGACAGGATCGGCTTGGCTGTCGAGGAGTTGCTTCGGTTCGACGGTCCTTCCCCTTTCATCACCCGGGTGGCGAGCGACGATGTCGACGCGGGCGGACAGACCATACGCAAGGGCGACCGGATCTTCATCGCCCTGCAATCGGCCAACCGGGACGAAGCCAAATTCGACTCGCCAGAGAAGCTCAACTTGACTGAGCGTCGCGGTTGCCCACACATCCAGTTCAGTCAGGGTATGCACACCTGTGTAGGCGCGCCCTTGGCCCGGCTGGAGATGCGCGTGGCCTTGGAAGAATTGCTATCAGCGTTCGCAACAATCGAACTTGCCGAACCACCCGCCCACTGGCGCAATGAGTTGCTGGCCCGGGGCACGAAAAGGCTTATGCTGCGTATGACGCGCGCAAAAATTGATTGACTGTAATACCATCTGACGAAGGGAATTCATGGACCTCCCCGTTGAACGACTCGAACAAGTTCCCGCATACCGCAAGGTATCCGACGCGCTTGAAAACCTGATCCGAACCGGCGAACTGAAGCCCGGCGCCGTGCTCCCCAACGAAAACGATATGGCGGACCGCTTCGGCGTGACACGTGCCACGGTTCGCGAAGGCATCCGCCTGCTCGAGCAAAGCGGTTTGGTGGACCGGCCATCGCCAAAGCGGCTGGCGGTATCACGACCGGCGCTGGGGAGCATTGCGTCACAGGCCACCCGCGCATTGCTGATGCACGATGTGACGTTCTCGGAACTTTGGGAAGCGTTGCTGGCGGTCGAGCCCGCGACCGCGGGCTTGGCCGCGCGCCGTGCAACCCCTGAACTGGTGCAGCAACTCGAGGACAACGTCTCCAGGATGGCCCGTAGCATCGGAAGCTTCGACGAGTTCATCCAGCTGGATGTCGAATTCCACGATCTCGTGGGCAAGGCTGCCGGCAACCGGGCCCTGCTGCTGGCGCGGGATTCGTTTTCGGTCCTCGTGGAACGTTCGAGCGCGGCGATGTTGCCGAAGCTCATGACCTTCGGCCGGATCATCGACATCCATACCGCGATCTTCTCGGCGATCAAACGCCGCGACGAGAACGAAGCCCAGCACCAGATGCACAGGCACATGGTCGACTTTAAGAGGGGATACGAGATTGCCGGATTCCATGCAGACCAGCCCCTCGTCATCTGAACCGGCCGTGGCGTGGCGGCTGCCGCGCATGCCCTTCTTCGACGAGAGGCACCAGAGGGTCAACGACGAAGTGCGGCAATGGATCGCCTCGGAGCCCGGAATCCACACGCCGGTTGAGAGCGGTGATTTCGCGGCCATCGCATCCTCGCTCGTCTCGAGCATGGGACGCGCGGGTCTGTTGCGCCATGTAGTCGCCCGCGAAGAAGACACGGCGCTGCCGGACGTGAGGACGATCTGCCTCATTCGGGACCAGCTCGGCTACTACTCCGCGCTGGCCGATGTGGCTTTCGCCATGCAGGGCATCGGTACGCTTCCGGTTTGGCACTTCGGCACCGCTCAGCAGAAGCACAAATACCTCGGCGGAAACCGCGACGGCAGCCGGGTCGCTGCACTGGCACTTTCGGAGCCGACCGGCGGGTCCGATGTCGCGTCCACCCGGACCTCGGCGGCGCGCGAGGGGGACGGGTTCGTCATCAACGGGACGAAGACCTGGATTTCCAATGGCGGCGCCGCGTCCCAGTACATCGTCGTTGCGCGCACCGGGGAAGGTGCGGGCTCCAAGGGCCTGTCCGCGTTCATTGTCGATGCGGACAACCCCGGCTTGCACGTGTCCGCCCAGATCAACACGATGGCGCCACACGCGCTCGCCACGCTCGAATTCAAGGATTGCCGAGTGGATTCGGGTGCGATGCTCGGCGGGCCGGGCGAGGGCTTCAAGATCGCGATGTCGACGCTGGATGTCTTCCGCACATCGGTCGGCGCATTCGCGCTCGGATTGGCCCGTCGCGCATTCGATGAGGCCCTGTCCTTCGTCGCCCGACGCTCGCTGTTCGGCGCGCCGATGGGGGAGCTGGACGGCGTGCAATCGCGCATCGGCGAGATGAAGATGGACCTGGAGGCTGCGACCTTGCTCGTCTATCACGCAGCGTGGCTGAAGGACACGCAGGGAAGCCGCATCACCACTGAGGCTTCGATGGCGAAGTGCCATGCGAGCGAAAGGGCATTCGCCGTGATCGATGCGGCAATGCAGCTGATGGGCGCGATGGGCCTCACGAGGGGCGTGACCGTCGAGCGCCTCTTCCGCGATATCCGCCCCGCGCGGATCTTCGAAGGCGCGAGCGAAGTCCAGAAACTCATCATTGGTCGCAACGTCATCCGGGAGTGGGCCGGCTCGATGCCAGGTACCCGGTCCTGAACGACCATGCCAGCCCCGTATTCTCACAAGCCTTGTGGCGGTCGGTGAGCGGGAAAGTGAAGGCAACTGCTCTCTGCTCGTCGACATCGCGCCTCGCATGGAGCGCGGAGCACGTTTAAACTGCTTAGCCGCGAGGGTGCGGATGCGTTCCTAAAGCTTTGCTCTGGGGGCGCTACGCCGAGGTCCCCGGCGGGCCACATGATCTGATCGGACAACAATGACGCGTTCTGCGCCGCGGTACTCGATTCCTCAGCGAAGAACTGCCGGCAGTTTCGCCGGGCCTAACCTCAAAGACAAAACCCGCCGTCGATGCGGATGCAGGCGCCGGTGATGAATGACGACTGTTCGGAGGCGAGGAGCAGGATCGCTCCATCGAGGTCGTCCGGTGACCCGAACCGGCGAAGCGGGATCCGCTTGCGCAACTTGTTCGATTCATCGCTGTCGAGGTAGTCCGAATTCATCGGTGTCCTGATCGAGCCGGGAGCCACGGTATTCACGCGAATGCCTCGAGGGGCAAGCTCCAGCGCGAGCACATTGCCGAACTGCTCCAGCGCCGCTTTCGATGCGCCGTAAGCGGCCAGGCCGCGTATGGAGCGATGCGCCGCAGTGGATGAGATGTTGATAATGCTGCCGCCGTCGCGGATCAAACCAGATATGGCCCTCGTCACCTGAAAAGGCCCGCCCAGATTGATTGCGATCACTCGGTCCCAGTCGTCGTCGGTCGTTTCGGCGACGAGGCTTTCCAGTGCGACGCCCGCGTTGTTGATCAGGACATCGACATGCCCAAATAAACCCTGCACGCGCTCAGTTGCTTCATGGATCGAGGCGCGGCTCTCCAAATCCATATCGATGATCTCCAGACGTCCCGCGTGCTTCGTGACGAGCTCGGCCAACACGCCCGAGCGGCTTCCCGTGCGCGAACTCGCAATCACGGACGCGCCTTGCTCAAGCATCAGGCTTGACAGGTGCAAACCCATCCCGGACGAAGCCCCAGTGATCCAGATGACTTTTTCTCTGACGCAGAAAAGATCGGACAAGCGAACCTCCTTGGTGGGTGGCATCGGTGTATACACCGTTGCCCAGCGCATCGGCGACGACCTGCCATCCTGTTGTGAAATTACGCCAAGCGGAAGCCAAGCGCAGCCAGTTTCGTCGGCAGACCTCTCCCGGGTTGCCGCTTTGCCGAAGCGATGATCTCGATCGGATGGCCGGCCACTTCAGCCTCGCTTTGTCGTTTCAGATGCTGGCCGCTCCGACGGGCGCGATGACGCTCGGCGAGCTTACTTTAGTCCGGAGGATCAGTCCGCGGTCCGTTCGAGACCCCGGGCACGCATTGCCCTGCGAGTTCTGATCGTGGATCAGCCTTGCATCTGCGGGGCTTTGCCAAGACCTCCATTTTCGCAATACTTCTCCCAATAAGAAATCTGGGAGAAATGGCCAATGACAACGAGCCCAGCTACCACGCCCGCCAACCGACTCTTTTCCCTGCCCCGACCCGATTGGCTCGACTTGCATCAGGAAGAGACCCTCGATCCGGCTCGTCCCATTATCGATGCCCATCATCATCTCTCGCAGAAGCCGGATGGCTTCCGCTACATGGTCCAGGATCTGGCCGAAGACATCGCCGCCAGCGGCCACAATGTGATCGCCACCGTCTATGTGGAATGCGGGGCCATGTATCGCGCGCGCGGGCCGGAAGCTTTTCGTCCTGTGGGCGAGGTCGAGTTCGCCAATGGCGTAGCGGCGATTGGCGCAAGCGGCATCTTTGGCCCGGCGGCAATCTGCGCCGGTATCGTCGGCCATGCCAATCTCTTGTTAGGCGAAGACGTTCGGCCGGTGCTAGAGGCGGAAATCGCCGCCGGCAATGGACGCTTCCGCGGCATCCGCCATGTATTGGCGTGGGACGCCGATGTCGAGATTTTGGGCACTGCGCTCACTCACCCGAAGGACCAGATGGTCAACCCCGCCTTCCGCAAGGGATTTGCCTGTCTGGCGCCTCTCGGACTGACTTACGATACCTTTGTTCTGCAACCGCAGATCGGCCAATTGACCGATCTGGCCGGCGCCTTTCCTGAGACGAAGATCGTGCTTGATCATTGTGGCGGACCGCTCTGCGTTCGCGGCTATTCCAATCGCGAGGAAAGCTTCAAAACCTGGAAAGCCTCGATCCAGGAAATTGCCAGATGCCAGAACGTGGTGGTCAAACTCGGCGGTCTCGCCTTGACCCATCTGGGCTACGACTTTCACTTGCGCGAGACGCCTCCGTCCTCGGAAGAAGCAGCCAAGGCGTGGCGGCCCTATATCGAGACCTGCATCGAAGCTTTTGGCACGTCACGGGCCATGTTCGAGAGCAACTTTTCGCCGGACAAGGGCCAGTGCAGCTACCAGGTGATCTTCAATACGTTCAAGCGGATCACCGCTTCCTATAGCGAAACCGAGAAGACCGCCCTGTTCTCGAAAACCGCCAGCGACGTCTACCGGCTCGCCCCGCCCGCGAATCCGGACCGAGGTGACTGTTAGTAAAACCGCCGCCACTTTTCGCCACTCCTCGGGAATGATCAGGCCCGGCCAACCGAGTGGGCACTAGCAACTTTGGATTCGAGTACTGCTCTCCCATTTGACAACCTAAAAGAAATCGCGCGAGGTGAACGCAGTTGCCGGCTTTTGTCGTGCATGGCCATCACCTTTCCTCCTATTTTCTTCCGATCAGTTTCGCCCATCGTCGTCCTTGGCTCCAATCGTCGGTCTCTCGGCCCAAGCGTTCACCCCGCTCTCGCTTTTGAGGCCGCCGCCACTCTCGGGCGCTTCGCGAGACTGGAGGCGTCCCGTTTCGCCACGCGCGTCACCTTCCTCACGCCCGATCCCGCATGTTTGGAGCCGCTGTTGTGCGCGGCATATTCCTGGCCGTCGACCGGTCCGACATGCGGCGGATCCCTGCCGAGATACGGGCGTCCGATTCCGAAATCCTTTCCGTGCGCGTCAACCCACTTCCAGAGTTTTTCGGAGGCAGCCCATCGCTCGTCGCGCGTGGCTCCCTGGACACTCACAACATCGGCCGCCAGCCCATACCCGTAGCCACCGCGGGAGCTGCCGCCGTGATATGACCGATTGCTCGCCGCCTTCAGGCCGCTTGCGATCGACTGGCGATAGTCGTCGCGGAATGCGCTGGTGATACCGGGCGAAAGGCCGGCTGCCTCCGCCGCGTGAAGTGCATGAAACAGTTTGAGCTTGAAGCTCCGATCCATCCCTCCGATCACGTAGTCCATCATCGACATGCCGGCCCGTTCCGCTGCCTTCGGATCCTTCCACCCAAAATCTTCATCGACGAGCTTGGTGAAAATTCTGGTGACAGTCACCATCTTGCGCTTCCGCTTGACGGTGACTTTCCTCCGCTCAAACTCTTTGATGGTGTCCTCCTTGGGCGTCCGTTGATACAGCGCCCACAGGTATCGATCGACGCAGTTGTCGACGACCAGGCACTCGTCGACGATCTCGAGAGAGCTCTCGGCTGCGGGAGAGCTCACCGCCTTTCCGGCGTCAGCCGGTTCGATTTCAGACGGATTCACCATTGCCAGCTGCACAGGCATCGGCTCAGTTGGTGGCGCATCCAGCGAATGGGTCGCGGCCGCTTGCACGACCGGCTCCGGCCTGTTCAGAACGATGGATGCATCGGCGACGGCTCCGGCCATCGACAGCATCACTACATTGTTTCGACCGGAATGGTCCTGGAGCAAGGCCCGCTGAGGTGCCCCAGCAAGGTCCCATTCGGTGGAGAGAGCGGGAGCGCTGAGGTCCTTGTCTGCCGCCGAGACGGCATTCCGGATTGTCGCGGGCCCGAAGGCGGCAAGCAAGCCGACAACCCCGGTCGCCAGAATGGCCGATCCCAACAATGGCGCTGGCACTATCGAAAGTCGCCGCGGGTTCATCATGCCAGCCTCCCACCGGAACCGGATTACTCAGCCTTTGCGGACGCGCTGATTGTTCGGACAAGGTCATGGCGGCGCAATGGTTTAAGCGGCCGATTCACGTCCTTTTCCCGGAAGTGTTGCCTGCGCGCAACGAGGCCCGCTATCGGTCGCGAGCGCGACTCACTTCGGCTAAAACGTCATGTCCGCCTCTTGCGCGAAGGACAGCCGCGAGCCGCCCTTCCTCCTTCGCGGGCTGTCGTATATGAAAGATTTGCTGCTGGATGTGCAGGCGGTTTCGACCGGGGACACCATGCCAACTCGATTTGAGACTAAGCAACTCGGCGTAGCGATGCGACGCCGGGGGGCTTGTGCCGTTGTGGTGCTGACAGCGATGGCGGCACTGCCCGCGCCGCCCGCCGGGACCGAAGCGAAGCAGCCGCGTCCCGCGCCAGCCGCTGAGGCGACGGCGCCGCGCGCAGCCGGCGACCCGATTATGGCAATCGTGTCGATCAAGTCCCAGAAGGTCACTTTCTACGACGCCGAGGGCTGGATCTTTCGCGCCCCGGTGTCGACCGGCATCGCGGGGCGTGAGACGCCGGCTGGCGTGTTCGCCCTGCTCGAGAAGGACAAAGATCACCATTCGAGCCTTTACGACGATGCCTGGATGCCGAACATGCAGCGTATCACCTGGAACGGCGTCGCGCTGCACGGCGGACCGCTGCCCGGATATGCGGCCTCGCACGGCTGCGTGCGGATGCCCTTCGGTTTTGCGGAGAAACTATTTGAAAAGACGCAGATCGGAATGCGTGTGATCATCTCGCCCAATGACGCCGAGCCGGTCCCGTTCTCCCACCCGGCGCTCCTTGTTCCGAACCAGGAGGCCATCGCGGCCGCGCCGGCAAAGGCGGAGGCCCTTGTCCGTGAGTCCGCGGAAGCCGCTTCGAACGCGGACGAGGCCAGGAAAGCCGCCAAGGCCGCGGAACGCGAGGCCGCGTCGCTCAAGACGACACTTCGCAAGCTGCAAAAGCTCAAGACCCAAGCTGATGCCGAACTGGTTCGCGCTGAAAAAGCCCTTGCCTCGGCCAGGACCGACCAAGCGAAAGCCCGCGCCGAGGATTTGAGGCAAAAGGCCTCCACCAGGGCCGAGGGACTAGGGGCCCAGCTGGACTCGGCAAAGACCGCCGCAGCTTCGAAGCCCGATGCCGCTGCCGCAAAGAACGCCGCCAAAGCGGCCGAAGCCAGAAAGGCAGACGCCGACAAATTGGCAAAGGAAGCAAAGCTCGCGCTCGAGCCGGTCTCGGTTTACATCAGCCGCGCGACGCAGAAGCTCTACGTGCGGCGCAACACGCATAAGCGATGGCCCGATGGCGGCGAGGTGTTCGATGCGACCATCGAGGTCCCGGTCGCGATACGCGATCCGGAGAAACCTATCGGCACCCATGTGTTCACGGCCATGGCGCCCGGCGACGCGGGCCTGCGCTGGACCGTGGTGACGATCGACAGCGGCGACGATGCCAAGAACGCGCTGGACCGCGTCACCATCCCGCGCGAGGTGCTGGATCGCATCGCACCGACGGCCTTGCCCAGGTCTTCGGTCGTCATTTCGGACGAGCCGCTAAGCGCCGAGACCAACTATCGCACCGAGTTCGTTGCGGTGCTGAGCAATCAGCCCCAGGGCGGCTTCGTGACGCGCGAACGGACAGCTGATGTTGCTCTTGGGACCGACAATTTCTGGGACGACGACGGCTCGCGGTCTCTTTTCCGCTCCAACTGGAATTCCCCGACCGGTTATGCGCGGCGGCGGGGCGGCCAGTTCTTCTATCCGGCACAACGAAGCTGGTGGTAGAGCGGCACGCAGAGCGCTCGCCGCCTGTCCCCTTTGGGTGGCGTAAAACGCCTTCATAGGGAAGTCGCAAAGAGTATTGGCGAGATTCCCGAGGGTTGGATTGTTTCTTACAATTGTTGATACGGCCGCCGCTGATGGGCGGGGCCTCGCGAGAGCTAAGCTCGGCGACCACTTGCCGTCTGGACATTCACGGTTTGAAAAACCCGATTTTTCGTCTCCAGCGGATTCGAGCGCGAAGAAAAGCCCGCACTTTGCTTGCTGTACCAAATGCCGATAGCGCGCGAGCTGGATTTCCGTAAGCGCTGGCTGGCCGCGGCCTTTCTTTTCCCGGGCACGCAACCTTCGAGGTGTTCATCTATTTGTATGCAGCGGCCCACACGAGTAGCCCGGCGGTCCCTTCAGGGCTCATAGAGTCACATCCGCTTTTTAGTGAGTCCGCTCATCCCTGACTGACATCAGCGAGCGAGAGAAGATGACGCCAGTTTCCAGGCAACCGTTCAAAGCGCGTTCCGCTGACGAAGTTATGGCGCTCCTGAGTGCCGTGGCAACCGCGATCCTCGCTGTCATCATTGTCGCGATGCTATATTTTGGTCGCGAGATCTTCGTGCCCATTGCATTGGCGATTCTTCTCAGCTTCGTGCTGGCCCCAGTGGTAGTGATCCTGCAGCGGATGCGCGTGCCGCGCGGGTTGGCGGTCGTGAGCGTGGCCATACTTGCCTTCCTGCTCATTTTTGCCATGGGGAGTCTTCTCGCCACGCAATTGACGCAACTCGCCGGCGATCTTCCGCGATATCAATCGACGATAAGCGAAAAAATTCAATCTTTTCGGGATACCAAAGCCGGCCGAGGAACGCTCGAACGCGCCTCCGACATGTTGAAGGATCTCGGCAAGGAAATCGATAAGCCAAAAGATGCCGCGTCTACGCGTGCTTCCAACCCAATCGCTGGTTCGAGCGCCGCGGGTCCACAGGCGCCCGTTCCTGTCGAGGTACGCCAGCCCGATCCCGGCGCGCTGGAGAGCTTGCGGACTCTGATCGCCCCACTCATTCATCCGCTCGCGACGACTGGCATCATCATCATTTTCGTGATCTTCATTCTGCTTCAACGCGAAGATCTTCGTAACCGGCTCATTCGATTGGCCGGCTCCTACGACCTGCAACGAACAACAGCAGCCCTCGACGACGCGGCGAGGCGCCTTAGTCGGCTTTTCCTGACCCAGCTCATTCTGAACAGTGCCTTTGGCATCCTGATCGGGATAGGTCTTTGGTTCATTGGTACGCCGAGCGCCGTCCTATGGGGAATTTTAGCGACAGTTCTCCGCTTCGTCCCTTATATTGGCGCCGTAATTGCCGCCGCTTTCCCGCTTGCGCTAGCAGTAGCCGTCGATCCCGGCTGGTCGATGCTGCTGTGGACGCTTGCGCTCTTTCTGACTGTGGAGCCGATCGCGGGCCATGTCGTCGAGCCGATGGTTTACGGCCACAGCACTGGACTCTCCCCCGTTGCTGTCGTGGCATCGGCGACGTTTTGGACCGCGCTTTGGGGGCCTATTGGGCTCGTTTTGGCGACGCCTCTGACAGTATGTCTTGTTGTGCTTGGTCGTCATGTAGAGCGTTTGGAGTTCCTCGATGTTATGTTTGGGGACCGGCCGGCGCTGTCTCCCCCCGAGATTTTCTACCAGCGCATGCTGGTGGGGGATCCGACGGAAGCTGCCGAGAAGGCCGAAGAATTCCTGAAAGAGCGTTCTCTGGCCTCGTACTATGATGAGGTCGCTTTGAAGGGCTTGCAGCTGGCGCAAGTTGATGCCGAGCGCGGCGCGCTTAACCAGGACCGCCTCGTGAAGATTCGAGACACCGTTAGGGAATTTGCCAGCGACCTGGCCGATCAGGATGACCGGCCAGCTACGAAAGCTCATTCAACAACCGATGCAGAAGCCTCGTCCGCTGTAGAAAGCGTCGCGGAGAACGCGGCGCATGAAAATTTACCCATTGTCAGCAAAGACGGCCTACCACCCGATTGGCGTGGTGAACATTCCGTTCTCTGCATGGCGGGACGCAGTCTTATCGATGAAGCGGCCGCAATCATGTTAGCTCAGCTTTCGACCGCACACGGACTTGCGGCACGGGTCGAAGGAGCAGAAGCGCTCGCTAGCACAAATGTATTCCGCCTAGAGACCTCTGGCGTTGCCATCGTTTGCTTGGTCTATCTCGACTCGAGCGGGCCGGCGCACATGCGTTACTCTGTCCGTCGTTTAAGGCGCAGGTTGCCTAAGGCAACCATTATCCTGGGCTGTTGGGTCAAGGACATCGATCCAACCGCGTTGGAAGCATTACGCGACAACGCGAAAGCCGATCTGGTTGCCGCGAGCCTGGGTGATGCGGTCAAGCTTTGCGTTGAGGCGGCCGGTGTGACAGCCCAATCCCAGACCGCGTCAAAGCCAGGCAAAGCTATCATTGCCGCTGCGTGAGATTAGGGCGAATAGCGATTATTGGGGGTCAATAGTGCCGATCTCTGCGATTGGGGCGGTCTTTTCACCGGCCCAACGGGGACCTGCATCCGGTAAAATGACTAAGAAATTCCATTGATTGACGGCTTTCTCGACACCGTCCCTTGACCGGACCTCTTCGCAGGGCCCGTTTGAGGATCCATGACGCTTACCCCGCCCTAGCTTTTTATTGATATCGTTTTTAAGAGCATAACCGATCCTTCCGGCCATTCAGCACATCACCCCAGCGATTATAAGGCCGAAGAACAGTGGCACCATGATGGGAGGTACGAGCCACTCCTACAGATCGAATTTCCGAATGTTGGACATGCTGACCGCCCTTCTGTGGCGGGAGCCCAAGCTCTCAGTCACCGGCAGCTGCCAAGCACGAACGATGATCAAAACAGCAGACTTGCGACGATGTCGAGAGAATCGGAGGGAATGGGCGGTAGTTTGCTCGGCGCTGGTCTGAAGCCGATCGGTCAGTGGTCATGACACGTTTGCGAGCGTCCTTTCACCGCCAAATCGACCGCGTTCGCCGTGCAAAGCTTGATATTAGGTGCCCGAGTATCCACATATTCGATCAGCTCCCACTCTCGCGAGACGCGCGAGTCCCGGACCCGACGCCTTAGCTTTCACAAATCCTATGAACGATATCAGCCAACGGCACGTCGCCGCGACGTGCGCGTATCGGGTCAGGACAGCCTATGCCCATCGAGCGCGCTTCCATTCGGGTCGTTCACAAACCCTGGGGTGTCAGCGATCTCCGGCCGTGGAGCAGCATCGACGGCACAGATAATGCCGTGGGAGAGTTGTGGTTCGAACGGGCCGACAAGAACGCTTCAAGTCCCGCCTTGCTGCTCAAGCTACTGTTCACGAGTGAGCCGCTATCGATCCAGGTCCATCCCGATGATGCGTTCGCGCGCGCGATGGGCATGCCGAACGGCAAGAGCGAGGCATGGTACATCATATCAGCAGAACCCGACGCGAAGATCGGCGTTGGCCTGAAGAACCGGGTAACGCCGCAGGAATTGCGGGCATCGATCAGGGATGGCTCGATCGTCGACCTGGTGCAATGGCGCCCGGTCGCGAAAGGCGATGTCGTCTCCATCCCCGCCGGCACGATTCACGCGCTGGGCGCTGGCATCGTGCTTGCCGAAATTCAGCAGCAGAGTGACGCGACATTCCGGCTGTTCGATTACGGCAGGGGGCGCGAATTGCATGAGAACAATAGCGTAGCCGTTGCCAACGCCGGGCCGGTTCAGCCTGCCGACACAGCCAACCGCCTTACGCGTGAACGGACGGTTCTTGTCGTGAGCCAACATTTTGTTTTCGAGAAAATTGACCTGGTGGCGGGCTCGAGCTGGGCACTACTGGCTGAGCCGGAAACCTGGATACTTGTACTTGACGGCCATGCGGCCATCGGATTGACGGCAGTATCCGTCGGAGGGGCGATCTTCGTTAGCGGAGGCCGCGCCAGTATTGAGGTCGGCGCCAACGGATTGACCGCCCTGGTCGCCTATCCCGCGGCAGCTGCCGTCGCTTCGCTGCTGCAGACACTGGGCGAACCATCCGCCGGCCCTGTTCCACGTACCGCCGTTGCGGAATTGATTAGCCGTTACGAGGCGCGGACATGACGCCGCTGGGCAGGATTGCGGTGATCGGCAATTCGTTGCCTCGCCATTGCGGCATCGCGACATTCACCACCGACCTGCAACGCGCGATTACGAATTCGCAGCCAAATCTGGTGACCTCCATCGTGGCGATGACCGATCACGGTCAGACCTATGACTATCCCAGTTCAGTTGCCTTGCAGATCAAGGATGACGCCATCGAGGCCTATGTGCGCGCCGCCGCATTTCTGAACGCCGGCCGGTACGATATCGTGTGCCTGCAGCACGAATTCGGAATCTTCGGCGGCAAAGCCGGTTCCCACATCCTCGAATTGCTGTCGCGCCTAACCATGCCCGTGGTGACGACGCTGCACACCGTGTTGGCCGATCCGACGGCGGCTCAACACGCAGTAATGGATCGCATCGTCGAGATGTCCGCGAAGGTTATCGTGATGGCGAACAAGGGGCGCGAGTTGCTTGGCAGCGTCTATCGCGTGCCGGACGAAAAAATCGAGGTCATTGCCCATGGCATTCCCGACTTTCCGTTTGTCGAGCCCGAAGCGGCAAAGGCCAGGCTTGGGTTCAGCGGTCGTTCCGTCATCCTGACGTTCGGCTTGTTGTCCCCGAGCAAGGGCATCGAGGTCATGATCGATGCCATGCCGTCGATCCTCAAACAGCGCCCGGACGCGGTCTATGTGGTGCTCGGTGCAACCCACCCCAATCTGGTTCGCGACCAGCGCGAGGCCTATCGCGAAAGCCTGATGACTCGCGTTCGGGAACTCGGCATCAAAGATCACGTCGTATTCCTTGACCAGTTCGTCGACCAGGCGACGCTGCTCGAGTTCATTTCGATGTGCGACGTGTACGTCACGCCCTATCTCAATGAAGCGCAGATGACGTCGGGTACGCTGGCTTACAGCTTTGGCCTCGGCAAGGCGGTAGTCTCAACGCCGTACTGGCACGCCCGCGAATTGCTGGCCGACGGTCGCGGCACGCTCGTTGCCTTCGGCGACGCCCCGGGGACCAGCGACGCCATCGCGCAATTGCTGATCGACAGATCCCGCCGGCAAGCCATGCGCGAGCGAGCCTACGTGGCCAGCCGACCGATGACGTGGCAGCGTACCGCTGAGCGTTACATGTCGACCTTCGCAAATGCGCGGCAGAGCTACTGGTTGAAGGTGGTTGCGCCCGTCGCACCGGCCGCGGTCGTAGCACAAATTCCAGCGGCGCCGGCCATGCAGACGGACCATTTTCTATCGATGTGCGACGACACCGGTCTGCTCCAGCACGCTGTGCATTCGG
>Ga0207667_10004822_pt1 | contig 16496 bp, 12 predicted proteins | sample KBSCornC52_FD_184301 | JGI IMG/M metagenome (GOLD analysis project Ga0207667, IMG submission 184301) | Corn rhizosphere microbial communities from Kellogg Biological Station, Michigan, USA - KBS Corn C5-2 (SPAdes) (version 2) | ecosystem: Host-associated > Plants > Roots > Rhizosphere > Soil ... | reverse complement strand
CAGGCTCGGCGACGCGGGCTGGGTGCGCGTGGCCGTCGAAGGCGCGGACCGCAGCCCGACCAACCGCGCCGGTCCGGACCCGCGAACGGCCGCGGGCCCGCGCCGCAACCAGGTCAACCAGCGCCTGGGCGACCCGGAAAGCCACCCGCGTACCGTCTTCGTCAACGGCCAGTACAGCCTGACCGACGCCATCGACTGGTATGCCTTCGCCAACTACGGCGACCGCAAGACGTCGTCTGCCGCCACCTGGCGCCTCGCTGGCAACACGCCCATCTTCCCGGAAGGCTTCCTGCCGCTGGAAGACAGCAAGTCGTCGGATGCCTCGCTCGTCACGGGCCTGCGCGGCGACCTCGCCGGCTGGCGTTGGGACGCGAGCGTCAACTTCGGCCGCAACCGCTTCCAGCTGAACGTCGACGACACGGTCAACTACGCGCTCGGCAGCGCGAGTCCCACGCGCTTCTATGCCGGCAAGCTCGTTTCGACGCAGGAAGTGGCCAACCTGGACGTGGCGCGTGACGTGCCCGTGGCCTGGCTGGCCGGCCCGCTGACCGTCGCGCTGGGCGCGGAAGCGCGCTACGAATCGTACGAGATCGGCGCGGGCGAGCCGAACTCCTACTTCGGCACCGGTTCGCAGGGCTTCTCCGGCTTCCGTCCTGAGAACGCCGGCAAGAACAGCCGCAACAACCAGTCGGTCTATGCCAACTTCGAGGCCGACATCACGAAGAGCCTGTCCGGCTCCGTCGCCGTGCGCCACGAGCACTACAGCGACTTCGGCGACACCAGCTCCGCCAAGGCCTCGGCGCGGTATGCGTTCACGCCGGCGTTCGCGCTGCGCGGCACGGCGTCGAACGGCTTCCGAGCCCCATCGCTCGCCCAGCAGTTCTACACGATCACGACGACGAACTTCATGGTCGTGAACGGCCAGAACACGGGCGTCGAGACAGGCACCTTCCCGGTAGGCAGCGCGGCCGCGCTGGCCCTCGGTTCGCAGCCCCTGAAGCCGGAAAAGGCGCGCAACCTGAGCATCGGCGCGCAGTGGCAGCCCCTGCGCAACTGGACGACGACGGTCGACCTGTACCGCATCGACATCGACGACCGCATCGTGTTCTCGGCGAACGTCCAGCTGAACAACACGCTGAAATCGGCGCTGGCGGGCCAGGGCATCTACGTGGGTGCGGCGCGCTACTTCACCAACGCCGTCGACACCCGCACGAAAGGCGTGGACGTCGTCAGCACGTATCGCCTGAACCTGAAACAGGGTGCGCGCGCCGACTTCACCGTCGCGTACAACCACAACGACAACGCCGTTCGCCACGTCGCGGGGTCACCGGCGGTGCTGGCCGAGCAGAATCTCGTGCTGGTGGACCGCCAGACCGTCAACCGCCTGACCGTCGGCTCGCCGAAGGACAAGCTGAGCCTCACCACGGATTACACGCGCGGCATCTGGAGCAGCCACGCGGCCGTGACGCGTTACGGAAAATTCACCGTGCCGCAGAACGATCCCACGCTGGACCAGACCTATGATCCGCAATGGGTGCTGGACCTGTCCGCTAGCGTCAAACTGGCCGGCAACCTGCGCCTGACGGCCGGCGCCGACAACGTCACTAACCGCTATCCGGCCCAGGTGACGTCGGCCGCCAACCTGAACCTGAACGGCATCAACCGCTACAGCGGCTTCGCACCGAACGGCTTCAATGGCCGCTTCTACTACGTGAAGGCAGCGTACGCCTGGTAAGCCGCGCATCACGCTGCCCACCCTGCCCGCTGGCTGAGCGCCGTCAGCGGGTTTCGTCTGCCTGCCAGCCGCCGCCCAGCGCCTGGAACAGCGCGACGGTGTCCGCATAGCGCGCGGCCCGCGCCTGGACCAGCGCGATGGCCGCCTGCTGGTAGCCCTGCTGCGCCTGCAGCACGGCCGGACGGCCGGCGGCGCCCAGTTCCCATTGGCGCGTGGCGATCGCCAGGCTCTTTTGTGCCGCCTGTTCGGCCGCCAGCGCCGCCTGCAGCGCGCGCGCATCGGCATCGATCGCGTGCAGCGCATCGGCCACGTCGCGGAACGCCGCCAGCACGGTGCCGCGGTACTGCGCGGCGGCCTGGTCGTACAGCGCTTCCGCCGCCCGTTGCTGGTGCCTGAGCGCGACGCTGTGGAAGATCGGCTGCACGAGGTCGGCGCCGATGCTCCAGAAGCCCGTGCCGGCGCGGAACAGCGTGCCCGCGTCGAGCGCCGAACTGCCGAGGGCCGCAGTCAGTGTGATGTCGGGCAGCCGGGCCGCCCGCGCCGCGCCGATGCGGGCGCTCGCGGCGTGCAGCTGCGCCTCAGCGGCGCGCACGTCGGGCCGCCGTTCGACGAGGCTGGCCGGCAGGCTCACCGGCAGGTCTTCCGGCAGCGCGAGTTTATCGAAGTCGAAGCGCAAGCCGGTGTCGTCGGATGGATAACGACCCGCCAGCACGGCCAGCAGGTCGCGCTGCTGGGCGAGCTGTTTCTCCAGCGGCGGCAGGCTCGCCTGTATCTGTGCCAGCGCAGCCTCCTGCGCGGCCACGTCGGCCATGCCGACCTGCCCGGCCTGGCGCTGCCTGCGCGCGGCGCCGAGCTGCTTGCCGGCCAGCGCGACGAGATCCCTCGTCGCGTCCAGCTGGGCGCGCAGCGACGCTTCCTGGATCGCCGCCGCGACGACGTTCGCCGCCAATGTCAGCCGGGCCGCCTGGTGCTGGAAGCGCGCGACGTCGACCTGCGCATCGGCGGCTTCCACCTGGCGGCGCGTGGCGCCGAACACGTCCGCCGCATAGGCGATGTTCAGCTGGGCCGTGTGCAGCGTGTACAGCCCGGCACCGGATGCCGCCCCGCTTGCAACTGGAGACGCCGTCTTCTGGCGCGTGGGCGTCAGTTGCGCATCGATGGTCGGCAAATAAGCGCCGCGCTGGGCGGCGGCGGATTCGCGGGCCGCACGCAGTGCCGCCTCGGCCGCTTTCACGTCCGGGTTTGCCGCCAGCGCCGTGGCGACGATCCTGTCCAGCGCGTCGGACCCAAACAGCGTCCACCAGCGTTCGGGCACCTCCTGTCCCGCGACCAACCGCTGCGCGGTGCCGCCCTGGGTAGCCGCGGCCTCCGTCTGCGCGGCGAGCGGTGCGGCCGTGTAGCGGTCCACGCCAGGGGCCGGCGGCTTGCGGTAATCCGGCCCCGCGGCGCAGCCGGCGGCGAGCGCCGCCACGGCGGCCAGTATCGCGCAAGTGGTGAAGCGTGGCGTCATGCGCGCTCTCCTTCGATCACGGCCAGTTCGACCTTGTGCGCGCGGCGCGCGATGCGCCGCTCAACCATGTAGTACAGCGCGGGCAGCAGAACCAGCGTCAGCGCGGTCGCCGTCACGAGTCCGCCGATGACCACCGTGGCCAAGGGACGCTGGACGTCACTGCCGAGGCCATGCGCGAACGCGGCCGGCACAAGGCCCAGCGTGGCCACGGTGGCCGTCGTGAGCACGGGGCGCAGCCGTTCGCGCGCGCCCTCGACCACCGCGCGTTTCAGGTCATCCGGATGCTGGTCGCGCCAGCGGTTCAGGTTGGCGAGCATGACGACGGCGTTCAGCACCGCGACGCCGAACAGCGCGATGAAGCCGACCGCCGACGACACGTTGAACGTCATGCCGCGCAGGTGCAGCGCGATGAGCCCGCCCAGCAGCGACAGCGGCACCGCGAGCAGGATCAGCCCCGGCTGGCGCAAATTGCCGAATTCCGCGAACAGCAGCACGAACATCAGCGCCAGCGCGGCCGGCACGATCACCGCCAGCCTGGCCTGGGCGCGCTGCTGGTTTTCGAACTGGCCGCCCCACGCAATGCTGTAGCGGGAATGGTCGTACGGGATGTCGCGCTCGATGCGCGCCTGGGCGTCGGCCAGGAACGAGGACAGGTCGCGTCCGCGCAGATTCGTCCGCACGGTCAGGTGGCGCCGGTTCATCTCGCGCGTGATGGTCGTCTCGCCCTCGGCGAAGCCGATCTTCGCGACCTGGGCCAGCGCGACGTGCGCGCCGTTGGCAGCCGTCAGCACGAGGTCGCCGATCGCCTGCGGGTCACTGCGCGCGGGGCCGATGAAGCGGGCCGCGACGTCGTAGCTGCGGTCGTCGACATACACCTGCGTGACCGGACTGCCGCCGATGCCCGTCTGGATCAGCGCCATCACGTCGGCCACGTTGATACCGAGCCGCGCCGCGGCGGCGCGGTCCACGGCGATGCGTACCTGCGGCAGCGGCGGTTCCTGGTCGATGATGACATCAAAGGCGCCGGGCACGGTGCGAAGCAGCTTTGCGACCGATGTGGCGAGTCCGCGCGTCACGTGGAAGTCGTCGCCATAGACCTTGACGACGAGGTCGCTGTGCGCGCCGGCCAGCTTGTCGAGCACCCCGTCGATCATCGGCTGGGAAAAGCCGACGTCGGTGCCGGGCAGCTGGCGGTAGCGCGCGGCCAGCCGCGCAATCAGGTCCTGCTTGGTCATGCCGTGCGGCCAGGTGTCGTACGGGTGCAAGGTGACGGCACACTCGATGTGCGACGGCGTGAACGGATCGGTGCCGTCGTCGTTGCGTCCAAGCTGGGTGACGACGTGCGCGACCTGCGGCTCTTCCAGGGTGGCGGCGCGCAGCGCGTCGGCCATGCCGGCCGCCTTGGCCAGCGAGATCCCCGGCGGCAAGGTGACCTGCAGCCAGATCGAGCCCTCGTCCAGCGTCGGCAGGAAATCGCGGCCGATCGTCGCGCCGAGGACGATGACGGCGGCAAGCAGGACGCCGGCGAGGGCCAGCACGGCGCGCGAGCGGCCGACGAGGCGCTGCAGTAATGCGGCATAGCGTGGCGTCAGCCAGTCCAGCAGGCGGTTGTGATGGATCCGGCGCGGCTTGCGGAACGCCCAGTACGCCATGCCGGGAATGAGCAGCATCGTCATCGCCAGCGTGCCGAGCAGCGCGAAGCCGACCGCGAACGCCATCGGCGAGAACAGCTTGTATTCGATACGCTGGAACGCGAATAGCGGCAGGTAGGTGATCATGATGACCAGCATGCCGAGGAACGTCGGGCGCATCACCTGCAACGTGGCCTTCAGCGCATCCGCGCCGGACATCTGGCCGTACGGCTGCGCTTCGCGCCGGCGCAGGATATTCTCCAGCACGAAGATCGCGCCGTCCACGATGATGCCGAAGTCGATCGCACCGAGCGACAGCAGGTTGGCCGGAACCTTGAAATGGTGCATCAGGATGAAGGCGACCAGCAGCGACACCGGAATCGCGGCCGCCGCAATCAGCGCCGCGCGCGGGCTGCCGAGGAACAGCACGAGCACCAGGGTCACCAGCACGACGCCTTCGACCAGCGTGTGGCCGACCGTGTGCACTGTCGCGTCGACGAGGCTGCTGCGGTCCATGTACGGCACGACCTGCACGTCCTTCGGCAAGACGTGCTCGTTCAGGTCGCGCACCGCCTCGTGCACGCCGGCGATCACGCGCGACGGATTCTCGTTCTTGAGCAGCAGGACGATGCCGGACACGGCGTCGTTCACCCTGTCCTTGCCGAGGATGCCGTGGCGTTCCTGCTGGCCCAGCGTGACGGTGCCGAGGTCCTTCACGAGCACCGGCACGCCGTTCTTTTGCGCGACGACGACGTTGCCCAGGTCGTCGAGGCTGTGGATCAGGCCGACCCCGCGCACGACGAGCCCCTGCTCGCCGCGCTCAAGCACGCTGCCGCCCGCATTCGCGTTGTTGGCGGCGATCGCCTGCGTGACGGCGGACAGCGACAGGTTGTATTTCTGCAGCTTCGCCGGGTCGAATTCGAGCAGGAACTGCGTCGTCAGGCCGCCGAAGTTCGTCACGTCGACGACGCCCCCGACCTGCTTCAGGCGCGGGATGACCTTCCAACGCTGCAGCTCGGAGAGCTCACGCAGGCTGCGCGTCTTCGATTCCAGCGTGTAGCGGTAGATCTCGCCGATCGGCGACGTGAGCGGATCGAGCGTCGGCTGCGCGCCATACGGCAGCGCGACGCCGGCGATGCGTTCCTGCAGGCGCTGGCGCGACCAGTAATCCTCCGCGCCGTCCTCGAACACGACCGTGATCAGCGAGAGGCCGAACGTGCTCTTCGAGCGCATCACGTGCATGCCGGGCGTGCCCATGATCTCGCGTTCCAGCGGAATCGTGATCTGCTGCTCGACTTCCTCGGCGGCGAGGCCGCCCACCTGCGTGACGACCTGCGACGTGGTGTCGGCAATGTCCGGATAGGCTTCCAGCGGCAGCTGCGTCCAGCACCAGCCGCCGTACAGGGCGACGAGCGCGAACACGAGCGCGACGATGCCGCGCCGCTCGAAGCACAGGGTGACGAGGCGTTCAATCATTCAGCAGCACTCCATCCCTGGTCAGGACGCGCTCGCCCGCCTTCAGGCCCGCGACGACTTCGACGCGCTCGCCGACCTGCGGTCCGAGCGTGACGATGCGCGCCTCGAACGTCCAGGGCGCGACCTCGACGAACGTACGGGTGTCGAACCCGCCCTGGACGACGGCCGTCAGCGGCACGAGGATGCCCTGGTGCGGACGCGCGCGCAACGTCGCCGCGGCGAACATCCCGGGCTTCAGGCGGCCGTCGCGGTTGTCGCACGGCATGCGGACCTTGACGGTACGCGTGTCCGGGTCGAGCAGCGCGCCGACGAAACCCACCTTCGCTTCGCGCGGCTCCGGATAGGCGTCGAAACGCACGGATGCGGGCTGGCCGGCGTAGACGCGGCCCAGGTCTTTTTCCTGGGCGTTCGCGGTGACGAAGACGTGCGACAGGTCGGCCACCGTCATCAGCGGCGCCGTCGCGTCGTTCCAGTAGCCGCCGGCCGCCGCCGCGAGGTCGACCACGCGGCCGGCGATCGGCGCGCGCACGGCCAGCACGCGGCCACCGGCAGGCGACGCCTTGCCCGCGCCGAGTTGTGCCAACCGGGCGTCGGCGCGCGCGGCCTCGGTGGCGGCCTGCTCGTAGTCGCCCTGCGCCTGGTCCAGGTCGCGCCTGGCGGCGATCTCCGACGCGTCCAGCTCGCGCTGGCGCGCGAGGTTGCGCTGTGCGAGCGCGAGCGCGGCGTGCGCCTTGGCGGCGTCCGCGTGCGCCTGCGCGAGGTCGGCGGAATCGATCGTGAACAGCACGTCGCCCGCGCGGACCTCGTCGCCGAGGCGCCTGGCGATGGTGACGATGCGGCCCGTCACCGGCGTCAGCACCTTGACCAGGCGCGCCGGGTCAGCCTCGACGACGGCGGGCAGCGTGAACGGCGCCGCCACGGGATCAATGGCCAGGGTGGCGACGGCCAGCGTACGGCGCAGCGGTGAAGCGGCGGGCACGATGATCCGGGCGCCGTCGCGGCGCAGCGTCGGCGCGGGCGCGGCGCCGTCGGGCGTGTCGGCGGCGCGGGCATGCGAGGCGAACAGGCCCCGGCCCGCGAGGCCGAGCACGGCGAGTCCCAGCAGCGTGGGCACGAGATATTTGAGCAGGTAATGGCGCGGTGTCATGATTCCTCCGATGGGGCCAGGCCGGATTTTGCCGGGCATCGTACAAAATTATGTTGCACTGCATCCTGAATTGTTCTTCAGGGAAAGGCCGTGGCCACGCTGCTATACTCACGCCGATATCGAGGGCGCCCATGAACATCCTGCTGGTGGAAGACGATCACAAGGCCGCACGCCTGCTCGCGCGCGGCCTGGAAGAAGAAGACTTCGGGGTCACGGTCGCCCATACGGCGGAGGATGCCGACACGCAGATCGGTCCGGCCTGCGATCTCGTGATCCTCGACTGGATGCTGCCCGACGCAGACGGCATTGCGCTGTGCCGAACGTGGCGCGCGCGCGGCGTGCGCACGCCGATCCTGATGCTGACCGCGCGCGACGCGGTGGCCGACCGGATCGCGGGCCTGAACACGGGCGCCGACGATTACCTCACGAAGCCGTTCGTGTTCGACGAATTGCTGGCCCGGGTGCGCGCCCTGCTGCGCCGCGCCGGGCAGCCGCTGCTGGTCTGCGTCGGCGACCTGGCGCTCGACCCGCGCACCCATGCCGTGACGCGCGCGGGCATCGAACTGGATCTCACGCCGAAGGAGTACGCGATCCTGGAATTCCTCGCGCGCCATCCGGACGACGTCGTCAGCCGCCAGCAGCTGGCGGAGCACGTCTGGCATGCCGACCTGATCGCCATCGACAACCTGATCGACGTGCACATGAAGAACCTGCGGCGCAAGGTCGATCCGCCCGGCGCATTGCCGCTGATCCGCACCGTGCGCGGCCGCGGTTTCCACCTGTCCGACGGACGCGGCGATGCTTAGCCTGCGCCACCGCCTCGCGCTGATCCACTGGGTCGCCATCGTCGTGATCGTGGCGACGGCCGCGGCGGCCGGATGGTGGCAGCTGTCGCGTTCCGTGCAGGGCCAGCTGGACGCGGCTCTGCTTGCGCTGGCCGAGACCGAGGCCGGCATGCTGGCCGACGCCCGCGGCGAAGGCGTCCGCGTGCACGAGGCGCCGGCCGGTAGCGCGCCGCCGTCGCTGGCCCGGCTCGACCGCCTCGTGCAGATCGTCGACGCCAGCGGCCACGTCCTGGCCCGCAGCGCCAACCTGGGCGCCGGCGCCCTGCCCGTGACGCCCTGGCTGCGCACACAGCTGGCCGCCGGCGAGACCGTGTTCGAGACGCTGCCGCACGCCAGCGAAGAGCCGCTGCGCTTGGTGTCCGTGCCCACGCTGGTGAACGGGCGCCAGTTCGCCGTACAGGTCGCGGGCTCGCTGGACGACGTCGACCACGTGGTGCATTCGGCGGCGCTGCTGTTCGCGGGCATGTCCATCGCGCTGCTCGCGGCCGTGGGCCTGGCCGGGACCGCCGTGACGCGCCGCGTGTTCGGCGCGATCGACGGCATCGCGCAGCAGGCCCGGCGCATCGGCGAGACGAACCTGGACGAGCGCCTGCCCCATTCCGGCACGGACGACGAGATGGGCCACCTGGTCGATACGCTGAACGAGATGCTGGAACGGCTGGAGCGCACGTTCGACACGCAGCGCCGCTTCACGGCCGACGCGTCGCACGAGCTGCGCTCCCCGCTGTCGCGCCTGCGCACCGAGATCGAGATCACGCTGCGCCGGCCGCGCGACGTCCAGGACTACGTGGTCACATTGCGCTCGTGCCTCGACGAGGTGGAGCGGCTGACCATGCTCGTGGAAGAACTCTTGATGCTCGCCCGCCTCGACGCCGGCGAAGAACGCGGCCCCGTCGAACCGATGGCCCTGAACGTGCTCGCCGAGGATGCGGTGCGCCGGATGCAAGGATCTGCCCGCGACCGGCAGGTCGAGATCGTGCTCGATATCGCTGGCCGCGTGGCCGCGAGGGTGGCGCCGGCGCCCGCAAGCCTCGTGCTGGCGAACCTGCTGGACAATGCCGTCAAGTTCTCGCCGCCCGGCGGCAAGGTGACGGTGCGCGTCGCGGCCGACGGCGCCGACGCCGTCCTGAGTGTCGCGGACGAGGGGCCGGGCATCGCCGACGCCGACCTGCCGTTCCTGTTCGACCGCTTCTACCGCGGCGCCGGCGCGCGTGCCGGCACCATCGCGGGCGTGGGCCTCGGGCTCGCCCTGTCGCAGGCGATCGTGCGTGCATACGGCGGGCGGATCGCGGCCGCCAACGGGCCGGTGCGCGGCGCGCTGCTGACCGTCTCGCTACCGCTCGCGCGCACCGAGGGTTAGCGTGACGCAGCGGCCCAGCGGCTCAGCGGCTCAGCGGAAAACCGGTCCTGCCACGGTCAAGCCGACCGTGACGTAGCGCTCGGCGCCGGGGCGGCCCATGCGGCTGCCCAACCCGGCATCGACGGCCAGCCGGTCGGGGGCCAGGGTATAGCGCACGCCGACCTGGGCGAAGGCGTGGCCGTGCCCCGTGCCATAACCTTCCAGCGTCAGCGTCAGCCGGGGCCGCGCGGCCCATTCCGCGCCCATCGCCCAGAACCCGTCGTTGCGGCCATCCGCGCGCGTGCGCAGCCAGCCGACGTTGGCGTGAACCAGTACGCGGTCGTCGAGCAGCGATACACTGACGGGGACGAGCACCGACAGGTCGCCGGCCGCGCGCTCCCCCGGGCGGAACTGGTTCGCGATGGTGAGGCCGACACCCCAGTCGTTCGTTTGCAGCGGACGGAACACGGTCTTGGCCTGGACGATGCCGGAGCGAAACGCGTCGGCCGGACCGTCGGGCCCGACGCGCCCGATCCCCGCCGCGAGTTCCCAGGTGCCCCCGACGTTACACGCAGGCATGATCCAGTATTCCGTCCGGCCAGGGATGCGCTGCGTCCAGTTCTCGACCTGGCAGTTGCCGGGGCCGGTAATGGAGGCGTCATCCACGACCATGGGACGCGTCGCCTGTGCACTGGTGCAGGCGACCAGGGCCGCCATCGGCCAGGCGGTGCGATTTGGGGAGAACGGCTGCATGGGCCGATTCTAAGGGACGTTCGCGCAACACGACGTTCCTCTGTCGTTCCGGAGTTGCCGGTCTTAAATAGATAACGTACACTAACGCGGCACTGTTATCGATACCCAATACTACTATCTTTACGGAGGAGACAACATGAAACGACGCCACGTCCTGGCGGGATTGGCCGCGACCCTTCCCGCGCTCGCCCTGCCGCGGCATGTGCTGGGGGCAGATATGTCGCCCGGAGGGCTGGTACCCACGGCCGCCGGCCCGTTCGCACCCGACTGGGATTCGCTGACGCAATACCGTACGCCCGACTGGTTCCGCAACGCCAAGTTCGGCCTGTGGGCCCATTGGGGACCGCAGTGCGAGCCCGAGTTCGGCGACTGGTATGCGCGCAACATGTACAAGGAAGGTAGCGACGCCTACCGTTACCACGTGCAGAAATACGGCCACCCGTCGAAGTTCGGGTTCAAGGACGTGATCCGGCAATGGCGCGCCGAGCAATGGGATCCGGACAGCCTGCTGGCGCTGTACCGCAAGGCCGGCGCCCGTTATTTCGTCGCGCTCGCCAACCACCACGACAATTTCGACCTCTATGACAGCCGCTTCCAGCCGGGATGGAACGCGACGCGCATCGGGCCGAAGAAGGACCTGATCGCAGGTTGGGCGAAGGCGGCGCGCGCGCAGGGACTGCGTTTTGGGGTCAGCGTCCATGCGAGCCACGCGTGGACCTGGTACGAGGTCGCCCAGGGCGCCGACAAGACGGGGCCGTTGGCGGGCATCCCATACGACGGTGTGTTGACGGCGGCCGACGGCAAGGGATTATGGTGGGAAGGACTGGATCCTCAACTCCTTTATGCCCAGCAGCACCCGTTGAGCCGCAAGGTCGAGCGCCCCGAATTCAACGCGCAGTGGGCCTGGGGCGCCGGGGCCGCGCTGCCGTCGCGCAATTACATGGAAACCTTCCACAACCGCACCATCGACCTGATCGACAAATACGATCCGGACCTCGTCTACTTCGACGACACCGCCCTGCCCCTGTGGCCGGCCAGCGACGTCGGCCTGCGCATCGCCGCACACATGTACAACCGCAGCCTGGCCACGCGCGGGCGGGTGGAAGCTGTCATCAACGGCAAGATCCTGGACGAGCGCCAGCGCCGCTCGCTCGTGTGGGACATCGAGCGCGGCCAGACCGACGCCATCGAACCGCTGCCCTGGCAGACGTGCACCTGCATCGGCGGCTGGCATTACTCGCGCCCGGGCTACGAGCGTAACGAGTACAAGAGCGCGCAGACGGTGGTGCACATGCTGGTCGACATCGTGAGCAAGAACGGCAACCTGCTGCTGTCCGTGCCCGTACGCGGCAACGGCACGATCGACGAAAAGGAACAGGCGATCGTCGAGGAGATCGGCCGCTGGATGGCCGTCCACGGCGAAGCAATCTATGATACGCGGCCGTGGACCGTGTTCGGCGAAGGGCCCGCGCTGCACCGCACGGCACCGCTCACGGACCAGGGCATGAACGAGGGCAAGAACGCGCCGCTGTCGGCCGCCGACATCCGCTTCACGGCGAAGGACGATACCGTGTTTGCCTTCGTGATGGGCTGGCCCGCCGGGCGCGAGATCACGATCACGGCGTTGGGCACGGCTGCCGGGCACCTGAAGCGGCCCGTCGCACGGGTGGAGTTCGTGGGCACCGGGGCGGCGCTCGCGTTCCGTCAGGCACCGGACGGCCTGAAGGTGACGCTGCCGGCAGCAAAGCCGGCCCTGCCCTATGCGTTCGCGCTGAAGGTGCTCGTCGCCTGACGCGCCTTACTTGACGCGCTGCTTTTCCAGCTTGCGCGCCAGCGTGCGCCGGTGCATGCCGAGCCGGCGCGCTGCCTCGGAGATATTGAAATCCGTCTCGGCCAGCACGGCGTGGATGCGTTCCCATTCCAGCGTCTTGATCGACGTGGAGCGGTTCGTCAGTTCCAGGTCGGTGTTGCCGGCGACGTGGCCGAAGGCGGCCTCGATGTCGTCCGTGTTCGACGGCTTGGCCAGGTACTGGCAGGCGCCGAGCTTGATCGCCTCGACCGCGGTGCCGATGCTGGCAAAGCCCGTCAGGACGACGATCTGCATGTCCGGGTCGTGCGCATGCAGCATCTGCACGCACGCAAGGCCGGAGCTGTTGCCCTTCAGTTTCAGGTCGACGACCGCATAACCGGGCGCGTGCTCCTTCAGGAGTTCCTGTGCCTCTTCCAGGCCGGGCGCCTGCAGCACCTTGTAGCCGCGCCGTTCGAACGAGCGGCCGAGCGTGCGGGCGAACGCGTCGTCGTCCTCGATGATCAGGAGGAGGCGTCGGTCGTTGTCGTTATCGTCGTCAATGGACATGTCAGGTTTCCTTGTCGAGCGCGATCGCGGACAGCGGCAACGTCAGCGTGACGGCAGCGCCGCCTTCCGGCCGGTTGCCGGCCTGCACCGTGCCGCCCAGGGTGCGGGCCACGTTCACGACGAGGAACAGGCCGAGGCCGCCGCCGGGACGGCCCTTGCTGGACTGGTACGGTTTGCCGAACTGGGCCAGCATCGCGGGCGCGAAGCCGGGACCGCGATCGAGCACGGTCAAAACGAGGGTGCCGTCCGTCACGCCGGCGTCCACGCCGACCCAGTCGGGCGACGCTTCCAGCGCATTGTCGAGCACGTTGTCGATCATTTGCTTCAGGGCCGAATCGAAGGCGACCGGCAGGTCGTGGTCGATCCGGTTCACATAACTGAATTCGCGCACGGGGCGGCTGTGCTGCCATTCGTCGACCAGCTTGTCGAGGAAGCCGCGGATCGTCGTGCGCGCGGCCGACTCGCCCCGCGCCTCGCCGGCCGACAGCAGGATGCCGCTGACGATGGATTTGCAGCGCTTGAGCTGGGTCTCCATCTCGCTGATTTCTTCCAGCAGGTCGGGATTGGCCTTGAATTCGCGCATGCGTTTCCAGTCGCCCAGGATCACGGACAGCGTCGCCAGCGGCGTGCCCAGCTCGTGCGCGGCGCCGGAGGCCAGCAGGCCCATGCGGACGATGTGCTCTTCCTCGGCGGCGCGCTGGCGCAAGTCCGCAAGCTGGGTCGCCTTGCCCCGCAGGGTGTTGGTGATACGCGAGATGAACACGACGAGCAGCGCCGCGTTCAAGGTGAAGCAGATCAGCATGCCCTGCACGTACAGGCTCGAGATGCCGCGCGCATGGTCGAACGGCAGCGCCAGCGGCTTCGCGAAGACGGACAATCCCGCCAGGCAGGCGAGCGTGATGCCGACGATGGTCCACGTCGACCACGCCTCCAGCAGCACGGCCGACAAAATCACCTGCAGCAGGTACAGGAAGGCGAACGGATTCGTCGTGCCGCCCGACAGGTACAGCTGCATCGTCAGGCTGGCCACGTCGACGAGCAGCGCGAGGAACAGCTCGCTGTTCGTGACGGGGCGGTGTTCGTGCCAGCGCAAATGGCTGGCGATGTTGAAGGCGATCAGGCAGGCCAGCACCTCGAGCATCTGCACGAGCGGCAGGCGTACGTCGAAGATGAGGATCGCGCCGGCGATCGTGGTGATCTGGCCGATGACGGCGATCCAGCGCAGCTCGATCAGCTGCAGCATGTTCTTGTGGCCGGCGACGTATTCGACGTCGGCGGCGGACGCGGTGCGGGCCTGCTGTGCGGCGGCGACGGTGCCGGCGCCGATCTTGTCAAAGCCCCGTTCGAATATCCGTTTCAGCAGTTCAGTCGTTTCGTTCATCGTCGCCCGTGTCGTCGCTCCGGCCGCGCGCGACCCACCACCAGCCGGCCGCGACCATCAAGGCAAGAGCATACCAAGTGAATGCATAGACGAGGTGGCTGTTGTGAAAATTCACGACGGTCAGACCGCCAACGGGCTGGTCGGGGCTGCCGGACGGATTCTGGCCGGCGGCGGCGTCCACGAAGAAAGGCGCGACCGGCACGGCGGCCAGGCCACGCGCCGCCGCGATCGCGGCCACGTCGCGAGTGTACCAGCGGCCGGCGACCGGATCGTTCGTGCGCGTGAAGGTACCGTCGTGTTCGCTCGTGCGCAGCAGGCCGGCGACGTCGACGGCCGACCCGGCCGCGCCGGCACACGGATTGCCCTGCGCCCGCGCCGCCGTGTAGCGCGTGCGCGCGCCCAGCTCGGCGGGAATGAAGCCGCGGTTGACGAGAATGATGGTGCCGTCGGCCGTGCACAGCGGGGTGAGCAGCCAGTAGCCGCTGCCCTCTTCCGTGAGCGCCTGGACGGGGGTGGTGAGATCGTAGAGATAGGTACCGTGCAGCCTGATGCGGCGGTACTCGTCGGATGCGGAAGTGATGCCGGCCCAGCGGTCGCGCGATGGCGGCGGCGCCGGGGCGGCGTGCACGCGTGCATCCACGCGTGCGATGAGGTCCAGTTTCCATTGCAGGCGGAAGACCTGCCAGGTGCCCAGACCGGCGAAGAGGACGATCAGCAGCAGCGCCGCGACTGCCAGGATGGGGGATATCCCCCGCCGGGCGAACGAAGAACTGCGCGGCGCCGCGCGATCGTCTCCCGCCATTACTGCATGTCGTGCATGCCGTGTACCGAACCGCCGTCATTGCCCATGTTGGGCATCATGTTGGCGTTCATGTGGTACATGACCCAGATCGAACCGGTCAGGACGATGAACAGCAGGATGGCCGTCAGGATCAGGGCCATCATGTTCCAGCCGCCTTCCGACTTCGAGTTCATGTGCAGGAAGTAGACCATGTGCACGATGACCTGCACGGCGGCAAAGCCGAGGATCACGAACTTGGTGGTGCCCGGTGCCAGTTGGTGGGTCATCACCAGCCAGAACGGGATCGCCGTCAGGATCACGGACAGGATGAAGCCGATCGTGTAATCCTTGAAGCTGCCGTGCGCGTGCAGGTGGTCGTCGTCGTGGTGGCCGTGACCGTGATGGTCATGCCCGTGGCCGTGGGCGTGATGCAGGTCGCTCATGGCAGGACTCCCATCAAATAGACATAGGTGAACACGCCGATCCAGATGACGTCCAGGAAGTGCCAGAACATCGACAGGCAGGCGAGGCGGCGGTAGTTGGCGGCGTGGATGCCGTGCTTCGACACCTGGACCATCAGCGTGACGAGCCAGACGATACCGAAGGTCACGTGCAGGCCGTGCGTGCCGACCAGCGAGAAGAACGCCGTCAGGAAGCCCGAGCGCCACGGGCCGAAGCCTTCGTGGATCAGGTGCGCGAATTCCTGCAGTTCCAGGAACAGGAAGCCGGCGCCGAAGAGGCCCGTGATGGCCAGCCATGCGAGCGTGCCCTTGGCGTTCTTCTTCTGCGCGGCCAGCATGGCGAAGCCATACGTGATCGACGAGAACAGCAGGAACGCCGTGTTCAGCGCGACCGTCGGCAGTTCGAAGATCTCGGCGCCGGACGGGCCGCCCGCGTAGTTGCGGCCCAAAACGGCATAGGTCGCGAACAGGCAGGCGAAGATGAGGCAGTCGCTCATCAGGTAGATCCAGAAACCGAGCAGCGTGCCGTTTTCCGGATGATGCTCGCGCACGTAGAAGCGCGAGCTCGGGTCGGCGCTCACGGCGCCGGCATGGGTTGCGTTAATTTCAGACATGGGCTTCCAGCATACGGGTGCGTTCTTCTTCCGTGCGGGTCACTTCGTCCGCCGGGATGTAGAAGTCGCGTTTGTAATCGAACGTGTGGTAGATGGAGACGGCGAGCATCGCGACGAACGACAGGCCGACCAGCAGCCACATGTGCCAGATGATGCCGAATGCCATCACGAACGTGATGCCCGGGATGACCGGACCCGCCCATGTGTTCTTCGGCATGTGGATGGCCACGAAGTCCTTCAGCGGACGACGATAGCCGCTCTTCTTCATGTCCGCCCACGTGTCGTTGTCGTGCACGACCGGGGTGAACGCGAAGTTGTAGTCCGGCGGCGGCGACGACGTCGACCATTCCAGGGTACGGCCGTTCCACGGGTCGCCCGTGACGTCGGCCAGCTTCTTGCGGTTCAGGATCGAGACGGCGATCTGCATCAGCAGGCAGCCGATACCGGCGGCGATCATCAGCGTACCG
>Ga0207667_10004819_pt1 | contig 16501 bp, 12 predicted proteins | sample KBSCornC52_FD_184301 | JGI IMG/M metagenome (GOLD analysis project Ga0207667, IMG submission 184301) | Corn rhizosphere microbial communities from Kellogg Biological Station, Michigan, USA - KBS Corn C5-2 (SPAdes) (version 2) | ecosystem: Host-associated > Plants > Roots > Rhizosphere > Soil ... | reverse complement strand
TTCGTTTCGCCGGGGGCCAGCGAAACATCTTCGACGGCGTGCAGATCCATGCCGGCATCTTCCGCAGGGCCGTGCGCGTAGCGCGGGAGAATAGCGTGGTCGCTGAGCTTCTGAATCCGGAATTTCGGCAAGCCGCTATGATAGCCGTTTGACTTCCCGCGTCGTTTCCGTTGCCCCCATGCCGCCCGAAAAGAGCGCGTATGCGCTCGCGCGATACAGCCGGTCGGCCGATTCGATCCGGCAATCGATCGAATGGGTACGCACTCATAATTCGCAGCAGTTTCTGGAAAGCTACTACTTTCAATACGGCCATCAATCGATCGCGGACCTCGGGCATACCGTCCTGTGTTTTGAAGGCGTCAGTGAACTGGCGGCAACGGAGATTGAAGACGAGCCGCTGTGGGATGGGCAGGCGAAATCGTCGCGGTATCAGGATTTCTCGAAGAGCGGATTTGTTACACCGCCTGAGCTGGCGGGCGCGGATGCTACTCGTTATCGTGCAGCAGCGGAAGCATTGCTCGGCGCTTACCGCGAGATCCACGCGCGCATGGACGTGTACTTGCGTGAGACGCTGCCGCGCCCGGAAGCGATGAAACCCGAAGCGTACGCGCGCAACATCGCGGCCAGGGCGTTCGATGTTGCCCGGTATTTGCTTTTCTGGGGCGTGCCGACGAACGTTGGCCAGGTGACGAGCATACGGACGCTGGAAAAACAAATGAAAAGGCTGCGCATCTCCCCCTACGCCGAGCTTCGGGAGATTGCGGAAGAGATTGCGCAAGCCTGCGCGGCCGCGCCGGAATGCGCGTGGGATGCCGTCGCCTGCGAGCCGCTTGCGCCGACTCTGGCGCGGCACGCGGAACCGGATGAGTACTCGGCGCGAGCGCAGGCTGAACTGCGAACCTGGGCGCAGCAGAATGTGCAACTGGCGGACGGCGAAGCGCGGCGCGTGGACCTGATCAAGCCCGCCGATGCGCTCGCGGAGATTGTGGCAACGCTTCTGTATCCCGTTTCCGATGCCCCCTTTCGTGCGCTTTATGAGATGGCATGCTCGTGGAACACGGCGCGGCGGACGGAGCTGCTGGAGATAGCGGTGCGCTCGCGTAGCGAACGCGATGATCTGCTGCGTGGCTTTCGAGGCGGCCAGTACTGTTTCGACATGCTGATCGATATCGGGGCGTATCGCGATATGCACCGCCACCGGCGGTGTCATCAATACCGGCAGGCGTATTCGGGCCGCCATGGGTATGATGCGCCGGCGGCGCTCCACGCGGCCGGAGCGGACCAGATTTATCGCAACGCCATGGATTCCGCGCTGGCGGCCATGCAGGAGCTTCCGAGGCCGGCGAACGAGTATCTGCTGCCGTTTGGAGCGAGATCCAGATTTTTATTCAAGATGGACTTTGCGGAGGTAGAGTACATCTCGCGCGTGCGGAGTGGCGTGAAAGGGCATTTCAGCTACCGGGAAATCGCATGGGAGATGAAGGAGCGCGTCGCGGAGATCGAGCCGGAACTGGGACGGTTGATCCAGGCGACGCCGCCATGGGTGGAAGATCCGTTGAAGCGGTGACCGACCAGGGCGCGATCTCCACTTCATCGAGCGCGGTCGCGATCGCGAACAAGTGCCAGAGCCGCATGATCCACATCATCCCGTGCGTTGTGACCGCATGTTAGGCTAACGAAGGATTCCGAATGCCAGCGCAGATCCTGTTACAGGGCGTGCTGCCGGGAATCGAGGATTTTCTTCTCGCGGCGCCGTCTGATCGCGACAATCGCGTCTTCGAAACCCGGCTGATGTGGGCAGCCACTCTGGCCGAAGTGTTGCCGCGTGCCTTGCTCGCCCATCTGGCCCTGCCACCGATTCTTCTTGGATCGTCCGATCTGAGCGGGTTCATCGTAATTCTGCCGGATCAGGCGCGCGCCGACGCAGCGGGCGAGTTTCTTTCGCGCACCGCCGAAAAGCTGCGCGAGATCACGGGTGGACTGATTCGCCTGATCTGGAGCTCGACCGAAAATCTGGGCGACTGGACGGTGGTACGGAAACGCCTTTCGGACGGCCTGCGCGAACGCGAGCGCCAGCGCGTGCTGACGCCAGGTTTCTTCGATGCGTACGATGAGCCCACCGCACCGCCCGACATGCTTCCGCGCGGCCTGCGCGATGCCACGCAAGTGGGCTGGAGCTTTGATTTTCCGGCTTTGATTTCGGCGGACGGCGGGGAGCACCGGTGGGATCTGGGAAACCAGGCCTCGACCAGCAATATCGCGCTTACGCGCCATGCAGCGCGCAATGGCGGAGCGGTCGCGTCCGTGAAAGAGTTGGCGAAACGCGCGGAAGGCCGGAAACTGTGGGGCGTGCTGCGCGGCCAGATCGATGATTTCGCCACTCGCATGCGCCGGCTGCACACGGTAGAGGAGCATGTTCAGTTTTCCATGCTCTACAAGCAGTTCGTGGCTGGCGAAATTGAACTGCTGTGCTCGCACGGCGATTTCTTCCAGCGCGTTACGGTTCTTTATTGCGGGAGCAGCGAATTCGCGATTTGCGGGTCGTGGGATGCGCTTGCAGGATTCGCGCGCGAGTTGCAGCGCGTTTTTGCGCGGTTCGCCGAAGAAAATCTGAAGGAGCTTCCGGGAGCGGAAGCGAAGACGATGACGATGGCGATTTCGATCGCCTCGCCCGGCGAGGGCCTCGCACGCGTGTGGGAAGACTGCGGCCAGGATCTGGGGATTGCCCGGACGGCAGACAAGGACTGTCTCTATATGCTGGGCCGCGTGCTCGAGTGGAAGCAGTTGAACGACGCAGCCGACCTGAAGGACGCGATCGTTCGCCTGAACGAAGAGTTCCGCGGCGGCCGGGTATTTCTTTCGCAGCTGCGCAACCTGTATAAGAAGGTAGAGGGGCCGGAACGCGGTGATGAAGACCGGCTGATGGCGCGGGCGGCGCGCTTCCAGCGCCGGTTCGCCCGAGTGGCGACGCGGCGCGAGCGCGAATTTCAGAAGCTGCGGTCGCATCTGATGAAGGAAATGGCGGGAAGGAGCGAGCGCGGCAAACTGAAGCTGCGGCCGGAGGGTCTGGTCGCGCTTGAGTGGGCGCGGCTCGTTGAGGATTAGGCGCGCTCGAGTGGGCGCAGATCACGAGCGTGGGTTCTGCGAGACAACGAAGAAATAAGCTGATAGATTCAACATGGCTGACGAGCAGGCGACACAACAGGGTAATCGCGAGAACCGGCCTCCCCGCGAAGGTGGCCGTCCGCAAGGCGGAAATGAGCGCCGCGGCGGACCCGGAAGCGGAGAGCGTCGAGGCCCCGGCGGCGAGCGGCGGGAGGGTCGCGGATTTGGCGGCCCGGGAGGCGATCGCCGCCCCGAAGGACCTCCCGAAATCGATATTGAAAAGCTGATCAACGACAGCCTGTATCTGGATAATCAGGCGCACGCGGTTGTCAGCCGCATGCGCGACATGGATTCCGGCACACGCAGCCAGTTGCGCCGGCTTTACAGCGCTGTGCGCCGGGCGACGCGCGCTCCTGAAAACGAACGACAGCACGAATTCGTCATGCTGCGCGCGCGGCTTGCGTATACGATCGCGCGCCATGGGCTGCGCAGTCTCGACCAGCTCGAGCGGCTGCTGCTGCAGGTCACTCGAAAGAATGAAGCCCGTGGCTACGAACGGTTCCGCGATCTGTTCGAAGCCATCGTCGCCTACAACGAATAAACCGGCCCGAAACGTTACTCATGAGCGCTCATACAGCACAAACGGAACTGAAGCTGATCGGCAAAATGATTGTCGAAGGGGAGCTGCACTGCGAAACCGGACTGCACGTCGGCGCGGGCAAGGGCTCGCTCGAAATCGGCGGGGCCGATAATCCGGTCGTCAAGGACGCGTACGGTCGGCCGTACGTTCCGGGCAGCACTCTTCGCGGACGTATCCGCGCGCTGCTCGAACAGGCGACGGGTATGGCCGTCCCTTCAGAGCTGGTCTTCATCTCGAAGCGTAAAGGCCAGGAGGTTCGCATTCACCAGAGCGATCGTCCGGACGATGAGGTCTGCATTCTTTTCGGACGCAGCCCAGGGCGGATGGAGAAAGTGGGTGGCGGCGATATCGACAGCTCGCATGCCACGCCAGCCCGGCTGAGCGTGTTCGATTCGCCGCTCGTGGAGGACAGCATCACGCCGCAAATGCGGGAGAACCTGGATGACGAGCTTACTGAGGTGAAGAGCGAGAACGCAATCGATCGCATCACCTCCCAGGCGAACCCGCGCACGCTCGAGCGCGTACCGGCCGGCGCCCGTTTTCAGGTGCGGATGGTTCTCGATATTCTTTGTTCCGAGGATTCGGTCCTGCCCGGCCTTCTGCTGCAGGGATTGCGGCTGCTCGAAGACGATACGCTCGGCGGCGGTGGCTCGCGCGGCAGCGGACGCGTGCGCTTCGCGAATCTCCGGCTTACCTGGCGCGATCGCGATTATTACGCTTCGGGCGGTCAGGAGCGCGAACTCGCTGGCGGCGCGGATGTCGCCGGCTTGCAGGCAAAGATTCGCGAGACGGGAGACTCGCTGTTCACTGCGACGCTGGCTGAAGAGCCTGCGAATGTGTAATCTCGGATGGCATTGATTCCATGCCGGTGATCGAAGTGAGGCTTCGGCCAACGGCTCCGTGGCGTGTTGGCGATGCGAGCGGCGATCAGGAACGCACCGGCGGAGTTTATCGCAGCGACTCTCTTTACTCCGCCGTCACGCACGCAATGAAAATGCTCGGCTGGCTCGAGGAGTGGCTCGACGGCACGGCGCGTACCACGGATTCTCCCGCCGTTCGCTTCAGTTCGCTTTTTCCGTTCTTCGGCGAGAGGCGTCTGGTTCCACCGCCGAGGACTCAATGGACCACCGCAACCGCGGTCAGAACACAGACGCAGGGCGCGCGCTTCGTTCCACTCGAGTTCGCGAGAGGCGGCTCGTTCGATGAAGCGCAGTGGACAGTGGATGGCGGATCGCGTTGCATGCTTCCCGCGGGCTCGCCCTCGCCATTCGTGGTGAGCGTTCGCAGCTTCGCCGCGGTAGACAGGTTGTCCGGCGCCGCCGAACCGCATCGCGCGGCGTGTATCGAATTCGCTCCCGGCGCCGGCTGGTGGGGGTTGATCGAAATAGCGAATGAAGCCTGGGAATTGAGGGTGAAAAGCGCGTTTCGTTTGCTGGCGGATTCGGGCTTCGGCGCCGGCAAATCGCGAGGTTGGGGACGCGCCGCCGAACCCGGCTTTCAATCAGCGGAACAGATCTTCAACGGCGAGCCAAACGGAGCGAGCGCGTGGTGGCTGCTCTCCCTCTATTCGCCGCATGAACAGGACGCGGTTGATTGGTCGCGCGGCGATTACGTTGCTGAAACGCGCGGCGGATGGGTAGAAAGCTCCGCCGGCCACGGGCGCAAGAAACAGGCGCGATTCATTGCGGAAGGTTCGGTAATTGCAGCGCCCTCTCTGCGCGGGCGCGTGGTGGATGTTGCGCCAGAGGGCTTTCCGCATCCCGTCTACCGCTCGGGATTCGCGTTCGCCCTTCCCATGCCGCTGGAGACGGAAGCGTGAAATACCGGGTCACCATTCTGACTCCGACGCTGGTGGGCGATGGACGCCGCCTGTCCCCGGTCGATTACATGGTGTGGCGCGATCAGGTAAACGTGCTCGATCAGGCGCGCATTTTCCGCATGCTATCGAAGAGCGCGGGGCCGCGGCTGGACAACTATCTGACGCAGATTCGCAAGGCGACCAAACTGGATTTTGCCTCGTGGGGCGGGTACGCGCAGAATTTCGCGTCGCGACGCATTCCGTTCGAGGATGCGGCATATACGCCGTATTGGGAGAAGGCTCCACTCGAGAGCCTTGCGATTCCCGAATTCGCGTCGGGCGATGGCGGTCCGTTTCTGCCCGGGGCCCCGCTGAAAGGCGCCCTTCGCGCTGGACTTGTTTTTGCGAACGTGAAGCCGCAGACGCTGCGTGACGTATCGAACCGGCTCACTGGAGAGCGCGCGCCGCGCCATCCGGCCGAGTCCGTCGAGCAACAGGCGATCGGCGCAGGCGGATCCGACCGCATGCGTGTTTTCTCGATCGGCGATTCGGAACATGCACCGCGCGAAGGCTATCGCATCTATATGCTGCGGCTTTCCACCCTCGTTCCGAAAGGCGCCGGCCAGTTTGCGCTGGGATGGAAGCAGTCCGGGCGGGGCGCCGCCGATGGACGTCGTCCGGAAGAAGGAACGCCGGCGTTCGCCGAAATGGCGGCGCCCGGTACGACTTTCGAAGGCGATTGGCGCGAGAATGAGTTTCTGAATGGCGATGAAGTGCGCCGCCTGTTGCGGTGGAATGAACCGGTGACGCGCACTGCGCTGTTCAACGCAGCCAATAGCTACGCGGCGAAACAACTGGAAGCTCATGCGCAGTATGCCCGCTGGACGGGTCTGGAAGCGCTTGGCCAGTCGGTCGCGGAATTGCAGCAGCGGCTCGAGACGGTACGGGGTGACGGCGGTTGTCTCGTGGCGATGGGCTGGGGCTCGAGTTACCTTTCGAAATCCGCTGCGATCGGCGCGGATGATGCCGACTACCGCAAACTGCTGGGTTCGCTGCCGTATTATGCGCGGGCGATCCAATCGGGACTTCCCTTCCCCAAAACGCGGCGGATCGTATTTCTGAAGAACAAGCCCGCGACGCTGGCCGGCTGGGTGGAGCTGAGGGTCAGTTAACCCGGTTCGCCTCGACTGACGGCCACAACGTGTCATTACCGACCGAAATTCGTCACAGTTTTCCACGCTGACTGGGTTTCCCACGCTTTCCCTCTTGATTTCACCGGATATCCGGGAACCCGGAAGCAGATCCTGGTGTGGGTGTACTCATGCTTGAGGTCCGCGGACTCACACAGCGCTACAGCGGCATACCGGTTGTTCAGGATGTTAGCTTTACCATTCGGCGAGGCGAGATCCTCGGCTATCCTGGGCCGAACGGAGCGGGCAAAAGCACAACGGTAAAGGTACCTATCGGCCTGATCGAAGCAACATCGGGCAGCGTCGAACTGGACGGAAGAAACGTCCGGGACGACATGAAGGCCTTTCGGCGGCGTATCGGCTATGTACCGGATCGACGCAGTCACCCAGGAGCTGTGGAATTTCGTATCTCTCATTGTGATTCCTGGTCTGGTCGCAACCGTACTTTCCGCCAGCGGAATTTACGGCGCCGTTTCCTTCGTAGTGGGACAAAGCATGAAGGAACTGGGGACTCGCGTGGCTCTGGGAGCAACTCGAGCGGGCATTGTGTGGCAGGTCTTTGTGACTGGCGGTAAGCCGGTTTTGCGGGCCTTATCGTAGGTTTATGGCTTTCGGTGGCCATGCGGCTATCTTGCGAAAAGCGCTCGGCAGTGCTCCATTGCGCACCGACAGTTCCGACCCGCTGCTTTACGCCGCAGCGCTACTGGTGCTCATCGTGGCAGCGATTTTTGCTATGGGAGCGCCGGCGCGCCGCGGCGGCATCCGATCCGGTGGAAGCCTTGCGCTGCGAATAGCGGGCCGCTGTGACCGTCAAACCGTTGAGCCCCGCCGCAGCTACTAATCGGCGGCAAGTCACATGTGCGCGGATGCGCATTCGTCAGCAGATCGGAACAGAAATGTGGCAGATAGAATCTTACGATCGACCATACGACGCGTATGGAGTGGTCCTGAGTATCGGTACCGGCACGACGTGCCCGCGCCGATTGGACGCTGAAGGTCTGGGACGTAGACTCGTCGGGACGTGGGCCCGGGCCGCGAACTCCGCAGTCCTCCTGACACAACATCGAATTCAATTTGTCCCTGTGCTGTGGGGAAAGGGCCGCGTAAGTCGTCATTGTCCGTACAAAACTCGCTTCCACAGTGCGCGTTTTCCCACAGACGCCATGCCTGATCGGCCATCATGTCCGCACTGTCCCCAGGCAATTTGGGTATCTTCAACCTGGCGAAATTTGTGCGTGGAGTGCAGGCCGTCAGTTCCGAATCGCACGAGAAACTTGCTCTCGCCTTGGATCGACATGCACCGGGGCTGTGTGTTCTTCGCGCATACGGAGGAATGAACATGAAAGCTTTCCGCTGCGCAAACCAATTCCTGGTCGTGATGTTTTCAGCGCTATTAGTCACGGCTTTGTGGGCACAAACCGAAACGGGGCAGATTACAGGTACAGTTACTGACCCTACCGGATCCGCGATTCCCAGGGCAGCTATAAAGGCGACTCTCGTCAGCACCGGCGCGGTCCGCAACGTAACCGCAGCTTCTGACGGCGCGTATAACATCTCCAACCTGTTGCCAGGCAACTATCAACTTGATGTCACAGCGCCTGGGTTTGCGCCGGCGCAAAAGCAGGTAGTGCTCACCGTAGGGGCCCGCGTGGGACAGGATTTTCAGCTCCAGGTGGGCGCAACGGCAACAGCGGTAGAGGTTTCCGAGTCAGCACCGCAGGTAAACACCGAAACTCAAACACTGAGCCAGGTTGTGACACAAAACGAAATCCGGGAGTTGCCAAACCTGACGCGCAACCCTTATCAGTTCGTTTCCATCGCGGGAAATGTTTCGGACGTAGGTATCGGTACGAGAGGCGCGGGATTCGCGATCAACGGACAGCGGGAAGCCTCCACCAACATTCTTCTGGATGGCGGCAGTAATAACGACGAGTTTGCCGGATCGATTGGTCAGCAAATCCCGCTCGATGCCGTGCAGGAATTTTCGGTTCTCACCAGCAACTTCACCGCGGAGTACGGTCGCGCGTCGGGCGGCATTGTCAACGTGGTCAGCAAGAGCGGAACCAACGAATTTCACGGCACCGCATATGAATTCAACCGCGTCTCACGGTTTTCGTCGAATTCCTTCCAGAACAACGCGAACGGCGTTCCAGAGTCTGTATTCGTCCGAAATCAGTTTGGTTACTCTTTTGGCGGCCCTCTGCTCAAAAACAAACTGTTCTTCTTCAGTAGTACCGAATGGACCCGGATTCGAAGCGCCGCCACCAGTTTTGCCTGGGTTCCCACGTCGGAACTGATCGCACAGACCCCGGCCAACGTTCAGCAGTTCTTCAGCGCGCTGGGCCAAATCCGGCCGAGCGCGACAGTTCTCGGGACGGCCAGCTTGAACGACCTCACTGCGATTAACGGAAAGAATCCCTGCGCCGGTCTGGCCTGCTCGTCTTTGCCGGCCACGATGCCTCTCTTTACGCATTTGGCATACAACGTACCGACGGACGCGGGCGGCGGTTTCCCACAAAATACCTGGGATACTTTCAATCGCGTCGACTATAACCTTTCCGATCGGACCCAGATCTATGGTCGTTACGCTCTCTACAGTGAAAGCGATCAGACAGGCGTTTTGTCAAACAGCCCGTATAATAATTACGACCTTGGCGAGACTTACTTCAACCACAACTTCCTCTTTTCCGTTATCCACAGTTTTTCTCCGTCGTGGACGTCCCAGAGCAAAGTCGTATTCAATCGCCTCACCAACCTTCAGCAGGGACTTACCAGCCGCGGCCTGGTCCCCACCATGTACGCGAATGTGACCGGCCCAATTACCATTGGCAGCGACAGCATCGCCTTTCCTGGCTACAATCCGTTCACGCCTGGAAATGGCGGAGCATTCGGGGGACCCCAGAACATACTGCAGTTCTACGAGGACGTGTCGTGGAACAAAGGGGCCCATTCGTTCCGTTTCGGCGGCACTTACGATTACGTTCGTGACAATCGCACCTACGCCGCTTATCAGACTGCAGTCGACGGGTTGGCCAAGAGCGGCCTGGGTCCCGCTGTGAGCGGTCTTCTCTCCGGGCAGTTCACAGACATCAAAGTAGCTGTCGATCCACAAGGCAAATTCCCTTGCGGAGCTTCGGGGGCCACACCGGCCTGCTCCGTCACGCTCCCAGTCGGCTCGCCCAATTTCAGCCGAAGCAATCGTTTTCAGGAAGGCGCACTGTATGCCCAGGATTCATGGAAGGTTCGTCAGCGGTTGACAATCAACCTTGGGGTGCGCTGGGAACATTTCGGGGTTCAACACAATAAGAATGCCAATCTCGACTCGAACTGGTACGCTTCTGGCGTTGGGTTCGCGGATCCCAGCCTCGGCGCATACCTGCGGAACGGCGGACTGCAACTGGCGCCCAAAAGTTCCCTCGGTTCACTCTGGGCGCCTGACTACCACGATTTCGCTCCTCGTATCGGCGCTGCCTGGGATGTTTTTGGCGACGGCAAAACCAGCCTCAGGGGCGGCTATGGCATCGGCTACGAGCGCAATTTCGGAAACGTCACGTTTAATCTGATTCAGAACCCGCCAAATTATGCGGTTCTCGATGTGCCCGGCGCCGTTACTACCAACAACTTTGGACCGCTTGGCGGCAGCAATGGAACGTTGCCGCTGCCCAAGGTGGGCGCACGTATTGTCGATCCTCACATTAAAACTGCCTATGCTCACTTCTGGAATGTCGCATTGCAGCGTGAAGTGGTCCGGCATGTGGTTTACAGCCTCGAATACAGCGGTTCCAAAGGCGTAAATCTGTATAGCATTGCCTATCCGAACCAGAACGGGTTCGGCAACTTCATCCTGGGCGACGCATGCACGGGGCTGCAGCCGGACGGAACTACGGATTGCGCGTCTTTACCCAACTCCAATTACGGCGTCAGCGTTGGTTACCGGGGCAACGAGGGATTTTCCATCTACCACGCGCTGAATAATCGGGTTGTCATCACAAATTTGGCGAACACGGGAATGGATCTTACCGTGAACTATACCTGGTCGCACGCGATCGATAACCTGAGCTCTACGTTCTTCGAAGCCGGCGGAGAAGGTATCGCAAGCCAGTTTGGAAACCAGAACCTAACGATCAACAATGGCGATTTCATCTATGGCCTGCTCGATCCTTACCACCCGAATCTGGATCGCGGCGATGCCGAGTTCGATATCCGCCAGCGCGTGGTTATGGCCGGCAACTGGAAGGTTCCCACAGGAAGCCATCCGGGATGGAGAGGCGCGTTGCTCGGCGGATGGAGCCTGAACCCGATTTTCAACGCGCATACGGGACAGCCTTTCAGCGTGTTCGACAGTGGCGCGCAGATACTTCCGTTAAATACCCCGCGCGCTACGTTCATTGGGCCTGTTCCGAGTACAGGCAATGGCCTTGTTGCTACGCCAACGCCCAATACCTTTCAATATCTGACGTTCAAGGCGGCATCCATCGCCACGGAACCCATGTCGTTTCTGCCGGGTTCGAAGTGGCCGAGTAATATGTCAGGCCGTGACGCGTTCCGCGGACCCGGTTGGTGGGATTTCGATCTCGGGATTTATAAGGATACGAAAATCAGCGAGCGAATCACCCTTCAGCTTCGCGCAGAATCGTTCAACATCTTCAATCACGCAAATCTATATGTAAATGGCACGACGGCCGATGTGGGCTCCGGCAATTCGGTGAACGCCTGCTACGGTTGCACGGGGTCCACCTACGATCGGCGGCACCTGCAACTTGCGGCGAAGGTCATCTTCTGATTCAAGGGCTGACCCTCGTGCCGAACGCGCCGGGAGTGACTTCGTTTCTCCCGACGCGAGATCCGTATAACGAAGGCCGCTACCTCGGCTTTCCGTCCGATAAAGAGCCGGTGCTGCCAGGTCCTGCGTAGACGGAGGTCTGCCAAACGAGTTGGCGACAAGCTCGCCCCGGGTTGGGGCCAGAGAAGAAACGGAGCATAACACTATCAGATTTAAAAATCGATGGTGAGCCGGGCGGGATTCGAACCCGCGACCACCGCATTAAAAGTGCGATGCTCTACCAGCTGAGCTACCGGCTCTGAATCGTTTCGGAAGGCTGGCCGCGAGGCCTTAAATGCAGGTTAGCACGGCCCCCGCGCTATAATCCCCTTGGGCTGCGATCCCTTGTTGTGACGCGCGGGCGTGGCGAAACTGGCAGACGCGCTGGATTTAGGTTCCAGTTCCCGCAAGGGAGTGTAGGTTCAAGTCCTATCGCCCGCACCAACTCCTCAACTCCTGGCTACCGCGATATCGCCGTAGCAATCTGGTCCGCAGTCGCGAAAATTGTCCGTATATCCACTGGAACCGCTCCGAGACGGTTCAGCGTCGTCTTCACTTCCGGCCGCAGCACGCCGAGCGTGTCCAGCATTTTCTTCGCGCCCGCATAATCGCCTGTCGCCTCGATCGTCAACAGATCGTGAGCCAGATCGCGAACACCCTCATGTATGCGCTGCGGATTCACCTCCCAGCGGCCATTGCGCTCCACAAATGCGCCCTTGTCCATCAGGTAATTGAACTGCAGGGCCATGCCCTTGCCGTGCGCTTCCACCAGCCCGAAGCGCAGCGTGCGGAAGGAAGATGCGAGAAACGTGGTGTACAGGCTGTTCTCGTCGCGTTTCAGATAGCCGCGGTCGAAGAAGTGCTGCAGCATATGAAGCCCCAGAACATCCGCTTTGGCCTCTTCAATAGCGCTATAGAGTTCCTTCAATTCCTGCCGCGGAGAGCTTTCGCGTCCGTTTACTTGAATGCGATGGGGCCCGATCCCATGGCTCATTTCATGCGCCAGAATATGCGTGAAGAAAGAATCGAAATTCAGTGATTTTCTGGATTCCGGGCTCAGCACAGCATCCGCAATCGGCTGGAGAATCGTCCGGAATTTCGCCTCCTGGATGTTCTTCAGCATCACCCGCTTGCTGCCCTTCTCATGCACCACGCGCTCGTCGTTCGGAAGGTTGTAGGCGGCAGTCTTTACGCCGTGTTCGGCATCTCCCGCCGCGAAAACTTCGTTTACCACCGTGATCGGCGAAAGCGCGCCGATCTTCGGGTTACGGAAGCGCGGCTCGATCGGAAGCTGGTTCTCCACTTCCTGCATGTGATCGCCGAAAAACTTCAGCTTTGCGGTCTCGGCTTCGTCGCGAATGTTCACATACGCTTCGAATGCCGCCTTGTATCCGAACAGTTCGTCGTTGTAGGTCTCGTATGGGCCGATCGTTATATCGAGCGGCGAGTCGAGATCCATCCACGCCACGTCGCTCGAGTAGTAATCGTTCGAATGAAACGCCGCCGCGCGCGCTTCGAGGAAGCGCTTCAAAGTGGCATTCGAAGTCGCCCGCGCCGCCTCCCGCAGCAGATTCGCGCAGGCCGCCAGATCCGATTTATATGCCGCTGAATAGGGAACGATCTCGAGCCGCCGATCCGAGCCCCGCCGGATTATGGTGAAGAATCCTTCCGCCTGCGCTCGCGCCGCGGGCGAAAGCGTCTTCACCCACGCTTCGAATTCCTCTTTCTTCATGTCCTCCGGGTAGAACGCAGCCCCCAGCGGCTTGCGCGCCGGGACGCCCGGAAGAAATGCCCCATGTTCATCCAGATCCGACCATGGACCTTTATTCAGCCAGAAATATTCCAGCCGTGCTTTGCCCAGCGCGGAGCTATCCTGGCGCAGCTTGTCATAAAGTCCGAGATCGCCGGTCCAAAGCTGCTTCATGAAGATCGTGTCGAGCGTTCTCGATGCCCGGATCAGATCTTTCAGGGCCGCCTGATCCCCCCGTGAAAGCTTCGACGTGTCAACCCGGATCTCTACGGGCGCATAACGGGAGATCATCTGCTGCAATTTAGTGATCGGCGCCTCGGCGGCGGGCAGGTTGGATGTCAAAGCCATAGTCACGGCCGCAAAAAGAATATTTCTCCTCATAATTCAGTGGTTTAGTCGCCAGTCGCGCAGACGGCGAGGTTTCCCGAGGCGAGGATGTGGACGTGGAGGAAACCGACATCCGTCACTCCCGCCTCGAAACTATCGGCTCGGCGGCCGCAGGCATCGCGCACGATCTGAATAACCAGTTCACTCTTATTCTGAACCATCTGGCGGTTTCAGACCTTGCGTCAGCCCACGATGCGGTTTTCCGATGCGTTACTCTTACTTCCGGCCTGCTCGCCTGGTGCCGCGGCGAATCGGCCCCTCTGGGACCGACGGATCTCGCAGCCGCGGTTCGCCGGTTCGCGGCGCAGGCCGGCATCCCCGAACACGTACGCCTCAATATTGAAATCGCGGAAGGCCTTTCGCCCGTTCAGGGCGATGAAACCGGAATCTACCGTGCGCTCGATAATCTCTTCCGTAACGCCTGCGCGGCCATGAACGCGAGCGGGAAAGTGCGCATCGTGGTGCGCTCCGGCGAGATTGACGTCGAAGACTCCGGACCCGGCATCGCGCCCGAAAACCTCCAGCGCATTTTCGAGCCTTTTTTCAGTACTCGCGGCTCCGGACTCGGCCTCGCCATCGTTCGGGACATTATGCGCCGCCACGGAGGCTCGGTAACGGTTCAATCCACTCCGGGGGCCGGCGCGAAATTCACTCTGCATTTCCGAACCGCAAAAGATGTCACTGCCGTACAACCTGTATAGAGTGAAACAAAGCCGGACGCTCCCGGCGTTCCTTTCCGCGCTTGTCGCTAACCCGACCGCACCTTCTGGCGCCGCTCGCGCATCCGGATAGTAGAGAGTTGAGTTATGGCGCACCGTGTCGTCATTGTCGGCGGAGGGTTTGGGGGCCTGAACGCCGCCCGGAAACTGAAGCACGCGCCGGTCGAAGTCACGCTGATTGACCGGCGGAACTTCCATCTCTTTCAGCCTCTCCTCTATCAGGTAGCGACCGGGGCGCTTTCGCCCGGCGAAATAGCATCGCCGCTCCGCTACGTCCTGAATCATCAGAAAAACACTCGCGTGGTTCTGGGTGAGGTCGACGATCTCGATGTCAATGAGCGCGAGGTGATTCTCAAGGACTGCAGCCGCGTTCCCTACGACTCGCTCATCGTGGCGACCGGCTCTACCCATTCCTATTTCGCACATCCTGAATGGGCGCAGATTGCGCCGGGATTGAAGACGGTGGAAGACGCAACCGAGATCCGTACGCGGATCCTGCTGGCTTTCGAGCGCGCCGAGAAGGAAACCGATCCCGACGAGCGAAGAGCGAATCTGACGTTCGTTGTCGTCGGCGGCGGCCCTACGGGTGTTGAACTTGCCGGCGCCCTTGGGGAGATCTCGCGCGATACGCTCCGGAAAGACTTCCGGCACATCAATCCCGCAGACGCGAATATCTTCCTCATCGAAGGCGAAGACCGCGTTCTGCCCCCTTATCCGCCGGAGCTTTCGCAAGCTGCCGAACGGTCTCTGATTAAGCTTGGAGTGCAGACGCGCACGAGCACGCGTGTAACCGGGATTGACGAACACGGTGTCACGATAAAGTCGGCGACCGGTGAAAGCCGCATCGAATCCCGAACCGTACTTTGGGGCGCGGGCGTCCAGGCTTCGCCACTCGGCAAACTACTTGCCGAACGAACCCATGTCGGGCTTGACCGCGCCGGGCGCGTCCAGGTCGAAAAGGACCTCACTGTTCCGGGCCATCCCGAGATCATGGTTGTCGGCGATCTTGCGAGGGTAGCGCAGGAGGATGGCCGCTTGGTTCCCGGTGTCGCTCCCGCCGCAATCCAGATGGGAACGTATGCAGCAAAATCAATCGAAAAGCTGCTGGACGGCCAGCGCGTCGAGCCGTTTCACTATTGGAATAAGGGTAGTCTTGCTACCATCGGCCGCAACCACGCCGTGGCGGATATCGGACCTCTGAAGTTTTCCGGCTACCTGGCCTGGCTCACGTGGCTGTTCGTCCACCTGCTTTACATCGTGGAATTTGAAAATCGCCTGCTGATCGTTGTGCAATGGGCTTATGACTATTTCACGCACAACCGGGGGGCTCGCCTGATCACCGGAATCTGGGCCTCGAGCGATGAGGCGCTGGGCCCCCGCAGCCTGAGCGAGCACGCCTCGCAGACACCTGCGTTACGAGAGCGTTCTTGAGCGATCGCGGGCTGATCGGGGTTTTCGATTCGGGCGTGGGAGGCCTTACGGTTCTGAAGGCGCTCCGCCGCGCATTGCCGCATCACGATTTTCTATACCTGGGGGACACGGCGCGTGTTCCCTACGGCCGAAAACCGCCCGAGATGGTGAAGGGTTTTGCCCAGGAAATCACCGCATTTCTGGCCGAACGCGGCGCTGAAGCCATTATGGTGGCCTGCAACACCGCCACTGCCGTTGCGTTGCCGGACCTGCAGGCGGATTTCGAAATCCCCATCTGGGGCGTCATCAATCCCGGAGTTGAGGCAGCCGTTCGCGCCACGCGGACCGGCCGCGTCGGCGTCATCGGCACTCGCGGGACCATCTCGAGTGGCGCTTATCAGCGGCGGCTGGAGGCCTGCGGCATGACCGTTTGGGCACAGGCCTGTCCGCTTTTCGTGCACCTGGTGGAAGAAGGGCTGGCGGATTCCCCGGAAGCGGAGGTGCTTGTCCGGCACTATGTGGGTGGCCGTCCGGACATCGATACGCTGATTCTGGGCTGCACCCATTACCCCGTTCTCGCGCCAGTTATCAACCGGGTGCTCGGGCCGGGAGTTGCTCTCGTGGAGAGCGCTTCCGTCGCCGCCGAATCCTTACGAACTGCTCTCGGGGATAGCGAAAAT
>Ga0207667_10004817_pt1 | contig 16507 bp, 15 predicted proteins | sample KBSCornC52_FD_184301 | JGI IMG/M metagenome (GOLD analysis project Ga0207667, IMG submission 184301) | Corn rhizosphere microbial communities from Kellogg Biological Station, Michigan, USA - KBS Corn C5-2 (SPAdes) (version 2) | ecosystem: Host-associated > Plants > Roots > Rhizosphere > Soil ... | reverse complement strand
AGAAGTCGTGCGCGTGCACGACATGCCACGTGATCGTGCGCGAAGGCTTCGCGTCGCTGCCCGAGGCGTCGGAAGACGAGGAAGACCTGCTCGATCGCGCATGGGGGCTGACGCCCGTGTCGCGCCTGTCGTGCCAGGCGATCGTGGAAAATGCGAGGCTAGTCGTCGAGATCCCGAGGTATACGATCAATCATGCGAAGGAGAGGGGCTGACTCAATGAAGTGGACCGACACCCTCGACATCGCGATCGCCCTGCGTGACGCGCATCCCGATGTCGTGCCCTCCGCCGTTCGTTTCACCGATCTGCACCATTGGGTACAGGAGCTGCCGGATTTCGACGATGATCCCAAGCGCGGAGGTGAGAAGGTCCTCGAGGCGATTCAGCAAGCCTGGATCGACGAGATCGACTGATCGTCGGTACGGCCTTCTTCGTCGTTTCGCGGATCGCATGGCTCGCTCACGCATCGTGTACCCGCGCGGAAGCAAGCCGGGAACCATCGTTGAAACAGCCTTGTTTCAACGGGTAAAAGCTGTCGTATTCAGCGTGTTGCGCAAGCACAGCGTAAAGTGTTCCGCCGGCAAAAAGCGACGTTGTGCGCGACAACTCACCGAAGTGCTTCGCCCGTCAGGGAAGAAGCGTCAGGCGAAGAGGTTGAGGACCGAATCGAGCCCGCAGTGGTCGATGGCGTGCATCGCCTGCGCGCGTACGCGCGGTTTCGCGTGGTAGGCCACTGACACGTCCGCTGCAGCGAGCATCGGCAGATCGTTCGCGCCGTCGCCTATTGCAACGGTGACGCCGTCATCGGCGTACTGTCGTGCAAGCGCTGAAAAGCATGCGGCCTTCGCATCGGCATCGACGATGCCGCCGCGGATGCGGCCCGTCAGGCGTGCGCCTTCGACGTCGAGCACGTTCGCCAGCGTGAAGTCGATTCCGAGCCGAGCCTGAAGCCGCTCGGTGAAGAACGTGAAGCCGCCCGACACGAGCAGCGTCTTCGCGCCGAGAGCGTGCAATGCGTCGAAGAGCTGCGGCACGCCGGGCGACAGCTGCAGCCGCTCGTCATAGACGCGCTCGAGTGCGTCGACCGGCATGCCTTCGAGCAGCGCCACCCGGCGCACGAGGCTCGCGCGAAAGTCGATCTCGCCGCGCATCGCCGATGCAGTAATCGCGGCGACTTCGCCGCCGATGCCGCGCAACGCGGCGATCTCGTCGATGCACTCGATCGTGATCAGCGTCGAGTCCATGTCCATCGCGACGAGCCGCACGCGATCGAGCGCGCGCGTGCGCGGCACGAACGCAAAGTCGTACCCGGCTGCAGCACAGGCCTCCGCGACGCCGGCGCGATCCTCGGGCTCGTGCAGCCGGTACGCTTCGCACGACGCACGCCCCAGCGGCTCGACGCCGCTCGCGCTGGTCATCAGCCGCAGGATTTCGACGTCCTCGCGCAGGACGTGCGGCCCCTGGATGACGAGATCGTCGTGGTCCGGCAACGTCAGCGCCGCGTCTTGCGTCCGCGCGGCCGGTCGCTTCGCGCGAGCGCTTCACGCGCGGTGGGCTTCGGCGTCGCGGGCTGCGACGGCTGCAGCGACAGCGGGCGGCCAGGCGCGAGCGATTCGCTCGCTCGCGTGGCTGCTTCGTCGAGCGTGAAGTCGATCTTCGCCCGCTCGAGGTCGACGCGCGCGACCTTGACCATCACGCGTCCGGCGAGCTGGAACGTGCGTCCGCTGCGCTCGCCGATCAGCGCGTGACGCACGGCGTCGAAGTGGAAGTAGTCGCGCGGCAGCTCGGTCACGTGCACGAGGCCGTCGATGTCGAGCCCGTCGAGCGTCACGAAGATGCCGAAGCTCGCGACGCCGCTGATGGTTCCCGGGAACGTCTCGCCGACTTTCTCCTGCATGTAGTGGCACTTCAGCCACTGCAGCACGTCGCGCGACGCGTCGTCGGCGCGGCGCTCGGTCATCGAGCAGTGCACGCCGAGCTCTGCCCATGTGGCCTCCTTCGGCGCATAGCGCTTCTTCGCGAGCACCGCCTTGATCGCACGGTGGACGAGCAGGTCGGGGTAGCGGCGGATCGGCGACGTGAAGTGCGCATACGCGTCGTACGCGAGACCGAAGTGGCCGACGTTGTCGGGGCTGTACTCGGCGCGCGACAGCGAGCGCAGCAGCACCGTCTGCAAGAGCGCGAAATCGGGCCGCTCGCGAATGCGGTCGATCAGCGCCGCATAATCCATCGCCGTCGGCTTGTCGCCGCCGGTCAGCGTCAGCGCAGAGCTCGCGAGGAATTCGCGCAGCACAGCAAGCTTGTCGGGGGGCGGCCCTTCATGGACGCGATAGAGCGCGGGCTGCTCGTTCTGCGCGAGGAAGCCGGCGGCACAGACGTTGGCAGCGAGCATGCACTCCTCGATCAGCCGGTGCGCGTCGTTGCGCGGCGCGGGAACGATCTGCGCGATCTTGCCGTACTGGTCGAACTGCAGCGCGAGCTCCGCGGTGTCGAAGTCGATTGCGCCGCGCCGCTCGCGTGCGGCGAGAAGCACCTTGTAGAGCGTGTAGAGCTGCGCGAGGTGCGGCAGCAGCGTTTCGCCGGGCGTGCCTTTCGCCGCACCGGCGTCCTTGAGCCACGTGTATACCTGCGTGTAGGTGAGCCGCGCGCGTGAATGCATCACCGCGGGGTAGAACGCATACGACGCAATCGTCCCGCGAGCGTCGATCCTCATGTCGCATGCCATGCAGAGGCGCTCGACGTCCGGCTTCAGCGAGCAGAGCTCGTTCGACAGCGCCTCGGGCAGCATCGGGATCACGCGCCGCGGAAAGTAGACCGACGTGCCGCGCTCGCGCGCCTCGCGGTCGAGCGCGTCGTCGTCGCGCACGTAATGCGCGACGTCGGCGATCGCGACGATCAGCCGGAAGCCGCGTCCGTCGGGCTCGCAATAGACGGCGTCGTCGAAGTCCTTCGCGGTTTCGCCGTCGATCGTCACGAGCGGCAGGCTCGTCAAATCGGTGCGGCTTTTGCGATCGGCCGGACGAACTTCGGCCGGCAGGCGCAGCGCCTGCCGTTTCGCGGCGGGATTCCACTCGAACGGGAGGTCGTGCTTGCGCAGCGCGATCTCGATCTCGATGCCCGGGTCGGTGGCACTGCCCAGCACCTCCTTGACGCGTACGACGGCTTCGCCATGCGCACTCGGCTGCTCGACGATCTCGACGACGACGACCTGTCCCGGTTGCGCGCCGCCGCGGTCGTCAGCCCCAAGCAGCAGATCCTGGTTGATGCGCCGGTTCTCGGCTTCGACGAACCAGATGCCGCGCTCCTCGTGGATGCGGCCGACGATCTCGCGGTTCGCGCGCTCGAGCACGTCGACGATCTCGCCTTCCGGACGCCCGCGCCGGTCGAAGCCGATGCGCTTCGCGGTGACCCGATCCCCATGCAGCACCTTGTGCATTTCGCGCGGGGACAGGAACAGATCGTCGCCGCCGCCCTCGGGAACGAGAAAGCCGTAGCCGTCGGGATGGCCCTGCACGGTGCCGCGGATGAGGTCGAGCTTCGCGACGATGCAAAGCTCGCCCTTGCGGTTGACGAGGATCTCGCCGTCGCGCTCGAGCGTCGATACGCAGGCATCGAACAGGTGCTGCTGGCGGCGGCCGATCGACAGGCGCGAGGCGATCTCCGCCGGTGCGAGCGGGATGCCGGCGTCGGTCAATTCGCGCAGGATCGCATCGCACGTCGGCTTCGCTTCGCCGTGCTGCGCCGATTCGCCCTTGCGGGGGCGGTCGGCGGTGCGCGGCGCGGTTGCTGCACGACGGCGAAGGGGAATGGTCTTTGACAAGGGTGGGTGCAGCTTTTAAAATTATGGGTTACGCCTGCCCGGATGGCGGAATTGGTAGACGCACCAGGTTCAGGTCCTGGCGGTGGCAACACTGTGGAGGTTCGAGTCCTCTTCCGGGCACCATCGATCAAGCCGGCGCACCCGCCGGTTTCCGTTTTCCGGAGCGCTTCCGCATCATCATAGCCGCTGCCCGATGACCCGGGCGCCCAGGATGCGCCAGCAGTTCGAGCGCGCAAGAGTGCCGGAAGTGCCCGACGTCGTGCGTCTGCTGGCCGTACCGGTCCTCTGCGCGGCGGCGATGTATCTCCGCTTTTTCGGCGGCTACTGGCTCGGCGACGATTTCGCCCTGCATTACCGCGCATGGCTTGCCGATCAGTCCGGCGACCTGTGGCAGCAGGCGTGGAGCGGATTCTTCACCGGCGCATCATCCCAGGGCGCGTTCTATCGGCCGGTGATGTTCGCGAGCATTTTCGTGAACGAGCGGGTCGCGGGCGGCGCCTATGCCGGCTGGTTCGCGGTCAACTTCGCGATTCATCTCGGCAACGTGGTGCTTGTCGGCGCACTCGCCGCGCGCCTCGCGCGCTCGTGCGGTCGCAACGGCCGAACGGCCGGCGCGCTGGCTGCGCTTTTCTTCGCGCTGTGTCCGTTGCTTGCGGAGGGTGTGTTCTGGGTCTCGGCGCGCGCCGACGCATTCGTCACGCTGCTGACGCTCGCGGCGATGTACGCGTGGTCGGTATCGCGATCTCCGGCAGGGCAGGCGCTGTGGCTGCCGTTGCTGCTCGTTGGAGCGCTCGGCTTCAAGGAGTCGGCAGCGGTGTTCCCGTTGCAGATGCTGCTCGTCGCGCTGGCGTGGCCGGTGCGGATCACGCGCGCGCAATGGCTCGCCATCGCTGCAGGCTTCGTGCTCGTCGCGGGCTTCTTCGCGCTTCGCGGTCACCTGTTCGGCGATGCCTGGCGCGTTTACCACGCGGGCGCCGGGGCGCCGACGCCCGAACGGCTGCGCGATGCGATCGCGTCGCTGCCGTCGTGGTGGTCGGCACTGACGCATTCGACGCCCCTCGCTGCGAACATCTACGTGCCGCTCGCAGCAGTTGCGTCGCTGGTCCTCCTGGCCGGCGCAGGGTCGCACTCGAGCACTCGCCTGACGGTCGCGCTTGTCGCCGCTTCGGCGGGCCTTGTCGTCGCGACATTCCTGAACCTCGGCAGCATGGGCGATACCGGCGAGGGCGGCCGGCTCGCCTACACGCCGATCGCGTGGCTCGCGCTCGCCCTCGGCGTCGCGGGTGCTGCTCCGCGCGGGCTCGTCGAAGCACGCGGTTGGCGTGACGCAGCGCGTCTGCTCGGCATGGGCCTCCTCCTGCTCGCATGCGTGTCGGGCAGCTGGGTGCTCGAAGGCGAGCTGGCCGGTGCGAGCCGGGCCGAGCAGGGCATGCGAGCGCTCGCACAATCGCTTCCCGCCTGGGTGCGCAGCCATCCGGGACTTACGCTCCTCGTGATTCCGGAGCACGACGGGCCGGTGATCACCGGACGCAACGCGCAAGCCGGGCTGGTGATGCCGCCGCTGCAGCGCGAGCCGCTGCTGCATCGCGTACTGCCGACGGTGCCGCGCGAGGTGGACGCGCGCCACGGCCAGCTCGAGGCCGGCCTAGCATCGCGTCTCGAAACGCTTCGTCCGGCCCGCGTCGACGCGCAAACGCTTGCGCGCATTTTTGCGCCGGATACCGCGCGCTGGCCGGATCGCTATGCGTGCTGGTCGACGACCGAGCGGCGCGTCATCGATCTGCCCGCGCCGGATCCCCATGACCGCGCGCGATGGGTCGGCGAGCTCGAGCGGGCGGCCGAGCAGTGCCCGCCACGCGGATGAACGCATGCGCAGTGAACACGATGCTGCTTCGCGTCGCTCGACAAGTGCAACGACGCTGCAAAAGCTCAGCCGCGCTCGAGCACCACGCCGATCCGCTCCTTGAGCGACGCGGGGTCGAGGTCGTCGTACACCTCGAACGGCTGGCGTATCCACGGGCTGTCGGGCAGGTACTCGACGTAGTAATCGGGCTTGAACACCGAGCACGCCTTCCACCACAGCACGGCCGTGTGCAGTTCCGAGATATGCGGGAAGCGGCGCGGCAGCTCGTCGTGAACTGCGGCGAGCGTGTGCCCCGAATCCACCATGTCGTCGACGAGAAGCACGCGATCGCCGAGGCGCGGCTTCGTCATCGTCATGTGCTCGGCGATGACGAGCTCGCCCCGGATGGTTCCGCCGTCGGCGGTGTACGAGTGCGTCGACAGGATGGCGAGCGGCTGATCGAAAGATGCGCGAGAGCACGTCGCCGACGCGAAGGCCGCCGCGCGCGATGCAGATGATCTGGTTGAACCGGAACCCCGATTCGTGCACGTTCAACGCGAGCCTTTCGACCAGCGTGTTGTAGCGCGGCCAATCGATGTCGAGTGTCATCGCGTCTTCGCGTCGAATTTACCGCCGCGAATCGTCGGGCTCCGCCCGCGATTCGAGGGAATATCTTCGGACGAAAGCAGGGGTTTACTTTCGTCCGCGCAAGAAAACGGGTGGCGGACCAGAATCGTTTCGTCGCGGTCGGGGCCGGTGGACACCATCGCGATCGGGACGCCAGTGAGCGCCTCGATGCGCGCGAGATAGCGGCGTGCGGCCTCGGGCAGCGCGGCGAACGACTTCGCGCCCACCGTGCTCTCGCTCCAGCCGGGCAGCGTTTCGTAGACGGGCTCGCAGCGCGCGACCTCCTCGGCGCCGGTGGGAATGAGGTCGACGGTTTCATCGCCGATCGTGTAATGCGTGCAGACGCGGATCTGCTGCATGCCGTCGAGCACATCGAGCTTCGTGATGCACTGGCCGTTCACGCCATTGAGCTCGAACGAGCGGCGCAGCGCCGGAATGTCGAGCCAGCCGCAACGTCGCGGACGCCCGGTGACCGAGCCGAATTCATTGCCGCGTCTTGCGAGCAGCGCGCCGGTGTCATCGGTGAGCTCGGTGGGGAAGGGACCGGTGCCCACGCGGGTCGTATAGGCTTTCACGATGCCGAGCACGTAGTCGATCATGTTCGGACCGATCCCTGCGCCCGGGGCCGCGGCACCCGCGACGCAATTGGAGCTCGTCACGTACGGGTACGTCCCGTGGTCGACGTCGAGCAGTGCACCTTGCGCCCCTTCGAACAGCAGCGATTCGCCGCGGGCGCGTGCGCGCTGGATCGCCGCCGCCACGTCGCCGACCATCGGGGCGATGGCACTGCCGAGTGCGAGCACTTCGTCTTTCGTCTTCACGAAATCGACCGGCGGGCACTTGAAGTAATGGACCAGCGTGAAATTGTGCAGGTCGAGCAGCCGCTCGAGCTTGTCGGCGAAGCGCGCCGGATCGAGCAGATCCTGCACGCGAAGCGCGCGCCGGCCGACCTTGTCCTCGTACGCGGGGCCGATGCCGCGTCCGGTGGTGCCGATCTTCAGCGTATCGCCGAGCGCCGCTTCGCGCGCCTGGTCGAGTGCCACGTGTATGGGCAGCACCAGCGGGCATGCGGGCGAGATCATCAGTCGCGAGCGCACGTCGACGCCGGCCTGCTCGAGCTCGCCGATCTCCTGCATCAATGCGGACGGCGACAGCACGACGCCGTTGCCGATCAGGATCGCGACACCTTCGCGCAGCACGCCCGACGGAATGAGCCGCAGCACGGTCTTGCGTCCGCCGATGACGAGCGTGTGCCCGGCGTTGTGACCGCCCTGGAAGCGCACCACGCCGCGCGCGCTCTCGGTGAGCCAGTCGACGATCTTGCCCTTGCCCTCGTCGCCCCACTGGGCACCGATGACGACGACGTTGCGGGGACCGGATACGCGCGTCGTGCGAGGATCGGAGACAGCGTTCGATGTCATTTGCGCGTGTCCTTCACCGACGAAAGTCGTCTCTGACCCTACTTCGGTTCGCCACGCGCGAGCACGTCCGCGAGTTGACGAAGGTCGAGCGTGAAGCCGGTCGCCGGGCGCGCGCGGCCGAACGCCTTGCCGATGCCGTCGTAGCGGCCACCCTTGCCGAGCGCATTCGGCTCGCCCGCAATGAACACCGAGAAGATTGCGCCGTTGTGATAATGATAGCCGCGAAGGTCGGCGAGATCGATGTGCAATGCGTCGACGAGCGGCGTGGCCATTTCGACGAGCGCTTCGAGCGACGCGAGGGCGTTGGCGATCGACGCAATGTCGGGCAGCCGCTCGCGTGCAGTGCGCAGAACGTCCGGCGCGGGGCCGTAAAGCACCGGCAGTGCCTCGAGCGCATCACGCCATGCCGGCGGCAGGTGACGCGCAAGCGCATGCACGCCCGGCTGGTCCTTCGTGCGCAGTGCGTCGAACAGCGCGCTGTCGTCGCTTTCGGCGAGCCCGGCCGCACCGGCGAGCGCGCGATAGACACCCATGTGGCCCACATCGAGGTGCAGCCCGCGGACACCGGCCGCGGTGAGCGACGACACGAGAAGCGCGATCACTTCGCGGTCACCGTCGGTCCCCGGTACGCCGAACAGCTCGGCACCGACCTGCACCACTTCACGCGTGGCACCGGGCCCTTCGGCCACCGCGCGCACGACGCTGCCGGCATAGCAGAGGCGCGTCGCGCCCGGCTCGTTCAGCAGATGCGCGTCGATTCGCGCGACCTGCGGCGTGATGTCGGCGCGGATGCCCACCAGCCGTCCCGATTGCGGATCGACCGTCTTGAACGTCAGAAGCTCGAGGTCGCGGCCGCTGCCGGTGAGGAGCGAATCGAGATGCTCGATCAGCGGCGGACGAACGAGCCGGTAGCCGTGGAGTGCAAAGTGGTCGAGCAGCGTGCGCCGCAACGCCTCGAGCCCGGCCGCCTCGGCCGGCAGCACGTCGTCGATCGCTTCGGGGAGCAGCCAGTTGCGCACGCCGAGCTTCAGATGAGGTAGAGGCCGAGCAGCCCGATGAAGATCGCGATCATGCCGATGAAGCGAAGCTGCCCGTCGGTAAGCTCGGTCAGGTGCCGGAAGCCTTCACGCCACACGCGCGGTGCTGCGAACGGCAGCAAGCCTTCGAGGATCAGCAGCAGCGCGAGCGCGGTCCACAGCGAATCCGGCACGCGAGCGGCTCCGTGCCTACTTCGCCGGGGTGCGCGGCGCCGTGCGGCTCGTGCCCGGATCCTTGAAGTACTGGAAGAAATCCGAACTGGGATCGAGCACCATCAAATCGCTCTTGCTGCGAAACGTGGCCCGGTACGCCTCGAGGCTGCGGTAGAACGAATAGAACTCGGGGTTCTGCGTGTACGCCTGCGCATACGTCGCCGAGGCCTTCGCATCGCCGCTGCCCTTGATCTTCTGCGCCTCGCTGTACGCGTCGGCGAGAATCACCGTGCGCTGGCGATCGGCATCGGCGCGGATCTTCTCGGATTCGGCCGCGCCCAGCGAGCGCAATTCGTTCGCGACGCGCCGTCGCTCCGATTCCATCCGCTGATACACGGGACCGGTCACGTCGGGAGGCAGTTCGACGCGGCGCAACCGCACGTCGATCACCTCGACGCCGATCGACTTCGCATCGGCGTTGGCCTTCTGCTGCGTGACCGAAGTGATCTTGTCGCGCGCCGACGAGATGGCCTCGTGCACGTCGTGCTTGTTGAATTCCTCGGCGAGGTTCGCGCGGACCGTCTGCGAAAGACGCCGCCGCGCCGCTTCCTCGTCGCCCTGCACCGAGCGGTAGTACTGGCCCACGTCGGTGATGCGCCACAGCACGACGAAGTCGACGAGCAGCGGCTTCTTCTCCGACGTCGTCACGCGGTCGGGCTCGGGGTTGTCGAGCGTCAGGTTCACCTTGTCGTAGAACTTGACGTTCTGCACGAGCGGAACCTTGAAGTAGAGCCCGGCCGTCGTCTTGGTCTCGACGATTTCGCCGAGCTGGAACTTGATCGCGTACTTGCGCTGGTCGACGGTGTAGACCGATTGCGACGCGATGAACAGCACCGCGACGAGTGCCGCGAGGAGGGGCATCGACGATCTCATGGTGCGCTCATCCTCATCTCCCCTCCCGATTGCGCAGCGCATCGCGCGAGCGCGACGCATCGATCGACAGCGCGTTGTCGGAAGGCATCGCCCGCGGCGGCGTCGCCGTGGCATCGGGCACCGCGGCGCCCGGCGCCGGCGCTGCCGACTGCTGGATCAGCTTGTCGAGGGGCAGGTACAAAAGGCTTCCGCTCTTCTGGTCGACGAGCACCTTGCTCGAATTGCCGAGCACCGACTGCATCGCGTCGATATAGAGCCGCTCGCGCGTGACGCCGGGCGCCTTCTGGTATTCGACCAGCACCTGGTTGAAGCGCTGCGCGTCGCCCTGCGCGCGCTGCTCGACTTCGGATTTGTAGCCGTTCGCCTCCTCGAGCAGCCGCGCCGCCATGCCGCGCGCACGAGGCACGACGTCGTTGGCGTACGCCTGGCCCTCGTTCTTCAGGCGCTCGCGGTCCTGCCCCGCCTTGACCGCGTCGTCGAACGCGGCCTGCACCTTGTCGGGTGGCTGCACGTTCTGCAGCGTGACCTTCTGCACGAACACGCCGGTGCCGAAGCGATCGAGGTTCTGCTGCATCAGTTGCTCGGTCTGCTTCGCGATCTGCTCGCGTCCCTCGTACAGCGCGAAGTCCATCTTCGCCTTGCCGACGACCTCGCGGATGGCCGATTCGGCGACGTAGGCGACGATCTGGTCGGGACGCCGGTTGTTGAAGACGTAGTCCTCGGCGCTCTTCAGGTTGTATTGGACGGCGAACTGGATGTCGATGATGTTCTCGTCATCGGTCAGCATCACCGCTTCCTTGTCGATCTTGTTCTTCGGCGTGTTGCGGTAGCCGACTTCGATCGTCTTCACCTGCGAGAAGTCGACGAGCTCGACCGTCTCGATCGGGAACGGCAGGTGCCAGCGCGGACCGGGCTGCGTGGTTTCGGTGTATTTGCCGAAGCGCGTGACGACGCCGCGCCGGCCTTCGTCGACGATGTAGAAGCCGCTGGCGAGCCAGATGACGACGACGAGCACGATCAGCATGCCCGCGCCGCCGAGCGGCAGATGCATTCCGCCGCCACCGCCATCGCCGCCGTCGGGCGATTCGCGGCGGCGCCCGAACAGCTCGTTCATCCGGCGATTGACGTTGCGCCAGATCTCGTCGAGGTCGGGTGGTCCGCTGTTGTTGCTTCGCTTACCCCACTGCGGGTCGTTCAGCGACATACGGGTTCCACTCGGGCTCGGAGCATGCAAAGTTCGGCGCACACGCGCCCAGGGAACCGGAAGGCTCAAAAGCCGGAACGCGCCGGTGTGTCGGTTGGTTCGGAAACGGGAAGCGGCGAGGCCGGGAAGCGTTCGGCCAGCGCGGCGCGCAACTCGGCGATCCCGGCGCCGGTGACCGCACTCACGCGGACCGACGAGATGGTACCACAGGGGTCGCGCTCGACGCCGGCCGCGGTCGCGGCGAGGTCGCTCTTGTTGTAGATGCGAATCTGCGGTACTTCGCCTGCGCCGATCTCGTCGATCAGCGCGTCGACGGCGTCGATCTGCTCGTCGCGGTTCGGCGCACTTGCGTCGATCACGTGCAGCAGCAGATCGGCGTCGGCCGCCTCGGCGAGCGTTGCGCGAAACGCGGCCACGAGATCGTGCGGCAGGTCGCGGATGAAGCCGACCGTGTCGGACAGCACGATGTTCTCGGCACCCTGGACGTGCACGCGGCGAAGGGTCGTGTCGAGCGTCGCGAAAAGCTGGTTCGCCGCATAGACCTTCGCCGCCGTCAGGCGGTTGAAGAGCGTCGACTTGCCGGCATTGGTGTAGCCGACAAGCGCCACCGTGCGTACCGCTGCACGCCGGCGCGCGCGATTCTGCGTGGCGCGGCTACGCGCCACGCGGCGCAGGCGCTCGCGCAGCAGCTTGACGCGCTGGGTGATGAGGCGCCGGTCGGTTTCGAGCTGCGTCTCGCCGGGGCCGCGCAAGCCGATGCCGCCCTTCTGCCGCTCGAGGTGGGTCCATCCGCCGACCAGCCGGGTGGCCATGTGATTGAGCTGCGCGAGCTCGACCTGCAGCTTGCCCTCGGCGCTGCGCGCGCGTTGCGCGAAGATGTCGAGGATCAGGCTAGTGCGGTCGACGACGCGACATTCGAGCGCCTGCTCGAGATTGCGTTGCTGGACCCCGGATAGCGTGTGGTCGAAGATGACGAGGTCGGCGTCGGCCGCGCGGCGCTGTGCGGCGATCTCGTCGACCTTGCCGCGTCCGGCGAAAAGCGCTGCGTCGGGACGGGGCCGGCGCCCGCGCAGATTGCCGACGACGGTGGCACCGGCCGATGCGGCGAGCGCCGCGATTTCGGCAAGCCGGTCGGAGCCGTCGACGCGGCCGATGTCGAGCGCGACCACGAGCGCGCGATCGCCGGTATCGGGGCGTTCGAACATGCCGGCTAGCTCACCGCGGGCCGACGCCGCGCGGTGCGCGGCACAGCGGCGTGCCGGGCGGCGTCAGCTTTCGGCTTCGTGGTGATTCTGATGCGGCATCGCGACCGGTCGCGACGGCACGACCGTCGAGATCGCGTGCTTGTAGACCATCTGGGTGACGGTGTTCTTCAGCAGCACCACGTATTGGTCGAACGATTCGATCTGTCCCTGCAGCTTGATGCCGTTCACCAGGTAGATGGAAACCTGCACGTGCTCCTTGCGCAGGGTATTCAGAAACGGGTCTTGTAGCATTTGCCCTTTATTGCTCATCGGTGAGCTCCGCGCTTGTTTTTCTGGTTACCGACTGGAATTCGCGTACGGATTGGCGCCTGTCTTGAATTGTATCCTAAGGGGTGTGCCCCGCAATTGGAACGCGTCGCGGAAAAAATGTTCCAGATAGCGCCGGTAGCCGTCGGACACGTGCGATAGCGCCGAACCGTGGACGATCACGAGCGGCGGATTGACGCCGCCCTGGTGTGCGTAGCGCAGCTTCGGGCGCACGTAGCCCGCACGCGGCGGCTGCTGGCGCTCGACGGCCAGCTGCAGCGTGCGTGTCAGCCGCGGCGTCGGCAGCCTGGCCATCGCGGCGGCATACGCGTTGTCCACGGCGCGCAGCAGCGCATCGACGCCGCGTCCCTCGCGCGCCGAGATGTGGTGATGCTCGGCAAAGCCCAGGAATGCGAGCTTGCGGTCGAACTCGCGCTTGACCGTTGCGCGCTGCTCGTTGTCGGCCGCGTCCCATTTGTTGATGCCGATCGTCATCGCGCGCCCCGCCTCGAGGATGTGGCCGGCGAGGTGCGCGTCCTGCTCGGTGATGCCGTCGCCGGCATCGAGCAGCAGGATCACGACGTTCGCGTCCTCGATCGCCTGCAGCGTCTTGATCACCGAAAACTTCTCCACCACTTCGCTCACCTTGCCGCGCCGGCGCACGCCGGCGGTGTCGATCAGCGTATAGCGGCGATCGCCGCGCTCGAAATCGAGATGGATCGAGTCGCGTGTCGTGCCGGGCTGGTCGAACGCGATCACGCGTTCCTCGCCGAGCAGCGCGTTGACGAGCGTCGACTTGCCGACGTTGGGCCGGCCGACGACGGCGACCTTGATGCGCCGCTGGCCCCCGTCGATCGGCTCGGCTTCGGCGGGCGGCGGACATTGCTCGAGCGCGATGTCGATCAGGTCGCGCACGTTTTCGCCGTGTGCAGCCGAAATGGGCAGCGGTTCGCCGACACCGAGCTCGTGAAATTCGACGCTGCGCTCGGGCGCGAGTCCTTCCGCCTTGTTGACCGCGAGCACCACCGGTCGCCCCGACTTGCGCAACAGCGACGCGATCGCGTGATCCTGCGGCGTGACGCCCTCGCGCGCGTCGACGATGAACACGATGACGTCGGATTCGGCGATGGCCGCGCGCGCCTGCTTCGCCATCTCGAACAGGATGCCCGACGTCGCGACCGGCTCGAAACCGCCCGTGTCGACGACGAGGAATTCGCGCTCGCCCGCGCGGGCGCGTCCGTAATGACGGTCGCGCGTCAGGCCCGGAAAATCGGCGACGAGCGCGTTACGCGTCTTCGTCAGCCGGTTGAAGAGCGTCGACTTGCCGACATTGGGACGGCCGACGAGGGCGATGGTGGGGAGCATGAGGGTCGGAGACGACTTTCCGGACGAGTCACCGGGTTGCCGCTCGATGGTCGCTGAAAGTCGTCTCTGACCCTACATCGGTTCAACGAGCAGAAACCGAAAAGAGCGTTCCCTTTTCCGATTGCCACAGCATGCCGCCGCCGAGCGGCGCCGGCTGCGTCGTGGCCTGGCTGCCGTCGGTGGCAACCCGCCCGACGTACGTGCCGTCGCTGCGTGACAGCAGGTGCAGGTAACCCTCGACGTCGACGACGCCGACCTCGTCGCCGATCAGCTGCGGGCCGCCGATGCGCCGCTTTGCCAGCGCGTCCTGCTTCCAGACCGACGCGCCGTTCGTGCGGTCGAACGCGAGCACGCTACCCTTGTCGTCGACGACGTAGACGCGATTCGCGTCGGCAGTGATCCCGGCGAGGCTCGATACGTCGCGCGTCCAGATGAGCGACCCGCGCACGACGTCGAAGCAGGCGACACGGCCCTGGTACGCCGCGGCGCACGCCTCCTTTTCGTCGACATACGGAAGGCTCGTGACGTCCGCGATGCGCTCGAGCTCGGTTGCGCCCTTCGGTGTGGCGACGGTGCCATCCCAGGCGACCGTCCCGGTCTGCGCATCGATCGCGAGGAGCCGTCCGCCGGCGGTGCCGACGAACAGGCCGCCGCGGGACACGACCCCGCCGGCCGCGTTGCGGACCGTCAGCGGCGGATTCGTGCGCGGATCGACCCACAGTGTCCTGCCGTCGGTGCCCGACAGCCCGTAGATGCGTCCGTCGCCCGAGAACACGATGACGACGTTCTCGTCGATGCGCGGAGGCGCAATGACTTCGCTCGACACGCGCACGGTCCAGCGCGCCTTGCCGGCGGTGTCGAACGCGAGCACGTCGCCCTTGGCGGTGCCGACGACGACGAGCGATGCATCCGCCCCCGGGCCCGCCGACAGCGCCTGGCCCGCGCTGACCTTCCATTCGACGCGTCCGGTGGCCGGATCGAGCCGCATCAGCGTGCCGTCGCTGGCGGCCGCGTAGACGGCCGACGCGGTGATCGCCGGCGCGATGCCGGGCGCGGCCTTGCCTACGCTCTGCTGCCAGTTGATGCGCGGCGTGACGGCGGCGTTGAGCGCCGGCAGCGGCCCCGGCTTGTGGCTCCCGCCGGTGAGCCAGGCGAACGACGGCGTCGGGATCGACGACATCCACGAGGTCAGCGGCGATTCGGAAAGCGTCGCACACGCCGCGCACAGCACGACGCTGACGATCGCGGCCGATGCGGCGCGAAGCACGGGCATCACCGATGCCGCTCGCGTCATTTCGCCGCTCCGCGGGCCTTGCCTTGCGCGGCATCGCCCGCCGCGACCGGGGGCGGGGCCGCCGGCGACGCGTTCGCTGCCGGCGCGCTCGATTCGGCCACCTTCGCCGTCGCGGGAATCGCGTCGTGCTTCACCTGCACGTAGTTGCGATACGCCGATTTGGGATCGAGCTTCGCGAGCGCATTTTCGTACGCCGCGCGCGCGTCGGCGCCGCGTCCGGCGGCGGCCAGCGCATCGCCGCGCAGATCGGCGTACATGCCGTCGAACGACGCGGGGTGCTTCGCATCGAGCGTCGCGAGTGCTGCGTCGTATTGCTTGTCGTCGATCTGGATCTGCGCGAGGCGATAGCGCGCGATCGTGCGCAGCTCTTCCTCGGACGCGTGATCGACGACCCATGCGAGCTGTGCCTTCGCACCGTTGCGATCGCCGGCGTCGTAGAGCATCTTCGCGTAGAGCAGCTCGGCACGCGGCGCGTAGCTGGTGCTCGCATAGCGATCGGTGATCTGCGCGATGGCATCCTTCGCCTTGGCCGTGTCCTTCGTACGCGCGGCCTCGCTGACGGCGCTGTACAGCACCGACGCATTCTCGGCGCGGTGGCCCGCATACCAGCGCCATCCCTGGATGCCGGCGACGACGAGCAGCCCGAGCACGAGCGCGACGGTGACGGTTCCGCCATAGCGCGTCCACCATGCCTTGAGGTCGTCGATCTGGTCCTGTTCCTCGAGATCATAAAGAGCCATATTCATCCTTACCGGTATTGAGTGCGGCGAAGCGGGCAACGACGTCGGCCAGCGGCACGGCGACCTGGTCGCCGCCTTCGCGCAGATGCTTGATCGCGACGGTGCCGGCCGCGGCCTCGTCGTCGCCGACGATGATCGCGAGCCGGGCGCCGCTCGCATCGGCCTTCTTCATCTGCGACTTGAAGCTGCCGCCGCCGGCGTGCAGAACGACGCTCGCGCCGTGGTCGCGCAGCGTTTCGGCGACATGCCGCGCGACCGCGCCTGCCTTGTCGCCGGCGTGCACGACGTAGGCATCGGGCGCCGCCGCGCGTGCCCTGCCCTGCGCCTCGAGCAGCAGGATCATCCGCTCGACGCCGATCGCGAATCCGCACGCCGGCGTCGGCTTGCCGCCCAGTTCCTCGAACAGCCCGTCGTAGCGTCCGCCCCCCGCGACGGTGCCCTGCGCGCCGAGCGCGCCGGTGACCCATTCGAAAACGGTGCGATTGTAGTAGTCGAGCCCGCGCACGAGCCGTGCATCGACGCTGTACGCGATCCCGGCGTCGTCGAGCAGCGCCCGCAATG
>Ga0207667_10004814_pt1 | contig 16510 bp, 9 predicted proteins | sample KBSCornC52_FD_184301 | JGI IMG/M metagenome (GOLD analysis project Ga0207667, IMG submission 184301) | Corn rhizosphere microbial communities from Kellogg Biological Station, Michigan, USA - KBS Corn C5-2 (SPAdes) (version 2) | ecosystem: Host-associated > Plants > Roots > Rhizosphere > Soil ... | reverse complement strand
CGATGTCTTCTTTTGTCATCAACGGGTCGACAGGTTCGATCTGAATCAAGTCAAATCCACATCGACGTGACTGTCACCCATGTCCTCGCACGGGTGTCACCCATGTCCCCGGTCTGAACATCCGGAGAGGCCAGACCCCTCGATGCCCGGCACGTCGGCCTGCAGTTTCCGCTCGCTGGCTCACGCCATGAGCCAGTGAAGGCGCGACAATGGAGACATGAACCCGGTCTCCAGCTCGCTGCTCCTCGTCGTCGCCCTGCTGCTCATCGTCGCGCTGGTCGCCGGCGTGGTGGTCGGCCTGCTGGTCGCGCGTTCGCGCACGCAGGCCGCGGTCGATGCCGCGCTGGCGCAGGCCGGCCACGTCAAGGAGCTGGAACTCGCGCAGGCCCGCGAACGGCTGCGCGCGGGGGAGCAGTCGGCGGCCGCGGCGCAGGCCGAACTGGAGCGCTCGCGAACGGAGACCCGCGGCGTGCGCCACGAACTTGGCGCAGCGCAGGAGGCTGTCCTGCGTGCCAGCGCCAGCGAGGCCCAGAAGAACCAGCACGTGGCCTCGCTGAGCGAGCGCGTGGCCGACCTCGAGCAGAAGCTGCGCGACACGGCGGCCCAGCTGGACGCCCGCAACGTCGCGCTGCAGACCGCGCATGCCGAGCTCGCCCACGCGCGCACGCGCGCCGACGCCGAACGCGCGAGCGCGCAGGAGAAGCTGCAGTTGCTCACCGACGCGAAGACGGAGCTGTCCAACCAGTTCAAGACGCTGGCGAGCGACATCCTCGAGGACAAGGCCCGGCGCTTCGCCGAGCAGAACCAGCAGAACCTGGGCACCCTGCTGGACCCGCTGCGCGCGCAGCTCAGCGAGTTCAAGGGCAAGGTCGAGGAGGTCTACGTCAAGGAAGGCCAGGAGCGCTTCGCGCTGACCGAGCAGGTCCGGCAGCTGATGGAGCTGAACAAGACCCTCAGCAACGACGCCAACAACCTGACCAAGGCGCTCAAGGGCCAGGCCAAGACGCAGGGCAACTGGGGCGAGCTGATCCTGGAGCGCGTGCTGGAAGCTTCGGGCCTCGAGAAGGGCCGCGTCTTCCACGTGCAGGTCAGCCAGCGCGACGCCGAAGGCAACCTGCTGCAGCCCGACGTCGTGATCGACCTGCCGCAGGACCGCAAGCTCGTGGTCGACGCCAAGGTGTCGCTCGTCGCCTACGACCAGTACGCCAACGCCGAATCGGAGGAGAGCCGCGGTGTCTCGGTGCGCCGACAGGCCCTTGATGTGCGCGCGCACATCAAGGGCCTGTCGGCGAAGAACTACCACGCCCTGTACGGCGTGAAGTCGCTGGACATGGTGGTGATGTTCGTGCCGATCGAGCCGGCCTTCATGCTGGCCGTCACCAGCGACGAGTCGCTGTTCATGGAGGCGTGGCAGCGCAACGTGCTGCTGGTGAGCCCGTCGACGCTGCTGTTCGTCGTGCGCACCATCGCGCACCTGTGGCGCCAGGAGGCGCAGACGCGCAATGCCCAGGACATCGCGCGGCGCGGCGCGGAGCTGTACGACAAGCTCGCTGCCTTCGTCGGCGACCTGCAGAAGGTGGGCGCCAAGCTCAAGGACGCCCAGTCGGCCTACGACGACGCCGAGAAGCGCCTGTCCACCGGGCGCGGCAACGTCATCCGCCAGGCGGAGATGCTGCGAGAGCTGGGCGTCAAGGCCGGCAAGGCGCTGCCGAACGCGCTGGTGGATGCGTCGGGGGGCGCGGATACCGACATCGCGGTCAGCGGCGCCGCCCGCGACATCGATGCCGACGAAACGCCCGCGCCGATGCCGCCGCTGCCGTCCATGTCGCTGTTCGACGAGACCCTCGATCCGGACGCGCCGCTGAACTAGAGGTTCCGCGCGGAGCAAGGCGGGCCGGCCTCGGCTTGCGCATCAGCCCTGCGCGGCCCCAGCCGACGCCGGCGCCGCCACCGTGCGCATCAGGATCTTGCCCACCGTGGCGTGCACGTCGTCCGGGTCGGTGGGCTTGACGAGGTGGGCCGCGAAGCCGGCGGCCATCGAGCGGGCCACGTCCTCGGCGCTGCCGAAGCCGCTCAGCGCGATGAGCGGCGCGCGTGCCGACAGCGCCGGGCCCAGATCCAGGCCGGAGCCGTCAGGCAAGCCGAGGTCGGTCACGATGATGTCGAAGGCGTCGCGCTCGCCCGCGGCCATCGCCGCGCGCAGGTTGGCCGCGTGCGTGACCTGGTAGCCCATGAACTCCAGCGACATCGTCATCGCGCAGGCGGCGTCCTCGTTGTCCTCCACCAGCAGCATGCGCACGGGCCGCGTGGTGACGCTGTCCGGCGTGGCCGCGGCCGGCTGCGCGGCGACGGCATCGGGCGCGTCGACGGTGTCCAGGTGCAGCGTGAAGGTGGCGCCGCGGCCCGGGCCGTCGCTGCTCACCGACAGCTGGCCGCCATGCTCCAGCACCAGGCCCTGCGCGATCGCCAGGCCCAGGCCGAGACCGCCGAACTGGCGCGCGATGTCGTCGTTGGCCTGCTCGAAGGCCGAGAAGATCATCGGCAGGGCCGACGCCTCGATGCCGATGCCCTCGTCGATGCAGGACAGGCGCAGCCGGGGGCCCTCGTTCTGGACCTCGATGCGGATGCGCCCGCCCGCGGGCGTGAACTTGACGGCGTTGCGCACCAGGTTCCACAGCACCTGCTGCAGGCGCGCGGCGTCGCCGTCCACCACGCCGCGGTCGGCGCTCCAGTGCACCGTCAGGTCGATCTGCTTCTCGTCGACCGTCTCCTGCACCATCTCCACGACGACGTCGATGATCTTGCGCATGTCCACCGGGGCGCGACGCAGCGACAGCTTGCCCGCGGAGATCGCGGTGAGGTCCAGCAGGTCCTCGATCAGCCGCGCTTCCAGCAGCACGTTGCGCCGGATCATCGGCAGCAGGTCTGCCAGCTCGCGCGGCACGACGACGTTCTTGTGCAGCGTCTGCGCCGCGGCGGCGATGGGCAGCAGCGGCGTGCGCAACTCGTGCGACAGCACGGCCAGGAAGCGATCCTTGGCGCGGTTGGCGCGCTCGGCCTCCTCCTTGGCCTGCAGCAGCGCGGCGGCCGATTCAAAGGTGGTCGTCACGTCGCGCAGCAGCTGGCAGAAGCCGCTGACTTCGCCGTCCTCGTCGCGCAGCACCGTGACGGCGCCTTCGGCGCGCAGGCGCGACCCGTCGGCCCGCACCAGCCAGCGCGCGACGACGACACTGCCCTGCGCGGCGGCCGCCTTGAAGTCGGCGCGTACCACGTCAGCGGCGCGGTCCTCGGGCGTGTGGATCGCGCAGATGTTGCGGCCGACCATCTCGGCGCGCGCGTAGCCGAAGATGACGCTCGCCGCCTGGTTCCAGTCGCGGATGCTGCCGTCGGTCCCCAGCAGGATCACGCCGTGGCCGCTGAGGCCGTCGACGACGCGGGCGTAGACCGAATCGGCCTCGCGCAGCTGGCGCTCCGCGCGCATGCGCGCCGCGCGTTCCGCGCGCTCGCGCAGCGCCCGCTCGATCACCAGCGGCAGCCGGCCCAGGCGGTCCTTGCTGACGTAGTCCGTGGCGCCGCGCTTGAGCAGGTCGACCGCGTTCTCCTCGCCGATCACCCCCGAGACGAAGATGAAGGGCAGCTCCGGCGCCACCGCCTTGCAGTGGTCCAGCGCGTGCGCGCCTCCGAAGCCGGGCAGCTCGACGTCCGACAGCACGAGGTCGAACGCGTCCGAGGCCAGCGCCTGCGCGAACGAGCGCTCGTCGCTCACCAGCCGCACCTGCGCTTGCGGACAGGTCCGCGCCAGCGCGGCCTGGATCAGCTCGGCGTCGAACGCCGAATCCTCCAGCATGAGGATGCGCAGCGGGACCGAGGCGTCATGCAGGGTCATGCGGATCAGCCCAAGCGGCGCGCCGCCTTGGTCGAGCCCGGCGGCGGCTCGTTGAGGACGGCCCAGAAGATGCCCAGGTCGGCGATGGCGGCGACGAAGGCCTTGAACTCCACCGGCTTGACGACATAGGCGTTGACACCCAGCGCATAGCTCCTGACGACATCGCCCTCCTCGTGCGACGAGGTCAGCATCACCACGGGCAGGCTGCGCAGCTCGGGCGTCTCGCGCACGACCTTGAGCACCTCGAGTCCGTCGACCTTGGGCAGCTTCAGGTCCAGCATCACCACGGCCGGATTGCCGGCCGGCCGCGCCGCGAACTCGCCCTGGCGGCGCAGGTAGTCGAGCGCCTGCGCGCCATCGCGCACCACGACCACGTCGTTGGCGAGCTCGCTGCGCTCGAGCGCGACGAGCGTGAGTTCGAGGTCGCGGACATCGTCCTCGACCAGCAGGATCGGCTTGAGCATCAGATCATCTCTTCCATCTTGTCGGGCAGCACGAAGCCGAATCGCGCCCCCTCGCCGGGAACGCCGCGCGCCCACACCTCGCCACCGTGGCGCTCGACGATGCGCCGGAAGCTGGCCAGGCCGATGCCCGTGCCCTCGAACTGGTCCGACTGGTGCAGGCGCTGGAACACGCCGAACAGCTTGTCGACGTAGCGCATGTCGAAGCCGACGCCGTTGTCGACCACCTCGAGGCCGGCGTGGCCGCCCCGCTCCACCGGGATCACGTGCACCTGCGTCACCGCGCGATCGCGCGAGTACTTCACGGCGTTGCCCATCAGGTTGCGCATCGCCACCTGCATCAGCATCGGGTCGGCGTGCAAGGTGGGCAGCGCGGGCGAGATGTCCCACTCGATCGTGCGGCCTGCCTCGAAGCGCGTCAGCTCGCGCGCGATCTCGCCGCACAGGGCCACCATGTCCACCGCGCCGGGCTTGATCGCCGTGCGGCCCATGCGCGAGAAATCGAGCAGCGCATCGACCAGCCGCCCCGAGTACGCCGACGCGTCCTTCACGTGCTGCAGGTAGCGCCGCGACTTCTCGCCCAGGCTGTCGGACTCGGTGTCCAGCACGAGGTCGACGTAACCCGCGATGTGGCGCATCGGCGCGCGCAGGTCGTGCGACACGGTGTACGAGAACGCCTCGAGCTCCTTGTTGACGCGCCCCAGCTCCGACGCCACCTCGTTGAGCTCCTCGGCACGCCGCAGCACGATGCCGATCAGCGACTGGCGCAGCTCCCTCGCCGCGGCGGACTCGGCGCTCGTCCACGGCAGCGAGCGGCCGCGCAGCTCCTCCTTCCAGCTCTCGAAGCTGCGCCGCGGCTGGATGCGGCCTTCGGCGCGCACTTCCTTGTACGGGCGGCCGGCCCAGGTGATCGTCTGCACCACGGCCGTCCGGAACCACAGGATCACGTGGCGGTGCACCTGCGAGATGGCGATGGCCATGACGCCGGCGCCGACATCGCCCCAGTCCGCCGCCGCCGGCCAGATCTCGGCCAGGCGATCGGACTGGAAGACTTCGTCGCCGCGATGGCGCAGCCACTCGGCCAGCCCCAGGATCTCGGCGGCCGGCGGCACCTCGCCGTACGAGCGGCAGACGTCGTTGAGCACGACGGCCACGCCCGCCGCGCGCGCCAGGCGCAGCATCGGCGCCGGCTCGTTGACCAGGCCCAGCAGGCTCGCGTCCAGGTCGGTCCGCTGCGCGATGATGTGCAGCGTCAGCTCGCGCAGCTCGTGGCGCTGCTCGCCCTGGGCATGCTCCTCGGCCGCTTCGACCTGCACCGACAGCAGCCGCCCCAGGTGCTCGCAGGCGGCGCGCGTCGGGAACGACAGGAAGCGCGTGTCGCGGTCGTGGCAGGACACCAGCCCCCACAGCTGGCCGCGCACGACGATCGACACCGACATCGACGCGCGCGTGCCCATGTTGCGCATGTACTCCAGGTGCACCGGCGAGACGCTGCGCAAGCCGGCCAGCGACAGGTCGATCGCCGTGGGCGCGAGCCCCGCATCGAGCGACTCGAGCGGCACCGGCACGTAGTCGGCGTCGGCGATCAGGCGGATGAAGTTCAGGCAGTACAGGGCGCGCGCCTGGGCGGGGATGTCGCTGGCCGGAAAATGGTGGCCGGCGTAGCTCTCGTAGCCCTCGTCCAGCGCCTCGGCCAGCACCTGCCCGTGGCCTTCGGAGTCGAAACGGTAGGCCAGGCAGCGGCCGAAGCCGGTCAGGCGCTTGAGCTCGCGCACGCCCAGGCGCAGCAGGTCCTCGACGGAACGGGTGCGCTGCAGTTGCGGCAGGAAATGCCGCGCCAGGGAATAGATGGGGGCTTGCGTGCCGCGGTCGACGGTCGCCGGTTCGAACTCGACGATCACGTGCCCCCCGAGGCGATGGGCGCTGGCATCCAGCTCCTCGCCGCCGATCGAGACCTGGCCCAGCGCCGCCGGCGATTCGCCGTCGGGCAGGTCGAGCGCGCGCCGCGACAGCGCGGCCAGGGCAGCCACGCGCTGCGCTGCGTCAGCCCAGTTGGCGCTGTGCGCCACCTCGACACCGCTGGCGGCGTCCAGCACCAGCATGCGCCCGTGCGGCTGGATCGCGCCGGGCACCCGGATGGGTTCGGTGGCGCAGGAGTCCAGGTCGGTCAGGCGAGCGTTCATCGATCGAGCAGCGAAGCAGGCAATGCAGCAGCGTGCCGATCGATGGGACCGGCACGGCAGCCGTGGTGGCAATCGATGTGCCAGCCTGGCGGCACGCCACCGGCATCAGTGCGGCTGCGCGCCCGCTACCCGCTCCAGCCAGTAGGAGGCCTGCGCCATCGCCCGCTCGGCCCCCGGCTGTTCGGCGGCCAGCAGCGCCAGCGCGTCGGAGATCAGCTGCTCGAGCCGCGGCGAGCCCAGCGTCAACGCCGCCGTGCGGCAGGCGTCCGCCTTCTGCGTGAATGAGGCGCGGGCGTGCGCCCCGCCCGCGGACGATGCCAGTTCCTGCGCCAGGCCGCACAACGACTGGATCTGCTGGCGGAACGCGCCGACGTAGCGCGCATGCCGCTCCGCGTCGACGCGCAGGCGCACGATGGCCGACGCCACCGGCTCGAGGATGCCGGCACCCAGCTGCGCGAGCACGCGCTGGATGCGGCCGACGGTATCCGGCCCCACCGGCTTGACGATGAAGCCCTGCAGGTCGGAGCGCGTGGCGCTGAGGACGGTGTTGCGGTCGGCGGTGGAGGTGATGAGCATCGCCGGCACGCGCTTGAGGCCCGGCGCGGCACGCAGGCGCGCAACGAGCTCCAGGCCGTCGGGCGGCGGCATGCGCACGTCCAGGCAGACGAGGTCGAAGCACGCCTCGCCGGCGAGCTGGCGCCATGCGTCGGCGCCATCCTCGGCGAGCACGAGTTCGGGCTCGCCGCAGCGGCGCAGCACGTCTTCCATCGCGAGGCGCGAGACGAGGTCGTCGTCGGCGGCCAGGATACGCATGTCGACCCTCCGTTGCGGAACGGTCAAGCGTATCAGTGCGCCGTCATCCAGTCGTCAATGCTTTCCTGGAGCGCCGCCCAGTGGCGCTCGACGGCGGCGTCGTCGCCGATGTCGCACGCGTGCTCGAGGCCGCCGGCGTCGTCGGCCATCTGGTCGCTGTGGATGTAGAACGCGCTGCCCTTGATGTTGTGGGCGATGCGCGCGGCCCGGCCGAACTCCCGGCACGTGATCGCGTCGGCGAGGTCGGCCAGCAGGCGTGGCGTCTCGGTGCGGAAGGCGTCGGCCAGGCGCTCCGACAGCGAACGCACGGCCGGGGCCGCCGGCGGCGGCCTGGCCGCGGCGTCGGCCAGCACGGCCTCGGCGGCGTCGACACTGGCCTCGTCGGGCTCGGTATCCAGGAACAGCGCGTCGAGCGCCGCCGTCGACCCGCCGGCCATCGCCATCGTGTCCAGCACCGGCCGCAGTTCGCGACCGCGCGCGCGCAGCGCGGCCACCGTGCGGTGCAGCGCCTGCGCCAGCATGCGCTCGTCCACCGGCTTGGCGAGGAAGTCGTCCATGCCGGCGGCCAGGCACAGCTCGCGGTCGTTGCCGGTGGCGTTGGCGGTGAGCGCGATCATGCGGATCTCGGGGTCGAGCACCCAGGTCTCGTCGATGCCGCCGGCGCGAATGGCGCGCGCGGCCGCCAGGCCGTCCATGACCGGCATGCGGCCATCCATCAGGATGACGTCGAAGTTCTCTTCCGCGCAGCGCTGCACCGCCTGCAGGCCGTTCTCGACGAAGCTGACGTCGTGGCCCAGGCCCTGCACGAAGGCCTGCACGATCACGCGGTTGGTATGGCCGTCCTCGGCGCACAGCACGTTGAGCCGGCAGTCGAATGGCGGCACGGGCTCCACGAGCACCGATTCCACCGGCGAGCCGAGCGCCACGGGCAACTGCACGCGGAAGGTGCTGCCCACGCCGGGCGCGCTGCGCAGGGTGATCTCGCCGGCCATGCCCTGCACCAGCGCCCGCGTGATGGTCAGCCCCAGGCCGGTGCCGCCGTACTTGCGCGTGGTGGTGACGTCGGCCTGCTCGAAGCTGCTGAACAGGCGTTGCTGCGCCTCGTGCGAGATGCCGATGCCCGTGTCCTCGACCTCGATCTCCAGCAGCAGGCGGCCCGTCTCGGTGGCGCCGCAGGCCACGCGCAGCTCCACGGTGCCGACCTCGGTGAACTTGAGTGCGTTGCCGATCAGGTTGAGCAGGATCTGGCGCAGCCGCATCGGGTCCCCGCGCAGCCACTGCGGCACGTTCGGGTCGACATGGCTCAGCAGCGACAGGCCTTCTTCCTGCGCGCGCAGGTCGAGCAGCTCGACCAGCGACTGCACCATCTCGCGCAGGTCGAAGTCCACCGACTCGAACCCCATCTTGCCGGCCTCGATCTTCGAGAAATCCAGGATGTCGTTGATGATGGCCAGCAGCGCCTCGGCGTTGCCCAGGGCCAGGGAGACCCGCGAGCGCGATTGCGCGGGCATCGCCTCGCGCAGGCCCAGCTGCAGCATGCCGATGATGCCCGACAGCGGCGTGCGCAGCTCGTGGCTCATCGTGGCCAGGAACAGCGACTTCGCCCGCGTGGCCTCCTCGGCCTTGTCGCGCGCCAGGCGCAGCGCCTCTTCCTGGCGTTTGTGCGTGCGCGCGTCGCGCATGAAGGCGGTCGCCGCCCAGCCGCAATCATTGCGGTACGCGGTCAGCGACAGCTCGACCGGCAGGCGCCGGCCGCTCGCGTCGACCGCGTCGAACTCGATGACGGCGCCCGAGAACAGGTCGTCGTTGGCGTCGCACAGCGCGGCGATGCCGCCCGAGGCCGCAACGAGCTTGGGCAGCGGCAGGATCTGCGTGACCGCGCGGCCGAGCGCGTCGGCGGCGCTGCGGCCGAACAGTCGCTCGGCGGCCGGATTCCAGTACGACAGCGCGCCGCCCTCGTCGAAGCTGATGACGGCGTCGGTGGCGGCCTGGAGCATCAGCTCGACGCGCTCCTGCTGCGCCCGGAACGCCAGCTCGCCGGCCAGCCGGCGCTGCTGCTGCACGACGACGTTGACGATCAGCGTCAGCGACGACACGCTCAGGAGAAACAGGAACAGCGAGGCCGTGTGGGTGGCCGGATCGGCGCTGGCGCTGCCCGGCGCCGTCAGTTGCAGCGTGATCGTGATCAGGCCGCAGGCCATCACCGCCGAGTGCACGAACAGCGGCGGGAACTTGATGGCGGCCCACACCAGCAGCGGCAGGGCCAGGAACCCGACGACGTGCACCGGCACGTTCCAGCCGCGCGTGATCATCCAGCCGAGCGCGCTGGCCGCGAGGCTGCACACGACGAAGTAGACCTGCTCGCGCGTGAAGCGGAGGATGGCCGGCAGGCGCGAGTCGTCGCGCGCCGGCACGCGCACGATGGCCGGCCGCGGCGCGCGCGGGGCACGCCGGCGCTCGGACGAATGGGTGGTCTGCGGCAGGCGGCGCGCCTCGGGGTGGAAGCGCGCGTCCGCCCAGCGCGCCCACGAGAACAGCGCCGGCATGCAGATCAGGCAGCCGAACACGTCGCCGATGATCGATTCGACCCAGTAGCCGGACCAGCCGTGCGCGATGCAGTGCCGGGTGCCGGCCAGCCCGCAATAGCCCGCCGTGCCGCCCGCGCCGTTGACGAAGGCGTACAGCACGCCCAGCGCGGTCATCACGATCACCGCACGGACGGTATCGAGCTTGCCGGTGAAGCCCAGCCGCTGCGCCGCCCGGTGCACGACCGCGCCCGAAACCAGCATCGACAGCGGCTCCACGAACGCCCAGCGGTCGTGCACCCAGCCGCTCGAGGTGCCGTTGGCGACGAAATCGTAGGCGATGTAGGCCGCGGCGCCGACGAGGCTGGTCGGCCCGTACAGGATGGCCGCGACGCAGGCCACCGCGGCCGGCGGCCACACCGGCGTCAGGTAGCTGTTGCTGTTCAGCGCGAAGACGAAGCCCAGCTTGGCCGCCAGCCAGTACAACAGCATGACGCCGAGCATCAGGAACAGGTCGCGACGGAATTTCTGGGACAGCAAGCGAAAGGCTTTCAAAGGGCCGGCCAACGCGCAAAGTGTGCCGCCGACGCGCACGCGCGGGTGGAGGATTGTCCCGCGTATTTCACGGCGCGGGGCGGGAAATGCGTGCAAATCGACGTCGCGCGAAGCCTCGCGTCCCCTGAATCGAAGCCTGGCGTGCGCCATCGACCTAAAATCACCACCTCCCCATCGCCTGCCTCCCATGCGCCCTGCCCTTCCGAGCGGCCTCGTCGTCCGCGGATTCACCGCGCCGCTGCGCCTCGCCGACTTCCGCCTCGCGGCGTTCGACATGGACTCCACGCTGATCAACATCGAGTGCGTCGACGAGATCGCCGCGGCCGTGGGCCTGAAGGCCGAGGTGTCCGCCATCACCGAGGCCACGATGCGCGGCGAGATCGCCGACTTCAAGGAGAGCCTGCGCCGCCGCGTCGCGCTGCTCAAGGGCGTCCAGGAGAAGTGGCTGCACGAGATCTGGGCGCACCGCCTCGAGCTCAATCCCGGCGTCGAGACCTTTCTCGCGGCGCTGCGCGACGCGGGCCTGAAGACGCTGCTCGTCTCGGGCGGCTTCACCTTCTTCAGCGACCGCGTGGCCCAGCGTCTGGCGATCGACTACACGCGCGCCAACGTGCTCGAGATCGTCGATGGCCGCCTCACCGGCCGCCTGGTCGAGCAGGCGTGGGGCGACATCTGCGACGGCGCCGAGAAGCGCCGCATGCTGCTGCAGACCTGCGAGGCGCTGGGCATCGAGCCGGCACAGGCGATCGCGGTGGGCGACGGCTCGAACGACCTGCCGATGATGGCCGAGGCCGGGCTGTCGATCGCGTACCACGCCAAGCCGGCGGTGCGCGAGCAGGCCATGCTGGCCATCAACGAGGGCGGGATGGACGACGCGCTGGCCGTCCTGCGCTGAAGGCCTTCAGGCGGCCTGCGCGTCCTCGGTGTCCAGGCCGAGCGACTCGTACCACGGTGCATAGGGCGAGTTCTTCACGAGCGTGCGGTTCAGGTCCGGCGCGCCGTCCTTCCACCACACCCTGCCGCGTTCGCCCAGGCCCACCTGCGCCAGGGCCACGCGCTGGCGAGCGGCGATGATGGCCTCCGCCTCGCCCGTCGCCTTGGCGGTGCGCAGCTCGCGCCGTCCGTTGAGCAGCTCGCGCATGTAGCGCACCTTGCGCGCCGCCGACAGGGTCGGGTTCGCCGCGCGCCAAAGGCGCCCTTGCACAACGATGTAGCGGCCATCCGGCGTCGTCAGCTCCGAGGTCATCCCGACAATCTAGCCGACGCCGGGGCCGCGCTTGATGCCAAACGCAACTGGAAACCGCTTGCGCGCAACAGCTTGATACAGGCTCGTGCCGGCATCGAGGTTTCCCCTCACGCGCTTACCGGCTCAGCTGCTCCCAGGCCTTGTCCAGGCGCTTGACGCTCACGGGCTGCGGCGTGCGCAACTCCTGCGCGAACAGGCTCACGCGAAGTTCCTCGAGCAGCCAGCGGTATTCGGCCAGGCGCGCATCGACGGCGCCCTTGCGCTCGGCCTGCGTGCGCAGCCAGCGCTGCTCCACGGGTCGCAGCTCCGCAAGGCGCTGGCTGTCGCGCGCCGGGTCGGCGCGCAGCTTGTCCAGCCGCAGCGTGACGCCCTTGAGATAGCGCGGCAGGTGCGCGAGCTGCGCCCACGGCGTCGCCTGCAGGAAGCGCTTGCCCATCAGGCGCTGCAACTGCGCGGTGACGTCGTCGGCCACCTCCTTGGGCGGGCGCGCATCCTTGAGCTTGCGCGTGGCCGCGGCGTACTCCACCAGCACCGCGTGGCCCTGGCGCGCGACCTCCTGCGCGATCAGGTTCAGGCGGCTGCGGCCCTGCTCCAGCCGGCGCTTGAACCCGGCCTCGTCGGTGGGCAGCGGATCCTCGAGGAAGGCGCGGTCGATGGCCACGTCGATGATCTGCTCGCGCAGCTCCTCGGCGGTGCCCAGCGGCATGTAGAGCACCGACATCTTCGTGAGGTCGGGGATGTTGCGCTCGAGGAAGCGGATGGGCTCCTTGAGCTGCAGCGCCAGCAGACGACGCAGTCCGGCGCGATGCCTTGCGGCGGCCACGTCGGGCTCGTCGAACACCTCGATCTCGACGTGCGCGCCCTTGTCGATCAGTGCCGGGAAGCCGATCAGCGTCTGGCCGCCCTTGGCGATCTCCATCAGCTCGGGCAGCTCGCCGAACGACCACGACGTGTACTGCGTGGCGGCCTGCAGCGCCGGCGGCGGCGGGGGCGTCGCGACGCGCGCGACGATGCCCTTGCCCGCGGGCGCCGGCGCGGCTTGCGGCGTCGGCGCCGCCGCGGCCGCCGGCAGCTTCAAGGCCGCCAGGGCCTGGAACGCGGAACGCGCCTGCCCGCCCAGTTCGGCCTTGAGCGCGGCCAGGTTGCGCCCGATGCCCAGCTGGCGGCCGTGCTCGTCGACCACCCGGAAGTTCATGAAGTGGTGCGGCGACAGCGTCTCCAGCTTGAAGTCGCCCCGCTGCACCGCGATCTGCGTGCGCTCCTTGACGGCCTTGAGCAGCACGTCCAGCAGCTCGCCCTGCGCGAAGTCGTGCGTGGCGACGAACTCGGCCACGAACTCCGGCAGCGGCACCAGGCGCGAGCGCGGGCGCTGGTGCAGGCTCTTGACGAGCCCCAGCACCTTGGCCTCCAGCATGCCCGGCACCAGCCAGTCCACGCGCTCGGCGTTGACCTGGTTGAGCGCGTAGATGGGCACCGTCACGGTCAGGCCGTCCTTCGCATCGCCGGGCTCGTGCAGGTAGACGACGGCGCAGTCGACGCCGCCCAGGCGGATCGTCTTCGGGAACGACGACGTGGTGATGCCGGCGGCCTCGTGGCGCATCAGCTCGTCGCGCGTGAGCATCAGGAGCCGGGGCTGCTGGCGCGATGCCTCGCGGTACCACTTCTCGAGCGTGGCGCCGCTGACCACGCCGGCAGGCAGCTGCTGGTCGTAGAACGCGTAGATGAGCTCGTCGTCCACCAGCACGTCCTGGCGGCGCGACTTGTGCTCCAGGTCCTGCACCTGCGACACCATCTTCGCGTTGTGCGCCAGGAACGGCAGGCGCGTTTCCCATTCCCCGTTGACGAGCGCCTCCCGGATGAAGATCTCGCGCGCCACCGCCGGGTCGACCAGGCCGAAGTTCACGCGCCGGTTCTGGTAGACGACGATGCCGTACAGCGTCGCGCGCTCGAGCGCGATCACCTCGGCCGCCTTCTTCTCCCAGTGCGGCTCCAGCAGCTGCGTCTTGAGCAGGTGGCCGGCGATGCCGGGAATCCACTGCGGATCGATCGCCGCGATGCCGCGGCCGTACAGGCGCGTCGTCTCGACGAGCTCGGAGACCACGATCCAGCGCCCCGGCTTCTTGGACAGGTGCGCGCCCGGATGGCGCCAGAAACGGATGCCGCGCGCGCCGAGGTACCACTCCTCGTCATCGCTCTTCAGGCCGAGGTTTCCCAGCAGGCCGGCCAGCATCGCCAGGTGCACCTGGTCGTAGTTCGCCGGCACGGTGTTCAGGTGCCAGCCATGGTCGTTGACCACCGTGAGCAGCTGCGAATGGATGTCGCGCCACTCGCGCACGCGGCGCACGCTGACGAAGTTCTCGCGCAGCAGCTGCTCGTAGCGGCGGTTGCTGAGCTTGTGCGTGGCGGCCGGGGGCTTCGCCGACGCGGTTGCGTTGGCCTTCGCCGCCGCGGTCGCGTTGGCCTTCGCCGCCGCGGTCGCGTTCGACTGCGCGCCCCCGTGGCGCGCGTGCGCGGACGCGCCGCGCGGCGGGCGCGGGGCGATCTGCACGGCGTCCAGGTCGGCATCGGCCTGGCCGCCGCGCGACACCTCCAGCCACTTCCACAGCTTGAGGTAGCCCATGAACTCCGAGCGCTCGTCGTCGAACTTCTTGTGCTTCTCGTCGGCGGCCTGCTGCTGTTCCAGCGGACGGTCGCGCACGTCCTGGCCCGACAGCGCCGAGGCGATCACCAGCACCTCGGTGAGGCAGTGGCGCTCGCGCGCCTCGATGATCATGCGACCCACGCGCGGATCGAGCGGCAGCTTCGCGAGCTCGGCGCCCATCGGCGTCAGGTCGTTGGCGTCGTCGACGGCATTCAGCTCGCCCAGCAGCGCGTAGCCGTCGGCGATCGCCTTGCGCGGCGGCTCCTCGAGGAAGGGGAAATCCTCGACCGCGCCGAAGCGCAGGCTCTTCATGCGCAGGATGACGCCCGCCAGCGACGAGCGCAGGATCTCGGGGTCGGTGAACTTCGGGCGGCTCTCGAAATCCTTCTCGTCGAACAGGCGGATGCAGGTGCCGTTGGACACGCGGCCGCAGCGGCCCGCACGCTGGTTGCAGGCGGCCTGGCTGATCGCCTCGATCTGCAGTTGCTCGACCTTGTTGCGGTAGCTGTAGCGCTTGACGCGCGCCAGGCCCGAGTCGACCACGTAGCGGATGCCCGGCACGGTCAGGGAGGTCTCGGCCACGTTGGTCGTGAGCACGATGCGCGGCGCGGCGCCCTGCTCGAACACGCGATCCTGCTCGGCCTGGGACAGCCGCGCGAACAGCGGCAGGATCTCGACGCCCGGCGGATGGTGGCCGCGCAGCTTCTCGGCGGCCTCGCGGATCTCGCGCTCGCCCGGCAGGAAGACGAGCACGTCGCCCGGCCCGCTGCGCCACAGTTCGTCGATGGCGTCGACGATGGCTTCGTTCAGGCCGTACTCGCGCGATTCCTCGAACGGCCGCCAGCGCTGCTCCACCGGGAACAGGCGGCCGCTGACCATGATCACCGGCGCCGGCCCGCGGGCCGATTCGAAGTGCCTGGCAAAGCGGTCGGCGTCGATCGTGGCCGACGTGACGATCACCTTCAGGTCGGGCCGGCGCGGCAGGATCTGGCGCAGGTAGCCCAGCAGGAAGTCGATGTTGAGGCTGCGTTCGTGCGCCTCGTCGATGATCAGCGTGTCGTAGGCCTTGAGCAGCGGATCCGTCTGCGTCTCGGCCAGCAGGATGCCGTCCGTCATCAGCTTGACCGACGCGCCCGGCTGCAGCCGGTCCTGGAAGCGCACCTTGTAGCCGACGACGTCGCCCAGCGGCGAATTGAGCTCGAACGCGATGCGCTTGGCCACGCTGGAGGCCGCGATGCGGCGCGGCTGCGTGTGGCCGATCAGCCCGCCGCCGTTGCCCCGGCCGCGGCCCATCTGGAGCACGATCTTGGGCAACTGCGTCGTCTTGCCCGAGCCCGTCTCGCCGCAGACGATGACCACCTGGTGCTCGGCCAGCGCCCGCGCGATCTCCTCGCGCCGGCCCGAGACGGGCAGCGATTCGGGAAAGGTGATGGGCGGCACCGGGTTGGCCGGCACGGGCGCGGCGCGCGGCCCCCGCTCGGCGCGGTCGGCACGATCGGGACGGGGAGGACGCGGCGCGCGGGGCGCGGCGGGCGGTGCGGGAGGACGGACGGGTGAATTCACGAGGCGCGGATTATCTCGCGGCGCCAATGCACCCGATTCCTTCCGGATGACGAAAGTGCGGCGACAATGTCGTGCCCTCCGCATCCGCCGCCGGCGCTGGTATCCAGGCAAGAGCCCCCAGGCTCTCGGGAAGCGAGGATCACATCCGAGCCGAACCGAGCGCCCCCTCGGGGGGCAGCGACCAGCGGGAGCGAGGGGACCGACAATTCATGAGCCTGGACCTCGTCTTTCCCCACACGTTCGTGCCGTGGTTCCGCGCCGTGGCGCCGCACATCCATGCGTACCATGGCAAGACCTTCGTCATCGCCATCACCGGCGAGGGCATCGCCGCGGGCAAGCTGAACGCGCTGGTGCAGGACCTCGCCATCCTGCATGCCATGGGCATGAAGCTGGTGCTGGTGCACGGCTTCCGGCCGCAGGTCAACGACCAGCTCAAGGCCAAGAACCATCCGGCCCGCTACAGCCACGGCGTGCGCATCACCGACGAGGTGGCGCTCGACTGCGCGCAGGAGGCCGCCGGGCAACTGCGCTTCGAGATCGAAGCCGCCTTCTCGCAGGGCCTGCCCAACACCCCGATGGCCAACGCCACCGTGCGCGTCGTCTCCGGCAATTTCCTCACCGCCCGCCCGGTGGGCAT
>Ga0207667_10004813_pt1 | contig 16512 bp, 16 predicted proteins | sample KBSCornC52_FD_184301 | JGI IMG/M metagenome (GOLD analysis project Ga0207667, IMG submission 184301) | Corn rhizosphere microbial communities from Kellogg Biological Station, Michigan, USA - KBS Corn C5-2 (SPAdes) (version 2) | ecosystem: Host-associated > Plants > Roots > Rhizosphere > Soil ... | reverse complement strand
GCCTGACCAAGATCGAGCGGCTGCAGCTCGTGACCCGCGAAGAGGCCCAGGCCGAAAATCTCCGGAAGCTTCTGCTCGCGATTTCCGCCGACGTCCGGGTGCTGCTCGTCAAGCTCGCCGATCGCCTTCACAACATGCGCACCCTCGACTTCATGCCGCCGGAAAAGCAGCGGCGGATCGCCGAGGAAACGATGGACATCTATGCGCCCCTGGCCGGGCGCATGGGCATGCAGGATATGCGCAGCGAGCTTGAGAACCTCGCCTTCAAGACGCTGCAGCCCGACCACTACCGGGCCATTACCGATCGCCTCGCCGAGATGCAGGCCGAGTTCAAGGAGACGATCGAGACCATCAAGAACGAGCTGACGCACAAGCTCAAGGAGCAGGGGATTGACGCCCGGGTCTCCTCGCGCGTCAAGTCGGCTTGGTCGATCGCCACCAAGATCGAGCGCAAGCAGATCGCGCTCGAGCAGCTTTCGGACATGATCGGCTTTCGCATCATCGTGCCGACGGTGGCCGATTGCTACCGCGCCCTCGGCATCGTCCACACCAACTGGAAGGTCGTTCCGGGCCGCTTCAAGGACTATATCTCGGTCCCCAAGCACAACGACTACCGCTCGATCCATACCACCATCGTCGGCCTCGGCCGGCAGCGCATCGAGCTGCAGATCCGCACCGAAGAGATGCACCGCGTCGCCGAATACGGTATCGCGGCCCACGCCGCCTATAAGGAGGGCGCGGATCTTTCGCACCTCGGCAACGAAAGCCGGGCCTTCGCCTGGTTGCGCCAGACCATCGAGCACATCACGACCGGTGCGACCAAGGAAGATTTTCTCGAATACACCAAGCTCGAGCTGTTCCAGGACCAGGTGTTCTGCTTCACGCCCAGGGGCCGCCTCATCGCGCTGCCGCGCGGCGCGACGCCGATCGATTTCGCCTACGCGCTCCATACCGACATCGGCGACACCACCGTCGGCGCCAAGATCAATGGCGCCATCGTGCCGCTGGTGACGCACCTGCAGTCCGGCGACGAGGTCGAGATCATCCGCGACCAGAACCATCTGCCGCCGGCCAACTGGGAGACCATCGCCGCGACCGGCAAGGCCCGGGCCGCGATCCGCCGCGCCGTCCGTGTGGCCGCGCAGCAGCGGGCCTATGCGCTTGGTGAGCGTGTGCTGTTCTCGTTGCTCGAGCGCGAAAATGTCACGATCGACGACGAGGAATCCGACCGCCTGGCCAAGGTCCTCGGCTCCCCCAACAAGCGCGAGCTGCTGGTCGCGGTCGGTGAAGGGCGCATCGAAACCGAAAACCTCGGCATCGAGCTCGCCGCCGTCAAAGGCATCAAGAAGCGCCGCAAGAAGGCGCTGGAGTTGCCCACGCCCGACAAGGCCGAAGGCTGGTTTGCGTTGCGCGACACCGACCTGTTCCGCTTCCGCGTCCCCGGCGGCCAGCGCTCCGGCCCCAGCGCACGCGCCGCGCTGGCGCAGCTCGGCTTTTCCACGCGGGCGGTGATTTCTCCCGAAGGCGTGGTGCCGGGCGACCGCATGATCGGGATCCTGCGGCCCAACGCGCCGATCATCATTTATCCGGCGCACTCGGACGTGCTGACCACGCTTTACGACTCCGACGTCGCCTGGATCGACGTTCGCTGGGACCTCGCCGGCAAGGAGGACCGCAGCCACAAGGTGGTCATCTCGATGCTGGTGCAGAACAAACCGGGTGTCCTTGCACAGATCGCCAGCGCCATTGCTGCCGCCGAAGCCAACATCCATAATCTCGTGATGCGGATTGTCTCCCCGGACTTCCACAAGAACATCTTCGAGCTTGAGGTAAGGGATCTGGCGCAGCTCACGGAAGTGTTGTCTGCCCTCAAGCTCACGCATGGCCTGTCGCAGGTTCGGCGTGCCAGCGTTGCCGAAGCCGAGAGCGTGGCGCTGGCCGACTGGAACGGCGAGCAGAGCCGCAGCGACACTGAGAAAGCGAGCGCATGACCACCGACGAAGTCCTCGACATCTTCCGCGCCTGCGGCGCCTTGCTGGAGGGCCATTTCATCCTCTCCTCGGGTTTGCGCTCGCCGGTCTTCCTGCAGAAGGCGCGGGTCTTCATGCACCCGGACCAGGCCGAAAAGCTCTGCCGGGCGCTCGCCGCGAAGCTGAAAGCCGAGGGCTACGGCTCGGTGAGCCAGGTCGTTTCGCCGGCCGTCGGCGGCATCATTCCGGGCTACGAAACCGCCCGGCACCTTGGCGTACCGGCGATTTACACCGAGCGGGTCGATGGCAAGTTCCAGCTTCGGCGCGGCTTCGAGATCGCGCGCGGCGAGAAGGTGCTGGTGGTCGAGGACATCGTGACGACCGGCCTTTCCATCCGCGAATGCATCGCCTGCCTCAGGGAAATCGGCGCCGACGTGGTTGCGGCGGCCTGCCTCGTCGACCGGTCGGCGGGCGAAGCCGATGTCGGCGTGCCGCTCGTGGCGCTGACGCAATACAAGGTCCCGGCCTATCCGGCCGACGCGCTGCCGCCCGAGCTGGCGGCCATCCCGGCGATAAAGCCCGGCTCGCGGGGCCTCGCATGATCGTCGGGCTGGGCAATGATCTGTGCGACATATCGCGCGTCCAGAAAGTGCTGGACCACTATGGCGACCGCTTCACCCATCGCTGCTTCACCGAGATCGAACGCGCCAAATCGGACCGCCGGGCGCAACGCGCCGCCTCCTATGCCAAGCGTTTCGCGGCCAAGGAGGCCTGTTCCAAGGCCCTGGGCACCGGGATCGCCTGGGGCGTCTACTGGCGCGATATGGGAGTGGTGAACCTGCCGTCGGGAAAACCCACGATGAAACTCGGCAATGGCGCCGCCAAGGCGCTGGCCCGCCTTGTTCCGGCCGGACATGAACCTCATATCCACCTGACCATCACCGACGACGGTGGCATGGCTCAAGCCTTTGTCATCATCGAGGCGCTCCCCGTCATTGACGGGTCGGCGCCGAGAGCCTAACCACTCGCCCGCGAGGGCACCCGTGCGGGAACAGCAATGAGCGAGACTGCCACGACCAAGGCCGACAAGAAGGTCAAGAAGAACGAGCTCCGCGACACGATCGTGGTCATCATCGAGGCCTTGCTCATCGCGCTGGTCTTCCGCACTTTCCTCTATCAGCCGTTCTCGATCCCCACCGCCTCGATGCAGTCGACCCTCGAGATCGGCGACTACTTCGTCGCTGACAAATGGATCTGGGGCCTGGGCAGCTATTCGTTCCCGCTGCCGCTGCCGTTCAGCGGCCGCATCCTTGCGATCAGCCAGCCGCAGCGCGGCGACATCGCCGTGTTCCACAACGCGCCGACCAACGAAGATTATATCAAGCGCATCATCGGCCTGCCGGGCGACCGCATCCAGATGAAGGAAGGCCGTCTCTACATCAACGGCACCATCGTCCCGCGCGAGCAGGTGGGCACCGGCACCGACAAGGACAGCTACGACAGCTCCGTTCCGGTGATCATCTATAAGGAGACGCTGCCCAACGGCGTCGTCCACTCGATCCAGGAAATCGACGACAACCAGCCGCTCGACAACACCGCCGAGTATGTCGTTCCGGCGGGCCACTACTTCATGATGGGCGACAACCGCGACCGTTCGGCCGACAGCCGTGTCCTGAGCCAGGTGGGTTACGTGCCGGCGGGCAATTTCATCGGCAAGGCCGAGGCGCGGTTCTTCTCGATCAAGGACAATCTGCCGCCCTGGGAACTCTGGACCTGGCCGACGTCCATCCGCTGGGACCGCATGTTCCAGTCGGTCTACCAGACCTACACGACCACTCCGGCGCCGTGAGCGTGAGCGAGGCTCGATGAGTCATCGCAGCAAGGGACACGCGAAACTCGAAGCCCGCCTGGGTTACCGGTTTGCCGATCCCGAGCTTCTCGACCGCGCCTTGACGCATTCGAGCGCGGTCGCTCCGGCCAAGCGCATCGCCCAGTCCTATCAGCGCCTCGAATTCCTTGGCGACCGGGTGCTCGATCTCGTCGTCGCCGACATGCTCTATCGCAGGTTCCCGCAGGCCAATGAGGGCGAGCTCAACCGCACCCTGGTAACACTGGTACGCGGCGAGACCTGCGCTGCCATTGCCCGGGCGCTCGACATCGGCGCCGAGCTGAACCTCGGCGAGAGCGAGCGGCGCACCGGCGGGCAGGACAACGACACCATCCTCGGCGACGTGGCCGAAGCCGTGATGGGCGCGCTCTATCTCGACGGCGGCCTCGGCGCCGCTTACGACTTCCTGGAGCGCATGCTCGGCGACAAGCTCGACATGGCGTTGCACCAGCGGCCAGATCCCAAGACCACGCTGCAGGAATGGGCGCAGAGCCAGGGGCTCGAGCCTCCGGACTACGAGCTCGTCGGGCAGGTGGGGCCGCAGCATGCCCCGGAGTTCACCATCGCCGTGCGCCTCGGCTCGTTCGATCCACTGACCGCCACCGGCTCGAGCAAGAAGCTCGCCGAGCACAAGGCCGCCGAAGCCTTCCTGGTGCGCGAGAAGGTGTGGCAGGGGGCGTCGTCATGACCGACCCCGAGACGGCCGCCGAGCCGACCCGCTGCGGCTTCATCGCTCTCGTCGGCGCCCCCAATGCCGGCAAGTCGACGCTGCTCAATGCGCTCGTCGGCACCAAGGTCTCGATCGTCACGCACAAGGCGCAGACGACACGCGCGCAGATCCGTGGCGTGGTCACCGAAGGCCCGTCGCAGATCGTCTTCATCGACACCCCGGGCATCTTCGCGCCGAAGCGCCGGCTCGACCGCGCCATGGTCGAGGCCGCCTGGACCGGCGCCGGCGACGCCGATTTCGTGGCGCTCATCGTCGATGCCGAGCGCGGCGTGACTGGGGAAGTCGAGGCACTGCTCAAGGGACTGGAGTCGGTGAGGCACCCGCGCGTGCTGGTACTCAACAAGATCGATCTCATCCCGCGCGAGAAACTGCTCGGGCTCTCGGCCGATCTCAATGCGCGGCTCGGCTTCGAGGCGACCTTCATGCTGTCGGCGCTCAACGGGTCCGGTGTGAAGGACTTTCTCGCCTGGGCCGAACGGCGCGTGCCGCCCGGTCCCTGGCACTTCCCGGAGGACCAGCTCACCGACCTGACGCTGGCGATCACTGCGGCCGAGGTGACCCGCGAGAAGCTCTTCCTCCGCATCCACGACGAAATCCCCTACAATGCCACGGTCGAGACCGAGAAGTTCACCATCAACAAGGATGGTTCGTACCGCATCGATCAGGTCGTCTACGTCACTCGCGATACGCACAAGAAGATCGTTCTGGGCGCCGGCGGCCAGACCATCAAGGCGATCGGCGCCGAAGCCCGCAAGGAGCTGATGGAGATTTTCGAAACGCCGGTGCACCTCTTTCTCTTCGTCAAGGTGCGCGAGAAGTGGAGCGAGGATCCCGAGCGCTATCGCGAGATGGGTCTCGAATGGACGAAATAGCGTCATGCTGAGCTGGTCGAAGCATGCAGTGGCAGGGTGAAGGTCTCCTCATCGGCGTCCGCCGGCACGGCGAATCCAGCGTCATCGCCGAGGTCATGGTGGCGCGGCACGGCCGCACCCTCGGCCTCGTGCGCGGCGGCCGCTCCAGCAAGCTTGCGGCGACACTGCAGCCCGGCAACACCGTGCAGGTCAACTGGCGCGCGCGCCTCGAGGAACATCTTGGCGCCTTCACCGTCGAGCTGATCGACGCCCGCGCCGCCGACCTCATCGCCGACCGCACCCGGCTCTATGCCTGCCAGCTCCTGTGCGACCATCTCCGGCTGCTGCCCGAGCGCGACCCGCATGATCGGTTGCTCGGCCTCGCCGTAGGCGCACTTGCGGACCGCCGGTCGGCGCCTGAACTCGCAATTGAGCTGGCGCGTTTCGAGCTGAGCCTGCTCGACGAGTTGGGTTTTGGCCTCGACCTCAGCGCTTGTGCCGTGACCGGCCAGACCACCGACCTGACGCATGTCTCGCCCAAGACCGGCCGCGCCGTCAGCCGCGAGCCGGCCAAGCCGTATTGCGACCGGCTGCTGCGCCTGCCGCAATTCCTCATCGCCGAAGCGCCGGCAACGCCGCAGGACATCGCCGATGCCTTCCGCCTGGCCGGGCATTTCCTTCACATGCATGTCTGGGAGCCGCGGCAGGTCGAGCCCCCGGCCGTCCGCGACGCGTTGATCGAGGCGCTGACCGATCGGCTATAGTCCGGCCATGATTCGTTCCGGACTCTCCAATGCCTAAGAAGCCCGACCCTTCGACCCTGCCGCCCGGAGACGATCCGGTGGTCGTCGACCTGCGCAAGGCGCTCGAGGAGCGCTATCTGAGCTATGCGCTGTCGACCATCACGCAGCGTGCGCTGCCCGACGCCCGCGACGGCCTGAAGCCCGTCCACCGGCGCATCCTGCATGTGATGCGGCTGCTGCGGCTCGACCCGGACCAGGCCTATAAGAAATCGGCCAAGGTGGTGGGCGACGTCATCGGCGGCTTCCATCCGCACGGCGACCAGTCGATCTACGACGCCATGGTGCGTCTGGCGCAGGATTTCGCCATGCGCTACCCGCTCGTCGACGGGCAGGGGAACTTCGGCAACATCGACGGCGACGGTCCCGCCGCCTATCGCTACACCGAAGCCAGGATGACCGACGTCGCGACGCGCCTGCTCGAAGGCATGGCCGAGGACGCCGTCGACTTCAAGCCGACCTATGACGGACAGACGGAAGAGCCCGAGGTTCTGCCGGCCAACTTCCCGAACCTGCTCGCCAACGGCTCGACCGGCATCGCGGTCGGCATGGCGACCTCGATCCCGCCGCACAATGTCGCCGAGCTCTGCGAGGCCGCGCTGGCGCTGATCGCCAAGCCCCAGGCGAGCATCGAGGAACTGGTCCGCCATGTGCCCGGGCCGGATTTCCCGACCGGTGGCGTGCTGGTTGAATCGCAGGCCTCGATCCTGGAGTCGTATTCCACTGGCCGCGGCTCGTTCCGCCTCCGGGCCCGCTGGCATCGCGAAGAAAAAGGGCGGGGCGTCTACCAGATCGTCGTCACCGAAATCCCCTACGGCGTGCAGAAGGCCAAGCTCGTCGAAAAGGTCGCCGAGCTGCTGCTCGCCAAGCGGCTGCCGCTGCTCAAGGATATCCGCGACGAGAGCGCCGACGACATCCGCCTAATTCTCGAGCCGCGTGCCGGGACGGTCGAGCCGGTGGTGCTGATGGAGCAGATGTTCAAGCTCACCGAGCTCGAGCAGCGCATCTCGCTCAACATGAACGTCCTCGACCATGGCACCGTGCCCAAGGTGATGACCCTGGCCGAAGCGCTGCGCGCCTGGCTCGAGCATCGCAAGGACGTGCTGGTCCGTCGCACCCAGCATCGGCTCGAGCAGATCGCCCGGCGGCTCGAAATGCTCGACGGCTACATCGTCGCCTACCTCAACCTCGACGAAGTGATCCGCATCATCCGCGAGGAGGACGAGCCGAAGACGCGGCTGATGAAGCGCTTCAAGCTCACCGAGAACCAGGCCGAGGCCATCCTCAACATGCGCCTGCGCTCGCTGCGCAAGCTCGAGGAGATCGAGCTCAGGACCGAGCACAAGGCGTTGACCGAAGAGCAGGGGCATCTCAACGGGTTGCTCGGCTCCGACCGCCGGCAGTGGGGCGAGATCACCAGGCAGATCGGCGAGCTCAAGAAGGTCTACGGCAAGGACACCAAGCTCGGCCGCCGCAAGACCGAATTCGCCGAGGCGCCGCACGCCGATTTTGCCGAAGAGGCGGAGGCGGCCTTTGTCGAGCGCGAGCCAATCACCGTGATCCTCTCGGAAAAGGGGTGGATCCGCACGATGAAGGGCCATTCTGCCGAGATCGACGAAAAAGGCTTCAAGACCGGCGACCGGCTGAAGGTGGCGCTGCACGCCGAGACGACCGACAAGCTGCTGCTGCTGTCGACGGGCGGCAAGGTTTATACCCTCGCGCCCGACAAGCTGCCCGGCGGTCGCGGGCAGGGCGAGCCGCTGCGTCTCATGGTGGATGTCGAAGAGGGCCAGGATTTCGTCGACCTCTTCGTCTTCAGGCCAGGCGAGAAGCGGCTGGTCGCGTCGAACGTCGGCAACGGTTTTGTCGTCGCCGAGGACGAGCTGGTCGCCAACACCCGCAAGGGCAAGCAGGTGCTCAACGTCTCGGGTGGCGAGGAGGCCAAGCTCATCGTGCCGGCCGTCGGCGATTCCGTCGCCGTCATCGGCGAGAACCGCAAGATGCTGATCTTCCGGCGCGACGAGTTGCCCGAGATGGCGCGCGGCAAGGGCGTCCGCCTGCAGAAATACAAGGACGGCGGCATCTCCGATGCCCGGGTGTTCGCCGCCAGGGACGGCCTGAGCTGGGTCGACAGCTCCGGCCGCACCTTCACCAAGACGATGGCGGAGCTGCGCGACTGGGTGGGCGAGCGCGCCCAGGCCGGCCGCCAGCCCCCGACGGGCTTTCCGCGCAACAACAAGTTCGGCGGTTAGCCCTTCGGCACTTCGAAGGTCAAGATCACCGGCAGGTGGTCGCTGCCGGTGAACTCGCCGCGGTGCAGCTCGGTCACGCGGACGCCACGCTCGAACACCTGGTCGAGCGGCAGGATCGGCCAGGTGTGAAGGATGCCGCCGCGCACCAGTCGGCCGGGGACGGTGAAGAGTTCGGGAAAGGTGATGAGGTTGCGCGTCTCGCGCGTGAGGCCCGTTTCGTGCTCGAAGCCGCGCATGGCATAGCTCCACGGCGTCGAGTTGAAGTCGCCCACCACGAGCAGCGGTCCCTGCGCCTGCTTCACCGTGTCCTCGATCGCAGACAGTTCCTCCTGCTGCCGGTCGATCGGGAACGGCCAGTCCATATGCGTGGTCAGCACCGAAAAGTGCGTGCCGTCACTGAGTGTGAAGCCGGCGAGGATGTGGGCCGTGCGCTGCGAGCCGGGACTGTCGGGACAGTCTGCATCGCTCATTTCCTTGTCGAACGGGATTTTAGAATAAAGCCCGATATTGGCGCGCTTACCGCCCTGGCAGCGCACGGAATAGGGGTAGCTCGGCTTCAGCATGGCATCGAGCGACTGCTGCTCGGGGAAATATTCCTGCAGCGCCACGATGTCCGGGTTCTCGGCCGCGATGGCCGCCGCCATGCGCTTCATGTCGTAGTTGAGCCCGAACATGTTGTGCGTCATCAGCTTGACCGTCGGCGCGCCGGTGGGCGCCGGCCGCGGCGCGAGGCTCGACGACCATTCCGGCACGAACGTCCATGCAGAGGCCGCAAAGCCGAGGAAGGCGAGGATGGCGACGAGGCGCGGCATGCGCACGATCAGCGCCAGGATCAGCGCCAGCAGCGTGCCGAAGAACAGCAGCAGTTGCAGGTGATTGAGCAGGTCGAGCACGGGCACGAGGCCGCCGAGGATGGCCAGCATCGCCGGTAGGGCGGTCACAACGATCAGCAGCCCGACGACGAGGCGGACGAATCCGAGTAAAAATCGCAAGCAAGGACCTCAGTCGAGGCGGCGCCAGCCCAGCGGGCCGCGCTGCACCTCCAGCGGACGATAGTCGCCCTTGTAGGCCATCTTGGGCGAGTCTTGCACCCAGTAGCCCAGGTACACGTAGCTCAACCCGGCGAGCCGCACCTGCCGCACATGGTCGAGGATCAGCAGATTCCCCAGGCCGCGCCGGTTGAGCTCCGGCGCGAAGAACGAATAGACCATGCTGAGCCCGTCCGGCATCACGTCGGTCAGGGCTACGGCGACCAGCGGCTTGTCCGGCTCGGAGCCGAGCCGGTACTCGACCACCACCGTCTGCACCGGCGTGTCCTCGACCATGTACTCGTAGTCGACGAAGTTCATGGCGGTCATGCCGCCGCCGGTATGGCGGGTATCGAGATAGCGCTTGAAGAGCGCGAATTGTTCGGCCGTGGCGCGCGGCTGGCGGACCGTGACGTCGATGTCGGCATTCATCCTGAGGATGCGCCGGTAGCGCTTGGTGGTCTGGAACTCGCGCGCGAGGATGCGCACGGACTGGCAGGCAGCACAGCCTTCGCAGGCCGGGCGGTAGATGAGGTTCTGGCTGCGGCGGAAGCCATTGTCGCTGAGCAGGGCATGCAGCGAGGCCGCACGCCGGCCGGTGAGATGGGTGAAGAGCTTGCGCTCCTGCTTGCCGGGCAGATACGGGCACGGCATTGGCGCCGTGAGGAAAAGCTGTGTGTTTTCCGGTGTCTGGTCCGTCATTGCCGCCTGTCTCGACGCAGAAGCTTATGCCGCGCCGAGTCCGAGGGCAAATGCAAATGCCGTGAGCGGCTAGCCACCCAGCACGCGCGCGGCCTCGAGCGCGAAATAGGTCAGGATGCCCTTGGCGCCGGCGCGTTTGAAGGCCCACAGGCTCTCCAGCATCGCGGCGCGGCCGTCGATGGCGCCGGCGTCGCCGGCGAGGCGGATCATCGTATACTCGCCGCTCACCTGGTAGACGAAGACGGGCACGTTGAAGCTCTCGCGGACGCGCCGGACGATGTCGAGATAGGGCATGCCCGGCTTCACCATGACCATGTCGGCGCCTTCTTCGAGGTCCTGCGCGACTTCGCGCAGCGCCTCGTCGGTATTGGCGAAGTCGAGCTGGTAGGTCTTCTTGTCCCCAAGCAGCCGCTTGCCGGAGCCCACGGCATCGCGGAACGGCCCGTAATAGGCCGAGGCGAACTTTGCCGAGTATGACAGGATCGCGACGTGCTCGTGCCCGGCGGCATCGAGCTCCTGCCGGATGGCCGCGACGCGGCCGTCCATCATGTCCGACGGTGCGATGATGTCGGCGCCGGCTTCGGCCTGCACCAGCGCTGAGCGCACCATGGCGGCCACGGTCTCGTCGTTGAGGATTTCGCCGTCGCGGACGAGGCCGTCCTGGCCGTCGGAGGAATATTCGTCGAGCGCCACGTCGGCGATGAGCCCGATCTCGGGGACCTCGTCCTTGATGGCGCGCAGCGCCCGGCACATCAGGTTGTCCGGATTGTAGGCCTCCGAGCCGTCGGCGTTGCGCAGATGGTCGGGCGTGTTCGGGAACAGCGCCAGGGCCGGAATCCCGGCCGCGGCGGCGTCCTTCGCCGCCTTGACCGCAAGGTCGACGCTGAGCCGCTCGACGCCCGGCATGGTCTTGATCTGCGTCCGCTCGTTCCGGCCGTCGATGATGAACAGCGGCCAGATGAAATCGGCCGGGGTCAGCGTGGTTTCGCGCACCAGGTCGCGCATCCAGCCGCTCCGGCGTAGCCGCCGCTGCCGGCGGCCGCCGAGGAAATCCATATCGTATTTCGGCCAATCGCTCATGGGCGGGTGTTTAGCAGCGCGGACGGAGGGCCGGAAGCTCCGGCTTGCCGCACCCGATGGGCCGCGATAACCAAGCATATGGACTTCAACACGCCCATCGCCGGCCGCTACGTGCGAATCGTCGCGATCATTTCGCTGCTGCTCGGCCTCAACGACGCCTCGCGGCTGCTGGGCGTGTCGACCGGCGCGCAAAGCCCGATCGATCTTCTTGGCGTCACCGGCTTCGTCTATCTCGCGGTCTTCGCCATGGCGCAGCTTTTCGCCTCGGTCGGCCTCTGGATCCGGGCGAGCTGGGGCGCCGTGCTGCTCGTCGCGGCGACCGTCCTCGAGCTCGGCATGTACCTGATCGGCAGCAAGGACGTGCAGATGAGCGCGCTCGGCTTCGCCATCCGCCTCGTGCTGCTGGTCTCCATCGTCGTCGTCTTCGTGCTGAGCCTCAGGATGCGGGAGCGGGCGCACGATTAGGGTCGCATTTAGCTTACTGATTTGTACCCTGCGGTTACCTTCCGTAAAGCCAAAATCCCGAACTTTTTCAGTAAGATAGTCTTAAGTGTGCGGCTTAAGTCGATCTTATTTCGGGCCGCGTACATATGGCCTTATGAGAGGCGATAAATCGCCCGGACGACGTAAACAGTGAGGCAAGAATGGCAACCAAATCCAACGCCGTTGAGGCGGAGGCGCCGGGCAGTGCGAGTGGCCTGAAGCCGCAATATCTCGAGGCCGTCAGCCGCGTGGAGCGGCTTCACCGCCGCCTGCTCGACCTGATCAAGGACGAATTCGACCGCATGGGCTGGGACGACATCAACCCGGTCCAGGCCCTGCTGATGTTCAACATCGGCGACGCCGAGATGACCGCCGGCGAGCTGCGCTCCCGCGGCTACTATCTGGGCAGCAACGTCTCGTACAATTTGAAGAAGCTGGTCGAGACCGGCTACATCTTCCAGGAGCGCTCGCGCGCCGACCGCCGCTCGGTCCGCATCCGCCTGACGCCCAAGGGGGAGGAAGTCGCCGAGGTGATCGACGAGCTCTACGACCGCCACCTCAAGTCGATCGACAAGGTCGGCGGGCTGGACAACGGCACCTTCGAGAGCCTGAACAAGGCTTTGGGCCGGCTCGAGCGCTTCTGGGTCGACCAGATCCTCTACAAGCTCTGATCCATCCACCCGATCCCATGCAGGGCGCGCCGGCTCCAAGGCGGCGCGCCGGGTGAAATGTGGCATCGAGGCCACATCGGAGATGCAAACGCCGGCCCCAGCGGCCGGCGTTTCTTATTTGCGCCGCAAACTCCGTTAGAAGCTCGGCGTGCGGCCTGTTTCCCGTACCACCGCAGCGTAGATCGCCAGCCCGACGGCTTCACAGCTCCTTGACCGGCGTTGTGACCTCCGGCCGGCGAATGGTATTTTTGGCTTTGCTCCTGCTCGACTGGTGACTGCATGCTCCTGACCCGGCGCAAACTTCTCGCTTCCGCGGCTGCCCTTGGCGGCGCGGCCGTCTTTGCCAGGCCCGCTTTTGCGGACAACGGCAACAGCGACGGCGGCGACTCGATCTGGGACATCCTGGCGCGCAGCGCCCGCATGAAGTCCGTCGACAAGGACAAGAACACCGATGCGGCGCTTTCGATCATCGATACGCCCGAGCCGATCCTGAGCTTCGATACGGCTGCCAACATCCAGGAGCGGATCGCCTACTACCAGCAGGTGGTGCAGGCCGGCGGCTGGCAGCCGCCCTCGCGCCAGATGTTCGGGCTCAGCGTCGGCAAGGACGGCCACGCCGTCATCGACCTCAAGCGCTTCCTGATCACCGTCGGCGACATGGAGAACGCCAAGGTCGTCGACGAACATTTCGACGATGCCTGCGACCTCGGCGTGCGCCGCTTCCAGGTTCGCCATGGCATCATTCCGACCGGCAAGATCGACGAGCTGACCTTTTACGCCCTGCAGGTGCCCGCCGATAAGCGGCTGGCGCAGCTCCAGATCAATTTGCAGCGCGTGCAGGAGGTGGCCGGCAAGCTCACCGCCGACCGCTATGTGGTGGTGAACATTCCCGCCGCCTCGATCGAGGCGGTCGAGGCCGGGCAGGTGGCCGAGCGCCACACGGCGGTGGTCGGCCGCATCGACCGGCAGACGCCGATCCTCGATTCAAAAATCCAGCAGATCAACTTCAACCCGTACTGGCACGTGCCCAAGAGCCTGATCGAAAAAGATCTGATCCAGTACATGAACGACGATCCGAACTACCTGACCAAGTTCAAGATCCACATCTACGATTCCAAGGGCAACGAGGTGCAGCCGACCGACATCGACTGGCACACCGACGACGCCGTGAACTACAGCTTCCGCCAGGAGCCGGGTGCCGACAATTCGATGGGGCACTGCAAGATCAACTTCCCCAACAAGTTCGACGTCTATCTCCACGATACGCCGACGAAATCGCTGTTCGCCGAGAACGCCCGCTTCCACTCCTCGGGCTGCGTGCGCGTCGAGGGCGTCGACCAGCTCGTCAACTGGCTGCTCGGCCCGAACGGCGGCTGGGACCAGGACGCGATCGAGGCGGTGTTCAATTCCAATGAGCGGCTCGATGTGAACCTGAAGACGCCGACGCCGATCCACACCACCTATATCAGCGCCTGGGCCAACAAGAACGGCATCGTCAGCTTCCGCGACGACGTCTACCAGTTCGACGCCCAGGGCCTCGTCGACACGACGACGGCCTGATGCCGGCGGGCGGCACGACACCGCCGGCCGGCAATGAGGTGCTTTTCGAATTCACCCCCATGGGCCCGCAGATGCGGGTCGCCGCCATCGACGGGCGCACCGGCATCGAGGTGGTCGTCATTGCGCCGTTGAGTGCGACCAAGGCGCAGATGCAGACGCTGGCGCTGGCCAAGCTCAGGAAGCGGCTGGAGCAGGAGGGGTAGGGCGCGCTTCGCTTGCCGCGACCGCAGCGTGGCGCTCGATGGCAATCGCACCCCGCCGGCTTTCCGGGCGCAGCGTTTCGGGGAGCAGCAGCCAAAGAAAAGGCCCGCCGGAGCGGGCCTTCAGGTTCGGGATTTCGCGACCGGATCAGAGCATGCAGTCGTGCCACTGGCCGTCGCGGCTGCTCAGGAACTGGTCGGTGGTTTCATCGTATGAGCGGTAGCGCGCGTGACAGCGTGCAACATGGTCGTCCGTCTGCGCGGAAATCACCACGTCGCTGCGCGAATGCGGCGTGAACAAGCTGCCATCGTGGTTCACGACCGCCGTGGTGGCGACGCCGGTCCAGAAGCTGCCGATCAGGAGGGCGGCCACAAGGGGAGTGACGAACATGGGATAACTCCTTGGTTCTCTTTAGGTTTCAACAAAGCCAACAGCCGCCGCGCCGCCGGGAGGAAGCAGCCTATTGACCTTGATCCCCCGCTAACTCCCCCGCGCCCACATCGTTCCGGTTCGCGGCCCTTTCGCCGCAGCCCCAAACGCGGCATATTGGGGTGTTCGCGCGACTGGCGAGATAAGATGGGTGACCATCGGGAAACGCGAACCTTGGCCGCCGCTCGCCTGGGCATCCTCACCTGATCCGGGAGCCCGCATGTTCACAAATCCAACCCGAGTTTCGAGCGCCGCCTGCGGCCTTGGAATCGCCTTTGGCCGCGTGATAGAGCCGGGGCCTCGCCGGACCTGTCCGTACTCTTACCACGGGGAACGCCCATGAGCGCCGCCGCGTCACTTCCGCTCTTTCCGAACTTCTTTTCCGCGACCCTTGCCGAGACCGATCCGGAGATCGCCGAGGCCATCCGCAACGAGCTTGGCCGCCAGCAGCACGAGATCGAGCTGATCGCCTCCGAGAACATCGTTTCAAAGGCCGTGCTCGAGGCGCAGGGCTCGATCATGACCAACAAGTACGCCGAAGGGTACCCGGGCAAACGCTACTATGGCGGCTGCCAGTACGTCGACGTCGCCGAAACGCTCGCCATCGAGCGCGCCAAAAAGCTGTTCGGCGCGGGTTTTGCCAATGTGCAGCCGAACTCGGGCAGCCAGATGAACCAGGCGGTGTTCCTGGCGCTGCTCAAGCCGGGCGACACCTTCATGGGCCTCGACCTCAATTCGGGCGGCCACCTGACGCACGGCTCGCCGGTCAACATGAGCGGCAAGTGGTTCAACGTCGTCTCCTACGGCGTGCGCAGGGATGACCATCTGCTCGACATGGAGGCGGTCGAGCGGCTGGCGCACGAGCACAAGCCCAAGCTGATCCTCGCCGGCGGCACGGCATATTCGCGCGTCTGGGACTGGCAGCGCTTCCGCGAGATCGCCGATTCGATCGGCGCCTACCTGATGGTCGACATGGCGCACATCGCCGGCCTCGTGGCGGGCGGCGTGCATCCTTCGCCGGTGCCGCACGCGCATGTGACCACGACGACGACGCACAAGAGCCTGCGCGGCCCGCGCGGCGGCATGATCCTCAGCAATGACGAGGAGATCGCCAAAAAGCTCAACTCGGCGGTGTTCCCGGGCCTGCAGGGTGGGCCGCTGATGCACGTGATCGCCGCCAAGGCAGTGGCGCTCAAGGAAGCGCTGCAGCCCGAGTTCAAATCGTATGCGCGGCAGGTGGTGGCCAATGCCAAGGCGCTGTCGGCGACGCTGATCGAGCACGGACTCGACGTGGTCTCGGGCGGCACCGACAACCATCTGATGCTGGTCGATTTGCGGCCCAAGAACGCCACCGGCAAGCGCGCCGAGGCGGCGCTCGGGCGCGCCAACATCACCTGCAACAAGAACGGCATTCCGTTCGACCCCGAAAAGCCGTTCGTGACCTCGGGCGTCCGCCTCGGCACGCCGGCCGGCACCACGCGCGGCTTCGGCGAGGCGGAGTTCCGGCTGATCGGCGAATACATCGTCGAAGTGTTGGATGGCTTGCGCGAGGCCAACTCCGACGAGGGCAATGCGGTCGTCGAAGCACGGGTGCGCGACAAGGTACGGGCACTGACGGCGCGCTTTCCGATCTATCAGAATTGAAGGTGTTGAGCGTGCGACAAGGCCCCCTCACCCGGAGGGCTTCGCCCTCCGACCTCTCCCCCCGGGGAGAGGTGGTGCGTTGGCACGATCACGCCCCATCGCACCTCTCCCTTCGGGGGAGAGGGCGGCCCGAAGGGCCGGGTGAGGGGGCCTTGGCCACGAACGCGGTGGTCGAATAGATGCGCTGCCCTTATTGCGGGAACGACGATACGCAGGTCAAGGA
>Ga0207667_10004809_pt1 | contig 16520 bp, 11 predicted proteins | sample KBSCornC52_FD_184301 | JGI IMG/M metagenome (GOLD analysis project Ga0207667, IMG submission 184301) | Corn rhizosphere microbial communities from Kellogg Biological Station, Michigan, USA - KBS Corn C5-2 (SPAdes) (version 2) | ecosystem: Host-associated > Plants > Roots > Rhizosphere > Soil ... | reverse complement strand
CGGCTCACCGCGGAATGAGGCGCCGGACATCCCGTGGTGAGCCGTGGCCGCGACGCGGTGAACACCTCGCTGTACGCCCGGAGCTCCATCACTGACCCGACAAAGCGGTTCTCATCCACATCCGCGGCACCGGGGATACCCGACACCGTCGCCTTGTTCGTGTGCTGCCAGAAGGTCCACTTCGGCCAGCCGTGGACCACGGCAGGAACGCGAGCGCCCCAGTTTGCGACCCATAGGTCCGCGATAGACGCGATATCAGGTATTGCGGGCAACGCATTCCAGAACGCGGGAGATGTGTACACGATCACGCGGCCCACGCTCGCGGCGACGAAATTCAGCCAAGTGCTGACGCCGGCCGCAATCTGCGCGGGTGCCACGCCATCGGAGACCTCGACGTCCAGAACCGGGGGCAGTTCGCCGGGGTCGGCAAGCTGCGCCAGAAAAAACTTGGCTTGGGCAGCCGCGTCCTGCCTCGGGCGAAAGAAGTGGTACGCGCCGCGCAGCACCTTGGCCTGCTTCGCTTGTGCCCAATGTGCGGCGAAGGTGTGGTCGAGCAGCGTCGTAGCTTCAGTGGCTTTGATGAACGCGAACGCTATGCCGGACGCGGCGACGCTGGACCAATTGACGATCGGCTGATAGCCAGAAACGTCGATACCCTCGGCAGGCGCGCCCGCATCGGTTTCGACGTTTTCGTAAAGCGTTACGCCGCGGTGGATCGCGCGGTTCTGAAAGTCTGGCGGGTGCCATTCGACTCGCGCGAGCACGTTCAGTTGATCGAATACGCGCTTGACCGTCGCGAACAACGGGTAGCTTTTGGGCTCTCTCAGGATTTCCAACGCCCAAGCCGTCATGGCTGGGGTAACTGCGAGCTGATGCATCAACGTGTAACCAGGGGGGATTGGCGGATTATTCGACATGACGTTCATCTCCATCGAGAGCCAGGCGAGGGCGGCCTTGCACTCGCCGGGGCGACGCCCCTCCTTCGTTTAGGCTTCTTGATCGCGTTTCCCAAGAATACGGGGCGCGCACAGCGGCGCGGGGCGGCTCGCGCGTCCAGGCCACGGGGCGTATGCCTGGGCCTGGGCAGAATGGCCTCCGCACCAACACCTCGCCCAACGAAGTCGCCGCCCTCCAGCGGCCAAGCGCACTCTCGAGCGCACACGAACGTATAAGCACGAGCCCGACGAGAAACGATTCACTGCACAGCCGCGTTTGCTTTTGTCAAAGCCGGAACAGGACCGCAGCGTTCGCAACGGGTATGTCGGCTGTCAACCGATGTCGCTCGTAGGACGGGCAAGCGTCACTTTCGCGGTGCGTATTGCCCAAGTTCAGCACCGGCTCCGGCGAGACTTGGGCAGGCGTTCCAGTGAGCAAGCGCGCCGCGAGCACCGGGATCAGCAGCCGTCCTTTGCGCCGCTCGCCCCCATCGCGCTCTCACTGCATCAACTCGAAGGTCTTATATCGATGCTCGTGGACTGAGCGAGTGCCCCTCAGCGTCTCGCCTCGATTGACGTGCGTGGCAATTCTATCGTACGGGAGGCCGATGCCGAGCAAAGATGCAATTCGTGACGCAGTAGAAGCATTCGTTGAGGAACTGAAAAGAATCATCGAGCAGGCCGCGCTGGAATCCGTACAGTCGGTCTTAGGGGGAAGCAGGCCGACTACAGGGCGGGCGCCGAAAACCGCACGTGCGGCAGCCGCGAAGGTCCCGACACGCCGAAGCAAGGGAGCCAAGCGCACGACGGAGGAGCTGGAAGCGTTGATGAAGAAGCTGCACGCCTTCATCGCCAAGAATCCAGGCCAGCGCGTTGAACAGATCGGGGGGAGTCTCGGCGTCCCCACCAAGGAGCTCGTGCTACCGGTCAAAAAGCTGCTCGCAGAAAAACAGATCGGGACCAAAGGTCAGAAGCGCGCGACGACCTACTTCCCGAAGTAGGCAACTGGCAGCAGGGAGGCGGTGGGCGGAAGCGCGTGCGACTAGCAAGGCGAGCTGGCATGTCAGCCGAAGGCGATTTCTCAACGCTAGAAACGCGCAGCCCGGAGAGACCCGACGGGTTCCACACGGGAGTTGCTCAACAACGAATGACCTCTCGGCCATGCGCACGCGCGAGCACTGTCCAGCATGGCGGATTCCGAACGTAGGAAGTCCGAGTCCGACGCTTCAACGCCTCCATCGGACGGCAACATAGCCGCCTGCGAATTCGTTTGCTGCGTGAGTTTTCCGGGGTCCGGGCGGGCACTTGCTCGCCCGCCCCAAGTCCCGCGACAGGAGGACCAGCATGCGCTAGGCTCTCGGTATGGCTGCGGGAAAACTACGAGCTGTCGCGGGTGCGGCGGCATCCGACACTAGGTCGGAGTCGAGCGCGCTTTTCGCGCGCTTCGAGCGCGGTGAGCTCAGCGTCGACGAGTACCTCGACGCGCGGGCGAGCGAGGCCGTTGCGCCGTACGAGGGCAAGCTTCCTCCAGATCGCGTCGAGTGGCTCAAGGGCATGTTGAGGGAGCAGCTCGAGACCGATCCGGTTTTGGTCGAACGTGTGCGGCAGGCGACAGGGCGGGCGCGGCAGGCGAAGTGAATCGTGAGCAATGGATCGAAGGCGCCTCGTTTCGGGCACCAGGGTTGAAGTAGGGTCCGCGTCGTGAGTGTCCCAGACTCGCCGGAGGTTCTTGAGCGGTTCCATGCCGAGCTTGCGCTCGTGGAAATCGTGGCGGCTCAGATTGCGCGCTCGGTCGGGCGCTCGATCGAATTTGACGATCTGGTGGGCGCCGGGCGTGAGGGTCTACTCGACGCGGCTCGGCGCTTTGAACCAGGGCGCGGCGTGCCCTTCCGCGCGTATGCAAACTTCAGGGTGCGAGGAGCTATCCTCGATGGAGTGCGTCAACTGTCGCTGCTCCCTCGCCGGGCCTATGAACGGATCGCTGCCCTCGAGGCAGCGGCGCTGGTCAGCGAGGGCGAGGCCGAGCACGCTTTCGCCAAGGGTGGTGCGGTCGATCCGAGTGCAGCCGATAAGGCCTTGTCCGAGCACCTCTCCGCGATCGCAATGGCAGCGGCCGTGGGTATCGCGACCGAGACGCACGGCGAATCGGCGGACAGCGACGATTCGCCCGAAGAAGCTCTGGCGCGCGCCGAGCTCATCCAAATTGTGCGCGGCGCCATCGCCGAGCTCTCGAAGGAGGAGGCCGAATTGGTGCGGCGGCACTACCTGGAGGGCGAGCGGCTCGAAGACATCGCCCAAGACTTGGACATGAGCAAGTCCTGGGCGAGCCGGTTGCACACGCGCGCGGTCGCCCGGCTTTCGAAGCGGCTGCGCAACGTCGCCTGACCGATCGCTGTCGCGCTTCGGTCAGTTACAGAAATCAGGACCAAACAGGCGGCGCTTCGGGAATCCCGCGCCCTCGTCCTGCCACACGAGTCCGTAACCCGTCGCGCTGCCGGCAATGCCGACTTTGGTGGCGGTGCCACCGGTGTCGACCGTGAAGAGGGAGCCCATCGTGCAGTTGGCGAGCACCTCCTGCACGCGCACGACACCTGATGACACGACTAGGTATCCCTTTGCGGTGCCGACGATGGCGGCGGGGGTAAAGTTCTTGTCCGCCAGATTCACCGGGCCGCAGGCTGCGGCGCCGGTGGTGCTGAAGGCGTAGAACTGCGGCGGGGTGCCCGCGACCGTTGGCGGCGTCGCAATTGCATACCCATTCGGACCAGCGCCAAGCGCGGGGAGCTGACCGGCAATTTTGATCGAAACCGGGGCCGCGAGCGCGGAGTTCCAAGCGGACGCGACCGCGGTGTTGGAGCTGCTCAGGTAGCCGATCACGAAGTTTGAGCCGCTCGCGATCATCCTGCCGGAAGTGACATCATCGATGGGCGTGGAATTTACGTTGCTTTCGCCCGCGCTGACGGCCCCCGCCGTTGACACGGTCCTGGCCCAAAGAGAGCTGCTCCCCACGCGCCCGGACAGCACCGCCCACGTTCCGGCGCTGAGCCTCGCCACGCCATCGACGACCACAAATGGGTCATCAGCCTCGGGAATTTCCTTAACTCCGCCAAGGACGCCAGCGCTCGTAAGCGTGGTGAAATACGCATGAGCGTGATCCGCACTGGCCCAGGCCACTCCAAAGTGATCCCCGCCCCAGGTCAGTGCCGCGCTCGACTTGGCGCCTACCTGAAGAAGGCTGTTAAATGGCTTCGGGGCCAAGGTCACAGCTCCGGTCTGAGCAACGGTTTCGAGATACAGATCAGAATCGGTGCTGGTCGTGCCGTCGTAATAAGTGATGCCGTAGACCGAAGTGTCGGTGGCCCAGGCAATCGCGGGATAGCCGCGCGCCGCGCCGCTCGGCCCGATCGCGATGTTGGTTCCGGAGACGGATAGCCCGTCTGCCAAATCGATCTTGCCGTTACAGTTGTTGTCGAGCCGATCGCAGATTTCGGGCGCTCCGGGATGAACCGTGGCGATCGCATCGTCACAGTCATCTCCGGGCTTGACTGTGCAAGCGCTCGACAGGTGACCGTCCTTATCCTTGTCTTGGCCTTGCACGGAACACGCCGCCGCGCCGTTCAGCTCTGTGCACACGGCATCGCAATGGTCCGGCTCAGGATTCGCGCAAGGAGCAACACCCGGCTGGCATACGCCTTCGACGCAAGTCTCGGTTCCGTTGCAAGCGAGCCCGTCACTGCACTCCGCGTCCTTTGAGCACTCTGGTTGCGGCGCCGCCCCGCCCGCGCCTCCGGCTCCCGCTTCCGCTCCCCCGCCCGCTCCAGAGGTCCCCACGACGGAATCAGTGCCGCCCATTCCGCCTTCGGATGCAGGTGCTGCTCCGGCCGTGGCAGGGATATCGCTGCGGCCCCCGCCCCCGCCTGCGCCTCCCGTTCCACCTATTGGGGCGCAGCTCCTGCTCGCCTCACAGCTGGTGAAATCGTCCGAGCAGCTCGCGGTGAAAACGACCACGGCGACGCCGCCCGCGAAGACCGTTGCTAAAGCGATGCCCCGGTTCTGAGTTTTTTCTGAATAGCTTCTAGACACTGCGAACTCCGATCGAGCGGGGCGCCCCTGCTGGTCGTCGAGTAACCCGGCCCTGCGGGAGGCGGCAACACTTATCAGCGAAATGGCGCGAGCGAGACTGCGTGGAGCAAATTGCGCCTCACATTCGCGCGGGCGAAAATGCATCGGCCACGTTGTGGCAGCCGACACAAACTATTCGGTCACCAGATCTGCTCGGTTGCGTGAAATCGGTCGCCCGCACGCAATTGGGCCGCGGCTCACCCCGCGGTGTCGGGCACACTCGCGCGAGTACCCGGACGCACTCCGCTCGAGAACGCCGTCGAGAGCCACACTGCCAGCGCCTCAGCCGCTTGACCTCGGGCCACGAGCTCGACTCCGCCGACGCGGGTCACGCGCTTCTCGAATGCAGCTTCATTCGCTTCCATGTGACGCGCCAGGTCGTCGAAATCGAGGAGCACCGGATAGGCTTCGCCATTCGTGTCGAAGAACGGCTGCAGATAGCGAGGAAGCCACGTTGGGCGCACGTGAACCCGCCATGCTTCGTCCAATGGCGAGCAGAACAGACTCAGCTCTTCGACGGGTTCCTGTTGCTCAGCCTGGGCTCGAGGGGTCATTGGTTTCGCCTCACTTCCTCTTTAGCATGAGCCATGCACGCTCAGCGCCATTGCGAAGAATTCCGCGGCGCGAACTCGTCGAGCGCCTTCGAAAACTCGGCAACCGTTTGATAGCGGGCGTCGGGCTGCTGTTCGATGGCCTTCATTACCACCGCGTCCAATTCGCGCGTGACGCCTGGATCGGCGAAGCGCGACGGCGGTTCGACTTCTGTCTGCGCAAACGAGTCAAAGGGCCCGCGACCAGCCAACATCACGTAGGTGACGAGGCCCACGGAGTAGATGTCTGCGCGTTCGTCCACCTTCTGCCCAGCGGCTCCTTCCGGACTGACGAAGCGCGGCGATCCGACGATCGCTCCGGTATCTGTTGGCAGCGCTAGGGGCACCACGGACTTGTTCCCCGAGGCGGGCAGCACTCGAGCTACGCCAAAGTCGAGCACTTTGACGACGCTGTCGGCGGTCAGAAAAATGTTCTCTGGCTTGATGTCGCGGTGGACGATGCCGACCGCGTGTGCGGCGCCGAGCGCCGACAACACCTGCCGAACGATCCCGACGGTCTCCGCAACTGGCGGTTTTCGCCGTCGACCCAGCTCTTGCGCCAGGGTTCGACCTTGCAAGAGCTCCATCACGATGCAAGGGCGACCGTCCACGGCCGTCCAAAAATCCACCACATCCACCACGTTAGGATGGTGCAGGCGCGCCATGGACTGCGCCTCGACGCGCATACGGTCCACGAATTGTGGGTCGCCTGCGAAGCGGCCGTGCAGCACCTTCAGCACGAAACGGCGACCGAGGAAGCGGTGTTCGACCTCGTGAACTGCCCCCATTCCCCCTCGGCCGATGTACTTGCATAATCGGTAGGGCGTCGCCGCAAGCAGCGCTTCGATGGCCTCGGCCGATTGGCCAGGCGGAGGGAACGAACCGTTGGACACCCATCTCCTATCGGCCACGCGCGGAAGAAAGTGTCAAAAATCGACCGGCGAGGCTCGCGGTTGCGGCAGGGCCAGGGTCGGGGCATGTCTCACCTCGGCTCGCGTGGCCACGTCGCAGGGACGAGCGGCATCAGTGATCCATTTCGGCGATCGCCGCCTGTCGAATTTCAGCAACCGAAGATGCGGGACGACCGAGTAGTGAGTGCGATGCCCAACGCCGTCTCCGCCGACTCCGACGCGGCGCACGAGGACCCATTCCTGGGCACCCCCTATTACGCGCTCCAGCGCGTCGCTGCGGGCGGAATGGGAGAAGTGTTCCTCGTCGCGCACCGGGAGCTCGGGCGAGAGTTCGTGGCCAAGGTGCTCCACAAGCGCTTTGCGGCGGACGAGCGCCTGCTCGACCGGATGCGAATCGAAGCGCAGACGCTCGGCAGACTAAACCACGCCAACATCGTGTCCGTGACGGGTTTCGGCACCACCCAAGATGGGCGCCCGTTCATCGTCATGGAGCGGCTGCTCGGGAGGACTCTGGCGGCCGAGATCGCTGCCCGAGGAGCGATCCCGGCTCCAGAAGCCGTGGCCTACGTTCAACAGCTGCTGGCCGCGCTGCAAGCCGCGCACGCGCTCGGAATCGTCCACCGCGACATCAAGCCCGACAACCTCTTTCTGGTAGATCGCCCGGACGGAACGCGGACCCTGAAGGTGCTCGATTTTGGCGTTGCGCGCGTGCTGCCAGGGTTTGGCGAAGGCGCGCCGCAGCCGCTTGCATTGCCCACCGACACCGGCCTGGTCGTTGGAACGCCACGCTACGTGTCCCCCGAGGGCGCCCTCGGAAAGAAAGTGGACGAACGCGCGGACATCTACGCGACCGGCCTCGTCCTGTACTTGCTCCTGGCCGGCAAAGGTCCTTTCGATCATCTTCGGAACGAGGCGCAGATCCTCGGCGCTCACGCAAATGTGCAGCCCGTCGCGCCTTCGGCGGTCGCAGGCGGCAGCAATAGCTGGCCTGCCGCTCTCGACAAGATCGTGCTGTACGCACTCCGCAAAAACCCCGCCGACCGCTTTCAGACGGCGAATCATTTCAGCGCAACTTTGCAGGACTTTGTGAGCTCGATGGGCGGGGCCTCGCCAGCTGCGCCTCCCGCCGACGCAACCGTCGACTCCCACTCCACAGCTCCACGCATCGCGGCGACCGCGACCGCTTCTCCCCAAAGCGAGTCGAGAGAAGGGTCGGCGGCCGCGTTTCGCCCTGTCGCGCGGTCGGCCCCGAGCGCTCGCCAATTGTTGCTCTTCGTCGCAGTGGTTGCGATGACGGCGGTTGCCGTCTCGCAACTCGTGCGCGTGGTTCTGGTGCGGTAGCATGACGGGTTCAACGCACCGTTCGCACTGCTGGGCAGGTAGTCATGGCTAACGCAGCCGAGCCGACCATGCGCAGAGGGCCGCTGAATATCGGCGATCTGTTCCTCAAGTTCGAGATCCGAGGTCTCCTCGGTCGGGGCGGACACGCCTGGGTGTATCAGGGCTACGACCCATTTTTGGACCGCGAGGTGGCGATCAAGGTGATCCCCAATCCCGCGGAGCCGGGCCGAGATCTGAGGCAGCGAGCGCAGCTCGAAGCGCGCGTGCTGTGCAAGCTCGAGAACCCCAACGTCGTGCGGCTCATGGACGCAGGTGCCACGAACGACGGCGCCGTGTACATCGTGATGGAGATCCTTCACGGCCGCACGCTGCGCGACGTGATTCACGATTTTGGTCAACTGAACGTCGTCGAGGTCTTGTCGCTCGGGGCCAAGATCGCAGACGGCGTGCACGCCGCCCACGCAGTGAACGTCATTCACCGTGATCTGAAGCCCGAGAACGTGTTCGTGCTCAAGGACAACGGCCTGAAGGTGCTCGACTTCGGCATTGCGAAGTTCTTCGGCTACGGCGCGGCGACGACTCAGAAAGAAGTCCTGCACGGGACGATGATGTACATGAGCCCAGAGCATCTGCAGGGCATGCGCGTCACGGTGCGCAGCGATATCTACGCCCTCGGGACGATGCTCTATGAAGCGTTCATCGGCCGCAATCCCTGCATGCTCGGCGTCCAAGATCCCAGCTTGAATGCCCTCACCTACGCCCAGATCAACCGCATGCCGCCGCTGCTCGACGAGCTGACACCGGCTATCCCACGCTTCGTCGCGCGCGCCATTCACCGCATGATCGCCAAGGAGCCGGACGATCGCTTCGCCTCGATGGCGGAAGTGGCCGAGATCCTCCGCGCCCAGTTGGATCGGTTCATCAAAGAGGCGCCCGGCGCGCCGGGGCCGCGACAGTTGTGGCTTGCGCAGCAGGCGTCCCCCGCCTCGAGCGTGATGCGCTTGGGCAACGCAACGACCGAGATCCACGAGCTCTCTCCCCCCACCGCGCCTCCCGTGACCCTCCCCACCCCCAACGGAATGGACACCAGTCCGGTATCTCGGCCGCCATTTTCTGAGCCTGCGGGTAGCGTACGTCCGGGCTCGAGCGTTCAGGTGACCGAGCAGATTCGGATCATTCCGACGGGAGGGCCCACGCCGCCATTGTTCGCCGTTGGTCCTTCAACACCTCAGTCAGCAGCCCCGATGACTCCGAGCACCGAAGTTCCAGTGCTGCTCTCCCGCGCCTCCTCGCGCCCGGCGCCGTCCGCACCAGAGGCTGCTCCCGCGCCGCACAGCGAGCGCTCCGCGCCCACCGATCCCAGTGAGCCCCAGTATCAGGCCGACAGTTATCCACCCCGCGTGGATCAGCCTCCACCTTCGGTCGCGAAGGCCAAGCCAGCACGCAAGGCGCGCGCGCGAGCGATCGGCACGCCCAGCTTGGTATTCACCGGGGTCGCGCTCGGTGTCGCGGTCGGGCTCATTGTCGGAGTGGCCAGGTACTGGACTGCGCCCGCACCGGCAACGAGCAGCGACGAACGGATTGTCGTGGTGTCCACGCAACCGCCGGCCCCGGTTGCGGAGCCACCTGTACCGCCTCCTGCGATGGCCCCCATTCCGTCTGCGGAAACAGCGATAGCCGTGAGCGCTGCACCCCCAACTCCGGTAGCAGAACCTACTCCGCCCCTCGCTCACACCGAGATCTCGACTCCCAAACCGGCGCTTCCCGCGCCGACAGCCCACGCAGCTGCGAAACCCGCATCGAAAGCGGCGGCGGCCATGCCGGCGAGCGGCCTCTGGGATATGTCCGATCTCGACGCTCCAGCGCGGCCCAAGTCCGGGACTAGCGCAACGCCAAAACCCGCGCCCACTGCCGCGACCAAACCCCGCCCCTCGCCCATCTACGGGGCCGACGAACTCACGCGCTGATGCCATGACTGAAAAGCAGCCCGAGCTCAAGTCCGCACGCCGCACCGCAGCGGAGACCGCCAGCGACAGGACCGTCGTGGATACCCAGACCTACGAAGACGGTCCGAGCGAATCTACACCGCCAGATTCCGAGCCAGAATTTAGCCCCGGCAAGTTCTCGCGCATCGAAATCCCACTCGAGCTCAGAAAAGAGATGCTCCAGGCGAAGTTGCCGCGCCTGGCGCCCGAGTTCTTTCAAGACACGGTCCCGCCGAATCAGTCTTTGGAGGCTCCGCCGCCCGCGAGCGACGAGCCGGCTCAAGAAGCAAAGCGACGACCGCCGGTTGCGCTGGTCGTGGTGTGCCTGACGGGCGCCATCTTCGTCCTGGCTCTGGCACTCTTCCGCTCCTTCCTCGGCCGACCAGAACCTGCGCCGGCACCGACGACCGTGAGCGAGGCACCCGCTGCACCCATCCCCGTCGCTGCGCCGCTGACGGCCGTATCGACCATGCCAACGCCTGCCGTGTCGCAAACACCTGAACTCATCGCGCATGCGCCTCAACCGATCTCGCAGACCGCGGCACCGGTCGCTCCGAAGGTCGAGACCGAGCCACCGCATCCTGCCGCATCTGCTCGGCCGAAGAGCGCAGTGACCTCGAAGGCTGAGCATGTCGCCTCGTCCCTACCGTCGACTCCTTCCGTTCCTTCCCCACCTCCCAGCACAACCGCGACATCCTCCTCTTGGCTGAACCCTAGATGAAACGCTCTTTTCAGATTCGCTTCGTCCCTTCCATCATCGCGGTGGCCATGGCGCTTTGTGCCTCGTCGCTATGCCAAGCACAGTCTGCAGACGGGTCGACAGGCGCAGACAACAACACACGGGTGCGAGCCCTTTTTCGTGAAGGGGTCGCTGCTTTCAACGCCGGCAAGCCTGAGGAGGCGGTGAAGACGCTGAGCGAAGCTTGGTCAATCCGTCAATCCTACGACGTAGCGGCCGCTCTCGCTCAAGCCGAGATCCAGCTCAAGCGCTACCGCGACGCAGCCGAACATTTGGACTTTTGCCTCAGCCATTTCGCGCCGGTCGAGAGCGAACAAACGCTACGGCAGATCAAGAATGCCTTTGCCGAAGTGAAGCTGCACGTCGGCGCGTTCAAAATTGCCGTTGATCACCCCGGCGCCGAAGTGCGCGTCGACGACAAGCCCGTGGGCACTTCACCGCTTGGGGCAGTGGTGTTTGTCGATCCCGGGCAGCATGCTCTCGAAGCTCGCTTGGGTGCGGACAAGGTAACGCAGACCGTGCATGTCGATCCCGGGGAGCAGGCCCCTGTGGAAATGAAGTTCGGAGCGGCAAACATTGCGCCGCCAACCTCGTCCCCTTCCGATCATCCAGCGGCCGACACTCAACGCAGCATCGTGCCCGTCATCGTGGGGGGCGCGGCGTTTATCATCGGCGCCGGAAGCGCCATCGGATTTGAACTCGCCGCTTCGAGCAAGGATGACACAGCACGTTCGTTGCGCGGCCGTACAGGCCCGAGCGGATGCGCCGCCGGCGGTGGTGTGTCGGCGACCGACTGCGGTGCCCTACATGACGCTTTGAACGCGAGGGACCGCGATCATAACTGGGCTACCGCTGGCATCGTGCTCGCGGGCGTCGCCGCGATAGCGACGCCGCTGTACTGGTTTTGGCCGCGCTCCAATGCGACCGCGGCTGATGGAGGCGTCTCGTCGGTCACGGTCCGTGCGAGCGCGAGCCCCGCCGGCGGCAACGTGTGGTTTTCTGGACAGTTCTGAGGGACCAATCAATGACCAAGCAATACCTTCGCTTCACTTGCTCGCTCGCGCTCGGCCTGACGCTCATGGCGCTGAGTTGTTCGAGCACAACCGATTGCGATAGCTCTGGCACGTGCGCCCCGGCGGGTGGCTCAGCAGGCACGAGTGCGGGTGCCTCAGGCGGAAGCGGCGGAAGCGGCGGAAACAGCGGAAACGGCGGACATTCCGGAGGCGGTGGGCATTCCGGAAACGCAACCGGCGGGACAGCAGCCGGCACTGCTGGCGACTCCCAAGCCGGTGCGGAGAACGGTGGGGCTCCTCCCTGCGACGGCGCGTGCGGCGACTCGACCCCCGTTTGCAATCCGGCGACGAATTCCTGCGTCGAATGCGTGGACCCATCGCAATGCGCCGCCCCGAAGCCCGCGTGCGATGCAACAACGAACACCTGCGTCGAATGCACGGGCAACACCGACTGCAAGGACGCGGCGAAGCCTTTTTGCGACACGACGGCGGAGAAGTGCGTGGCTTGCCTTCAGCAAAGCGACTGCAAAGGGCCGGCCGCATCGAAGTGCTCTGCAGGCGCTTGCGCGCCTTGCACCACGGACGCTGAATGCTCGAACGTCACCGGGAAAGGTGTTTGCGACGCAGGTACCTGCGTGCAATGTACCGGGAAGAAGTTCGCCGCGTGCGGCATGGACACCGGCACACCGCTCGTGTGCGATAGTCTCAAGCGAACTTGCACGACCAGCAAGCAGCATAGCGCAGGGCTTTGCAAGACGTGCGTATCTGATGCCCACTGCAATGCCGGGGAGGTCTGCGTCTTGGATAAGTTTGGAACCCCGATGACGGATGTCGGCTATTTTTGTCACTGGAAGCAAGGCGACGTCGCCAATGGCGCGCCGGCGGACTGTACCGTTGGTGGACAGCCTTATTTTGGTGTGCAGCAGAACGCGGTCAGCATTGACGGAGAAACCAGTAACATCTGCACCCTCCGGAAGAGCACCTGCGTAGCTCGCAATCAATTTAGTTCCAAAAATTGCACGACTGCTGCGGCCCCGAACGATGCGCTTTGCGGTTTCAGTCCGACCAAGGACTCGAAATGTGAGCAGGTTGGCTCGAGCAGTACGTACCTGTGCACGATGACGTGTATCGGAGACCCCGATTGCCCTGGCACAGCCTGCAACACCGGCGCGAGCCCCCCCGTCTGCCTGCTCCAGTGACTTTCTCGAAGCCTCGCGTACATCGAGCCTAACTTTCGATGCGGCGTGGCTCCAGATCCGTTTCGGCGACGCTCGCCCGTCACGATCTTCGAGAGATTGGCGTGCTCGAGTGGCAGCTCTCTGCGAAGACACAGGCAGGCCACCAGCGACGTGATCTATCGAGACTCTAAGGTAGCGCCCTCCCCTGCGGCACGTCGCCTGGCGCACAGAACTGCTACATGCTCCTGAGTAGCGGCTCGCACGCTCGTTCGCCCTGGCTAGGACCCGCCATCTTTTGGCCTAGGATCGTCTAAAAAAAGAAGAAAAGCCGCGCGTTTGACGACCATGGTCAGTCAGAGAGAGCGTGCGGGCGTTCGACTTGCTGGATTTTACTCAGCCGTAAACGCGCCGTATCGGCCAATCCGAGAACTCCGTTGCTCGGAAACGACATCGGTCGGTCGATTTCCTCGGTTGCTTGAGAGACTTAGGAAAGACGCGGATTTCGCGCATCGAGTTCTCGGTGTGACCGACAAGTAAGCGATTTGCCGTCTGATGCGCCGATCTCCCGGCGTTTCGGACCTTTCGCTTCTTGAAGGAAACACCCGATGACCCGACGCACCCCACTCCTCGCTTCTCTTTTTGTGCTCGCGGCCGCGCTCCCCGGCTGCGGTAGCGACAAGGCTCACGAAGGCCCGGCGCTAAAAGGCGTCGAGGCCAACTGCGGCGACGGGAAGGACAACGACGGAGATGGCTTCGTCGATTGCAATGACCTCGATTGCCGGTTGGCTGGGGGCGCGTGCACGCTCGCGCCCGCGTTCGACCGCACGGTCGCGACGACGCTGGTCGAAAGCGCGAAGTTTCTCTACGCCGGACCCGATCCGCTCCAACGCGATGTCGATCAAACGGCGCTCGATCCGAAGCGTCTGGCCATCGTCCGGGGCAAGGTCAGTGACGCGACCGGCAATCCACTCGCCGGGGCGAAGATCAGCATCATCGGGCACGCGGAGCTTGGCTGGACGCTGGCGCGCAGCGACGGTCTGTTCGACATGGTGGTCAACGGTGGGGGTCGCCTGGTGTTTACCTACGCCAAGTACGGCTTCGTTGCCGCGCAGCGCTCTGCGGAGCCGCAGTGGCAACGCTACGCGAGCATCCCCGATGTGGGCATGATCGCGCTCGCGAGTAAGGCGAGCACGGTCAGCTCAGGGGCGAGCCAGCAGCAGGTTGCCGCTGCGGAGCGAATTGAAGATGCGCATGGCAGGCGCCAACCGCTGGTGCTCTTTTCACCCGGCACCAACGCGAGCGCCGAGTTGCCCGACGGCACGACGCAGCCGCTCTCGAGCCTGAATGTGCACGTCACCGAGTACCCGCTCGATCAGCCCAAAGTGCCGACTCGCGCGCAGCGCTTCGCACCGGGCTCGCTGCCCGGCTCGGGCAATCTCAGCTACACGTTGGAGTTCACCGTCGATGAAGCGGAGGCGCTCGGCGCAACGCGCGTGAGCTTTGACCAGCCCGCGACGGTGTACGTCGAAAACTTTCTGGGCTTGAAAGCGGGCTCGCCCGTTCCGATCGGGTACTACAACCGTGCCTCGAGCAAGTGGGAAGCGGCAGACACCGGCGGCGTGGTGGTGCAGCTCGTCGGCATCACAGCCGGTCACGCAGATCTGGATGTTGATGGCGACGGCAAAGCTGACGGCGATGATGCCCTGAAGAAGCTCGGTGTGACCGATGCCGAGCTCGCTGAACTCGGCGGCCGTTACCCGATCGGGCAATCGTTATGGCGCACGCAGGTCTCGCATTTCTCGGCCTGGGATTACTTGTGGCCGATTGCGCCCCCGGACGGCGCCGCCGCACTCGGTGCGCCGCCCTACGCGCGCCCGCTGGATAACCCGTCCGTTCGCGGGCCGGTATTGGTCGAAAAGCAGGTCGTCGCGCAAGACGTGGGCGTCGCGGGGACCCCCTTCAGCCTGCACTATCAGACCGACCGTACGACACGCTTCAAGAGCGGGTTCGAGATCTCGGTGCCGCTCACGGCCGGCAAGATCCCAAGTGGGCTGAAGCAAATCGTGTCGATGGTTTCGGTAGCAGGAAAGGAGTTCGACCAGACCTACGACCCTGCCAAGAATTTGACGGACGTGGTCGACTGGGACGGTACCGACAGCTTCGGCCGTTTGATGCAGGGGCGCCAGACGGCGCACGTTTCCGTGGCGTACATCTTCAAGGGCCAGGTCAGCGGAAGCCAAGTCTTCGGCGTGCCGGGGCAGAAGTTCGATTTCGACGACGGCAGCGGCGCGCCGCCAGACGCCGTGATTTGGCAAGACTTCGACGTGCAGGTGGGTGCATTCGATGCCTCGGGTTTCGAGCTCGGCGGTTTCAGCCTCAATGCCTTGCACAGCTACGATCCGGCGACCCAGACGCTGTATTTCGGCGACGGTCGTGATCGCACCGCACAAAACGTTGCCCTGGTAGTCACGCGACAGAGTAAGGATGGCGCGCTCGGCACTCCGGACAGCGTGTTCGCCGCGCCCGACGGCAGCGTGCTCGTCACGGACGACGCGCAGAACGACGCCTCAGCAGCCGGCCGCATTCTGCAAGTCGCACCGGACGGAACCGTGACGGTCGTCGCCGGCCAAGGTGCTCCGGGCGCGGCCGGCAGCTTGTCGATCGGCTCGCCACAGGGCATCGCAATGGATGCCGGGGGAAATGTCGTGTTTGCTGACTACTTGCACAACGTCGTGCAGAGCGTCGCGCCGGACGGCTCGGTGCAAACACTGATCGGCCTCGCCTCCGACAATCCAGTCGCGGTCGCCGACGTGAGCGACTTGGACGGGCTCGCGTTTGGACAGAACGGAGAGCTCTACGTCGTGAACGCCGATCAAGTGCTGAAGCTCCAGGGCGGACAGCTCTCGACCTTCGCGGGCAGCGGCACGGCAGACGCGGACGAAGTCCCCGCGACGCAAGCCACACTGGTCGTCCCGAGCGGCGTCGCGGTTGGCCCGGACGGCTCGGTGTTTGTTTCCGAGCGCGGTAATCCGCCCGCGAGCGACGGCGAAATGCCTCCGGCTGGTGGTCACCGGGTGCGTAAAATTACGCCGGATGGTGTCATCCACACCCTAGCCGGCACGGGAAATCCCGGGTTTTCCGGCGATGGACTCGATGCGACCAAGGCCCAGCTCAGCGGACCGCGCGGTGTCACGGTCGGCCCGGATGGGTCGGTGTACGTCGCCGATCAGCTCAACAAGCGCATTCGCCGCATCACCTCCGACGGCATCATCATGACGGTGATCGGCGGCGGCGACGCAACGCTTGCCGACGGCCAGCTCGCGCAAGAGGTTCTGATCGAGAATCCAGACGGCATCGCTGCGGCCAAAGATGGAACGCTATTCGTGGCCGCCGCGAACACCGTCTACCGCGCAGCGCCGGGCTTGCCGCAGTTCGACAGCAAGGACAGTCTCATCCCCTCGCAAGACGGGCGCACGCTCTATCGCTTCGACGCGCGCGGCAAGCACCAGGAAACGCTCGATGCTAAGACCGGCGTCTCGCTGCTGCAGTTTCACTACGATAAGAATGGATTGCTCGATTCGATCCAAGACAACAACAACACCAAACCGACGACCATTCAGCGGGATTCGAGCGGCAAGCTGCAAAGCATCGCGGCGCCGTTTCAGCAACTGACGAGCGTGGCGCTCGACTCGAGCGACCGGATCAC
>Ga0207667_10004805_pt1 | contig 16525 bp, 16 predicted proteins | sample KBSCornC52_FD_184301 | JGI IMG/M metagenome (GOLD analysis project Ga0207667, IMG submission 184301) | Corn rhizosphere microbial communities from Kellogg Biological Station, Michigan, USA - KBS Corn C5-2 (SPAdes) (version 2) | ecosystem: Host-associated > Plants > Roots > Rhizosphere > Soil ... | reverse complement strand
AAGACGGGGTAGAATCTTCTTTCCATCATCTGCACAAGGGTCCACTTACGACCAGCCTGGGAAGTACCTGAACGCGACCTGACCTATTCGGCCTCAACGAGGATGACAATGTCATTATTCCCGACGGAGTCACAAACCCACCGGTCCTACGTACGCTGGAGCGCATAAGGAAACGACGCGAACACGACAAGGGCCAACCCGAGCGCCCAGAATCGCAAGCGAAAGTAGGACGCAACAATAAGGGAACCAGACCCCGGCGATCTGCCACTCATGCGCAAGAATCTAAATTGTGTGGCGGCAGATGAGCTCCCCCGTCTGCAAGTGGAATCGTTACCGTGAATGTGCTGCCTCGACCAGATTCACTCTGCACCTCAATTGATCCCCGGTGCTGCTCCACGATCCAGCGGGCAATTGCTAGGCCTAAACCGGCGCCTCCCGTCCCCCTGGATCGCACCTTATCCGCGCGCCAGAAACGATCAAAGATATGCGGGACGTCGGATTCTGAGATCCCGATTCCGGAATCCGTCACTTTGACGGCGGCGTATCCATCCAGCGCTTCCAACTGAACCTGGACTCGCCCCCCATCTGCGGTGTACTTGATGGCGTTGTCGATCAGGATGAAAAAGAGTCGTCGCAGGGCTTCGCCGTCCCCACGCACAGCGGTCGCGTTCGAGCCTAGATTCGCCGCTAAGTCGATCTGTTTCTCCGCGGCCAGACTTTGCCCCTGTGCAACGGCTTCCCGGACAACTGTCGAAACGTCGATGAGTTCGTGCTGCAATCCACCTTCGCCAGCGTCGGCCCTTGCGAGCAGAAGAAGGCTATCAATCAGCCGCGTGGTCCGCTCCGCCTCAGCGAGAATCTGCACCATATCCTTGAGGTATTCGACATTCGTCCGACCGCCATCAACCGCCAGCTCCGCGGTCGTGCGAATTAGGGAAACGGGGGCCCGCAACTCATGCGACGCATCCGCGGTGAGCTGAGACATCCTTTGTACGGAGGTATCTAAGCGCCCTAACATCCGGTTCAAGGTCTCAGACAGACGCTGGAGCTCGTCAGAGGTCTTCGGCACCTCCAGCCTTTCTGACAGATTGCTGATACTGATGGATTCCGCTGCGGTCGTGATCCGGTCGACGGGCCTCAGCGCGCGGCGACTGATCAGATAGCCCCCCAGCCCGGCCCCGATCAGGAGAAGCGGCACCGAGAACCAGAGGATGAGACGGAAGCGTTCCAATGCTTCGTAAAACTCCTTGAGCGGTGCCGCGACCTGAATAGTGTAAGGATGACTGTTCACCACCACACGTCCGGTTGCAAAGCGGATGGGGATGCTTTGGACGCTGATATTCTCGTAAACCGGCTCATCTCCGAGCTGATTGGGAAGACGGATGGAAATCTGGTTGGTTTCGAGGACTGCGGAACGATACAACCACTGGCCCTTTTCGTCGCAGACCTGAAACAGATCGCCCCCAGGCCCGAGGACCGAGTGCTCTCTAAACTCGTCACGGATTTCGACGCGTGAAAGGGAGGCGATCTGAAGCTGCATGAACTTTTCAACGCCGTGAATGCGGTCTTCCAATTCTTCGTCGATTGTTTGGAACGCGCTGGCGCGCATCGCGAACCAACTCCCGATACCGAACACACCCAACCCAAGCGCCAGCATCACCAGATACCAGGCCGTAAGGCGAATACGGATGGATCCAAGGGCCATTTAGGCTTCGGTCTCCCTGACGGTATAACCAAGTCCACGCACGGTTTGAATCAGCCGTTTCTCTCCGCCGGTCTCAATCTTGCTTCGCAAAAGAAAGATGAAAACGTCCACGGTATTGCTTCCGACTTCATGATCATCTCCCCACACTGCGGCGATGAGATCGTGTCGGGATACAACGCGACCAGCCCGGCGCATGAGGTGCTCCAGCATAGCGAACTCCGTGGGGCTCAACGTTACAGCTCTTTTTCCGCGGCGCACTTCGTGCGCTTCTCGATCCAGAGTGAGATCCGAAATCTGCAGGACCGGAGACGATTCCATCGTCTTACGGCGACCGATGACTCGCAGCCGAGCCGCTAGCACTTCAAATGAGAACGGCTTCGTAAGGTAGTCGTCCGCTCCCACGTCCAGGCCGCGCACCACATCGGGCACGGCATCGCGGGCGGTGAGCATGAGGATGGGCGTCCGGTTTCCGCTCGCCCGGAGACGCTTTGCAACCTGCAGTCCATTCGCGCCGGGGAGCATCACGTCCAAGACAATGGCATCAAACGGCATCGCCAGTGCTTTCTCCAAGCCCGTTATTCCGTCCAGAGCAACATCAACGACGTGCCCCTGGTTCACGAGACCCCGCTGGAGCAGTTCGGCCATTTGAGAGTCGTCCTCAACTACCAGAATCCGCATCTCGCCTCGTGATCGTTTTCTTAGGCTTGCACACAATAATTAGGATCTCCTGAATGTCGATTCCTTTGGGATCCCGGAGGGTTTTCAGGGAACGTTAATCTTTGTACTCGATGATCGTAATTGTGGCGCTGCTACTTCGCGTGCTGACAGCCGTTTGCGCGATCTGCACCTGCTTTGCCGAGGTCGTCAATTTTGATCGCGCGGCGGCAGGCTCGCTACCGCCCGGGTGGACGGTGTCCATGACTCACGCTGGAGGATCGCCCAGGTGGGAGGTCATCGTTGACGATACTGCTCCAAGCCGGCCGAATGTCCTAGCTCAAACTTCGACGGATCGCACGGCAGGACGTTTCCCGCTTGCGATCTGGAACGGTGCCACACTCCGGGATGGCACGGTAAGCGTCAAGTTCAAGGCAATCTCGGGCACCGTCGATCAGGGTGCTGGATTAGTCTGGCGCTACCAAGACCCGAATAACTATTACATTGTTCGCGCCAACGCGCTTGAAGACAATGTCGTGCTCTACAAAGTGCAGCATGGGGAGCGCGTAGCTTTAGCCCCCAAAGGAGCGGTGTCCAATGCCTACGGCGTGAAGCACCGAGTTCCCAAGCAGACCTGGACCGCTCTGAGCGTCGGTGTTCGCGGCACCGTTTTCACGGTGAGCTTAGACGGAGAAACGCTATTCAGCGTCGAAGACTCCACGTTTACGGGAGCCGGCAAGACCGGACTCTGGACCAAGTCGGACAGCGTCATCTACTTTGATGATTTTCAGATTGAACAGGAAAGACAGAGGTAATAGAACAATGATTCGAAGAGTGAAACAGACAATCGGCCCGCTGGGCGTATTGGCGCTCGCTTTGTGCTCTATCTCGGTTGTTCCAGCAGACGGCCAGCAGATGCCGCCGGAGTACGAACAGGCGATGAAGACACTCGGCAAACAAGGTGATTTCAAGGACAACGTACTGAAGATCAACATCCCCCGGAACGACCTGAAAGTTACCATCGACGGGATCGCAACGCCGACGCCATTCGGCTTCGGAGGCTGGCTTGCGATGACCAAGGGTGACGGTGGAATGGACGTGATGATGGGCGACCTGGTGCTCCTGGAAGACGAGGTTAATCCGGTCATGTCCGCTCTCCTCGATAACGGACTGGAAGTCACGGCTGTCCATAATCACTTCTTCTTTGAGAGTCCGCGCATCTTCTACATGCACGTCCACGGTCACGGGAAGGCCGCCGATCTGGCAAGGAAGGCAAAACCCGCGGTCGACCTGATCGGCAAGGGTTCCCCTCAACATCAGAGCTCGGTAACCGGCGGGAACTCCAACGTGTCGGCCGGGCAGGTCGATACGGCCAAGATCGCACGGATTGTAGGACACGAAGGTGAGCAGAGCGGAGCCGTCTATAAGATTACCGTCGGCCGGGATGACTTGAAACTCAAGGAAATGGGCGCTTCCATCAATTCACGAATGGGCCTCAATACATGGGCAGCGTTCTACGGGAGCGATGCGAACGCCGAGATCGCTGGCGACGTCGCGATGTTGGCGCAGGAGGTCAGTCCGGTTCTAAAGGCACTTCGTGGGAACGGATTGAACGTCGTGGCGATACACCAGCATATGACCAGCACCCAGCCGACTATTTATTTCTTGCACTATTGGGGTACTGGTCCGACAGAGAAGCTCGCCAACGGTTTTAAGGCGGCTCTTAATGAGCTTGGGAAAGCCAAAACAACCAACGCGAAGGCCGACCACCACTAGTCCATCGATCCGTAATGTGATCGCGGACAGCGTCAAAGGAGCATTGCTCTGAGCATGAGTCGGAGATTCCTGTTTATCGCATGGCTGGGTTGTCGACAGCACTCTTTGCGCAGGTCCAGAGTTCTCCGCAAGGCCTGCCGCCAATTATGTGGGTTCACTAGCCTGTAAGGCCTGTCACCCGGCGATGTACGAGCGCCGGAGCAAGACGCGAATGGCAAACGTCGTGACCGATCCCAAAGTGCATCCGCAGGTTATCCTTCCCGATCTGACGAAGCCGGACCCGCTGCTTACGTTCAAGAAAGAGGACATCGCATTTGTCTACGGGTCCAAGTGGAAGCAACGATGCTGCAAAAGGTCGGCGACGACTATTTTCCGCTGGGCGCTCAATGGGACGTAAGCCATCAAATCTGGCGGCGTATAACGTCGCTAGCGGTACGGATTGGTGGACCAAATTCGACCCGCAGGCAAACTCTGCGCGCCCAACTGGACCGCTCTGTGACGGCTGCCATTCTGTCAACTCAACATCCAGACGAAGACGGTCACGGAGTGGAATGTCGGCTGCGAGAAGTGTCACGGTCCTGGAAGGGACCATGCCCGACAGCCGTCACGCGTCAATATCGTGAATCCGGCCCGGCTGAATTATGTTCAAGCGAATGACGTTCGTACAGCGACCATTGAGCAATAGACGCATCACTCCGCAGGGACGGCCGGCAACGAGTGCATCGGCTGCCACATGCCGAAGATCGAGCAGACCATCGCGGATATCAATGTTCGGAGCCACACGTTTAAATTCATTCCGCCCTCCGCTACAGAGACTCTAAAGATCCCTAATTCCTGCAATTCATGTCACACGGGCGAAACCGCGGAATGGGCCAAGAAAGTTCTCAGCACTTGGCCCAACGCATCCCCGTGGCGCGTCGCGCAGTAAAATAGTGCAGCGCGGGCGCGCGCCAGGTGCACAAGCCCGAAGGAGGACGGAATGGAATATTGGATCGCTGCGCTGCTCCTTTTGAACGGCTTGGCCGTTGCGCAAGAGACTTCGGGCTTGTCGCTAAGAACCCACATCGCCCTGCCAAACGTCGATGGACGCATGGATCACTTGAGCGTGGATATCAAGGGACAGCGCCTCTTCTCGTCCGCCCTGGGCAACAATACTGTCGAAGTGATCGATCTGCAATCCGGAAAGCGAGTGCGGACGCTGCCAGGTTTGGCGGAGCCGCAAGGATTGTTTTTCGATGCTTCGACCAATCGTCTGTACGCCGCCAACGGTGTTGACGGCTCCACGAGAATCTTCGATGGTGCGACATTTCAGCTTCTGGACACGGTGAAGTTCTCCGACGACGCCGACAACATTCGCTACGACGCGCGCAGCCGCAGCGTGATCGTCGGATATGGCGGGGAAAAGGGGTTGAGGGGACGGCCGCAGGGATCCGGGGCACTGGGGATTCTGGATTCCAGCGGAAAGTTGAGTCGGGAGATTGTCGTGGATGCCCATCCCGAATCGTTCCAGCTTGAGAAGACAGGAACTCGCGTTTTCGCGAATGTCCCCGATAAGCAAGAGGTCCAAGTCGCCGATTTCGTCAAAGGCACGATTCTCGCCCGTTGGCCAACCACCGTCGCGAGGACGTGTTTCCCGATGGCGCTGGACGAGGCTCATCACCGGTTGTTTATTGGATGCCGTGCGCCGGCGCGCTTGCTGGTCATTGACACGGAAAGCGGCCGGACGGTAGCGTCGACCGAAATTGTCGGCGACACGGACGACCTCTTTTACGACGCGGCAAGAAGCCGGATCTATGTGATCGGAGGTCAAGGCTTCATTGATGCCTTGCAGCAGAAAGATCCCGATCATTACGAGAGAATCGCTCATTACGCTACGCCGCCGGGTACCCGAACCGGTCTCTTCGTGCCCGAATGGGGGAAACTTTTCGCTGCGGTGCCGCACCGGGGCGAGCAGCGCTCCGAGATCCTTGAGTACGACGCAAAATGAGGCATGACTCCTACGTTCGCGCTCTTATTGCCTGCTTCGGACTGGCGCTGTGTTTACCGGGACAAACGTTAAAGAAGGTTGGCGTGATCGATCTTCCGGGTCCGAAGGGAGAGCGCTTCGACTACCTGACGATGGATGATGAGGACCGCTACCTGTTGTCGGCACACCTGGGTCCGGGTATTTTGTATGTGATAGACGTGCGGACAAACCGGCTCGTCAAGGCGATTCCTGGCGTGCCGGGAATTACCGGCCTCGAATTCGTTCCCGGACTTCGCAAGGTCTACGCATCCGACTGGGGAGAGAACAAGATCGGCGTAGTGGATCTCCGCTCCATGAGCGTCATCAAGAGATTGCCAACCGCCGAGAAGCCAAACGGGAGCGCATACGCTGCTCCCTTCCGGAAGGTTTACGCTTCCGATACGAGCGGCAAGGCGGTTACAGAGACGAGATCGTCAAGACTCTGAAAGTCGACAGCGAAACCGGAATGCTGCAGTACGACTCGGTCGCCCGAAAAATGTACGTCAATCTCCGGAGCGTGAACCAGGTCGCGGAAATTGACCCCGCCACGGATACTGTAATCGGCACGTACCGGGTGCAAGGGTGTCAAGGCAACCACGGGATGGCAATGGACTCGGAACATCGCCGGGCATTCCTGCTATGCGGCAGCAGCAGAACTCTAACGGTGTTCGCGCTGGATTTGCGCCGCGCGATTGCCCACCTGCCGCTCGCCCAGGATGCCGACGTCGTCAAATTTGATCCGGGCCTCGGCCGCATTTATGCCGCTTGTTCAAGCGGAGTTATAGGCGTGTACCAGGAGGACGATCCGAATCATTTCTGAAAGCTCGAAGACTTTCCGGTCCAGCCGATGGTACACAGTTTGGATTGGGATCAAGCAGACCGTACTTGGTCGTGACCAGGATCGTCCAGTTGCCGGTCAGAGTGCATCGAATCAACGGATGGATGAGCGGAAGCGGATGGATGGGCGGAGGGATGTGGCTTTGGACAGTGATCGCCGTACTGCTGGCGGTTCTCCTGGTTGTCGCGATTAACAAGCTGTCCACGAAGTAGTCGTTCAGTTTATGACCCGTCTGTCGAGGGATGGGTTGGGCATCGAAGAAACTGTGGTGGTCAAATTGTCCACGAAAGACGCTAGGGACCAACGGCCGGCCTGGGTGGCTCGGGTCGCGATCCCGTCATGGAACCGAGCGGTTACATGACAGGCCGAACTCCAAGTTGGTAATGGATAGCGTACTTCATGGCGGCGGCCATGCCTGGTCGTTGGGATCCGACTCGCGAACTAAGCAGATCCCCTTGATCAATTCGTGCTCCCTAGAACAACGACGGCCCGGGTCGTTCGGCCATCTGAGGCCGCATCGGGAATTCTCTTGCGACGAGATAGCCATTTGATGATCTGCCAATCTGTACGCGAGGCCGATGTTTGACGCGGTACTCCCGAAGCGTCTCCTAGACGCAGACATTGATACGCCCTCCCGTCCGCCATTTTTCAGTGCGGCTGAGAAACTCCTCGCATGCCCCCAACGTATTCGAATCCGGAAGAATTAGTTCTTCGACGACGTGGACCCTGCCCCCGTGGACCTGCGCCAATACGGAGCAGAGTGGATTCATATTGAAGTCGAGCGACCACGCCAGGCCCACACGGCGGTCGAACCGGACGCTGCCAACATGGAGTGCGCGATCAAAGGCATGATAGGCTCGGCCGATGCCCAGATTCTCGAACGGGCTTCAAACTCCTGCAGATAGGTCCGCTCGTCCAGATACAGTGACGCGCTTTCAAGCTCTTGCGACGAGACGTTGCCGCCTTCCGCAGTTGTGAACTGAAAGACTTTCCAGTCTGGCAGGGATGCAGCGCTCTCGACCAGTTGGTGGAAATGGTTGTAGCCTCTAGGGGTTCCAATAAACAGTGCCCCTCCCACCTTGTCCGCCAGAGCCGGCCGGAGTACTTCGGTCCAGGCTTCCGGCGCAATGGACAGCCGACCAACCGGACGGAATCAGGCTAGGGAATCACACCCGCGAGTGCTAATCTTCAAACCGATATGGCCCTTGAGTTTGGTGTCGCAAGCGCGGTAGACCACCTCGCCCGTGCCCGCCTTTGCCGATCAGACCGGTGATCTCGCGTAGGGCCGAGCTTACTTCTTCAAGTCGGCTTGCCAGTTGAGGACGACCGTAATCGGCGTAGGGGCTGCTTGCGCGGCTTGATTTGGCGGAACGATCATCAGGAAGCGCTTGCCGTCGCCGGTTACATCCCATCCATTGTTGGCTGGAGCCCTGAACAACTGCTTGGCGGTTCCCATCTGAAACCCAGCGCCGCTGGCGTTCACATCCACCGATAGGATCGCGAGGCCGAAGTTGAAGATGATTTCCTTACCGTCGGCTCGCCACCTGGGGTTCGTTCCGCCATCCTTAGACACCTGCCATTTGCCTTCGCCGAGCGACGGACCCGAGGGTCCGGATGCTACAAAAGGCCGCACATAGACTTCATTCCGGCCGGACTCGTTGGACACATAGGCCACCCAGCGCCCATCTGGCGAAAAGTCTCCCAGTCCCTCGTTAAAATCGGTTGTCAGTAGGGGTATCGCTTTGCGATCGCCTTCCAAAGACAGCACCCACAGGTCGGATCCGGTTTTTGGCACGCTTGCCGTGTAGTAGAGCAAGAAGCGCCCGTCGTGGGACCAGCTCGTCGGCAACATGACCTCACCCGGCTTCTTCAGTAGTTCCTTCTCTTCGCCGGCTCCGCTTGCAGATTTCTCGTAGATCGTGTCCGGAGAGTCGCCAGCCGAAAACGCAATACGGCTGCCATCCGGAGACCATACCGGGTACGAACCTAAACTTTGGCGGAAGGTTAGGCGAGTGCGGACGCCTCGCGCAAAATCCAGCAGCCAAATGTCGCCTCGCGTCTGCCCGGCAGCATCTCGTTCCGCGGCGTGCGTCCCATCCGGCGACAACCTTACACCGAAGTCGTTATTAGGTTCCCCGAACGTGCCTGTCGCCTTCCCCTCGCGGTCAAACCACGTGTGCTGGAGGCCGGCCGTTATGGCGGCCCCCGTACGATACGCCAAGACGCCGGTTGGGGACACGGCAAAGAATCCAGACGACAACTCCGCTCCGACGTGTTCCGCAACCGGAACAGGCTCGCCCCGCAGTTGGAGTTTGCCGGCATCGAACGGCTGCGCCATCAACGTGCCCTCGCGAATGAAGAATATGTTCCCGTCCACGTAGGGAGCACCCAGTGTCGTGGTTAGAATGCGTTCCTTAGATTGTTCGGCTGGCTTGACGTCCAATGAACCGACGTAGACTCCGGACACCTCGGGCGAGCCTGAAATCGTGTACACGAAATGCTTTCCGTCCGGCAAAAAGGTGGGGATCAAATGGTAGTTTTCGCCGCGCTTCGAGTCAATGACCGTAACGTCCGTGGGTATCCCGCCCGCGGCCGAAACACGACGCAGCGGGCCGTTGGGTTTGCCCCCGAATAGAATCACATTGTCCTTGCTCCAGGCGCCCGTACCCACCGCGGATGGCGACTTGCACAGGGTTTGCGGAGGCCCGCCTGCAACTTCGATTTTCTTGAGTTCATTGGCCACTGAAAACCCAAGAAACCGGCTGTCCGGAGACCAGAACGGTGACGATGAACCATCCGTGCCGGGCAGTTGGCGCCACTGGAGCGTGTCCAGGTCGCGAATCCATAGGCCGGCCTTGTCACCCGTTGCGTTAAAAACCAGCTTGTGGCCGTCCGGAGAAACCGAGACGTACTGGCTGAACTGGACTCCCTCCGGCAGGGTGACTTCGAAGCGTGTCGCTCGAGCGGGTGCCGAAGGCTTCAGCCATAGCACCGCGGCGCCGGCAGCAAGGATCACGAGTAACGCCCCTGCGAGTGCGAGCCATAGCCATTTTCTTTGCGCAGGAGTTTGCACCGGTATCGGCACACTGGTGCTGGCGCTCGACGTACTCATGCCCGGCGCATCGAGGTCGATCAATTCGAGCGTCGGCTTCAGATCCCGGGCGGAGTGCCAGCGGTCCTCGGGTTTTTTCTCCAGGCACTTTCTCACCACGCGCTCCAGTGCCCGCGGCACCGCAGGCTGATATTGACTCATCGGCGGCGGCGGATCTTTGAGCAGCGACGCCAGAACGGCGGCCTGCGTGTCGCCACTGAATGGCCGGTGGCCAGTGATCATTTCGTACAACACAACGCCGAAAGAGAAGATGTCGCTGCGTTCGTCGGTGTCCTTGCCTTCCACCTGTTCGGGCGGCATGTAGTACAACGTTCCGAGGACCGCGCCGGCGCGCGTAATCGGCTCCGTGATGGTTTGGATGTTGGCGGCGGACTCGAGGCTGATCTTCTCGGCGCTGATCTTTGCGAGTCCGAAGTCGAGAACCTTGGCGCCGTTTTTGGTAATGATGATGTTGCCGGGCTTGAGGTCGCGGTGAATCACGCCTTTGGCGTGCGCGGCGGCCAAGGCGTCGACGATCTGTACGGCATAAGTCAGGGCTTTGTCGGGCGGCAGCGGACCGCGCTCGATGATCTTCGAGAGCGTCTCGCCCTCGAGGTACTCCATCACCAGGTAATTCGGGCCGACATCGTGCAACGTGCAAATGTTGGGATGATTGAGCGTGGAGATGGCGTGCGCCTCGCGCTCAAAACGATCGTTGAACTCGCGAGAGGAAACTTTAATCGCGACGGACCGGCCGAGCCGCGTGTCGGTGCCGAGGTAAACCTCGCCCATGCCGCCCTTGCCGATCATCGACAGAATCTTGTAGTGACCAAGTTGTTCGCCAGAGGACAAGGGCATAAGGATTGGAATGATTCTATCCCAATCAAGCTTGCTGTGGAGTCGATAGGTCCTGGATGACGGCGTATCCGGAAACTATCTCCACCTGGGCCTCGCAAGAAGCCTGCCGATAATAGTACTTAACGGGATCTCCGAACTTACTCGAAAGATTCCGACTCTTGGTCGGGATGCCGGGTGACTCCCGCGATGTGGGCTCGTCGGGTTTCGCGGTGGAAGGAAGAACAGCAAACCGTGAGGTTGAGATCTCACCGACCGCTGTCTGTTTCTGGAAAGTTGACCGAGGAATCGCGACCGATAATGATAATTATCGGGTGACAATCTACCGCCTGAAAGCAGCATTGCGGCGACTATTTCTGGCCCGCCGATTTCTGCTTGGCATCCAGGTCGCCCGCGTAGTGGATCGCGTCCCGATCCTCGCAGACTGACTCGAATAGTTCAGTATCGCGCATCAACTGCCACGTCACGCGGACAGTAAATGGTTCCGTATACGCCTTCGGATCCTCGATAGTGACGTCGATTTGCAGCGTGCCAAAGTTGAGGCGCGTGAAGCGTTCCACCAATTTCCCGCTGCTTGTCAGCGGACTACCGTTCACATCCAGCCAGACATCATCACGGAATCCCACGGTAGTGACCACTAAGGTGTCGCCTTCCCATTTGCCCACCGAGTAGCCGTACCACCAAGGCGCAAGCTGTGGACCCACCTCCGGCAGGGTCTGGCCATTCGTAAGGATCTGGCGGACGTCATTATTGGCGTTGTACATGATCACGATCGCCCCTGGTCCTTGCACAATCTTCTTCTCAAACGGATGTGTGTGGAGCTGCATCAGCCCCAGCGGCTTGCAGTGGGCATCGGGGTTGTCCTTGCTGTTGTTCGCCTTGCGCTCGTCCCGCGTCTTCCGGCCCCACTCTGTAAAAGGAAGTCCTTTCTCAAAACCCGCGCCCAGATCGCCGAACTGCGCTGCAGGCGGCTCGCCAGGCGCACGTGCTGGCGCGACGTTGCCCTTGCCCTTCCCTTTTAAGTTGCCGAAATTCGGGCGCATCGGCTGCCACAGACCCGAAAGGTCGGGATGTCCGTCCGGCGCCTTCGGCGCAGGCGCCTTCAAATCGAGTTCACCGCTCTCGGTTCTTGGCCCATCGGTGCGGTGTTGCGGCCACTGTCCAAGCAGCATGGTCGCGCCTGCAACCAGCGCCAACAAGGCCGCCGACGTTATGGGAATGCTATTGTTGTATCTCATCTGCATCTTCGCTCACCCAACTCTCTTCTTTCTTGTCCCGCATTGAGAACTGATACTGATGTGCTTCACATCATACGACGCCTTAGGTTGGGACACCAGATCGCTACCGATATTGCCCCATAACGGTCCCCAGAAGGCGACCTCCGGCACGTGACAACCAAGTCCATCCTTTTTTTGAGTGGCGCGTAATCCGTTCAGAAGCGGAATCTCGCGGGTTTGGCCTACACAAAACCCGAATATCTGAACTCGGGCAGGCGGAAGTTTTCAGCAGTCGCGAGCGCTTTTTACCCCTTCACGCTGTCGAGCCAGTTGACGACCACGGTCAACGGCGAGAGCGGCTCCGTGCGGGTTCCCGACCATGCGGCGAGAATAGGTTTATCGACGGGCACAAGTGCAGCTTGAGATACCACAAGGAGGCTAGCTCCGGGGCGCGCGTTGGTGTAGGATGTCATCAGGTCGTCCAAACGGAGGAATCGCATGAATGCCCGCCACCTCGTGCCGTCCTTGAGCCGCCCGCTGCTGTCCATGGGATCCCTCATGTTGTTGGCGGCCGGCCTGCAGCAGCCGATTCACGCGTCAGACGTAGACCTCTCGAAGTTCAGGATCCTCATCGAGCCGCAGTACATCGCGGCGCTGGGAGACTCCGGAGCCACCTCCGGCAACGGCGCGCAATCCTGGGGCCTCTGGAGCCAGGACCCGGGCCCGCGCGGTTGCAAGCTGGACCTCTACCCTCAATTGAAGGCGGCCGGCGGCGTGGCGCCGGCACAGTGGAAATTCGACGCTAAGGACTGGTGGCTGGAGGAACACGGCTTGATCATGGAGAAGCCCACCTTTCCGCTGCCTGCTGGGAAATACCTTGTCACGGGCGACCGCAAGGTGACGACTGTGCTCACAATTCAGCCCAAGGACAAGGACGGCAATCAGCGGTGGGAACTCGCCGACCGCGCGACCCTCTACGATGTCACCCATCTCGGATGCCGCTCCGCACGCTACACGCCGGCGACGGCTAACAACACGTGCTCGCCAGCGAAGGTTCCGACCACGGGTTTTCCGGTGACTCCAGGGGCGGCCATGCCCGTCGTGAACGGCTGCAACAAGCAGGACTACGCGGTTCTCATCCTCGTGGGGCTGCCCGCCACTCACTGAGTGGCCGCACGCAGTCCGCGACCGCTCGCCACGTGACCACGCTGCAACTTCTCACAAGGCCGTTTATGGCAAACTTCCGAAACGCTGATCATCCGGACGCTAGATCAGCAACCTCAAAATGATTTTTTGTTGAAAGTAGCGCCATGAGCAGTGCGGCCCTGGGCGTTAGTGTCCACCAGCGGCGCACCAGGGCACGACTCGGGCGAACCGGGCCAATTCGAGCCACGGTATTTGCCTAAGATGCGCCCTATAAAGAGAACGACGGGGAAAACGATCCGCTGAATGCCTGGGGGCGGGACCGCAAGCAACTGTGTGTCCCGATGGCGCCAGAGCACGTGCGCGAGATAGAAGATCGGTGGCCGGCCGTTGGAACTGGCGTTAAGAACAGCAAACACGGCCTGGAGGTAGCGATCCAGGTCTACCGCTGGAACTACGTGGCCGCTAAACTCCAACAGATCGTCGCCCGCGTTCCACCAGCGATGAGGAACGCCTGCGGGCAAGACTGCAGTGCCCCCAGTTGGCACGACGATCTTTTCCCCTCCGACTTGGGCGCCGAGAGTTCCCGCTTTCACAATGCCCTCTTCCCGTTCACGAAAATGCACGTGCAAAGGCGGGCCGTCCGCTTTGGGAGGCAGCGTGCCATCGAGGAATAGGACGATTCGTCCCTCCGCGTCATGCCCGCGGTACATCCGCAGGATTTCTCCGCTATGGCGGTTCTCTAACCTCAGAAAGTTATCCACGATTCATCTCAGCTGTGGCCTATGCGCTCCGAAAACAAGTTCTTACGAATCTTATCACTGGGCCCGCCAACTCGCAGCCAACCGTTCGCAGAAGCGATCTGGCGTTATTGAGCTCTGTACGAATAGCGCGTGATCCAGGAGCAATCTTGGCAGATCTGAACGTCCCATTGATGAGCCAGGCGTCAGTGTGTCACTACAAATGCGCTGATACGGCGCTTCATTTCCGGCCGTAATCGACCTGGATCGCAGGGCTCCCTCAAGCGGGGCCTATCTCGGAACGACGTCCCAGTTTGTGGTCAGCTACCTGCTGACTTGGATACTGTCTGGAGTTCCGCCGCCACGACCGGGACGAGGGCTGCTACCGCTAGAGACAAGCTTGACCCAGAGTGAACCATCGCCCTTGTAGTACGAGGTGCTGCTGGCGCTGCGCAGTGCATCCATGCTGGTTTGTGCCGTGCCCGTGGCTGCGGTGGTGTATCCCGGTAATTCGAAGATAACCCATGAGCCGTTGTCCAGCTCCCTTAGGCTAATGTTCAGCGACGGCGCTTCGCTTTCCGCCCGGATCTCGGTACCGGCGAGTACCGTGGTGTCCCCGTTGACGGTAAATTTCCTGCCATTGCGGCTGAGAGTGATCGGTGGAGCAGCGGCACCTCTACCGCCAGGGCCGCCTCGAGCTCCAGCAGCACCACGACCTCCAGCAGCGCCAGGACCGCCAGCTGCGACGGGAGCAGGCGCGCCAGGTCCACCACGACCTCCGGCACCGGGGGCTGCGATCTGCATGCGCCCCATATCACCCTTACACACGGCAGCGTTCCAGTCCGGCTTGATTTGACAGTGCTCAGGGTCGTCCGCGATCCCGTTGTCAATCACAATGTAGGAATCGGGCACACCGGCGATCGAGCCGTCTTTATCGTGGATCACCGCGCCATTCCAGCCTGAAAACCTTCCGAATTCACCGGAGAAGGACCATCGGCGATCCTGCTGCGGCGGGAAATACACCGGCTTGGCATTTTCGAATTTCAGGCCTTCGACATCGTTGTTGGTGCTGATCGGAAAGCTGGTATACAGCAGGTAAGAGATGGCTCCGGTTTTGCGAGTGGCATTGTCCACAAAATTGACGAACTTGGTATTGATCACATGGTGCGTGAAGTCATAGTATTCGAAGCCACGGATCGGGTAATCCGCGTCCTTGCGCGGCATGGTTCGGCCATACGCGATTTCCGCTTCGGTTTTGGGGGTGCCTTTATTGTCGGTTTCGCCCACGAACAGGGAGTCCTCGACCTTCGAGGTAAAGTCGCCATGGTACGGGGCCACACCAGGGTACGCATGTGTGTAGCCGATACCGCTGTCGGCCAGTTTCAGGCCGGTGAACACATGATTCTCGCCACGGGCCCAGATGGCAGCGCCACTGTTCTTGTAGCTGGTAAAGTCTTTGATCACCGTTTCCAGCCTCGCGCTGTTGGTGTCGCTGGGATTCGTATAGGGCAGATGCGTGTTCCCGCCAAGGTTGAATTTACCCTGTGCATTGGGCCCGCGATCGAACATCAGCCCGTCGACATCGGAGTGGGAGACGTTGCCGGAAAACTCCTTCAGTTGCATCCGACGGGGCCAGGTAGCCTTACTGACCTCCGTGCCTTCAAACTTACCCGTTGGATGTTCTGGGAAAGCCATCCAGAAGCCTGTTGCCTCAGAACCTGCGGACACATTCCCGCGGTACGTATTGTCGGGGTTCGTGATCCAGAAGGTGGACGCCGTGTTGTCGGAAGGAATCAACTGATCGGTGGCATTTTGACCGGCCCCTGAGCCGTTAAGAGCGTTGGTCGAATCACAGGGCCGGGTGGGATTACACCGGGTCAGCATCCCCAGGTTGGAAATGTACTGGTTCCCATGTTCCACGCCATCCTCGAGGAAGTAGCAGTGACCGACGTTGTCATACGCCACATTGTTCTCAACCCGCACATCGTTCGTACCATGTACCGTCACACAACGGCTGAAGGTGTGGTGAATCGCAGAGTTCTCAATGTATTGCCCCGGCGCATCGCCAACCAGATGCCAATGGATTGGATACCGCGCAAGGTTCTCGTGCTGACCCATTCGAAAGAACTCGACACCGGAGACTTTCATGGTGGACCCAGCCATCGCCATCACATGCCCGCCACTGAAGGACTGCTCTGCGTCGGGTGACGCCTGGATACGGATATTGCGTGTCAGCATGCCGACTTCACCACGCTCATCCACGCCGAAGGTGACCTGACCGTAGTGCATATACTGAAGTTTCTGATCCAGCGTAATCTTGTTTCCAGAGATGCTGGAGATGGTTCGTTCCTCTGCCTGGTGGGGATCGAAATCCGTTGACGCGACAACAATCTGCTCGCCTTTTTTCCAGTCACCGGGATTCAAGACTTCGATGGTGTTGCTACCCGCGGCGGCTGTTTTTGTCAGCTTGGTCCAGGAGTTCTTCTCCGTACCGTGCAGGC
>Ga0207667_10004799_pt1 | contig 16533 bp, 16 predicted proteins | sample KBSCornC52_FD_184301 | JGI IMG/M metagenome (GOLD analysis project Ga0207667, IMG submission 184301) | Corn rhizosphere microbial communities from Kellogg Biological Station, Michigan, USA - KBS Corn C5-2 (SPAdes) (version 2) | ecosystem: Host-associated > Plants > Roots > Rhizosphere > Soil ... | reverse complement strand
GTCGCATAGAGACTGTTCGACCGCCTGCCCGAATAAAGATCAGAATGCCCCGTTCGTTCCGAAAAATCGGCGTCAAATTGGCGATCTTGGCGGGCGCTCCGCTGCTCGGCACCCTGCTTTTGTCGGCCGAAATTGCACGTGAAGATCGAACCCGCGGCGAGAGCGCAGCAGCCATCGGTTCGTTCGAAGATCTGGCCGAGCTGTCGGCGCGGATGAATACGACCGTGAACGAACTCGAGCGGGAGCGAGCCCACGCCGCGCTGGCGCTCGGTCTTGCCGATGGTGCAGAACAGCAAGTGCTCGCCGCGCAGGCGAACCGAGCGCTCACCGAGCAAGAACGAAGGACCGATGGTGCGCTGGCGGCGATGGCTGGGTTTTTGGCGCATCGCGATCTCAAACGCTTGCCGCCGGCGTTGAGCCATGATCTCGCGCAGGCTCGCGCGGAGATCGAGCGGCTCGGCGTAACGCGGCAGAAGATCGCGCACAATGACGCGAGCATCGATTTCGTGCTCACCTATTATGCCTCGGTTTGCCACGAGCTGACCGACGCGACGGCCGCGCTATCCCGGCTGAGCGATGACGGCGAGCTATTGCGCGCGCTGTCGTCCTTGGTCGCCGCGATGCGAGCCAAAGAAAGCGAATCGGAGCAGCATGCGCTGCTGGCGCACGTGTTCGCAAAGCAAGAATTTGCGCCCGGCCTGTACCGGCGGCTCGTGAACCTCGTCACCGAAGAGCAGGTTTACGCGAGTTCCTTGAAAGGCTTTGCCAGCCGCAATCAGGTCCTCGCTTATGAGCGAACCCAGACCCTGCCGGCCGCGAAACAGGCGGATGCCATGCGCGCGAAGGCCCTGGCGACCGTGGACGACAATTTCGGCGTCGACGCGGCCACCTGGTTCGATACCGAACAGCAAGCCACGAATGCGTTCGAAACATTCGAAGCGGAGCTCGCGCGAGAAGCCCGCTCGGTCGCGCGCACCAAAGTTCATGCGACCGAGGTCGCGCTCCGCTGGAACGAAGCGCTGGTTCTAGCCGTGGTGCTCGTCTCGATCTTGCTGACGCTCGCCGTCGGCCGCGGCATCTCGCGGAGCGTGCTGTCCTTGTCGAGAGTGACCGGACGCATTCAGGAGGACCAAGACTTTTCGGTGCGCGCCGAGAAGACCAGCGAAGACGAGCTCGGCGCGTTGACCGACGCGTTCAACGCGATGCTTCAGGGCATTCAAGACCGCGACAGCGAGCTGTCAGCGCATCGGCAGAATCTAGAAAAATTGGTGCTGGAGCGGACTGCCGAGCTGTCCGAGCGCAATCGAGATCTGCGCTTCGTGCTCGATACCGTCGAGCAGGGGCTCGTCACGATCGACAAGCAAGGTCTGATGTCCAGCGAGCGCTCGCGCGCATTCGACCGTTTTTTCGGCGTGCCCGAGCCGGGTGTGCCCTTTTTCAGCCACATTGCGGCAAGCGCGCCCCAAATCGCGACCCGGCTCGAGCTCGACTGGGTCCAGCTCACGGAAGGGATTCTGCCTCTCGAAGTCACGCTCGAGCAGGCGCAGAACCGCATCCAACTCGGTAGCTCGCATTTTGCCATTCACTACAACCCGCTCTTGTCAGATGATGTCGTGACCGGCGCTCTCTTGACCGTATCGGACGTGACCCATGACGTTCGGGCGCGCGAGTCGGAGGCGATGCAGACCGAGCTGCTCAAAGCCTTCACGCGCTTGATGAAGGACAAGCCAGGGTTCGTCGAGTTTTTCAAGGAAGCGCAAGGGTTGCTGCTCCGAATTCAAAGTGACGAATTTGCGAGCGAGAGCGAGCGGCTGCGCGCGATTCACACGTTGAAGGGCAACGCCGCGTTGTTCGACGTGGCGAGTGTCGCGAGCGCGGCTCACCGGCTGGAAGACGCCTTGCTCGAAGGAACCCCGCTGAGCGCGCTGGAGGCGCGCGCCAAGCTCAGCGCGGCCTGGGAGGCGTTCAGCGAGCGCATTACGCCGCTGATCGGCGAGCGGAGCGATCGCATCGAGGTCGGTAAAGAGGAAATTGCGGAGCTACTCGCGCTCGCACGCAGCGGCGAATGGGGCGCACGCAGCGAACGGCTGCTCCTCTCACTGTACGATGCGCCCATCGTTCGCCGTTTCGAACGGCTGAGCCAACAGCTCGGCGCGCTGGCGGAAAGGCTCGGCAAAGCCCCGCTGCAAATCGAAGTGGCAGGCGGAGAGATCCGGCTCCCTGACGAGCGATTCGCGCCATTTTGGAGCGCCCTCGTGCACGTCGTTCGGAATGTCGCAGACCATGGTCTCGAGTCGGAGGCCGAGCGAGCTGCGGCTGGAAAGCCGGAGCGTAACCGGGTGCTGCTAGCGGCCCGCCTCCAGGGACACGAGATCGTGCTCGAGATTTCGGACGACGGGCGGGGCGTCGATTGGGCTGCGGCGGCGCTGCGGGCGCAAGCGCTCGGTCTTCCCGGTGGTACGCCGGGCGAGCTCGCGGAGGCCTTGTTTGCGCCGGCGCTCAGCACGACCGCGGGAGTCACGAACACTTCCGGCCGCGGCGTGGGGATGAGCGCGATCCGCCAAGCCTGCCGCGATCTCGGCGGAGATTGCCGAATCGAGAGCGAGCCGCGTCGCGGCACGAAGCTCACTTGCCGCTTGCCCTTGGCCGGGGCTCATGCGGAATCTCGCTCGTCCGTGTCGGTCCGGCGCGGCCTGGCGATGGCCTGAGTGCAGTATGCGGCTCGCTGTTCGGACGGCCTCCGAGCGTGAACGGACGACCGGTTCGGAGCGCCCGTTCATTCGACAAATCGCCGCGCCGGACGCGCACCCACTAAAGGGCATCGAACGTCAGTCGTTCTGATAGCCACACACCAAGCCAAGAACGATCAGACACGAATGCGAATCCCTCAAAAGGCCCATTCGGCCGCGCTGCTCATCGCACTCGCCGTGTGCGAGCGACGCGCGCTTGCGCAGGCGGCCAGCGGCCCAGCTGCCGCCGCTCCTCCCGGCGGAACGACCGCGGCGCCCGCCGCGCCCGATGTCACTCCTTCGACCGCACCGCCGGCCGCGGCGGCTCAGGACGCGACCGCGAACGACCCGGCCGCAGAGCTCCGCCAAATGCGCGCGGAATTGGCCGAGCAGAAGCGGCAACTCGAAGCGCTCAAGGCCAAAGAGGAAGTCACGGCAACGGAGGCGTCGGCTGCGGCCGAACCGACGCCCGAAGACACGGAACCGCAGAAGTTCAGCATCTACGGCTTCATGGACATGGGCTTTCAACGGACTTGGGCCGACCCCAAATCTCCCGTGTCGAACTTCTTGAATTCGAACGCATCGACGTTCGTGCTCGGCAATCTGAATATGTACCTCGACGCGCAGCCGGTGAAGCACTGGCGCGGGTTGATGGAGATCCGCTTCACCAACGCGCCGCTCGGCAATGTCGAGAGCGTGGGCGGCTTTGGTCAAACCTTCAAGCGCACGACCACCGAGCAAATCGACCCGAACGGCGCCTCACTCAACGCGCCGATGTGGGGCGGCTACACGGTCATCGAACGGGCGCACATCGATTGGACGCCGCGCCAGGAATTCAATGTTCGCGCCGGCTACTTCTTTACGCCGTTCGGCATCTGGAACGTCGACCACGGCTCACCGACGCTGATCTCCACCTTCTTGCCGCAGCTCGTCGTCGACAAGCTGTTTCCGATCCGGCAAACCGGGCTCATGGTCTTCGGTAGCACGCTCACCGGGCCCTGGGAGCTCGGCTACATGGCAACCCTGACCAATGGCCGACAGGAGCTGTCCGCGTACGATTTCGACGACGACAAGGCGTTCGGTGGGCGGCTCTACGCGCGCTGCGACTGCGATATCCGCTCGCAATTCGGCCTGTCATTCTACGAGGGGGACAACAACAACAAGGTCGTGACCCTGACTCAGGTGTCCCCGCTGAAGTTTCAGAATAGCGAGAGCTTCCGCTACAAGGAGTGGTCACTCGGTGCGGACGTATCGCTCGATATGGGGCCGACACGCTTTCGCACCGAAGGCATGATCCGCCGAGTCAAGTACGATATGGGCAAGCGCGAGCCGAGCAGCCCGCTCTTTTCACCCGGCGGGCTGCTGCCCGACAGTTACACGACGACCGCTTATGCGCTGCTCGCCCACCAGTTGCCGTGGGCCGGCCTCGAACCGCTGCTGTTCGGCGAAATTTTGCACGGTCCAATCAGCGTCGGCGATACCGTCGTGCAATATTCGGGTGGGCTCAACGTGCATTTCACGCCCGCCACGCAATTGAAGATGCAGATCTCGCGCTCGCATTTCTTCAACCTGCGCGCGAACGGTCCAGCCGATCCGTCGCGCAATGACGAAACGACGCTGTTCACTCGATTGGTCTTGGCATACTGATGAAACGCCTAGCCTTCATCACGACGCTCTTACTGAGCTCGCTCTTCTGGGTCTGTCCGACTCGCGCCGGCGGCGACACGATCGTGGTCGTGGTCAACAAAGACGTGCCGGCTGGCAGCTTGGACCGAAATACACTCCGCCCGGTCTTCCAAGTGATCAAGCAGCAGTGGGCGAACGGCAACGGCATCGTTCCCTTCAACCTGCCGGAAGACAGCCAAATTCGCCGCGACTTCGACCAAGCGGTGCTCGGGCTGTCACCGGAATACGTGGCTCGCTATTGGATCGACAAGAAGATCCGCGGTGATACTCATCCGCCGAAGAAGCTGCCGAGCCCCGAGGCGGTAGCGCGCGCAGTGGCTCGAACTCCTGGCGCCATCGGCTACGTGCTCGCCGATGACGTGACCCCCGCGCTCAAGGTGGTTGCGAAGATTCAAAATGGAAAAGTGGTGCCTCCTTGACCGCGCTAGTTGGACGCATGATGACTCGTAATTTCGGCCAATTTGGACTTTCGTCGCTGCTCGCCCTGTGCTCGCTCGCCGGCTGCTGGGACAGCGACCCGTGTGATCCGGGGCAGGTGTTTCGCGGCGGGGCCTGCTTTCCGGACACCGCCGGCTCCTCCGGCTCGGGCGGAGTCGACGCCGGGGGTGAAGCGGGCGCCGCAGCTGAACCGACCGCCGGCGCGCCCGCGGTCGGAACCGAGAGCACTTGGCGCAAAGCCTGCACCACGGACGCCGATTGCGGCGGCGACTCACCGCTCTGCGCCACGTCACCGCTCAACTACTGCACGAACATCAATTGTTCGCCAGGCGAAGCGAACGCCGGCATCTGCCCGATGGGCTGGACATGCTTTCCCGCCTCTGCCAGTAATCCGTCGGCGTGCGTGAACTTCTAAGCCAAGCTCTGGCGCCTGTGCGGGTACCGCGCGCTCATGCGCTAGCCGTGCGCCCCGCGCTCGAGTGGCCGGAGCTGAACGACGCCCCGGGGGTGAAGTCGCGACCCGAGCGGCGTTCCGCAACGACGGGGCGTACCGCGAGAACGGGCACCACGCTCGCGCGGCGCACGCTGGCGAGCGCAGAACACTGACGCAGATCCCGCGAGCCTGTCGCCATCACGATCAGATCACAAGCCCCGTGCTGGGCGCGCTTGAGAATGCGGCTCGTCAGATCCTTGCCGGTCGCGCTGGCGCTCTGCTCGAAGGCGACGCCAGCGAGGCGCAACGTGTCTTCGGTCGCGCCTCGCTTGCCTTCTAGGCGATCGCTGTCCGCGTTCGCGCCGGGCGGCGCGCACACCAACTCGACGATCGCCCCGAAGCGGCGTGCCAGATGAGCTGCCCACTCGGTCGTGCTGACCATCGAGTGCTCGAGTTCGATGGGCAGCAAGATGCGCTGGACGCGTAAGTCCGGTAGCGCCGTATCGTGGGGCACCGTGAGCACGGGACAGAGCGCCGCGTGTCCAACTTGCTGCGCAAGCGTGCCGAGGCTCGCGGAATAGGGCTCGGCTCCCAGCGTCGAGCCGAGCAAGATCAGATCGGATTTGTGCCGTTCGGCGTAGTCCACGACGGCTGCTGGCAATTTGCCGTCGATGATGTGCGTCGTGGCGCGCCCCGGGGTCGGCGAAACCGCGCGCACCACGGCGTCCAGCCGGGCGTGTAACCCTTGCTCGCTCAGTGCGCGCTCGCTGCGCTGAGCGCGCGTGCCAGGCTCGGTCGTGTGCTCGTGCTCTAGGTGAGCCCAAGCGTGAACCACGTGGAGCGAGGCGTGGCAGCGCTCGGCCATGAAGATGGCATAGCGGAGCGCCGCGTGAGCTGGGCGCTCGATATCGGTGGCGCACAGCAACTCGCGAATCGCGATCATGTTCGACCTTTCGTTCGTGTCGACCGAATAGGGTACGTGCGCCGCGTGCCTCGAACCAATTGATTGATCGCATGCCGCACATCGGCTGCGTCGATTCGATCCGTGAGTCGGCAGGACGCATTTTCCGCCGGTGTGCAGAAATGCGCCCCATCGACGAGACGCATCTCAGCCATGCCAGGGGTCGATGCGCACGGCGCGGCATGCCGGCACGTCGGAATCGATGGTAAGGTCCGCGCATGAAGTTGGCTGGCATCGACGCGAACTTGCTCGCCGCGCTCGACGCGTTGTTGCGGGAAAAAAGCGTCACGCGCGCGGCTCGCCGGCTGGGCGTTGGCCAACCGGCAGTGAGCCACGCACTCGCGCGCCTGCGCGACCATTTCAAAGACGAGTTGCTCGTGTTGAACGGGCGCGACTACGTCTTGACGGACCGGGCGGAGAAGCTCGCGGCCGTGGTGGCGAACGCCACCCGTGCGCTGTCCGAGGTCTTCGAAGATACGCCGAGCTTCGACGCGGCGACGTCCTCGTACCGGTTCGTCGTCGCCTGTTCGGATCTGTTCGGCGTGCTGGTCATCCCGGAATTGTTGCGCACGCTGCGGCGCGAGGCCGCGCATGTCGAAGTCGAGCTTCGTGCCATCGTCGGCACGTCGAAAGAATCCATCCTAGCCGGCGGCGTCGATCTCGCACTCGGCATCTTCGAAGACGTGCCGGTCGGCATCAATCAACAGTCGCTTTACGAAGATCCGGCTGCCTGCGTGGTGCGTGCCAGCCACGAGCAGGTCGGTGAAAGCCTGACTCTGGAGACCTTTGGTCAGCTGCCCCACCTCGAGATCGGCCCCACCTCGGACGCGATTCCGGGCCTGCACATCGATCGCGCGCTCGCGGCGATCGGCAAGCGACGGCACGTCACCGTGCGTGTTCCGTACTACCTGCTCGCGCCGCACATTCTCGAGCACACCGATCACGTCGCCACCTTGTCGGCGAGCGGTGCGGACATCTTGGCGAAGATGGCTCGCTTGCGCGTGGTCGAGCCGCCGATCGAGCTGCCTCCGTACCGCTATTCGCAGATTTGGCAGAACAGCCACAACGATGATCGCGCGCACACCTGGTTACGTGAACGGGTCGCTAGCATCTGCCAGCGCCGCGCTTTTTCCCCGCTTGCCGGCTGACGAAAATCCGCGAATTTCACGCGCCAATCAGCTTTTCGAACCAAAGTCGATCGACGTAGCACCAGGCCCACTCCTCGCCGGGTTCGATCGAGCGCGCGATCGGGTGACCGGTCGCGCGAAAGTGTTTGACGGCATGCTGGTTCTTGGATGAATCACAACAGCCGACGTGCCCACACTCCATGCACATTCGCAGCTGTAGCCAAGTGTCGCCGGTGCGCACGCAATCGCCACAACCGGTCCCGCTCGGCTGCACGATTCGAATGTGAGCCACGTGTGAGCACGTGGTAGGTGGTTCCGCCTCGGTCACGTGGCTCGATCTGTGGCGCTTCGGACGCCTGCCGTCGAATCGAACGATTGCATGTTGCGCATGCGTGGAACTTGCTTCGCGCGATTGGCATACGCTTCGCGCATGCCTGATATGTCGAACATCGATTCCGCAACTCCCACAGCGCGCCGAGTGACAGCGCACGCGCCCGAGCGTAGCGTGGAACGGTGAAGGTCCTGCTGCTCTACGACTACCCGCCGTCTCCTGGAGGCCTGGCTACGCAAGGCGATCTGCTGTTTCGTGGCTTGTGCCAGCTGGGCGTCGACGCGCACGCGGTGCACCTCGAGTCTGCGCTGGAGAAGGAGTGGTATTACCGCTGGTTCGAGCCGGATGTCGTGCTCGGGATCGGCTATTGGGGCAATACCCCGGAGTTGGTGTTGCACCCACAAAGCCACGGTCGGCGTGCCGTTCCGTGGCTCGTGGCCGACGGCTACATCGCGAACTACCACGAGGTGCTCAACGCGCTGCCGTTGATCCTCGTCACGTCCACTTGGGTGAAGGAAACGTACGCGCGCGACGGGGTCCATCCTGACAATATCGAAGTTTTGCCGGTGGGCTGCGATACCGACGCGTTCGCGCCGCGCCGTCGCTCCGATCCGAAGGTGCGCGCGGTTCGGCGCCAGCTCGGGGTCGCCGAGGACGAGCTGCTCATCCTGACGGTGGGCGGCGACGCCGCGTCGAAAGGAGGGCAAGAGGTGATGCAGGCGCTGGCCCTGATTCAGGCACAAGCGCCGGCCTACAAATATGTGTGTAAGGTCTGGCCGCAGCCGCGCACTACTGCTCAGACCGCACTCGACCTGGCTCTCGCCAACCGTCTTGGTCTTGCCGACCGCGTGATTTACCGGGAGTGCCGCACGTCGCGCGAATTCATGCCCTACTTGCTCGCGGCCTGCGACATCTATGCGGGGCCGTCCCGGATCGAGGGCTTTGGCATGGTGCAAGTCGAGGCCAACGCCTGTGGCAAGCCGGTGATCGCCGTCGACGCGATGGCCTTCCGTGACACAATGGTGCACGGCGAAAATGCGTTGCTGGCCAGCGTGGCCGAAGAGATAAAAATCGGCGAAGCGGTGCTTGGTGCCGCGCAGGGCTTCGAGCCCGGGCATCGCGTGGTATTCCCGTACCAGCGTACGTCGGATTTCCGCGCCAGCGTGCCCGACATTGCCGCTCATTTGCTCAAGCTCATGAACGACCCAGGCGAGCGTGAACGAATTGGGGGCGCAGGGCGCCGCCGCGCGGTCGAGCGCTATGATTACCGCGTCGTGGCGCGACGTTTCGTCGACATCATGCACGAGAAGTTGGGGATCCAATGAGCACAACGCGACCGCACGTGACCATCGAAGCGGCGAGAGTCGCGGCCATCGCCGTGCTCGAGCACAACGCGGTCGGGCCACACGCCGATCTGCCGCGCACGGCCGGCTGGGGCTACCCCGAGCCGTACACGCGCGACTTGATGATCGCGCTGCCGGGGTTTCTACTGGCCGGCAGTCCGCTGATCAAAAATCAAATGCGCAAGACTCTGGCGGCGTTGGCTCACAACCAAACCAGGCTCGGGCACATCCCGTCGCTCGCGCACGATCCGGAGAACCTCGGCGCGAGCGATACCACGCCGCTGTTCTTGTTCGGCTTGGCGGTGTTTCGTCGAGTCACGCGCGAGCCGAAGTTTCTCGAGGCCGCCGCGCAAAAAGCCATCACCTGGATGAGCTACCAATCGCCGGATGACCGCGTGATGGTCGCGCACTTGCCCACCACCGATTGGCGGGACGAGCACTGGGTATACGGCTACGGCTTGTACGTAAATTCGCTGGTGCACGCGTACCTGCGTTTGTACGGGCTGAACGAGGAAGCGGCGCGCCTGAACGAGCTGATGAACCGACTCGAGATCCTCGGGCCGTACAAGGAGCCGCACCAGCACGAGGGGCTCCGGCTGCCCAATAGCCCGCACTATGCCGCAGGGTCGTTCAAGCTCTACCACGACGATCGCTGCGACGTGCTCGGCAATTCGCTGGCGATCTTGACCGGCATTGCCTCGCGCGAGCGGGCAGGGCAATTGATCGACTACGTCGAAAAGCGCTGCGCTGGGCTGCGCGAGCAAAAGGAGTTGGTCGGTGATCTGCCGCCCTGCTTCTTCCCCTACATGCAGCCGGGGGACGACGATTGGCGTCCGCGCTACGCCGTGTACAATCAACCGGGCGAGTATCACAACGGCGGGGTGTGGCCCTTCGTGTGCGGCTTCTATGTAGCCGCCTGCGTCGCCGCGGGGCGGCACGAGCTAGCGCAGAAGAAGCTCGTCGCGCTCGCGCAGTTGGTCAAGCCCTGGCACGAGAACGAGTGCGAGTGGGGCTTCAACGAGCAAATTCGCGCGCAGACGGGAGAGCCCATCGGGCGTGACTGGCAAACCTGGTCTGCCGCGATGTTCGTGTATGCATGTGAGTGCGTTGCTACGCGCTCGACACCGTATTTCGGAGAATGAGACATGGCGCGTATGACGAGCGCTAATACCGTCTTTGGTTGCAGCATTTCGTGGCTAATCTTGCGGGCGAGCACGCTGAAATGAGTGCTCGCTGCGGCTTGTATTCGCCGGCACGAGGCCTATCGTGCCGGACATGCTCGGTGACTTTCTGACCTCACACCGCGACGAACTTCTGGCTCGCGCGCGCTCGCGTGTGTTGGCTCGAAACTCGCCACCCTCGACGGACCTGGACTTGACCTGCGGTCTGCCGGTGTTCTTGGACCAATTGCGGATCGCGCTGCGTCGGGCGAGCGAGCACGGCGAGAGCGATCACTCGGAGCTCCGGCGCACCGCCGGTCACCACGGGCACGATCTGTTTCATAGTGGCTTGACCGTTGCGCAAGTGGTGCACGACTACGGCGATTGGTGCCAAGTTATCACCGGCCTCGCGGGCGAGCGCGGCGCGGCCATCTCCGCGGATGAATTTCGCACGCTCAACTTGTGTCTGGATGACGCGATCGCCGGCGCGGTGACCGAGTTTTCGCGCCAGCGCGAGCGGGCGTTGACTCAACAAGGCACCGAGCGGCTGGGCGTCCTCGCGCACGAACTGCGAAATCAGCTAAATACCGCGATGCTCGCCTTCGCTATCGTCAAGAAAGGGACGGTCGCGATTGGCGGCAGCACTGGCGCCATGCTCGAACGTAGCTTGCTCGGAATTCAGTCACTGCTCGACCGCTCATTCGCGGAAGTTCGGCTCGAGGCGGGGCTCCAGGCCCGGGAACAGGTGCACGTGCGAGACGTCATCGAGGAGGTCGAGATTGGCGCGCGGCTGTTTGCGGAGGCAAGCGGTCTGGCCTTGGTCGTAAAGCCCGTCGATCCCGCGCTCGTGGTCGAGGCCGATCGGCAGATCCTCACCGCGGCGCTCACCAATCTGCTTCAGAATGCGTGCAAGTTTACCCGCAAGGGCACGCGCATCGTGCTAAGCGTGAGCGTGGCCTCCGGGCGCGTGCAGATCGAGGTCGAGGACGAGTGCGGAGGCTTGCCGCTCGGGCGCAAGGACAGCTTGCTCCGCCCGTTCGTGCAACGCGGGCAGGATCGCAGCGGGCTTGGCCTCGGCTTGTCGATTTGCGTAAAAGCAATGCAGAGCGTAGGCGGCGAGCTCCGCGTGCGCGATTTGCCTGGGAAAGGCTGTGTGTTCAGCCTCGACCTGCCCAAGCAGCTCGAGTCGTCCGCGACCCGATCGTCAGCGTCATGAGCGGCTCCAGAGACGTGACGCTCGGCGGCCCGCAGGAAAGCAGTGTCGCGGCGAGCGAGCTCCCGCTTCGCGCCCAGAGGCCTACTTCGCACGCGGTCGTGGCCGGCTGGATCATCGCGGCCATAGCCAGCTCCGTACTGGTGCTGGCGCTGTTCGGCGTGTGGCAACTGGTCTCGGCGTCGAAGCTGACGCCGGCCAGCGCGGCGAGCGAATCAGCGTCAACGCCACGCTAGCCGAGAAGCTCAATGACGCGCCATCACGTCGCTGTTTGGATCGATCACAATGAGGCTAGGATTTTCGCGGTCGACCCAGCTGAACTCAACCTCGAAACCGTGCAAGCGTCGCTCCTGCACTTGAAACGCGGGCCCACTGAGCCATGCACTCACGCGGGCGGCGAGCACTTCTTCGACGAAATCGCGATCGCGCTGGCTGATGCTGAAACCGTGTTGGTGGTCGGCCCGTCGTGGCCAAAGCTCGATTTCATTTTGCACGTGCACGAGCACGACCACACGTTGAGTAACAAATTCGTGGGCGTCGAGACCCTGGAGCACCCGCTGGATCCGCAGTTGGCCGTCTATCTCAGGCACTATTTTCAGGAACGCATTGCACGACGATCCTCATTGCCGGAGCGCGGTTAGCCTGCCGTTTTGGCCCAAATGACGCGGCTCGCTCAGCTCTGTCTCGGCCGCTGGCGTGCGCTTTCTATGCGGCAGCAAGACCGAATGCGCCGCGCGCCGAGTGGCGGGCGTACGGCGATCGTGCGACCCTGAGCGATGGCAGATATTCGGATCGAGAAGTCAGGCGGGCGCTGGCTCGTCATTGGTGATTCGTTCGAAGCATCGTGGGATGACCTGGATTTCGCTGCCTGCTCCGCGTTGAGCTTCGCCGCATTGATGCGCGTGGACCCGCCCGCGCTCGGGGAGGGCGTACCGAGCGACGCATTGACGCGCGGGCAGCATCTGCGCGAACGGCTAGCGCGGCGCTGAGCCGCACCGCAAACCGCGCCTAAACGAACGCCCCAGCGCGTTCGCTCGGTATTCGCGGCTAGAGCTCGGGCTACGGCGCCTGCGTGAGCAGACCGAGCCGCCAGGGAGCGCCAGATATTGACCGGTGCCATTCAGCTCGTACACGTTCGAAGCCTCGAACATGCGCCCGGCGTTCGCGTCTTGCATGACCACGACCGGCTCGGCGAAGCCCTGCGGTATGCGTCCGAGGTGCGCCAGCTCACCTCGACGCCGAAGGCTTTGCCGCACCGTGGCGCGCTCGGTGACCATCAAAAATCAATCAAGAAAGCGAGCTTCACGGCCTTCTGATTGGGCGACTCGAAGCTTTGAATGTGCAGCATCGGCCACGAAACGTCAGCTCAATGAAGCGGACTGGGACGCGCAAAATCAGCGATCACGGCGGCGATGCCGTGCACGCCTAGACGCGCGCCCGATGCGCGATCGTTGCGTGTGCGATGACTCGGATGTTCTTCGAACCAGGCCGACCCGCCGTTTCGAGTCGGATGTGAGTTGTGACGGCTTGGCCCGGCAAGCACGCGAGATCGTGCAGCGCGCGCACAAACGCCTCGCTGACTTCGGCGCGGCTCATTCGTTGCTCGTTTTCTGACTCGTTCGTTTTTGTCTCGTTCAAGCGACACTCAGCGCGCGCAACGCCTAAAAACGTGGGCCCTCTGCCTGTAAAATTGGTCTCGCGATACCGCACGGTCGTGACGATCGGTACATTGGGCGCAAACGCGCTACGCGCCATGTCGATCCGAATCACGTTGTGTCGCAATGCCCCGCGGCCGTTGAGATGGAGCGCATCTGAGTGGCATGCTATGGCGATGGGCGATGCTGGTGGCGAGCTTGCGCACGCGGGTTCACCGTTGGCATCGCGCAGGATTGGCAGCGAACGGAGGACACGAACATGACGCCGAAAAATACGATCTGTCTCTGGTTCGACAAGGATGCGGAAGCGGCGGCGCGTTTTTACGCCGAGACCTTTCCCGATAGTAAGGTCATCGCCGTGCACAAGGCGCCGGGTGATTTTCCTGGAGGCAAAGCAGGCCAGCCGCTGACGGTGGAGTTCACCGTGCTCGGCATTCCGTGCCTCGGTCTCAATGGCGGGCCGATGTTCAAGCACAGTGAGGCCTTTTCTTTTCAAGTTGCCACTGACAATCAGGAAGAGACGGACCGCTATTGGAACGCCATCGTCAAAAACGGCGGCTCGGAAAGCGACTGCGGCTGGTGCAAGGATCGCTGGGGCTTGTCTTGGCAGATCACGCCGCGCACGCTGACCGAGGCCTTGGCGGCCGGCGGTAGTGAGGCAAAGCGTGCCTTCGACGCGATGATGACGATGCAGAAGATCGACGTTGCCCGCATCGACGCGGCGCGCCGCGGCTGACCTGGCGCGGCGCGGCTGAATTCGACACGAACGCGCCGCGGAACACCGGGATAAGCCGAGAAAGAACCGCAAAGCCGGCCCTTTCTAGGGTCGGCTTCCGCGGAATTCGGCGCGCGTCGCGGGCGCTTATCTCAAAATTTTTGCGGGTGTTCGCGCAGAGCGCGCGCGTCGCGAAACGACAACCGGAGCCCCGGCCCCCGCCAGGTCAGTCTTATGCCAGACACGGGGGCTTGCCGCAAGCCCCAGGGGGTGCCGCACAGTCGTGACCATGACAAACGTGACCAAGCACAGTGTGGTGATCGTGGGTGCAGGGCCGACGGGGCTGATGCTGGCGGGCGAGCTCGCGTTGGCGAAGGTCGACGTCGCGATCGTCGAGCGGCGCGAAACTCAGGAGCTCGAGGGAGTGCGCGCGGGCGGCCTGCATGCGCGCACGATCGAGCTGCTCGATCAGCGGGGCATCGCCGATCGCTTCTTGTCGCACGGACAGACGATGCAGGTGGGCGGCTTCGCGATGGTCCCGCTCGACATCAGCGATTTCCCGACTCGGCACAATTATGGGCTCGCGCTGCGGCAGAGTGAGTTCGAGCGCATCCTCGCGGGCTGGGTCAATGAGCTCTCGGTGCCGATCTACGGCGGGCGTAGGGTGACCGGCTTTGCACAGGACGATCGCGGCGTCGAGATCGAGCTCGCCGACGGCGCATTGCTGCGCGCGAGTTACCTCGTCGGCTGTGACGGCGGGCGCAGCTCGATCCGCAAGCAAGCCGCGATCGATTTCCCGGGCTGGGAGCCTTCGCTGAGCTACTTGATCGCAGAGGCGGCGATGAGCGAAGAGCCGGCCTGGGGCCTGCGCCGCGACGAACGGGGCGTCAATGGCCTCGGTAAACTGGAGGGCGGCAAGCGCGTGCGCATGGTGTTGAACGAACCGTACGTCCCAGGCCGCGGCGAGCCCACGCTGGCCGATCTGCGCGCGGCGCTGGTCGCCGTGTACGGCAGCGATTTCGGCGTGCACGATGTCACGTGGCTTTCGCGGTTCAGCGACATGGCGCGGCAAGCCACTTCTTATCGCGCAGGGCGCGTACTCTTGGCCGGCGATGCGGCGCACGTGCACTCGCCGGCTGGCGGACAAGGCCTGAACCTCGGTCTGCAAGATGCCGTGAATTTGGGCTGGAAGCTCGGGCAAGTGGTGGCCGGCACGGCGCCGGAGAGCTTGCTCGACAGCTATCAAGCGGAGCGGCACCCGGTCGCGGCGCGCGTGCTCAAGCTGACACTGGCGCAAACCGCGCTCAACCGCGGCGATGAGCGCAGCAATGCCGCGCGCGAGACGATCGCCGATTTGCTCGCGATGGACGAACCGCGCAAGCGCTACGCCGCCATCATGTCCGGCCTCGACCTTCGATACGACTTCGGCCAGGGACATCCGCTGCTCGGGCGGCGCATGCCCGATCTGGACTTGGAGGGGGAAGACGGTCCGCGCCGCGTATTCACGCTGCTCTACGACGCGCGACCAGTGTTGCTCAATCTCGGCGAGCCGGGCGCGCTCGACATCACGCCGTGGCAGAGCCGCGTGAAGCGGGTGGACGCGCGCTACGCGGGCGCCTGGGAGCTGCCGGTGCTCGGCGTAGTCAGCGCGCCGAGCGCCGTGCTGATTCGACCCGATGGACACGTCGCGTGGGTGGGTGGCGGCACGGACGACGGTCTGCGTGACGCGCTGTGCACCTGGTTCGGTCCGGCGAATGCGGTCTAGCGCTGCCGTCTGCGCACGCGCTGGTCTGCACTCACCGCGTGCGCGCTCAGCCGCATTTCGCGCTGCTGTTCAGGTACTGATCGACGGCTGCTTCGTCGCATCCGGTCGACGCGGAAATGCTGCCTTGAAGCTCGTCCCCGCTCGCGAAATGGACGTCGACGGTCACGCTCACCTGAGTACTGCCGGGTCCGACGGAAGTGACGTGAATCGAGCTCCGGTCCGAGGCGGACGACTTCTCGAAGGCGCATTGCGCATCGACGCCGCTCAGAAACAGCTCTCCGTAGCGACTCGAAGGCGTCCCTTGACCGTCCTTTGCGTACTGCCCGACGTCCAAATCGACCACTTTGCCGTCGGCTCCGTTTCTCTGCAGGCTGACCACCACGAGCCGCCCCGGGGCCGTCGTTTTGCCCGCCGTGATCTGAGCGCACAAGTTTGTGGTGTCGCTCACGAGAATGGCCGTCGAACCCGCAGCGGCTGATTTCCAGCTTTGCGGATGGACGAGCAACGTGTCGGCCGGCACGAACGGCTGCCCGAACGCACTGCCAGTGAGCTCGTTTTGCGCGACGCTCGCACCCGACGAGTGAGCCGCGCCACCACAGCCGAAAGCAAAAAGTCCCGCAAATGCCGCCGCGATCGCCAATCGGCGAAATCCAGCCATGCCAGCACTCTAAACCGCGCTGGCCAGAGCACAAGTCAGGCGCGCAGGTAGGCGCTTGGGTTTTGATGGTCACGCGGCCGTCGCAGCGCGGCATAGCCTTCGGCGTCACAGACGACTTCTCCAGAAACCAGAGCGCAACCGAGAACCACGACAGAGCGCAGCTCGTCGCGCACACTCGAACGCACCCAGCCGGACGACGTTGGCCACACTCTCGCGCCGAGCTTGGCAAGCTGTGCAATCTTGCTCGACGCGTTGCGATGCTGATCGAGGCAGTCTCGCTGAGCTCGCTTCCACTCACGCAACGCCGACGACGGCATGG
>Ga0207667_10004798_pt1 | contig 16533 bp, 10 predicted proteins | sample KBSCornC52_FD_184301 | JGI IMG/M metagenome (GOLD analysis project Ga0207667, IMG submission 184301) | Corn rhizosphere microbial communities from Kellogg Biological Station, Michigan, USA - KBS Corn C5-2 (SPAdes) (version 2) | ecosystem: Host-associated > Plants > Roots > Rhizosphere > Soil ... | reverse complement strand
GAGCGGGTGATGAACTTGAAGTCGTTCGACATGTCGTGGAACAGGACTTCGCGGTAATCCGGGTGGATGCCTTCTTTCATGATTGCCTCAAGAGTAGTTTGGTAGCCAATCGCCACTTCGTCGGTCGCCTTGCTTCTTGACCCGATTGATGATCACTTGCCGGTTTGGAAAAGTCCGAAATTATACAGTGGAATCAGGGGCTTGGGTCAAGGCGGGGCGCTCCCCGACGGCGGGCGGCGTGGTTTTTCAGTTGAAAATGCAGCGCCATTGTTGCCGCCAGGTCAATAAAAAACGGCATGCCCGGTGAGGGGACATGCCGTTTGCGGTCCTGCCAGGCACACTGAAGTGCAATGCTTAGTTGCCGCGACGCATCATGTCGAAGAACTCGGCGTTGTTCTTGGTGGACTTCATCTTGTCGAGGATGAATTCCATCGCCTCGATCTCATCCATGTCGTACATGAGCTTGCGCAGCACCCAGATCTTCTGCAGCTGGTCCGGCTTGATCAACAGCTCTTCGCGGCGGGTGCCGGACTTGGAGAGGTTGATGGCGGGGTAGACGCGCTTCTCGGCCAGGCGGCGTTCGAGGTGCACTTCCATGTTGCCGGTGCCCTTGAATTCTTCGTAGATCACGTCATCCATGCGCGAGCCGGTTTCGATCAGGGCCGTGGCGATGATGGTCAGCGAGCCGCCTTCTTCGACGTTGCGGGCCGCACCGAAGAAACGCTTCGGGCGTTGCAGCGCGTTGGCGTCCACACCGCCGGTGAGCACCTTGCCGGAGGCCGGGATCACGGTGTTGTAGGCGCGCGCCAGACGGGTGATCGAGTCCAGCAGAATGACCACGTCCTTCTTCATTTCGACTAAGCGCTTGGCCTTTTCCAGCACCATCTCGGCGACCTGCACGTGACGCGTGGCCGGTTCGTCGAAGGTGGAGGCGACCACTTCGCCGCGCACCGAGCGCTGCATTTCGGTCACTTCTTCCGGCCGTTCGTCGATGAGCAGCACGATCATCACGGTATCCGGATGATTGGTGGTGATGGCGTGAGCGATGTGTTGCAGCATCACCGACTTGCCCGACTTGGGCGAAGCCACCAGCAGGCCGCGCTGGCCGCGGCCGACCGGGGCGATCAGGTCGATGATGCGGCCGGTGATGTTTTCCTCGCCGCGCATGTCGCGCTCAAGCTGCAGGAGCTTGTTGGGGTGCAGCGGCGTGAGGTTTTCAAACAGGATGCGGTGCTTGGAGGCTTCCGGCGGTTCGCCGTTGACCTTGTCGACCTTGACCAGGGCGAAATAGCGCTCGCCGTCCTTGGGCGTGCGCACTTCACCTTCGATGGAATCGCCGGTGTGCAGGTTGAAACGGCGGATCTGCGAAGGCGAGATGTAGATGTCGTCGGTGGACGCCATGTAGCTGGCGTCGGGCGAGCGCAGGAAGCCGAAGCCGTCAGGCAACACTTCGAGGGCGCCATCGCCAAAAATCTGTTCTCCTGATTTTGCGCGCTTCTTCAGGATGGCAAACATCAGCTCCTGTTTGCGCAGGCGCGCAGCATTCTCGATGTCCAGGCTGATGGCCATTTCCAGCAAGGCAGAGACGTGCATCGCTTTTAGTTCTGATAAGTGCATATGAGTGTCCCGGGACGGGATAAGTAAAGGTGGGGGAGGGAGTTGCGTGGTGTGGATCTAGGATAAAGCCAGGCACCGTGTGCCGGGCGGACGGCAGCGCGAGCGCGCCGCCGTCGGATGTTACATCAGAATCAGATGTTGCTGTCGATGAACGAGACCAGTTGGCCCTTGGCCAGTGCGCCCACCTTCTGGGCGGCAGCAGCGCCGTTCTTGAACAGGATCAGGGTCGGGATGCCACGGATGCCGAACTTGGCCGGGATGGCCTGGTTGGCGTCCACATCCAGCTTGGCGATCTGCAGCTTGCCGTCGTATTCCTTGGCGACTTCTTCCAGGATCGGGGCGATGGCCTTGCAGGGACCGCACCATTCGGCCCAGAAATCGACCAGGACGGGTTTGTCGGACTTGAGCACGTCGGCTTCGAAGGAGGCGTCAGAAATATGTTTGATGATGTCGCTCATGGCATTTCCTCGGATGGAGGCTGTGTATAAGTGGTCAGTAAATAATTAGCGCCGGTGGACAATACCGTATTGCCTGGCGTGAGCCATCAACGCTTCCGGAGTTGCTAGGTCTACGTGGAGTCGTTGCGCGCCGATTCAAGTTGTTTTGAAGCGCGGCAGGAGTAAGCGGCGGGGTACAGGGGCAATCATAACCCATTTTCGGCGAATGTGTAGATGGCGCGGGGACAGCCTGTTGTCGCGCGTCATCAGCCGGCGTATCAGGCGTACGGACGAGGCGGGAAGCGGCTTTGCCGGCCATCCATGGCCAAAAAAGGCGGCAGCGTCGCACGCGCCTGGCATACAATGCGCAGCAGTTTTACCTCTGTTTTTCCTTGTGGCTGATTGAAAAAATCTCTTGAGCTCAGAGAAAAATACAATCAGCCCCCCGCATTGAGGCCCGAGAACGCATGCTGTCCGCGACCGTACCGATTCCCCCTTCGCCCGATTTCTGGCAGCAGGCCGTGCGCCAGTTGCTGCATCCGGGGCAGCCGCTGGGCCAGGCCTTGCAAGCGCAGGCGGGCGCGGCGCTGGATTTCTCGGGTGTGCAGTTGATGGTGCCGGCGTTCTCGCATGCGCAGAATTTCAAGGCCGCGTTGAGCCGCGAATTACGCCGTCCCTATATCGCGCCGCGCATCAATACCCTCTCGGGCCTGTTGGCCATGCAGCCGCCCGGCGAGGACGCGCCACCTTCCGAGAGCGAGCGGCTCATGCAGCTCTATGCGCAATTGCGCGAGCACGGCTGGCTCAAGAAGATGTTTTCGGCGCGCCGCAATGCCGACCTGCTGCCCTTGGCGCATACCCTGCTGGACCTGTCCGATGAGCTGACCCTGGCGCTGCTACCGGAGATCCGCGCCAGCGCCGCCGGTGCAGACGCCATCGCTGGCCGCTGGACGCAGGCGCTGGCGCAACTGCTGGCGCCGCTGGCGCCGTCGGCGCACGCCATGTTGTCCGAAGAAGCGGCGCTGGTCTGGCAGATCTGGAAGATCCAGCTGGATGCGCGCGACCGCATCGTGCAGCGTTTCGACGCCATGCTGGACCTGGCCGCACGCGCCAGCCTGCCGCTGATCTGGGTCAGCCCGACCGAGCCGGAACCGCTGGATGCGGCCTTCCTGGCCGCCTATGCGCAGCACCAGCCGGTGCGCATCGTCACGCTGGACTGGAGCCGTGCGGCCATGGCGCCGTTGTATCCGCTCTACCTGTTGGCCTGGGGCGAGCTGGTGCGCGAGGATGAGGGTCTGGCGCCGGCCTACGAAGAGTTCGCCGCATCCGCGCCATCCGAACTGTCCGAAGCATCCGCTGCTGCTGCACCAGGCGCCTTGCCCTTGCTCTGCCCGGCGAGCGACCTGGAGAACGCCGCCGTACAGAGCGCCCAGATCGTGTTGCGCTGGCTGGAGCAGGGCAAGAACGAGATCGCCATCGTGGCGCAGGACCGGGTCACCGCGCGCCGCCTGCGCGCCTTGCTGGAACGCGCCCAGGTGTCGGTGGCCGACGAGACCGGCTGGAAGCTCTCCACCACCCGCGCCGCCGCCGCGCTGGCGGCCTGGAACGACCTGGTCTCGGCGCGCGGCGAGACCAATGCCTTGCTCGATTTGTTGAAGTCGCCCTTCGTCTTCCCCGCCGACCCCGGTCGCGCCGATCGCGTCATGCGTATCGAAGCGCGATTGCGCCGCGCCAATATCGCCGGCGACTGGCAGGCGCTACAGACCGCCTTTGCCGACGCCAGTGATCCGGATGACCTGCAATGCATCCTCACCCTGGCGCGCCAGGCGGCTCGCTTCGGCGGTCGCAAGACGCTCTCGCAATGGTGCGAGACCCAGCGCAGGCTGTGCGAAGCGCTGGGCATGGATGCGGCCCTGCGCGAAGATGGCGCGGGCCAGCAGTGTCTGCTGATGCTCGATGAGATTGCCGCCGAGCAGGGCGCCTTGCAGGATCAGTTCTCTTTTGCCGAGTGGCGGGCGCTGCTCAACCTGCGGCTGGACGCCACCTCCTACATGCCGCCCATCAAGGACCGCCGGGTCGTGATGCTGCCGCTCAACGGCGCGCGCCTGCGCCGCTTCGATGCGGTGCTGGTCATCGGCGCGGATGCCGCCCACCTGCCGTCTCCGCCGCAGGAAACCCTGTTCTTCTCCAACGCCGTGCGGCGCGAGCTGAACCTGGCCACCCGCGCCACACGCCAGCGCCAGCAGTTACGTGACCTGGTTGAATTGCTGTGCATAAATCCGGAAGTGGTGTTGTGCTGGCAGACCCACCAGGATGGCGAACCCAATCCGGTCAGTCCGTGGATTGAACGACTGGAACTGAAACTGGCGCAGCAGGGCGCGGCGCCCTTGCAGCGGCTGGAGTTGCCGCCGCCCGTGAAGCAGTTGCGCGCGCTGCTCTCCTGCATGCCAGCGCCGAGTGCGCCAGACCTGTTGCCGTCAAGGCTGTCGGCCAGCGGCTTCGGCAGTTTCCTGGCTTGTCCGTATCAGTTCTTCGCCCAGCGCATGCTGCGCGTGGCCGTCATGGACGAACTCTCGGACATGCCCGAGAAGCGCGACTACGGCAGCTGGCTGCACGAAATCCTCTACAAGTATCACGCCCACCTGCGCGACAACGACACGCCCTTGCCGGCCCGTGCGCCGCTGCTGGCGCAGTTCTCGGAAGAGGTGTTCCAGCGCGAGATGCAGCGCCATCCGGCCGCGCTGGCCTTCCATGCACGTTGGCAGAAGGTGATGCCGGCCTATCTGCTGTGGGCCAATGAACGCGAAGCCGAGGGCTGGCAGTTCGCCTTCGGTGAAGAGTCGCAATCGCAGGCCTTGCAGTGGAGTGATGGCGGCATCGAATTGTATGGCCGCCTCGACCGCGTGGACCGCAATGAGCAGGGCCAGCGCGCCCTGCTCGATTACAAGACCCGCAGCGCCGCCAGCCTCAGGCAGAAGGTCAAGGAAGACGATGATCACCAACTGGCCTTCTATGGCCTGCTGGCGGGTGGCGCGATCGAACATGCCCACTATGTGGCCCTCGAATTGGGCCCGGACAAGAAGACCGGCGACGCCGCCGCCCCCGATTTCGGCCGCAGACAGAAGATGCTCCAGCAACAGATCACCACCACCATGCAAGCCGTGGCGCACGGCGCGGCGCTGCCGGCCAACGGCATCGAATCGGTCTGCCAGTATTGCGAGATGCGCGGCCTGTGCCGCAAGGGAGCCTGGCTGTGAGCGCCGCCGACCGAGCACCAGCGGCCTATGAGGTCAATGGCCAGGCGGTCGACGCGGCAGTCTTCACGCGGGCCGCCTGCGATCCGCGCCATTCGGTGGTGGTGGAAGCCTGCGCCGGCAGCGGCAAGACCTGGCTGCTGGTGGCGCGCATGCTGCGCTTGCTGCTGGCCGGGGCGCAGGCGCCGGAACTGCTGGCTATCACCTTCACCCGCAAGGCCGCACAGGAAATGCGCGAGCGGCTGCTCGAACTGCTGCATGAACTGGCGCTGGCTGACGAAGCTGGTGCAGCGGCCTTGTTGCGCGAACGCGGCGTGGCCGAGCCCGATCTGCCACGCCTCCTACCGTTGGCGCGGGGCTTGTATGAGCGCATCCTCTCCGCCGAGCAGAGCCTGTCCATCGACACTTTCCATAGCTGGTTTGCGCGCCTGTTGCAGATCGCGCCGCTGGCCTCGGGCGTGCCGCACGGCTACACCCTGACGGAAAAGAATGGCGAACTGCTCGATGAAGCCTATCGCCGCTTCATGCAAAAGTTGCGCGAACCCGAGGGCGTGCACATCAAGGTAGCGCTGCTGGAACTCTATGAGCTGGCCGGCGACTTCAATGCGCGTCAGTTGCTCGATGCCTTCATCGACAAGCGCGCCGAGTGGTGGGCTGCCACCCAGGACGATGGCCAAGATGGCGAGGAGGGCGAGGAGGCGCAAGATGAACACGCAGCACCAGCCCCGCTGCGCTGGCTGCAAGCGCTGTGCGGCGCGGACGCGCAACGTGACGCCCGGCTGTCGCTGTGGGATGAGCACGCGCTGATGGCGCGCGCCCGCCAGTTGGCGCTCCTGCTGGGGCAGGGCGGCAGCGCCAACCAGGCGCGCGCCGTGGCCATCGAATCGGCATTGACGGCAGGCCCGGCGCTGGAACATTTCGATGCACTCTACAGCCAGTTCTTTGACGACAAGGACAAGCCGCGCAAGAACGGCAAGGTCAAGTCGCTGCTGGCGGCCCTGGTGCGGCACTTCGAGGCCAGCGAGGACGCTGCACTCACCGCCTTCGAAGCGGAGTTCAACGCCGTCGGCGAGGCGCTGCGCAAGCTGCAGGGGCGCAGCAAGGAAAGGGACGTGCTGCAACTCAATGCCGCGCTCTTTACCGCCGGCCGCGCCTACCTGGCCTGCTACCAGGAAGTGAAGGCCGAGCAGCGCGTGCTGGACTTCGCCGATCTGGAATGGCAGGCCTATCGCCTCTTGCGCAACGAGGCCAGCGCAGCCTACCTGCAGACCCGGCTGGATGCGCGCTACAAGCACATCCTGCTGGACGAGTTCCAGGACACCAACCCGCTGCAATGGTGCATCGTGCGCTGCTGGCTCGATGCCTATGGCGGCGATGCGGCGCAGCCCAGCGTGTTCGTGGTGGGCGATCCCAAGCAATCGATCTATCGCTTCCGTCGCGCCGAGCCACGGGTGTTCGTAGCTGCACGCGAGATGTTGCGCGCCCAGGGCGCAGCCATCCTGCGCGCCAACCAGACCCGCCGCAACGCGACCGCCGTGGTCGATGTGCTCAATCGCTCATTCGTCATGGGCGGCAATCCGCTGTTCGCCCAGCAGACCACGCTAGGCCTTGCTGGAGGCGAGGTCTGGCGCTTGCCGCTGGCGCGGCCGGACGATGGTGCAGAAAACGTCAGCAGCGCTGCAGCCGATGAGGCCAGCACCGCAGCGGAAGGCGAGCAGGAAATCATCCCCTGGCGCAATCCGCTGACCACGCCACGCGGCGAAGAGGATGATGCGCGCCGCCTGCTGGAAGGGCAGGCGTTGGCGCAGGCCCTGCTCAAGGCGTATCGCGAAGTGCCGGTGGTCGAGGGCAAGGGGGCGCGGTCCATGCGCTGGGGCGACATCATGCTGCTGGTGCGCAAGCGCACGCACCTGGCCGCCTATGAGAGCGCCTTGCGCGCCGCCGGCATTCCATTCATCTCCGACAAGCGCGGCGGCCTGCTCGAATCGCTGGAGATTGCCGACCTGATCGCGCTGCTGACTTTCCTCATCACGCCCAACGATACGCGCGCGCTGGCCCATGTATTGAAGAGTCCCATCATCAGCGCCACGGATGACGATCTGGTGCAGATCGCCCGGCGCGCCGCGCAGGCCGAGGGCGGCCACTGGTGGCGGCAGCTGCAGGCCATGCAGCAGGAAGGCGCGGCCTCGGCCGCCCTGGTGCGCGCCGTGACGCTGTTGCAGCGCTGGCTGCTGGCCGCGCCCCACCTGCCGGTGCATGACCTGCTGGATATGATCCTGCACCAGGGCGAACTGGTGGCGCGCTATGCGCAACATGCCTCGCCGCTCACGCGCAGCCAGACCCTGGGCAATATCGCCGCCTTCGTCGAGCTGTCGCTGAACATGGATGCGGGGCGGTATCCCAGCTTGCCCAAGTTCATCGATGCACTGCGCATCTTGCAGCGCAGCGCCGGCGGCGATGCCCCGGACGAGGCCAGCGTGGACGCCAGCGCCGACGCCGTGCGCATCCTGACCGTGCACAGCGCCAAGGGCCTGGAAGCGCCGGTGGTGGCGATCCTCGACGCCAATCACAGCGATTCGGTGGAAGACAACCTGGGCATCCTCTGCGCCTGGCCCCAGGATGAAGATGCGCCCACGCACTTCTCCGCCTTTGGCCGCCGCAGCGAACGCGGTTGCGCGCGCGATCCTCTGTTCGAGGAAGAAGAAGCGCTGCGCACCCAGGAAGACTGGAACCTGCTCTACGTGGCCATCACCCGCGCCAAGCAATTGCTGCTGGTGTCCGGCGTGGCTGGCACGCGCGGTGCGGGCGAGGGCGGCGTGGTGCAGGGCAGCTGGTACCAGCGGCTTTTTGCCAGCGATGCGCCGGTGCGCGAGATCAGCGAAGAAGCCGTCCACGGCGCCGATGCGGCGACCATCGAAGAGAACTTCTCGCTGCCGCTATTCGATCCCAAGCCACTACCGATGTCGCTCTTTGGCGCGCCCGCCGGTGACCCGGAAGACGCGGTGCCTGGCATCGCCGCAGATGGCGCCCTGGTCAGCACCGACGCCATCGATGAAGGGGTGGCCCTGCATGCCCTGCTGGAACGGCTGACCCATGGCAATGTCTGGCCGCTGCGTGTGCCATCGGCCAGCGTGCTGGTGCGCTGGCTGGGTATTTCTGCAGAGATGGCGCAGGTGGTCCATGCCCAGGCCCGTGAAGTGCTGGCGCAGCCGCAGCTGGAACGCTTCTTCAATCCGGCCCTGCATCGCTGGGCGCGCAATGAGATGGAGATCGTCACGCCCAATGGCCTCATGCGCCTGGATCGCGTGGTCATGTTCGACGATGAACTCTGGGTAATCGATTACAAGCGCCGCCTGCTCGACAGCGAGCGCGCCGACTATGCTGCGCAGCTGGGACGTTATCGCAGCGCCCTCATGTCGGTGTTTTCTGACAAGCAAATCAGGTCTGCGCTGATTACTGCAGAGGGCGCGCTCATAGAGCATTGAGGCTCCCCCAACTTCCTTCTTCAACTCCATGCGCTGCGGATAAATTCCAGAAATTCAAAAACATCAGATCAGGAAATTAAAAAGATTCCGTTGTAATTTAAAGAAGACGCATCGCGAAGAGTCATGACGCGTCGGGAAGAATGAACGAGCCAGTGACACCATCGGACAGCAAGGATTTCGGCATCGCCGGTTTTCTTCATCCCGATTTGTGAGTACACTCGACCCCGACCTCGCCGGGTAGTCACGCATCGCATCGCCGATCTCGCCACCCGGACTCACGCGATCCACGCAGGCGGCTCTGGGCATGGCCCATGTCCTGCGCGGTTTCAACAACCTAATCGTTACACAGGAGGAGATATGGAGTGGGCTCTTCCGTCTTTCACGCTCGCACAGACGCTGCAATGGAATGCCTTGCTGGTATTCGGCGGCTTGCTGCTGTTCGGGCTGATCGCGGGCTACGTAGTTTCCAAGTCCCCATGGGTGCCACGCATCACGGGTTATCTGCTGGTCGGTTTCCTGCTCGGATCGGGCGGCTTCAATCTGCTCTCTGGTGAAGTCCTCAAGGTCACCAACATCTTTGCTGACATCGCTGTCGCGCTGGTGGTCTATCAGTTGGGCCGCTATGTCGACATCGGCTGGCTGCGCCGCGAAAAATGGCTGATGATCACGGTGGCCGTCTCGGCGGTGCTGTGCTTCGGCTTCGTCAGCATTGCGCTGACCTGGTTCGGCACCGATTCGGTGATGGCCCTGCTGGGCGGCGTGATGGCCATTGCCACGGCACCAGCGGTGGTGCTGGTGGTGCTGCGCGACCTCAAGGCTGAAGGCCAGGTCACGCGCCGCCTAGCCGCCATGACGGCGCTCAACAACTTCGTCGCCGTGCTGGCTGCCTATGCCTTGCTGCCGGTGATTGCGCACGAGGCCGGCACGCCGGTCTGGACGCTGATCCAGCACACCCTCTATTCGCTGGTGGGCTCGGCCATCCTGGCCTACCTCACCTACTGGCTGATGATGCCGCTGGCGCGCCTGCTGGGCCGCGAGAACAGTTCGCAGTTCGTGCTGGTGATCTCGGTGATTGCGCTGGCCATCGGTGTGGCGCATGCCCTGCATCTGCCGGTGATGCTGACCATGCTGATCTTCGCCATCCTCTCCAAGAACCTGGATCGCCAGTTCGACCTGATGGAACTGGAGTTCGGCGTGGCCAACGAGTTGTTCGTGGTGATGCTCTTCGTCACCGTGGGCGCATCGATGAAGCTGTCGGACCTGGGCCTGTTGGGCTTCTCGGTGCTGATCCTGATTGCCGCGCGCTTCCTGGCCATGGGCCTGGGGATCTTCCTCTTTGCGCGCTTTGCACGCATGAACTGGCGCCAGGCGGGCTTGCTGACCCTGGGCACCTTGCCCATGACTGAAATCGGCGTGGGCCTCATGCAGACCGTGTCGTCACTGTATCCGCACACCACGGCCAATGTCTTGCCGCTGCTGGCCGGCAGCATGGTGGTCCTGGAATTCCTGGGCCCGGTGGCCACGCAGTTTGCCCTGATCAAATCTGGAGAGAGTGGACGCGAATGAATACCGAGACACTGATCCGCAATGAACATGACAGCCCCGCCAGCAGCGCCCATGTGGCCGGCCCGCAGGGCAGCGCCGGCATCCTGCCGTTCGGTTCTTCCACGCCCTTCACCATGGGCATCGAACTGGAACTGCAACTGGTCAACCGGCGCAATTACAACCTGGCCAGCGATGCGGTGGACCTGCTGAACTGGATCGAGCCGCGCGATCTGCAAAAGCAGATCAAGCTGGAAATGACGCAGGGGATGATCGAGCTGAACTCGGGCATCCATACCCGCGTCGATGAACTGATCGAAGAGTTGAAGGGCTTGCGCGCCGCCTTGAACAAGGGCGCGCAATATCTCAACATCGACGTCTCCGGCGGCGGCGCGCACCCCTTCCAGCACTGGAACGAGCAACGCATCACGCCCAGCGAACGCTTCCATTACCTGCACGAGAAGTATGGCTACCTGGCCAAGACCTTTACCGTGTTCGGCCAGCACATCCACATCGGCGTGGAGAACGGCGATGATGCACTCTATCTGACCCACGGCTTCTCGCGCTACGTGCCGCACTTCATCGCACTGTCGGCGGCTTCGCCGTTCTACCAGGGCGCCGATACCAAGTTCGATTCCTCGCGCAGCAACGTGGTGCGCGCCTTCCCTTTGTCGGGAACCGCGCCGGTGCATACCAAGTGGGCCGAGTTCGAGACTTACTACGATGAACTGCTGCAGATGGGCATCATCGCCAGCATGAAGGATTTCTATTGGGACATCCGCCCCAAGCCCGAATACGGCACCGTGGAAATCCGCGTCTGCGATACCCCGCTGACCATCGAGCATGCCGCCCACCTGGGCGCCTATGCGCAATTGCTGGCGCGCTGGATACTGACGGAGCGGCCTTTCGTGCTGGCCGATGATTTCTACCTGCTCTACCAGTACAACCGTTTCGAAGCCAGCCGTTTCGGCCTCAATGGCCAACTGGCCTTGCATGGCGCCACGCCCTCGCAATCGCGCAAGCTGCCCATCTATGAGCACCTGTTGCAGCAATTGCAGTTGCTGGAGCCCTATGTGGCCAACGAGGCCGAGCAGCAGACCATTCTGCGCCTGCGCCGCATGGCGCATGACCGCCTCTCCGATGCTGGCTGGCTGCGCCAGATGTTCACGCAGCGTGGTTCGCTCAACGACATGATGCGGCTGTCCTCGGAATTGTGGATGGGCGTGGAACCGCCGCCGTATTTCCAGTGAGCGCCCACCAGGTTCACGGGTCCAAAGCTTGAGGCTTGGCTTTCCGGGCGATTGCAGAGCGCAAGGGAAGTCAGGAGGAAGAAGGCAGGAGGCTGGCGTCGCGAGATGCCAGCCTCTTGTCTTTTGGGGTGGGTATCGCGGACAATCACGGCTTTGAAGCGGCCTCGGGCTGCACCGAATGCGTGCCGGAGGAAGCATGAGCAAGACCAATCCCAATCATTTTGATGTTGCCATCATCGGCGCCGGCGCGGCCGGCATGATGTGCGCCGCCGTGGCCGGCCAGCGCGGCCGGCGCGTGGTGCTGATCGATCACGCCGGCAAGCTGGCCGAGAAGATCCGCATTTCCGGCGGTGGCCGCTGCAATTTCACCAACGTGGGCGCGGGTCCGCAGCACTACCTGTCGCAGAATCCCCATTTCTGCCGCAGCGCCTTGTCGCGCTACACGCCACAGGACTTCATCGGGCTGGTCAAGCGCCACCGCATCGGTTTCCATGAAAAGCACAAGGGCCAGCTGTTCTGCGACGATTCCGCCGAAGACATCATCGCCATGCTCAAGGCCGAATGCGACGCCGGCAACGTCAGCTGGCGCATGCCCTGCACGGTGCAGGAGGTCGGCAAGAGCGGCGAGCACTTCCGCATCGCCACCAGTGCCGGCGAGGTCCAGGCGGCCAGCCTGGTGATTGCGACCGGCGGCCTGTCCATTCCCAAGATCGGCGCGACCGATTTCGCCTATCGAATCGCCCGCCAGTTCGACCTCAAGCTGGTCGAGACGCGTCCCGGCCTGGTGCCGCTGACTTTCGATGGCAAGGCCTGGCAGTCACTGACCGAGTTGGCCGGCATTGCGCTGGAGGTGGAAGTGGAGACGGGGGCGAAGAAGGAGCGCGGGCATTTCCTCGAAGACTTGCTGTTCACCCATCGCGGCCTATCCGGGCCGGCCATCCTGCAGATTTCCAGTTACTGGAAGCCGGGCACGCCGCTGACCCTGAACCTGCTGCCGCAACTGGACGTGGCCGAGACGCTCATCGACGGCAAGGGGACCATCAAGAAGAACCTCGGCAACATCCTGGCGCAGTGGCTGCCCAATCGCCTGGCGGAGGGCTGGCTCAAGATCAATGGCTTCGATGCCGGCGCGCGCATCGCCGACATGCCCGACAAGTCGCTCAAGAAACTGGGTGATTCCCTCAACCGCTGGGTGATCCTGCCCAGCGGTTCCGAGGGGTACCGCAAGGCCGAGGTCACCCTGGGCGGGGTGGATACCCGCGAGCTGTCGCAACAGACCATGATGGCCAACAAGGTGCCGGGCCTGCATTTCATCGGGGAGGCCATGGACGTGACCGGCTGGCTGGGCGGCTACAACTTCCAGTGGGCCTGGGCCTCCGGTGTGGCGGCGGGTTCGGCGGTGTGAGGGATTTTTCCTCCGGCAGCCCTTGACTTCAGGTGAATCATCATCTTGACTGTGATAAGTGCCTGATTCTTATCCCTTTTTTACCGCAGGGGTGGAAAAAATGCCACGTTTGGCCTTCCAATCGGGTGTCAGTGCTGCTACAATCGCTTTCTTTGCTAATCCAACCTAACCTTTCTGGTTTGAATTTACATGACCACTATTCGCGTTAAAGAGAACGAGCCGTTCGAAGTTGCAATGCGTCGCTTCAAGCGCACCATCGAGAAGACCGGTCTGCTGACCGAACTGCGCGCACGCGAGTTCTACGAAAAGCCGACCGCTGAGCGCAAGCGCAAGCTGGCTGCTGCCGTGAAGCGTCATTACAAGCGCATCCGCAGCCAACAGCTGCCCAAGAAGCTGTACTAAGAATTCCACGCCGCGCATTCGTGCGGCCGATGTGTAAACCCGCTCCGGTGTTGGTCCGCAGCGGGTTTTCGCATTTATCTCCGGCGTCATCCCCGGCGTCGCTGCGGACCAGGGTGCTTTCCTGGTTTTTCCTCTTTAGAGCCCCATATGAAGGAAAAAGCAGCGATCCGGACTGGCGATAAGCCCATCCATGTTCTACGATCCTAAGACCAGACCGCGTGATTGCCGTCTGGAATACTGGATGCGGGATGGCGCCAGATCGCAGAATACTCATCCACCTCATCTTCGGAGTACCCCATGGGTTTGAAAGAGCAGATCACGGAAGACATGAAGGCCGCCATGCGCGCCAAGGACACGGGCAAGCTGGGCACCATCCGCCTCTTGACCGCCGCGATGAAGCAGAAGGAAGTCGATGAACGGGTCGAGCTGACCGACGCCCACGTGCTGGCCATCATCGACAAGATGGTCAAGCAGCGCAAGGATTCCATCTCCCAGTTCGAAGCCGGCGGCCGCCAGGACCTGGCCGATGTCGAGAAGGCCGAACTGGCGGTGCTCTCCACCTACATGCCTGCCAGCCTCTCGGACGACGAGATCAAGGCCGAGGTGCAGGCGGCCGTGGCCGCCACGGGCGCTGCCGGTCCGCAGGACATGGGCAAGGTCATGGGCGTGTTGAAGCCCAAGCTGGCCGGGCGCGCCGACATGACGGCCGTGTCCGCGCTGGTCAAGGCCGCGCTGGCGTCCTGAGCCGCGTCTTCATGGCATTGCGCCTAGCCCCGACAGTTCAGATACCCAGGTGATTCCTCAGTCGTTCATCCAGGACCTGCTCAACCGCGTCGACATCGTCGACGTGGTGGGACGCTACGTGCAATTGAAGAAGGGCGGGGCCAATTTCATGGGCCTGTGCCCCTTCCACAACGAAAAGTCGCCCAGCTTCACCGTCAGCCCCACCAAGCAGTTCTATCACTGCTTCGGCTGTGGCGCGCACGGTACGGCGATCAGTTTCCTGATCGAATATTCCGGCATGGGCTTCGTCGAAGCCGTCAAGGACCTGGCCCAGAACGTGGGCATGGTGGTCCCCGAGCGCGAAGACAGCATTCCCCTGGCGCAGCGCCAGGAGAAGCAGGCCAAGAGCATGGCCCTGTCGGACGTGATGACGCGCGCCAACGATTTCTATCGTCACCAGCTGCGCAGCGCCCAGCCGGCCATCGCCTACCTCAAGGGACGCGGGCTGACCGGCGAGATCGCCGCCCGCTTCGGGCTGGGCTATTCACCCGATGAGTGGGACAGCCTGCGCCAGGTCTTCCCCGACTACGACAACGAAGCCCTGGTCGAGTCCGGTCTGGTGATCGACAAGAGCGAGGAGGGCGGCGCTCATCGCAAGCGCTATGACCGCTTCCGTGGGCGCATCATGTTCCCCATCCGCAATACCAAGGGCCAGGTGATCGGTTTTGGCGGGCGGGTGATGGATGGCGGCGAGCCCAAGTACTTGAACTCGCCCGAAACGCCGCTATTTCAAAAGGGTAGCGAGCTGTACGGCCTGTTCGAGGCGCGCCAGGCCATCCGCGAAGCCGGCTATGCGCTGGTGACCGAAGGCTACATGGATGTGGTGGCGCTGGCCCAACTGGGCTTTCCGCAGGCGGTGGCCACGCTGGGAACGGCGTGTACGCCGATCCACGTGCAGAAGCTGGTGAGGCAGACCGACCAGGTGATCTTCAGTTTCGATGGCGACAATGCCGGCCGCCGCGCCGCCCGCCGCGCGCTGGAAGCCTGCCTGCCGCACGCCTCCGACAACAAGACCATCAAGTTCCTGTTCCTGCCCAAGGAGCATGACCCCGACAGTTACGTGCGCGAGATGGGCGCGCCGGCCTTTGAAGAGCAGATCCGCGAAGCGCTGCCGCTGTCGCAGTTCCTGCTGCGCGAGATCATCGGCGAGAACGACCTGCGCACGCCCGAAGGTCGCGCCCATGCGCAGTTCGCCGCCAAGCCGCTGCTGCAGGCGCTGCCCGCCTCGGCGCTGCGGCTGCAGATCGTGCGCAGCGTGGCCCAGGCCACGCAGTCCACGCCGGCTGAGCTGGAAGTTCTGTTCGAACTGGAAAAGCCGGTCGCCCGCGTGCGCGCCGCGCCAGCACGCAGCAAGCGCACCGCCCCGGTCGGGTTGGCGCGCCAGATCATGCGTCTGCTGGTGGCGCATCCGCAGCTGGCCGCAGACCTCGATGCCGGTGCGCTTGAAGCGATCGCCCGCATCGCCCCGGACCAGGCCGAGATGCTCACCCATCTGGTGGGGGCGGCCCAGAGCATGGGCGAACAAGCCAATTTCGCCGCCCTGGTCGAGCACCTGCGCGAGGGCGGCCCCGAATTCGATTCGATGATTGCCGAAATCGCCGCCGAATCGGAATCCGAATTTGATGTCGTGCGTGCAGAGATGGGTGGCGCCATCCGCCAGGCCCGGATACGCGCCCTCGATGAAGAGATGCAGATGCTGGTGACGTCCAATCTGCGCACCGAAGAAGATCGCAACCGCTACCGCGAACTGATGCAGCGCAAGGAATGGCTCAAGCGCCAGGCTGGTGCTGCTGCGGCGGCGGGTTGAATGAATGCTGCGTCTCCCCCGTGGGAGGCGCAAAAGGCGAGGATGGGGACCGCCATGGCGCGTGCGCAGCACATGCCGATGGCGGGGAAAGTGCAGGAGCGGATCGGCAAGGCGCCCGGAAGCGATGGCAAAGCGTTGCAATTTGCAGTCATTTGCCGTCCCGATGGGCTGCCGATGGCCGAATATCGCGGCTTGATCCGGGAGAAAAGGCCCCCATCTGTGCTATACTATAGGGCTTTAGTTCCGTCGGATGGCTCTTGCATCCTCATCCTGCGGCAACATGCATTTCATCCCGACGCCTGGGATGGAGTGACGGCAAGCAGCGTATCGCCTGCCGGATTGTGAATGGCAAGACTGCCTGCCTTCGCAATCGATGGGCCGCCTGGTAAAAAGGAACGTTGCGCGTGCAGCTGGAGTCTACCGGGAAACCGGAACCGGAGTTGCATCATTAGCATGACTTGATTGGCGCAATGAGTGAATTCTCAATTGGCAGTTGATTCTATGGCAAATGCAATGAAGAAACCCGCGAAAACTCCAGCAGCGTCGGCAAA
>Ga0207667_10004796_pt1 | contig 16536 bp, 14 predicted proteins | sample KBSCornC52_FD_184301 | JGI IMG/M metagenome (GOLD analysis project Ga0207667, IMG submission 184301) | Corn rhizosphere microbial communities from Kellogg Biological Station, Michigan, USA - KBS Corn C5-2 (SPAdes) (version 2) | ecosystem: Host-associated > Plants > Roots > Rhizosphere > Soil ... | reverse complement strand
TGCAAGTGTATTGTTGGCATGACCCGCGCAGTGTGGAGCGCCTCTTGTTTGCCCTTGGAACTGATTTCCCTTCATCAGATCACGAAAGGCTTGGAAAACCTCGACGGCTGGGCCGAACTGGTCACCCAGAAACCCAGAGAACGCGCGATTCGACATTCCGCTGCTGGAGAACGCGAACTAGCGCTGCATTCTGCCGCTGAAATGAAGTGACAAGCCCGCTCGCAGGTCGATCGAAACAGCCAGAGCAAGAACGCTCGGTCATGGCTTGGGCTCGACGATCCTGTAAACTAGCCGACTCAGTTCGTCCTCGTCGGGGATTTTGCCCTTGGCGCCCGGAAACAGCCAGCCATTGAGCAATATGGTGCCGGCGATCATCCCAAAGACATATCGCACCATCAGTTCGGGCGCGGTGTCGAACCTCGTTCCGTTGAGGGCCGACCGGAGGCGGATGCGCGCCGCCGCACTGTCGAAGTACATGTCAATCTCCTGGAGCACATCGGTGGATACGTCGGCGCCAGATTTGACGAGGGCGTGGAGTAATTCCGAGTTATCGCGCAGGAAGGGATAAATCATATGTACGAAATCTGCGCTTCTGTCGGCTATATCTCCCAGATTATCCTCTGTATTCCGAAGAAAATTTGCGAACCTATCGTTAAGAGGTTCGATAACCGATTGCGAGAACAGTCTGGATTTGTTCTCAAAATTCTTGAACAGTAAAGACTCCGAGACCCCGGCTTCTTCCGAAATGATTCGGGTCGTGGATCCGGTATAGCCGCGTTCCGCGAAAACCTTCCGCGCCGCATCCAGGATGAGTGAGCGGATTTGTTCGCTTGACCTTCGCGTACGACGGATCGCACTCACGATGCTACCTTTTCATTAATGATCATTATGTCTAAATATCCTTGCTAACGCGTCCCGAGAGATATAACGAGTAAACACTCTCTAAGGCTATCGAAGTTGGGGGGCAAGATGGTCGCAATCATCATCTGCTTGTCCTGAGAGGGGCGCCCGAGGCGACTCCCTCTATTGCTGGCTCGACCAGAAGTGGCAGCGGATAAGCCCATCCGGGCTTCAACGCCGCGGGCTCCTTCGAGAGTGCGTGTGTGTCACGAATATCGAACGCAAATATGAATATTGGGAGAGATGTTATGAAGCGTAGTTATTGGCTCGGGGGCGCTTGCGTCTGCGCAATCGCGTTCGCAGGAAATGCCGAAGCGCAGGCAGCGGCTGAAGGTGCCGCCTCCATCTCGGATATCGTCGTCACGGCCACTCGGCGCGAGCAGCGATTGCAGGACGTGCCGCTCGCCGTCACCGCATTGAGTTCCGAAGCGCTGCGCACCCGCGGCATCGAGAATACGGCGGACCTCGGCACGGGCAAGGTACCCGGCCTCGCCGTTAACTCCCTGTTTGGCTCGGAAGTGTCAATCGCGCTCAATATGCGCGGCTATGGCACCTCGGATGCGTCGCAGGGCACGCAGGATCAGGCGGTCGCCTTCTACATCGACAGCATCAACCTGCCGCGTGCCCAGGGCATGTCGCTCGATCTCGTCACGCCCGAGCGTATCGAGGTGCTACGCGGGCCGCAGGGCCAGCTCTTCGGCCGTAACGCCGAGGCCGGCGCGATTCAGGTCGTCTCCAAGCGGCCGACCGGCGTGCTGGGCGGCGATTTCTCTGGTGGCTACGGCAATTTCGATGCGCGCTTCTTGAAGGGGCGGCTCGATCTGCCGGAAATTGCGGGCTTCCGTGTCCAGCTTTCGGGCATCTACCGCCAGCACAACGGCTATCTCCACAATGTCCGTAACCCGCTGCTGGAGAACATCCAGCTCTACGCCAGCCCGCTATCGTCGTTCCAATTTCCGATCGGCAATTACGACAAGGATCCCAGCTCGTTGAACAGCCACGGCTTCCGCGTTGCTGTCCAGCGCAACTTCGGCAATCTGAACGCGCTCTACGCTTATGATGACAGTTGGGCCCGTGATGATCAGGGCTTCACCCAGTTCCGCACCTCGCCGAGGACGGGCACCGCGTTCAACCCGACCGGAGGAAATGGCCCGGCCAAGATCACCACAGCCGCCGGCACCTTCATCCAAAACGCGCTGGGAAGCAGCTATCCGACCAGCACGCCGTTCAGCTTCCTGGTCGCGCCCTTCATAACCAAGGGCCATGGCCACATGCTCGACCTGACGTTGGATGCGAACGACCACCTCACCCTGAAGTCGATCACCGGCATTCGCGAGAGTCTGCGCTATGGCGGTGCGGATATCTCGCTATCGGTATCCACCTTCCAGCCCGGGTCCACGGAGTATCTGCTCTCGAAGACCGTCAGCCAGGAACTCCAGGCGATCTACAGCGTGCAGAACTTCAACATCACGCTCGGCGGCATCTATTTTCACGAAACCGACAGGGACGAGCGCGATTCGACCCTGGCAACGAACTGTGCGGTCCCTATTCCCGGCACGTGCGATGTGGCGAGCGGTCAGCCCACGCGGCCGTGGTACATAACCTCGAACAAGTTCAAGCGGCAGTTCTCGCGCACAAACGCCTTCGCGGCCTATGCGCAGGCAAGCTACACGCCGCGGATTTTGGACGAGCGTCTCGACCTGATCGCCGGCCTCCGCTACAGCAACGACACGAAGAAGGCGAAGCGCACAATCCTGAATGGCGCGACCCTCGCTACGCCCCAAACCAACGAAGCTAAGACCAGCCGGGTCGATCCCGCGTTCATGCTGAAGTTCAAGGTGGCGCCAGACGTCAACGTTTATGCGCGTTATGCCCGCGGCTTCCGCGATGGCGGCGCCAATGTTCGCTCGAACATCTTCAGCGCGTATAACCCGGAAACTCTGGATTCCTACGAAATCGGCTTGAAATCGCAGTGGTTCGATCACCGCGTGACCCTGAACGTCGCAGGGTTCCATAATATCGTGAACAACCAGCAGCAGTCTTTGCAATCCAATCCCTCAGTTGATCCGAGCTTGACTGACACGTTTAACGTGCCAGCCAAATACAAGACGTCGGGCGTGGAAGTGGAATTGAGTGTACGGCCCACTTCCAGGCTCAAGCTCTCGGGCAACTATACCTACCTGCACTCCAACCTGCGATTCGTTGGAATCGACAAAGGGACCATACATTCCTTCCCGCTCAACAATCCGACCTTTAATGCCCTAGGACAGCTGATCCCCTCCGCGGCGGATGTCCTGGCGCACCCCAACGCCTCGTTCATCCAACTCTATCCCCTCGGTTCGCCCAAGCATGCCGGATCGATCTCCGCCGATTACTCCATGCCGCTGGGCAAGCAGCGCCTGACCGCTCATCTGGAATGGGTGCGAAGCGGCGACATGTGGGTAGCCTCGCCGGTACGACTGGTGACGAATTCGAGCACATCGGGCGGCGTGACGACCGTGAGCCCCAATCCCTATTATGTGGCGCCGGTGTCCACCAACCGGGTCAATGGCCGGCTCACGCTGGGTGACATCGCGCTTGGCGGCAGCGTGAAGGCTGAATTCAGCATGTGGGGCAAGAACATCTTCAACCATGTCGACGGCTCGCACGCTTTCGGCTCCGGCAACGCGCTTACGCCGAATATGCCCCAGCCGATGTCCTCGATCTATCTGCAGCCGCCGCGGACGTTCGGCGGCGACCTTCGCATCGCCTTCTGATCGCGATTCCGGGCGGGCCGAAAAACCCGCCCGGCCTTTGGACCCGGCGAGCAAACCTCGTCGGGCTTTTGCCCGACATATCGAGGCCGACGCCCCGATACGGCAATGGCCCAGCGCCTTTTTTTGGAAGTAACGACGGCGAACGTTCCAGAACAGTCCCGACTGTTACCGACGCCGGGCCCGGATCCCAGCAGATATGATTCAGGCGTTATGCCTTGAAGCGCTCCGCGACCTCTCCGACGACGTTCGTCCATCCGCCGTCCACAACATATTGTCCGCCCGTGCAGTATGAGGCTTCCTTGGAGAGCAGAAAGCACACCAGCACGGCAACCTCGTCCGGCTGCCCCTTGCGCGGGATCGCCTGGAGCAGGGGCTCTTCGGTGCCGGCGGTCATCGGCGTGTCGACCGATCCCGGATGAACCGAATTGACCCGGATATTATATTTGCCAAGGTCGATCGAAGCGGCCTTCGAGAGGCCACTCACCGCATGTTTGCTCGTCACGTAGCTCGTCATTCCTCCGATCGCGACCTGTCCCGCGACGCTGGAGATATTGACGATCGCCCCACCCCCGGCTCGACGCATGGAGGGCACGACGGCCTGCATGCCGAGCAGGGGTCCCACGACATTGACGTCCATCGTCCGGCGGAAGATTTCGAGGGATACGGTGTCGACCGGCCCAACATCGATGATGCCGGCGTTGTTGACCAGCGCCGTGACCTTGCCATAATTTTCCTCGGCAGCTGCGACCGCCCTGGCCCAATCTTCGGGATTGGTGACGTCGAGCGGCACGAAGCGGGCATGTTCGCCCAGTTCCGCGGCAAGCGCCTCTCCGGGATCGGCGGCGATGTCGCCGATGATCACGCGGCCACCCTCGTTCACGATGCGCCGGCAATGCGCGGCGCCCAATCCCATCGCTCCGCCGGTGACGATCGCAACCCGGCCAGCCAGTCTATCTTCCGTTCGCATATGCCTATTGTCCCTTCTGGGTTGAGCTCCCCTGCCGTTTGGCAGAAGAGAATGCGGAGGTACCGTCAGAGTTGTCGGCCCAAGGATCGAGATGAACCTTCGTTTCCGTGCCGCCAGCGCGCAAAGCTTCGAAGACGTCCGGAAACGCATCGAAGCCCACGGTGCGCGAAACCATCATGCGCGGTTCGACATGGCCGGCCGAAAGACTGTCGGCGCTGCGCTGGAATTCGCGCAGATCATAGGCGAAGGAGAATTTCATCGTGACTCTTTTCCAGGTCGCGAACAAGGGCAGGACGGGGTCGGGAGTGGGGCAGAAGCCGAGCGAGACGACCGTTCCGTCCGGTTCCACGAGCTCGATGACCTTCTGCATCATGCCGGGAGCGCCAACGCATTCGAACACAACCTCCGGCATGCCGCCTAGCACCGCGGAAATACGTATTGCCTCCTCATCTCCCAGCGGTTCGAAGCCGTCCGCCCCCATTTTCCCCGCCAGTTCGGCGCGCCGGGCGGGTCGGGAGACGGCGACAATTCTTCCTGCACCCAGTCTGCGAGCCCAATAGATCACGGCAAGACCGACCGACCCAGCACCGAGCACGGCAACCCGTGCGCCGGGCCTCATCTCGGAAAGTCGCGCGCCGCGCAGCCCAACCGCCAAAGGTTCGATAAGTGCGCCGTCCGTCTTCGACAGAAATGGTGGAGGGATAACGGCACCAGCGGCCGCGATCCGTGCATATTCGCCGAATCCGCCCGCCATGCTCTGTATTTGTGGGCAGGCAACCGGACATCCCATAACGCAGGCGAAGCAATGGCCGCAGCCGTTCACCGGCATCGCGGTCACGAACTGGTCGACCTTGAGGTGGTCCACACCGGCTCCGACAGCGACAACCTCGCCGCAATATTCATGGCCGATCACCGACCCCGCCGGGATATCCATGAGAAGGCCGGATGTCATGTGCAGGTCAGAGCCACATTGCCGCGCCGCTGAACTTTGATGACGCCTCACCAGAGGCCGGCTCGGGGTCCGGCATGGTTTCGACGGTCAGCGGAGCATTGATATGCCCGACGACAACCGCTCTCATTCTGCCATATCCTTGATACAGGCCGAGGTTTGACCGACGCCGTCAGCATCCGCACGGCGGAACCGGGCGGCCTCGATCAAGACGTTATGCCCAGCCTTTAGAAGTCCACCTTCATCACGGCGCCGAATTGCCGCGGCATGCCGTAGGCGATGCTGCTCGAGGAAAAATTCTGCGTCTCGGGCAGACCGCCCGTATAGTAGACCTTGTCGGTCAGGTTACGCACGAACATGCCCATCGACACGCCGCTGCCGAACATGTTGGTCCAATCGATCCGCATGTTGAACAGGGCATAGCCGGGAATGGTGCTCCCAGGATTGAGCGTGTTGCCGAGATTCGAGAAAGCGAACGACGTCTGTGCCGTCATGTCCGCGCGATAGATCAGGCGGCCGGTGTTGCCGGGCAGCTCTTTTGTGATCTGGCCGAATATCGATCCGGACCATTTCGGCGTGTCGCCATAGGGACCGTAATTCACCGTCTGGCCAAACAGGGTCGACTGGCCCCTCGTGAACCGGGCGTCGGCGTAGGTCAGCGAGCCGCCCAGCGTAAGCCAGCGGGCCGGCTTGACCTGCCCGTCGATCTCCACACCCGTTATCTGGGCGCTTGGGATATTTGCGGTAAGGCTTGAAATGTTGCCGGCGATGTTGAGGTAGATCGTCCGTTGGACGTTGGTAATCCAGCTGTTGTAGACGGCTGCGTTGAGCTGCGCGGGGGCGCCAGCGACGTAGCCGTTGAACTTGAAGCCGCCCTCCACGTCCCGAACTCGCTCCGGCTCGAAATAATTGCCGCCGCCGGCTGCCGTTATCCTATCGCCCATTGTCGGCGCGAAGGGATTGTAGCTGCCCGCCCGCCAGCTGCCGCGCGTGGCGGCATAGACCATCAACGACGGCGTCGCATGATAGTCGACCGTAAAGGTCCAGCTGGGATCGCTCGCCTGTGATCGCTGATAGTCCTTGCCTACGCCCAAGAACAGGGAGCCAGGGAGTTGCTGGCTGCTTTGCTTGTCCCATGTGTAGCGGATGCCAGCCGTGACGTTCAGCTTGTCGGTCAGCGCATAGGTACCCTGGGTGAAGACAGCGAACGACTTGTTCCTCACCCGGCTGTTATAGCGGATGGCGAAATGCCCGCTGATGTCCGGCGGGACGATGAAGGTCCCTTGGATTGGCGAGTCGTTGTCCGTGTACTGGCTGGCATAGAAGGCGCCGACGATATATTGTAGCCGATCGAACAGTTTACCTTGCAGCTGCAGTTCCTCGGATAGCTGATTGTTCCGGATATAGGCCGAAGGGCGCGCGCCGGGGATGCCGCCATTGGTCAGGATCGGGTAGGGTGATGCCTCGTAGTCATAATGGTCATAGGCCTTGGCGTCGTCATAGCCCAAAATGTTCTTGAGAATGGTGCCGCCGCCCAGATCGATCTCGGTGATATTCGCCACATAGACGGCATTGCCCGAATGGTTCAGCGGAGAGTCGACGTCGGCGACGCGCCCCTTGTGGCGGTCGAGATAGGCGGGAAGGTTCTGGATGCCGCCCGGGAAACTCCTGGGATCGGCGGCCACGATCGCCCGGAACGCCGGCACGGACGGGTTCCAGAGACAGGAGGCTCCGCCAAAGGGCTGACCGCATGGGATCGCGCTGACGATCCGGTTGGGTGCATTCGTACCGCCAAAGTGGCTGTATTGGGCTATGGCGGTGTTGATGATGATGTCGGTCGGCTTTACGACCAGCGTGCCGCGACCGGACTCGGTCTTGCGGTCGCCATAGAGATTGCCGTCATACATGTTGCGGACATAGGCCCCACCCCGGGCAAGCGTGCCCGCGAGACGCAGCGCCACACGATCGCCGGCGATCGGGATGTTGAGCGCCCCCTCCATCACGAAACGGTCTTGGGTGCCATATTGCCCGCTCAGGAACCCGCCAAACTCGCCGTCAGGTCGCCGCGTCTTGAAGAGAATCGCGCCGCCGGTCGTGTTGCGTCCGAACAGCGTCCCCTGCGGTCCCTTCAGCGCCTGAACGCTCTGGAGGTCGTAAAAGGCGGTCGCGGAGTTGGACATGTCAGGGACCTCATTGATGTAGGAGACCACTCCGGGCGGCGAGGAGGAGAAGGCGTCGACGGACTGTCCGCGGATCGCGAAGTTCAGCTGGTTCTGGCCGGATGTCGACCGGACGATGAGGCCCGGAATGGATGTCTGAAGATCCGCCTCGGACTGCACGCCCTGCCGCGTGATCTGCTCGGCCGAGAGCCCGACCACGGTGCTCGGCACGTTGGACAGCAGTTCGTCGCGCCGGCGCGCGCTCACCACGATCTCATCCAGGGAGGCCTTCTGCTCCCCGGCAGTGTCAGACCCCGACTGCGCCTTCGCAGGTGTGACACCCAGCGCGGCGAGCGCGAGCACCGATGCTGATATTTTGTGAAAAGCCTTCATAGCATCTTCCCCTTTTTCACGTTTACTTACGATGTGAAAACTCTAGAAATCAAAGAAATGTTCTGGTTAAAGTTAAGATATCTGGATCTTCAAGCGCTGTAGATGTTCTCAACATGTTGAGGAGAACGATTTTAAATCCATAGAATATCGTCAGCGTTGTGAGCCATACAATGTAGAAATTCCATAACATTGCGTGCCGATACTCAAGCCATGCCGTATCCCAACTTGGCACGTTGATGACTCCATTCTCGCATCCAATACCGCGTTCAACCAGTCCCTGTCGACTTGGTCGAAGGTCAGCGGGATCGTCATCTTGGTCACCACTCTCCATCCTGTCGTTGCCAGCCGATCATCGAAAGAGCGGCGGAAGGCAGCGGGCTTTACCCGTCTGCAATCACTTTAACGTGGGATTTACAAGATTACTACCATTAATGAAAAGAGCATATTACAATCGAAAGAGAATTAGGCATATCGATATACCGATGCCGGATTTGTACAAATATTCTTTAGAGCGTTTTTCGATCATTCAGGGTCATAGCCGCACGAGCTGAAGTAGTTGGCGCATTCGGCGGGCTGGAAGATATCGACGAGCCTGCCGATCAGGCTCCATAGGCCGTTGACGGTTCGCTCGCCGGCCTTCCGGAGCATCGCCTTGAGCCGCGAGAACGCTTTTTCGATCGGATTGAAGTCGGGGCTGTAGGGCGGCAGGAAGCGCAAGGTTGCCCCCGCCGCCTCGATCCGTTCCCGCACCGAGGCGCGCTTATGGCTCGACAGGTTGTCCATGACGACGACGTCGCCGGGTTTGAGTTCGGGCACCAGCACCTGAGTGACATAGGCTTCGAACCAGTCGCCGTTGATCGGCCCATCGAGCACCATTGGCGCGACCATGCCGCTCATGCGCAGGCCCGCGACCAGCGTGGTTGTCTTGCGGTGACCATGCGGGAAGCCCATCCGCAGCCGCTCACCTTTCCGGCAACGGCCATGGCTGCGGCTCATGTTGGTCGCGGTCCAGGTCTCGTCGATGAAGACCAGGCGCTCGGGCTCCAAATCGATCTGGCCGTCGAACCAGTCCTGGCGCTGCCTCAGGATATCGGGACGGTCTTGCTCGATTGCATGGCCAGTCTTTTTTTGCGCGTCATGCCCCGGCGCACGAAGAAGCGATGCAGCCCGGCGACGGAGACGGCCAGTCCCGCCTTGGCTAGTGCCAGGCGCAGTTCTTCAAGCGAGATGTCCTTGCGCGCTTCCCAAATGGCGAGAATGTCCCCCGCACGCTCCTCAACCCGCCGGGATCGCATGTCGCCGCCCCGTGGCTTGGGGGCAAGGTTGCCGGTCTCACGGCGCTGCCCGAACCAGCGGCTCGCTGTAGATGGCGCAACGCCAAACCGAACCGCCGCCGCACGGCAACTCAAACCTTCGTCAATCGCCGCCAGCACTCGGACACGCAAATCCATCGACAGAGCCATCCATGCCAGCCTCCTTCACCAGCACAGATTCTGAATCAGAAATCACGCCCTGAGGGAACCCCCCTTCGATTCACAACGGTCGAAATCCGCTCTAATTACAGGTATTTGTTGGATAAAATTCCCGATTCGGCGAGCCACTTCCGGGTACGAATCCCCCTCTACTTCTCCCTGGTTTTCGAGGTGATTGGATTAGCTCGCCGCCACCAATCGCGTTCGGCAACCACCCATCCGGCCGCTTGGGAGAGACGATGGCTATGGTAGATTTACTCAAACGCTTGGAGGGATTGCTTAACCGGGAAGCCATCCGTCACTGCCTGATGCGCTATTCACGTGCGATCGAACGCGTGGACGAGGCACTACTGCGGGAAGTTTACTGGCCGGAAGCCATCGATAATCACGGCAGCTATAATGGTTCCGCAGATGGATTCATCTCCTGGGTAATTCCTATGCTTGGAACGATGACGCAAACGGCTCATTTTCTCGGGAACATTCTCATCGAGGAGAGAATAACTGCGCCCGTTGCGAGACCTACTTCATTGCCTTTCATCGGCTTACCGGACCCCACGGCGAGCCAAAAGAAATCCATGTCATCGGGCGGTATCTCGATCGCATGGAGAAGCGAAGTGATGAATGGCGGCTACTCCTGCGCAATGTGGCATATGACGGCGTCATGGAAGTCGATCATCCCGTGGATTGGGCCAAGCGCACGTTCGATCTCGACTATGAGTCTCACCGCTTCCCCGACGACGTGAGCTATCAGATCTTTTCCGATGGGCGATTGCATCCACCCCAAGTGCCTTGATCCCGTTGCGCGGCGCGGGGCTATCTACCATTTCGAACCGACGCCCGCACCCGCGACAGCCGCTCGTGCCTCATCCCGTCCCTGCGGCGGCGAGTGCCTATCCCGCGCGGTCGAATGAAACAGGCGGCGATCGTCATCAGCGCGTCGCCCCGGAATCCGAGATATCGGCGCGAGAAATCCCCCCGATCGATTCGTACAGCACCGCACACCAGGCGGGGTCCATGGCGTCGCTCATCGGCATCGCATCCGTCCCCGCGCGATGCACCAACTCCTCCATAGCTTCCTGCGGCCGGTCATGCTCCAGCTGATAAAGCGCGCAATATTGCCAAACGGGCTCGCTTATCGGCGTACCGACCATCTTGAAACGCTCGGCGGAGACAAACCCCGGCACCCGCAGCACATCGCGCAGATGCTGACGGCTGTACCAGTCATTATATTCGGCATCCCGCCCCTCGACGGGATTGCTCATCACGACCAACGTGTAATGCCCCATAATCGAACCGGACCTTATTCGTAGAGATAGCGATGCAGTGTCTTGTGCAGATTGGAGATCTGTTGCTCCTGGAGCGGGCTTGTCCGGGATCCCTTGTAGGCGATCGACTGCATGCCCTGTTGGATCTTTTCGATATTGCGCAGATCTTGCACCAGCAGCGACGGGATCTCTTCCTGATGGTCATGCCAGTCGGCGAAAACGCGATGCTCATATTCGGGTGCGTTCTCGTCGGAGGTACGGATGATTCCCCATATGTCGAAGATGCACCGATGCGGATCGTCGCCGTCCGGACGCGCGCGGAAGACGAGCGACGCATCCAGGCCGAAGACCATGACCATGTTTGGGAAGATGTTCCAGTCGACGCCCAGATGCTCCATCTGCTCGGGCGTGATCGTCGGCCATTTGGCGCCATCGCGGATCGCAGCCTCCGCCATATAACCGAATGCAGCGGTGAGGATTTCAAGCGGCGTCGCAGTCGCCGGCAGTTCGGTTCGCAGTCTTTCCACCTCTTTCGCGGCCCGGCCGCTGATATTACCGACCATAGTCGCGCCTCCGGTCTGGTCGGCGATGTCGGCAAATGCCTTGATGACGCCTTCGCGCAGATCATCGGGGACGGGCAGGCCAGTGCGCGGGGAGGGGGCGCCGAGCGGGCGGTTGGTCGGCGGATAGCCGTGCATGCCGTGCTTGCCATAAGCGCGGCTGAAGGACCGTTCGTCGAACACCGGCACCAGCTGCGGGTGCGTGGTGTAAACATGATAGCTTTCCATGAAGGATTCGAGGGCGGTCTTCCAATTGCCACCCAATCGGATCGTCTGGTGCCAGGCGATACGCATTCCCTGAAACTCGACGCAGTCCAGATATTGTGGCACCGGCGCGAGGAATTGGCCCAACGGCTCGGCATCCAGATCCATGTTGATGAAGACGAACCCGCCCCAGACATCGACTTGAACCGGGGTCAGGGCCATGTCCTCCCCGCCCATCGCGGGGCAGCCGGCGAAATCGGTCTCGTCCTTGATGAAGAGGTTGTTGCCTTCAAGATCCCAGCGCCAGCCATGGAAGCTGCAGGTGATACGTGCCATGGCGCCGCTGCCGGTCGCCAGCCTGTTGCCTCGGTGCGGACATACATTGTGGTAGGCGCGAAGTGCTCCCTCGGCGGTGCGGACAATGAACACAGACTGGTCGACGATCTCGTACGTCGTAAAGCTTCCGGGCCGGGCGAGCTCTTCTTCCCGGCAGGCCATCTGCCACACGCGCGGCCAGAGCCTCGTCTTTTCCAGCGCGGCGACGTCCGGCGATACATAGTCCGCGCGCGGAATATAATCGTCACGAACGGTTTCGGCGTCCGAAGCCCCGGCGGCGATGGCCCTCGCGGCCTTGGTGACGGGATGGATAATGCTGTTCATGGGATCCTCTCGGACTCGCTGGCGGCCACTTCATACTGGTCTCGTTGCCCTCCATGGGCTAATCGAATATGCTGTTAACGTCAATCACACTAACGTGAAGACAATGCATTGTTCACTACTGGGCGGTGCGGACAGATTGGGCAGGAGATCACCATTTGCCGGTAACGACACGCAAGAAGATGGCGGCTTCCTCCGGCGAACGCGCATCGCAGGGTCGCAGGACCGGCGGGCTACGCAATGACCTCAAGCAATTCACCAGAGAGCGAATCCTCGCTGCCGCTATGACGAGCTTCCAGGAGATTGGCTTTAAGGAGACGACCGTCGAGCGGATCGTGGAACTCGCCGGCACGACTGCGCCCACCTTCTATCGCCACTTCAATGGCAAGGATGATCTGCTCACGCCGTTGCAGGCGCATCTGAGCGTGCTGGTGCAATCCTGTCTGGACCGGCTGACGGCTCGCGACATCGTTTCAGCGCAGGCGTTCACGCGGTGGGTCGGTGACTATATGCGCATGTGGGGAGAGGTCCACCGCCTATGCAAGGCATTCTGGGACGCGGCCTCGATGGAAGAAGAGATGCTGCCTTCCACTTTCAACCGCATGTTCTACACCGGCAACACCATCGATCGACTCTTTCCCGGTGCCACGGGTGCGGAGATCGAAGAGCGCAAGATGCGCCTCGGCCTGCTAATGCTGATGCTGGACCGGCTCGCTTATCTCGCGAGTGTCGCGCCGGACGCCGGCACGCGGGACAAGCTGATCTTCCGCTTTGCCGAGATGATGTGGCGATCCGTCTTCACGGATGTGAACGGAGCAGCACGGCACGCCCCGTCGCGCAAGCGATAGGTGATGGTACCGCTGACGATGGTTGCGATATAGCCCTTCGACTTTTGCGACAGACGCTTGCCCCCCGCAGGCAGGTCCGCGACAATCTGCGGACGGTGAAGCAGATCTCGCCTCTTCGCCGAGGCATTACATCCCGCGGTCAGCGTCGAGATGTCCCGGGCGGCTTTCAGCCCCATGGCGTCAGTCGACGATCCGCTTCACTTCTCGGTTGCGGTCCAGCGTGGGATCAAGATAGCGCCCGACGGCATAGTCGCCCATGATCGTGGTGCGGCGCGCGCTGCGGTAGACGTCGGGCGGCACTCCCACCGCACTGTGGACCATCCGCCAGTTGTCCCAGACCAGCATGTCGTTCTTCTGCCAGTCATGAAAATAGGCGTAGCTCTCATCGGTAAGGTGCGCCGCCAGCTCGGCCATCAATGCGTCGCTTTCGGCACGGTCCATCCCCAGAATATGCTGTGCCTGGAGCGGGGAGATCTTGAGAGCCCTGCGGCCGGTTTCCCGTTGCGTGATGACCATCGGATGCACGACCGGCGGAAAGTCATACGTTACCGCAGCCTTCGGCATGGTACGCGGGAGTTTGTACAGATCAGCCGGTACGCCATATTTGCATTCCATGAAGTCGGACACGAAATGATAAACGACTTCCAGCCTCTCGATCCGGGCCTGCATCTCCGGCGAAAGCCGCTCATAGGCCTCGATCGCATCGATGAAGCCGGTCTGCCCCAGCTCCCGCGCGGGCTCCTCCATGCGCAGCACGGCGCCGCGCACAATCGTCGGCATGAAGCTCTGGTCCCAATGCCAGGGAATGTAGCCGGCACGATCCCGGCCGCCGAAATGATAATTGGCCTGGAAGCTCGGCTTGGTCGAGGCTGGGTCATGCCTGAGCGTCATCATGAACTTGTTGTTGGGATCGTTCATGTCCGCGGTCGCGGCCGGCTCCATCTCGCCGAACAGCATGCTAAGGCGCATCTGCGCCTCGTCATCAGCGTCGGGATCGCGAAACAGCAAGAGACCCGCCTCAATCCATATGTCGCGGATCGCCTGAGCCGTCTCTTCCGAGAACGGGCGGCTGAGATCGGCGCCTATGATCTCTGCGCCGAACCCCGGCGCAAGCGACCGGACCTGCAGGCCGGCATTCTTAGCCACGATATCTGCCTTTTGCAGCATGCTGCCTCTCCTCTAACGCGGGCTGTCATCAGCCCATCCTCAACTAGTTGAATCCTACACTTTAGCTCCGGGCTTGGATAATCTCCGGAATTTCGAAACGAAAATTTCGTTCTTTCCAATAATCCAGAAACTGGCCGCACGACCGATCGGCCAAGAATCCCCGCTCTCGCACCCGCAGCGGATGAACCCTGGTGCCCCGAGATCGATGCATGACGCCGCCATGCTGACCAGCCCAGATCCGGTTCCCGACGCAGCCGTACAGCAGCATTCCATCTCCTTCTGTCACGACGAATCGTTAATTCGTATAACGACACAATAATATTTGACACGAAAAGATCGCAACCATAGCCTGTTCGCACGACAATGATGGCGTGGGAGATTCTGATGCTCGGGTGGCGGAGCCTCTACCGGCCCCAACGGGGAAGGGTATTCCGTGGCCATCGTTGAGGAGCTGGCACGCCTGACGGCCGGTGAGGTGGGGGAGTGGGACCGGGAAACAGATCTTCTGGTGGTCGGCTTCGGCGGCGCGGGCGCGGCCGCGACGCTGCAGGGCAGGGAAGCGGGGCTGGATGTCCTGGTGCTCGACCGATTTGCCGGCGGCGGCGCCACGGCGAACAGCGGCGGCGTGATCTATGCCGGTGGCACCCCATATCAGCAGCAGACGGGTTTCGACGACACGGCCGAGGCCATGTTCGACTATCTATCAATGGAATATCAGGGTTGCGCGCGGCCGGATACGCTGCGCCGCTTCTGTGAAGGTAGCGCCGGCGATGTCGCCTGGCTTTCGGGCTACGGGGTACCGTTCAGTGGGGAGGCGGTGCTCGGCAAGACCGCTTATCCGCCCGACAACAAATATCTCTACCATTCGGGCAATGAAAAGGTCGCGAGCTACAGGGCAAGGGCGAAGCCGGCGCCGCGCGGCCATCGCACGGTGGGCAGTGGCTTCACCGGCTACGTGTTCTTCGCCAAAATGCGCGCGGCGGTCGAGCGGTCGGGTGCGACCGTCCTCCCGCATGTCGCCGTCATCCGCCTTGTCCAGAACGATGCGGGGCGGGTTGTCGGTGTCGAAGCGGTCGAGATCCCGGCCGAGCATCATGCCGAGCACGAGGCGCTGTACGCGCGTGTCAATCCGATGCTGCCTTTCAGCGGCGCGGCCGCCGAGCAAGCGATCGCGGAAGAGCGCGCCTTCGTCGCGCGTGTGGGCGTGCGCCGCCGCATCGGCGCGCACGGCGGTGTCATTCTGTCGACCGGCGGCTTCGTCTACAACCTCGACATGCTGCGTCAGAGCCGGCCGGAGCTGGCCGAACGCTACGCGGTGCTGATGCGGATGGGCAGCATGGGTTGCGATGGCAGCGGCATCGAACTGGGGCGGAGCGTCGGTGGTGCTACCGGGTGCATGGACAGCGCGTTCGTCGCGCGGCTGATCTCGCCCCCCAACCAGCTCATCAAGGGCATCGCCGTCAACCTCAATGGTGATCGCTTCGTCAATGAGGAGATCTATTGCGGGTTTCTGGGGGATGCCATTGCGCGCCAGCCCGATGCCACCGCCTGGCTGATCCTGGACTGCAAGGGATTTTGGCGCGTGGTCCGCGAGTGCCTGAACTTCGACAGGGCGCTGTTTAAGATCTATCTTCTGCCCACGCTCCTCAACCTGATGTTCGGCGGCACGAAGAAGGCCCGGACGCTCGCGAAGCTCGCTGCGAAACTCGACCTACCGTCCGATCGGCTGGAGGCGGCGGTCGCGGCGAACAACGTGGCGGCCGCGGGCAAAGCGCCGGACGCCTTCTCTAAGTCCCGGGATAATCTAGAGCCGATAGGCAGGGGCCCCTATTACGCGATCAACCTTTCCACGGCCAACCGGTACAGCTTTACCCAGCTCTTCACGCTCGGTGGCCTGCGGGTCGATGAGACGACAGGCCATGTCGTGCGCGGGGACGGTTCGCGAATCGAGGGCCTGTACGCAGCCGGGCGCGCAGCGGTCGGCCTGTGCTCGATCGGTTATGTCAGTGGCATGGCGATCGCCGATGCCGTCTTTTCGGGCCGACGCGCCGGGCGCAGCGTAGGCACACAAGTTCAATGCAGCGCGCGGGGTGTCACGCGCTGACGGTCGGCCTCAATCAGTTTCCCCCCTTACAAAGGATGGACGGATGACCTCTGAAATCAGATCGCCGGGTGGTAATGCCGTGCCGGATGTCGATACGCAGCGCGAGATCTATCGCCGCATGGCACTTATCAAGCA
>Ga0207667_10004795_pt1 | contig 16536 bp, 9 predicted proteins | sample KBSCornC52_FD_184301 | JGI IMG/M metagenome (GOLD analysis project Ga0207667, IMG submission 184301) | Corn rhizosphere microbial communities from Kellogg Biological Station, Michigan, USA - KBS Corn C5-2 (SPAdes) (version 2) | ecosystem: Host-associated > Plants > Roots > Rhizosphere > Soil ... | reverse complement strand
CCCGTCGTTTTATGCATGGCGGAAGCGGCTGAAGGGGAAGATCCAGCCAGTGGGCTTTGCCTTGGTGGAGACCGCCGCGGTGGGCCAGCAGCGAGGTCAGGCGATGGAGTTGATCTTGTCCTCCGGAGAGCGCCCTCAGATCGGCTCGGGTGTGGACTTGGCCCGATTGAAGCAGGTGCTTAGCGCATTGCGCGAGCCGCGATGATCCATCTGCCGGCCAGCGTGCGCGTCTACTTGGCAACGGCGCCATGCGATATGCGGCGGAGCTTCGACGGGTTGCACGCGCTGGTGAGCGCCGTGCTGCGGTTAGATGCGTTCGCCGGCCATCTGTTTGTGTTCGCGAACAAGCGTCGTGACCGAGTGAAGATTCTTTACTGGGATCGAGATGGGTTCGCGTTGTGGGCCAAACGGCTGGAGGAAGGGACCTATGCGATGCCATTTTCCGAATCTGGCGAAGTGCGCCAGGAGATCACGGCGCAGGAGCTGGGAGCATTGCTGAGCGGCATCGATCTGAGGCAAACGAAGCGCCGCAAGCGGTACCGGCGCACTGTATCCGAGGCCGCATAAACAGGGGCGAGCCCGCATCTTTTCGCTTTGCGAATCGGCCCTTTTCTCTTACACTTGAGCTTGCCTGTCGATCCCAACGCACTTCCTCAAGACGCAGAAACCTTGAAGAAGATGTTGGTGGATGTGACCGCGCAGATGGATCGCACCGAACGATTGTTGAGGCAGTTGTTGCAGTAAGACTGGACGCAGGAGTGAGCAGCTCTCGCGCGAACAGTTGGCGTTGTTTGCAACCGAGCTGGGCATAACCTTACCCGAGACGGAAGACTCAGCCGACGATCACGACCAGGATCCTCCCGCTGGCGCCGCGCCCTCGGATTCGAGTACCTCCCGGGGACGAAAGCCGTTGCCCCGGCATCAGAAGGAACGAGCGATTCTTCTTCCTCATGACATGAACCTCCGGTACTTGAAAAATGACCACGATCTAGCCGTACAGGATAGCGTGAAACGGACGCGGATAGGCGTTTCAAGACGCGTTTCGGCGATGCAGCCCCTCCAGCCTCATGCCATCTCAACGTCGCGAAAGATCGATTTTGAACGGACTATCCGCCGCACAACAAAGCCCCCGGCTCGCGCCGGGGGCTTTGTTCAGTTCGCGAATAAGGTGCTTATCGCCTTACCGTAATGCTGGTTTGAGTAACCGACGGGCCAAACTGATCCATGCCAATGCCCTTGGGGGCGGCCGGGATTACCAGTTTCACCCAGACGGCATCCGGACCCTTGAAATACGAAGTCTCGGTCGCCTTGCGCAGGGCGTCGATGCTGTCCTGCTGCTTCCCGGAGGTCGCGTTGGCGAAACCCGGCAGCTCGAACACGACCCATGAGTCCTTGGCCATTTCGGTCAAGCTGATAGCAACTTCCGGTCTTTCGGTCTTCACACGGATCTCGGTACCGGCGCGCACAGTGCTCTGATTGGCCGTGATCTTGAAGTCCTTGCCATTGCGGCTCAGGGTAATTGGAATTTCAGGAGCAGCCGCCCGCGCAGGGCCACCCGCCCGCGCAGGCGCAGGCGCAGCTGACCGCACAGCAACATCTTTCAGCGCAAGACCAACACCGCTTGTGGGTCCGGGCCTCCTGATGCTGAACTGAATGCGTCCGATATCACCCTTGCACACGGAGGCGTTCCAGGTGGGATGAATCTCGCAGGTGTCGTCCGTGGCGACGCTGTCGTTCTCGCCGTCGTGGATCAGAACATAGGAATCAGGGATGCCGGTCGTCGAGCCGTCCAGATCGTGGATCGCCGCGGTCCGGTAGGCCGAACCACTCCGGTTGTCACTGTCGAACCTGGAGTCGATCTTCGGGAAATACACGGGCTTGGCATTGATGTATTTCGCACTCTTGACGGTGTTTTCGGTGGTAACCCCGGCGCCCGTAAACAACAGCCAGGTAAGCGCGCCTGATCCGCGCTGTTTGTTGTCCTGGAAATTCACGAAGGTGGTATTCACCACGTCGTGACGGTAATCGTAATACTCGTAAGCGTGGATCGGGTAATCCGGAATCAGGCGTTTCGGCAGGCTGCGGCCGTAGGCCTTTTCTTCCGGCGTTACGGGGTTGCCGATGTTGTCGGTTTCGCCCACGAACAGCGAATCAACCACCAGTGAGGTAAATGTGTCAGCGCCGAAGGAACCCACTGAATTCGTGAACCCGATGGCATTGTCCGCCGCCTTCAGATTCCGAAAGACGTGCATCTCGCCGCGGCCCCAGACGCCGCCATTGCGGTTCTTGTAAGCGGTGAGATCCGCGAGGAGCGATTCCACGCTCTTGCTGTTTTCGTCAGCGGGATTTTCCTTGGCAATGTGCGAGGGGCCGGCCAACCCGAAGACGTTTTCCCGATTGATGTTCCGGTCCAGCATGAACCCGTCGAAGTTGGAGTGGGCAACGTTGCCCCTGAATTCCGCCATCCTGGTTCGACGCGGCCAGGTGGCCTTGCTGATCTCCGTACCTTCGAACTTCCCTTGCGGGTGTTCCGGCAACGACCACCAGAAGCCATTCTCATCGGAACCCGCTGCCACGTTGTCGATGAAGACATTGTCCGGATTGGTGATCCAGTAAGCCGTCACCGTGTTGTCCGAAGGCAGCAGGGTGTCCTTGCCGGACATGCTGGCCGCCCTGTAGGTCGCGCGATTCAGCGGATTACTTCCCATGTTCTCTCCGTTTGCGGCGAGATTGGTCGGCGCGCAGGCCTTGGAGGTATGGCACTTGATCTGGATGGCCAGGTTGTGCACGAACTGGTTACCGTGCTCCGCGCCGTCTTCGAGGAAGAAGCAGTGACCCACGGTGTTGTAGGTCACGTTGTTCTCCACGTGCAGGAAGTTCGTGCCATGCACGGTCACGCAGCGGTTGTAGCTGTCGTGGATCGCGGAGTTGCGGATGTACTGCCCCTGCCCCCCATCGCCGACCAGATGCCAATGGATAGGATACCGGGCCAGATGCATGTTCTGACCCATGCGATTGAGCTCGACGCCATCGACATACATCTTGCTCCCGAGCATCGCCATGACGTGCCCGCCGAAGAAGGACTGTTCCGCGTCGGCCGATGCCTGGAGTTTGATATTGCGCGTCAGCATGCCGACTTCGCCGCGTTCATCCACGTCGAAGGTGATCTTGCCGAAGTGCATGTAGTCCAGTTTCTTGTCGAGCGTGATCGTATTCCCACGGATTGCGGAAATGGTTCGCCGCTCTGCCTGCCGGGGATCGAAATCCGTCGACGCGAGGACAATCTCCTCGCCGGCCCGCCAGTCAGCGGCGTTCAGGACCTCTATCGAGGTGCTGCCTGCTTCAGCTGTCTTGGCCAGCTTGGTCCAGGAGTTCTTTTCCGTACCGTGCAGGTTCAGGGTTCCGCCCATGAGCATGATCCCGCGGTCACTACGGTCATTTCCACCCATTCCACCGAAATCTTCGTCTTTGACGTTGTCAGTGAGCGTAATGGTCGCCTGGTGCGTGTGGGGTTTGGCTTCCGTGCCAATCTCCAACTCCCCATGCACCATGATCCACTCGGTGGTCAGTTCGAGGTCCTTATTATCTGCGAAGCTCAGTTTGCCATTGATTGTCAAACCGTGCAGCGCCGGCGGAATGACATCGAGGACTACGTCCATGTCCCTCCCGATGGTGACAACGGCGTCTTTGGCCGGCACCTTCTTATCAGGCCACGTGGCCGCGTCTGACCAGCGCTTCGCGCCAGCCGCGGGAGAGCCTTCTTGTTGCCCCTGAACAACGGCATATCCGCCAAGACCTAAAAAGGCTGGGACCAGCAACGAAAGGAGCAAGAGAGAACGTTTTTGCATCGTCAAATCTCCGTGATCGGTCGTATTGCGCTACTTTCTCCCGCGAGGGCCGAAGGACGGGTAGCCAGGGACAATTTTACGCCATCCTTTCGCTGAACGGCAGGCACCTTCGGCGCACCGCGACGCTAACGCGTCGCTCTCGGCTGGTGAACACAGACTGCTCCCCAAAGTGAACGGACTATCCGCCGCACAAAAAAGCCCCCGGCCTGCACCGAGGGCTTCGTTCCGTTCGCGAAACAGATCCTATCTGCTGACCGCTATACTGGCTTGCAGATCCGTTGGACGAACAATCGGCAACGGAGGCTTGGTCACGACTAGTTTGACCCAGAGGGCATCCCCGCTCCTGAAATAAGACGTCGCGTTCGCCTTGCGCAATGCGTCCATGCTGGGCTGTTCCGTTCCGGAGGCTGCTTTGGTGAAACCCGGCAGCTCAAATATGACCCATGACCCCTGGTCCATTTCGGCCAGACTGAGAGAGACTTGCTGTCTTTCGGTCTTCACCAGGATCTCGGTGCCGGCACGCACAGTGCTCTGGTTGCCGGTGATGTGAAATTCCTTGCCATTTCGAACAAGCGCGATGGGCGCCTGCGGAGCAGGACGAGCGGCCGGAGGAGCCGCCGGCGCAGGACGAGCAGCCGGAGCCGCACCAGCGGCTGGACGATTTCCACCGATCGAAGAGAGGAAAGCGAACCGAGCGGTCCGAGTTTCGATATCGACTGTGCCTGAAAGTTCTCCTCTACTGTCCGAGAGATTCAGGCGACCGACATCACCCGTGCACACAGAGGCGTTCCAGGTGGGATGAATCGCACAGCTGTCGTCAGTGACGACGCTGTCGTTCTCGCCGTCGTTGAGCATGATGTGGGAATCGGGGATGCCGGTCACCGAACCGTCCAGGTCGTGGATGGACAGGGTCCGGTAGCCCACGCCACCCCGGTTGTCGTTATCGAACCGGGTATCGATCTTCGGGAAATACACGGGCTTGGAATTGACGAATTTCGCACGGCTGACGGTGCTTCCGGTACTGACCCCCGAGCTCGCGAACAACAGCCAGGAAAGCGCTCCCGTTTTTCTCCGATCGTTGTCCTGGAAATTCACGAACGTCGTGTTCACCACATCATCGCGGTAATCATAGTATTCGTAACCGCGAATCGGGAAGTCAGGGATCAGCTTCTTGGGCAGGCTGCGGCCATAGGCGAGTTCCTCGGGCGTCGTGGGATTGCCGCTATTGTCGGTCTCGCCCACGACCAGCGAATCGACCAGCCGTGTTTTAAACCGTGAGCTGCCGATGTCGCCAGCGGACGGCGTCATGCCAATAGCATTGTCAGCGAGTTTCAAGCCGCTAAATACGAAGAGGTCGCCCCGGCTCCAGAGACCACCATTGCGGTTCTTGTAGCTGGTCAAGCTCTCGAAGTGCGTCTCCACCACTTCGCTATCCAGGTCAGCAGGATTTGCCAACGGCAGGAACGGGATGGTGGCCAAACCGAAGGTGTTGTCTTCGTAGATGTTCCGGTCGAACATGAACCCGTCGAAGTTGGAATGGGCCACGTTGCCTTTGAATGCGCGCAGCGGCGTTCGGCGCGGCCAGATCGTCTTGCTGACCTCCGAATCCTTGAACTTCCCTTGCGGGTGTTCCGGCAGAGACAGCCAGAAACCGTTCTCGTCGGAACCGGCCGCTACATTGTCTATGAAGCTATTGTCCGGGTTGGTGATCCAGAAGGACGCAACCGTGTTGTCCGAAGGCAGCAGGGTGTTCCCGTGGAAGCTCATTTCCCTGTAGGCTTGACGATTCGCATAGTTGGGGCCTCTCTCTCCGTTGGCAGCGAGATTCGTGGGCACGCATTCCAATGTCGGATGACATTTGGTCTGGATTGCCAGGTTCTTGATGAATTCATTGCCGTGCTCGATCCCGTCTTCCAGGAAGAAGCAGTGGCCCACGGTGTTGTAGGTCACGTTGTTCTCGACGCGAAGGTCATTGGTGCCGTGCACGGTCACGCAACGGTTGTAGGTGTCGTGGATGGCCGCGTTCTTGATGTATTGTCCTTTCGCGTCGCCGAGCAAGTGCCAGTGGATCGGGTAGCGAGCCAGCGTGAGGTTCTGGCCCATGCGCTGGAATTCGACGCCCTCGACGAACATCTTACTGGCGGCCATCGCCATGACGTGCCCGCCGTAGAAGGACTGTTCCGCATCGGCTGATGCCTGAAGTTTGATATTGCGTGTCAGCAAGCCGACTTCGCCGCGTTCATCGACATCGAAGGTGATCTTGCCGAAGTGCATGTAGTCGAGCTTCTTGTCGAGCGTGATGGTGTTTCCGCGGACGGCGGAAATGGTTCGCCGCTCTGCCTGCCGGGGATCGTAATCCGTGGATGCGAGGACGATCTCCTCGCCGGCCTTCCAGTCGCCGGCGCTCAGGACCTCGATCGTGGTCGCGCCCGCTTCAGCGGTCTTGGCCAGCTTGGTCCAGGTGCTCTTCTCGGGACCATGCAGGTTCAGGGTTCCGCCCATGAGCATGATGCCGCGGTCAACCTTGTCCGTACTTCCACCGACTCCACTGATGTCTTCGTCTTTGACGTTGTTGGTGAAGGTGATGGTCGCCTTGCGCGTGTGAGGAGCCTTTTCAGTGCCGATCTCCAATTCCCCGTGCACCATGATCCACTCGGTGGTCAATTCAAGATCTTTGTTATCCGCGAAGCTGAGTTTGCCGTTGATGGTCACACCATTGAGCGCCGGCGGAGTGACGTCGAGAACTACTTGCTTGTCTTTCTCGATGATGACCTTGTCGCCTGCGACGGGCACCTTGCGGTTGGGCCAGGTGGCCGGATCAGACCACTTCGTCGCCTTCGCTGCAGGACTCTGGGCCTGCACGATAGTGAACACGCTGACGAGCAACGATACTGAAATCAACGACATCAGAAGGAACGAGCTATTCTTCTTCCTCATGACATGAACCTCCGATACTTGAAAAATGACCACGATCTAACCGCACAGGATAGCTGAAACGGATAGGCGCTTCAAAGGCCTCTCACTTTGGGGAGATGTGGAGATGGAGATGTGGGGACGGTGGTGCCAATTCGACGACGATTCAGCGTTCAGGGTGAGGGTAGTCGGCATAAGCGGGCATGGCCGAGGAGAATCTTCCAGGTCCCGGCCTAGCGATCTCTGATAAAGGGGGTTTATGTAGGGTTTTCAGCCCGGCTGCGCCAATTTTTGTAGTTCAAGGGACGGTGGTGGGAACTGCGCGGCAGAACATATCGATGGTAGGTTGCTGCAGGCTGCCGTTCGGAACAGCCAGTCGGAGTGTTCGTGTTTTGCTCAAAGTCCCGTACCTGCAATATTTTAGCCCACTCCCAAGGCCCTCGTTGGATGAGAAAACCCGTTCTATCACTGTGCCCGTCGTTGTGCCCGCGAGCCGATCTGAGGGCGCTCTCCGGAGGACAAGATCAACTCCATCGCCTGACCTCGCTGCTGGCCCACCGCGGCGGTCTCCACCAAGGCAAAGCCCACTGGCTGGATCTTCCCCTTCAGCCGCTTCCGCCATGCATAAAACGACGGGCGCGTACTCCGTTCTCCTCACAGAACACCTTTACCGTCTTCCCACTTTGCTGCTGACGGGCAATCAGCTCGCCGCAGTGCTTCCTTCGCTCCGCCACCCGCTCTTGGTTGCTCATGCCACCACTATGCGCCCGTCAACTCCCTGCGGGCTAGTGGTGTTCATAGGATGCTTACCGTGCATAAGGCGATTCCTTCTTCAGACGTTGGGCAATCGGACTGCGCCAATCATGATGTCTCCCAACTGAAGCAGTCCCAGCCGGATGTCCACCGGACCAGCCTCCTTGTACGCTCCCGGAAAACCAGCCCTACCAGCCGGGTTGTTAAATTAGCGATGACACCCGGTCTCGAAATTTCACCGCAGTCTGGGAGTTCGTAAGCCTTCGTAAGCGGCTGGCAGAATGGGATCACGTTGGTTGGTCATCGTTGCATCATTGACCCGCGTTGATCTAGGATCATGTTTAGATGCCTACGCCCATCTGTATGCCGGACCGCGCAACAGGCATCGCTGCTCTTACCCTCCTTCTGTCGCTTAGCGGCCCCTCAGAGGCTTTCTCAAAGCAAGGTTGAGACGGTCACTGACGGGGCGAATCAAAACGCAGCTAGCGCCTTGGCGCTGATCCAATCCGATTCCAAAAAAGGATGGTGTTTATGCAACCTGAAAAGGTGTACGTATTCGATACGACGTTGCGCGATGGCGAACAAGCAGCCGGGACTCGTCTGGGAAGGCGCGAGAAGCTAATCATTGCAAGGCAACTGTCCCAGTTGAGGGTGGACATTATCGAGGCCGGATATCCGAATTCGTCTCCTGAGGACTTCCAGGCAGTGGAGGACATCGCGCGCGAGATCCAGGACGTTACGATCTGCGCTCTCTCACGTGCGGTGCCAGACGACATTCATTCCTGCGGAAAGGCATTGGCGAAAGCCAAGCGCCCACGAATCCATACGGGAATCGGGGCATCCGATATTCACATCCTAGGCAAGTTTCGCGATGACAAATACGGCCGGACCCTCGCGGAAAAGAGAATCACAATCCTAAAGATGGCTGTCGAAGCCGTGAAGCTCGCCAAAAGCTATGCCGATGACGTCGAGTTCTACGCGGAGGATTCTGGACGCTCAGACTCTGCGTATCTGTTTGAGATGCTCGAAGCAGTGATTGACGCAGGCGCCACGGTCTTGAACATTCCGGACACGACTGGCTACACCGTTCCGGAGCAATACGGCGCGCTCATTCGCGACATACGCGCCAAAGTACGTAATGCCGGCCGGGTGACGATCAGCGTGCATTGCCATGACGACTTAGGGCTCGCGGTGGCGAACGCGCTTTCAGGAATTCAGAACGGCGCACGACAAGTCGAGGCCACGATAAACGGAATCGGCGAACGGGCGGGCAACGCGTCGCTCGAAGAGGTCGTCATGGCGATCCGGACTCGTGCGGACTACTTCAATCTCCGGACGGATATCGATGCGCGCGAATTCAGCCGGACCAGCCGTCTAGTTTCGGAGCTACTAGGAATCCCTGTGCCTCCCAACAAAGCAATCGTCGGCGCGAATGCTTTCTCTCACAGTTCGGGGATCCATGTCGACGGTTTTCTCAAGAACAGGCAGACATATGAGATCATGCGGCCCGAAGATGTCGGTCTGCACGAAAGCCGCGTGGTGTTAACAGCCCGCACCGGACGCGCCGGGCTGCGCGACAGACTCGAAAAGCTCGGCTTTGCGCTATCGCCTGATGAACTGGACCAGGCATACATGCGTTTCCTGTCAATCGCCGACAAGAAACAGGAAGTATTCGACGAGGACCTGATGGCGATGCTTCACGAAGAATTGCAGCCCGCCTCCGAAGATTGGCAGCTGGAACATTTGCATATCAGCGGCGGCACATCCTCCGTGCCGACAGCGTCGGTCAGACTTAAGGTGAACGGCGAGTCCCGCGAGGCGACGAGCACGGGAGACGGACCAATAGATGCCGTATACAAGGCACTCGCAGCGATTACTCACAGTTCGGTGAAGCTTCAGAAGTATGAGATTCGGTCTGTGACCAGCGGTACGGAGGCGCTAGGCGAAGCAACCGTTCATCTCGAACAGGGCGATTTTAGAGTTGTGGGCCGCGGTGCTTCGACAGACATTATCGAGGCGAGCGCCAAGGCCTATGTGGACGGCCTGAACAAGCTCGCTCGCCTTCCAACGGCCATGGCCTAAGCCCGTGCTAATGTTCAGGCGGTTTGCCGGTTCGCGACGGCCTCAAGGCCCCGAGTGGAGATCTCGAACTCGCGCATTTTGAACTTTTGAACTTTGCCGCTGAGAGTCATCGGGTACGAATCGACGAATCGAATGTGCTCCGGAACCTTGTAGTACGCTAGCCGGTCGCGGCAGAAGGCACGGATCTCCTCTTCCAATGCAGTCTGGCCGGCTTTGAGCCGGATCCACGCGACTACGATCTCACCAAGCCGCTCGTCGGGGATGCCGACCACTTGAGCGTCCGCGATCGCGGGATGAGTATACAGAAACTCCTCTACTTCGCGCGGGTACACGTTTTCGCCACCGCGGATGATCATGTCTCGTGCGCGGCCGGTGATCTTGAAGTAGCCGTCGGGGCGCATCAACGCGAGATCGCCCGTATGCAGCCACCCCTCCGCATCCACGGCCTGCGCGGTCGCTTCCGGCTCGTCATCGTAACCCTTCATCACCATGTAACCGCGGGCAAGCAATTCCCCCTGCTCACCGGCAGGCAAGGTCTCACCCGTGGGAGAAACGATGCGCACTTCGGTTTCGGGCAGCGCGCCACCAACAGTCGTGCAGCGCGTTTCCAGATCGTCTTCCACGTGCGAACTCGTGATGCCGGGCGAAGCTTCCGTTTGACCGTAAACCACCAGCATTTGGCGGCAATGCATCGTGTCGATTACGCGGCGCATGATTTCGATCGGGCAAGGTGCGCCCGCCATAATTCCCGTGCGCAGCGAGTGCAGCTGAAATCGCCCGAAGTCCGGATGCTGGAGTTCGGCGATGAACATTGCCGGGACGCCGTAGATGACGGTTGCTCGCTCGGTGTCGATAGCTTCAAGCGTAGCGAGCGGATCGAATGTGGCAGCGGGGAAGATGCAGGCCGCGCCCGAGACCGCCGCGGTCATCGTGCCGATGACGGACCCAAAGCAGTGAAACATAGGAACAGGAACGCACACGCGGTCTTGTTCGGTAAGACGCATGCACTCAGCGAAGAAACGGGCGTTGTTCACCAGGTTCACGTGTGTAAGCAGCACACCCTTGGACTGCCCGGTCGTGCCGGAGGTGTATTGAATGTTCGCTGGTTCATCGGGATCTGGATTGACGGTGATCCCGTCTGGATCTCGCAGAAATGCTTTCCACTGCGGGGAATCGAGATAGATGACGTGTTCCAACGCGATCGTCTGCCCCGCGCGGGATTCTTCCAAAATAGATTTGTAGTTTGAGTGTCGGCCGTGAGTATGGAGGAAGAGCGCGCGCATTCGGGACTTCCGCAACACGAAGGACAGCTCATGCGTGCGATTGGCGGGGTTTACGTTTACCAGAACAATGCCGGCCAGCGCGCAGCCGAATTGAAGGATCGGCCATTCGGCGCAGCTGGTCGCCCATACTCCCACGCGGTCGCCGGCATGCAGTCCAAGGGCCCGCAGGCCTGCCGCGACACGCTGCGCCTGGTGCGCATACTCGGCCCAAGTGAGCCCGATGTTCTGATGGCGGCTGATGAGAGCGACGCGTTCGGCAAATCGAGCCGCAGTTTCGAGGAAAGCTTCCCCTATTGTTTTTCGGACGATGGTACCCTTGGGACCTCGGGCATAGCTTTGCATCGCTCCTCCTTACACGCGAGCTGTAGCGCCGCTCGTCACCAGATTATTGTATGTTCAAGTCTTGGACTTGAGCGATTGGTCTCATCCAAGGAGAATTCTATGCCTCGTATTTCGCTCGCCGGTCTTGTTTTCCTGGGAGTATCGGCCGCACCACTGTTCGCTCAGCAGACGTGCCAAGGACTCACCCGTCTGGCGCTTGAACACGCGACCATTACTTCGGCAACGGCTGTTCCGGAAGGACCTGTAGCCGGTGGCGGGCGTGGTGGTGCGGCTCCTGTGGTAGCTCCCGCGCACTGCGCTGTGCAGGGAATCATCAGGCCGACAAAGGACTCCGAGATTCATTTCGAGTTGTGGCTCCCGGCGAGCGGATGGAATGGGAAATACGTGCAGCTTGGCAGTGGCGGCTGGGCAGGCGCGATCAACGCGGCCGGGTTGGCTGAGCCGTTAAAGCGGGGTTACGCTGCGGCGGCTACCGACGACGGTCATCAGGGCGGCGCCGGTGCCACGTGGGCGATCGGGCACCCGGAGAAACTTATCGATTTTGGGTATCGCGCGGTGCATGAGACGAGCCTGCAATCCAAAGCGATTATCCAAGCCCTGTTTAGCCGAGCGCCGTTACACAGCTATTTCAACGGATGCTCCGATGGCGGACGTGAGGCGCTGATGGAAGCCCAACGATATCCGGAAGAATTCGACGGGATCATTGCCGGCGCTCCGGCGAGCGACTGGTCGCACCTTTTCACCGGCTTCGTCTGGAACGCGCGAGCGTTGACGGAGACGCCGGGCAGCGCAATCCCGCCCGCGAAGCTGCCCCTGATTCAAAATGCGGTGATAGCCGCGTGCGACGCTCTGGACGGCGTGAAAGACGGACTCCTGGAGAATCCGCGCGCTTGCCATTTCGATCCATCGGTTTTGACTTGCAAGGGGGCGGAGGGTCCAGACTGTCTAACAGCGCCGCAGGTGGAAACTCTTCGAAAGATTTATGACGGGCCGAAGAACCCGCGCACGGGCGCGTTGATTTTCCCCGGGTATGCGCGCGGCACGGAGGCAGGACCGGCAGGATGGTCGGCGTGGATTGCGCCAGCTTCTGTCACGTCGTCGATTCAATATGGTTTCGGAAGCTCCTACTACGGCCAAGCGGTCTTTGAGGATCCAAAGTGGGACTACCGCAGCTTGAACTTCGACACGGACGTCGCGTTCGGCGATCAGAAGGCGGGACCGGTTCTAAATGCGACGAATCCGGATCTCCGAAGCTTCCGCGCGAATGGAGGGAAACTGATCCAGTATCACGGTTGGGGCGATCCCGCGATTTCGCCGCTCAGCTCGATCGCTTATTACGACAGTGTCCGTGCGTTTCTAGACAAATTTCCGGATGCGAGACAGACGGAGTCCCGCAGCACGCAGGAGTTCTATCGTCTCTTCATGGTTCCGGGTATGGGGCACTGCGGCGGCGGCGTGGGAGCGAACAGCTTTGGAAACGGCGCGTCGCCGCAGAAGGACGCCGATCATGACGTTCTCAGCGCTTTAGAGCGGTGGGTGGAGACAGGCGTCGCACCGGATAAGATCGTCGCGACCGGGACTGTCGTGGGAGACACGAGCAAGGTTCTGACCCGGCCGCTTTGCCCATATCCGCAGATCGCGCGCTACAACGGAACGGGAGACCCGACCGATGCGGCGAGCTTCGCGTGTGCGGTATCGCCGGTTCCATAGAGGAACATCGTTTTCATGTGCCAGTTGCAAGCTCTTGCAACCCATTGAACCCTGAGGGAGTCAGCAGCTACGAAATTTACTACATTCCCCGATATTGGCTGTAGACGATATGGAACCAACCCATTGAATACATGAAGCTTATGGATTTTCGGTACTTGTGAGTTCCGATGCCTTGGGCTCAGGGGGGTCGGGCGTTCAAATCGCTCCGCCCCGACCAAACCCTTTGTTTTCAGTATTGTCCTTATGTGAGGCAAGCGTGGGCGCAGGTACGGCGCACCTGCCTCCGGTGCAGTGGACCTCTCCGATCTACATTGAAAACGTGGGAGTTCAGGATCCTCGAGCGGGCAACTCTTCAGCTTTCTGGGCCTTCAATATCTACAATTTCGACTACAAGTTGGTCGTCGATGCCAAGAATCCGATAAAGCCAATCATACTTGAGCACTGCGACGAAGCTTGTATCGTACGAACAGTTGAACAACCCTCATGCAGCCATGCAACCGATGAAGCGGCGCGCACCGAAGTTAGCCGGCGAGACCGTCCCTCAGTTGTAACCCGCCCACTAGACCGGGATCTTGGTCACATCCTCATTTCACCATGAAAAGTTCCTCAGATAAGCTCATTTTGTGTTTTGGTTCTACCGTCGTAGGCTTTCGCTTGTCGGCCGAAGTCGACGAAACGGGAAAATCCAAATGACGACGATCGCAGGACGGCGATCCACGACTCTCGGAACGGCGATATTCGGGACGATACTCGCGACTCGTACCCGATAGCGTGGTGATCGATGCGGCATACGCGAACCGGCACGCCTTATCCGCGTACCTTCGTGATGGACCGGGGAGGTCTCCGATGCAGCCTCCCGTCTTGCGTTCCTCGGCCAACATCGACTCGCGACACCGACCCTAACGCCGGGTCCCCTTGCGCACCAAACCGAGCGCCAGGAGCCCACATCCCATCAGGCTCAACGTCGCCGGCTCGGGGACAGCCCTGGGCGTGGCATAGAGGAAATCGTCCATCGCAACAAAGTCGCCGTCCTCGTTAGCTCGCATGCCATTCGAAAGCAGAGCGTTCGCACCGGTCGTAATACGAACTCTCGAGATCTGCTCGCCGGCATCGGCTACGGCGCCGACGAACGATAGCCCTTGGTTGCCCCCGGCCAGAGCGAACCTGCTGAACAGCAGATTGTTGTTCGCGTCGAAAAACTGGAGTTGAGTCAGGTTTGGTGTCTCGACATCCACGAAGACCACTCCGAAGGCGCTGGTGGTCGCCGGCGTCGACGTGCCAGGCACGAAGAAATTGACGTCCGTGATGTTGCTGCCGGCCGGGTCGAAAAGCCTGTTCGCACTAAAGGGCTGCAGGTCGCTTTGAAAACCGAATAGGGTAGGGCCGGTATTGGAGCTAACCAAAAATTCGGTTCCCGGAGTGCTATAGACCAGGCCTCGCGGCGAGTTCAGATTGAAAAAGTTATCCGGGAGCAGGTTGGGATCCGCGAAGGTGTCCGGAACCCCGTCCCAATTGATCTCGCGGCGTTGACCGCCGAAGTCGCCGTTAGCGCCCGCCACGGTGCCGCCTCCGACAGCCGTCCGAAATGCATCCCGGGTTGGAGTGATCGAAGCAGGCGTCGCGCCGTTCGCCTCAAACACGATGAAGGATGCCAAAGCCTGATTCCCCAACCCTACCGCGAGGAGCGATCCGAAGAAAAGCCCGCGGAGTGGCTTAACCAGCGATCCGATGGTTCCGAAGTGAGTCATAAATAGGCCTCACTTATACCTGCGGAATCCGCTCCCGAATTTTGCAACGTATCTGAACTATGTTTCTAAGGCGGGACTTGACCGCTCGCATTGACTTGAAATGTGAGAACGCCGTTAACGGACGTGGTGGTGCTGCCGCCCTGCAGGATGCTTACGGCATGGTTTCCACCCGCCACAGTGACGGAGATCGTGTATCCCGTGGAAGGCGCCAGATCCGTGATCACGTGACGCGTCTGCACTGCGGGTACGGCATAGCCGAGCGGCCCCGCGATTGCGGTCCCCACCGCAGCAGTACCGGAGATGACGACGCTGTTGCCCGCCGCCGATTGCAGAAGCGCCCCCACCGCGGGACCTGCCGTGACGTTCACCGGGGACGCCACCGCAACCTGGCTGGCCGACGGCGCCAGATCGAAGACCGTCATCCACCGCCGGCTTGCCGCGGGCGCGTCGGTTGGACGGACCTCGGTCCGCCATACCTTGTTCCACGTCCTGGAATCGGTTGAGTGGGTGAGGTGGTCCGACGTGACGATCGCCGCGTTCGCTGGAAGGATGGTGGTCATCGATCCGGCGAACAAGCCCGGGTTCACATCGAAACGATGAGTTCCGGGAGCCGGAGCGGTGACTTCCACGGGATTCGCGGGGAAATGGAAGGCTTCATACTGGTCGAACGATTTGTCAGAAATACCGCTCCTGTCATACACGATGAACTGCGATGGGCGCAGGTACACGATCTGCCGCGATAATGACGTGACCGCGGAATAATACATGTCCTCCAGGAACTGCCCCGTAGCCAACACATAGGATCCGCCGTCTTCGTAGCGGCTGATATTCGTGCGCGCGCCGTCGGAACGTTGTCTTGAACTTTGGCCGAAGGGCTTGAGCAGGTTCCCTTGCGCGTCCAACTGACGCACCTGAAAGGTGTTGTAGAGACTGCGATTTCCGATGTTGTGATTCACGTCCCAATTGCCGAACTGGTCGTCGTACTTCAAGCTCCAGCCCGGGTCGCCGAAAGGTTCGTGGGCCAGCCAGGCCCCAGGATTCTTGTTTCTCTCGAATGCCGGTGATCCCTTGTCGAAGTTCTCGTGACCCGCGCCCGGACTGTTGATATACGGACCCGAAACAAACGACATGAATGTAGCGCTCGGAGACCAGTCCGATCGCGCCGACACTTCAGCGATCCCAGGAGCCAGATAGGAGAGGGGGAGGCTCGAATAGTCCGCCTCCGGAGCGCCCGGATCCCAGAAGAGGAAGTCGCTCCATTCCGAAGTGTCACCGGCGTTGAGCACGTCCAGAGCCGTCTTGGCATCCCGAGCATACTTGTGCATCATGGGCGCGGCTGGATCTCCCAGCATCGCCAGGAAACCGGCCGAAAACCGATAACTATCGAGGCGGCCTGTACCGGGCCAGATCTTCGGATCGCCGGTGCCATAGAGTTCGCCGCGATCATCGACGAAGTCCCGCGTGGGCCACGTGAATGCCATCAGCCAACGTGGATTGTCGACCGGGTAAGTATAAGACGACTGTGGGTTGCCCGCCTGAATCAGGTCGAGTCCCTTCGCCGTCTTCACCGCCAGAACCGGCAGCGATTGATTCAGCGTTGCCAGAATCCCGTATTGCGTGTAACCTTCGGTCCAGCCTCCACCCGCAAGATTCGCGCGGTAATAGGGGGCCACTCGGCCAAGATGTTCCTGGTTGTACCAGGCATTCCACCACGTGTCGCCGAGCGGACTGTCGCCCTGGACTGCGAGAGCTGCGGCGCATTTCGCCCAGTAATATCCGGCGAAATAGTTGCCCTGCGGATGATCGTATTCAAAATTCCCCTGCCCGTCCCGGCCGGAATTTTGAATACGATCATCC
>Ga0207667_10004793_pt1 | contig 16538 bp, 14 predicted proteins | sample KBSCornC52_FD_184301 | JGI IMG/M metagenome (GOLD analysis project Ga0207667, IMG submission 184301) | Corn rhizosphere microbial communities from Kellogg Biological Station, Michigan, USA - KBS Corn C5-2 (SPAdes) (version 2) | ecosystem: Host-associated > Plants > Roots > Rhizosphere > Soil ... | reverse complement strand
GCGGCCTCTCTGTAAGCGGAACCGGCCAAATTCAAGGTGGTGTTCCATGATGACGCCTCTTCTCATTCTTTGGGCCGGTTTAACAGTCGTGCTGGTCGTACTTCTGATCTACCGCAGCACCCTTTCCATGCACGAAGACGATCAATTATTTCTGGGAAATTCTGAAGCCCACATGGCCAAAGAACAACAGGATCTGATTGTCAAAATGAACAGGATTGAACCCTGGGTCAAAGTGTGTGGCGCGGGCTCTGCCTTGCTGTTTGTTCTGATCGCGGGAATAATGCTTTACTCGCGTTTCAACATTTAGCGCGGCACAGCATGTTCAGGCGCGATTTGCGGGGTTTGTGCGTCCGTTGGCAGATGGACCACAAGGCAGAGGACTTCGCCTTTCGCGGCCCTCGGGGGAATCTTAAACGCTCTGGGCAGCGAAGGTGGGGACTTCTACCGGCAATTCCAGCGCGATACGCGCACCATGCGGTTCCAGGTTTTCCGCATGGATCTCTCCACCGTGTTCCTTTACGATTCCGTAACAGATGCTCAGGCCCAACCCGGTCCCTTTGCCCACAGGCTTCGTCGTGTAAAACGGATCAAAGACGCGATTCAATTCGCTAAAGCCATACCCATTGTCGTCAAAGCAAAGCATTACGCGGCCGTTGTTGCAGCTTGCTTCAATCCTTATTCGCTTTGTAGAGTTCCCTTCCAGGGCGTCAATGGAATTATTCAGCAGGTTCAACAGGATCTGTTTGAACTGGTCTTCATCCAGCGCCACGTGAGGCAGGCGAGGCTCAATGTGGACCTCAACCTCGATATCGTTATTATGCAGATGATATTCGCGCAACGCCAGAACGTCCTGCAATAGTATTTCAAGATTTGCCGATTTTTTTGCCAGGCTGTTCTGGCGGGCAAACCGCAGCAGGTTTTCAATGATTCGCTTCATGCGTTGCGCTTCGCGCAACATCTTGTCCAGCTTTTGGCGCGCCGGACCTGCAGGAACCTCATCACTGATGAGCTCCGTATAGCCCACGATGGAGGTTAGCGGATTATTCAACTCATGGGCCACACCGGCCACAAGCTGGCCAATGGCTGCCAGCTTCTCCGCGCGCGCCAACTGCCGATGCAAAGCGGCATTGTCCACAGTCACGGCAACGTCGCCGGCGAGCAATTCGATTTTGGTCAACTCTTCTGCATTCACCCGCGTCACATCTCGTGGATCGCTCAAGCCAATGCATCCAACATGCGCGCCACGCATCGAGCGTAGCGGCACGAGTATCTGGTTTCCTTTCATCCAATATTCGGAAGGTTCAAAGCTGGTGGAACTGGGCACCTGGCCGTATTTTTCCATTTGCTCTGGCCGCAGGATGATCGATCTCTCACCCAGTTTCTGACCGATGGTGCATGCTTCCTCCAGGTCTTCGAACTTCCAGACTTCATTGCATTTGTGTTCGATCAGATTTTTTGCGTCGCCTTCATAACCGGCGTGTCCGGCACAATAAAGGTTCCTGCCGTCATTGCTGAGAATAATCACAACCCGATCAAAGGTGCTGGTTTCCCGGATGGCGGCGGCAATTTCATTGCAGACTGAATTCACCTCCACCCCGGTCAGAAGTCTTGAAGTGATGCCGGCGAATTTCTGCAATTGGTGGTTCAGTTTCTGTTCGCGCCGGCCGGCGGAACGCAGAAACTCTGATTTGTCTTCCAGCAGCGTCAGGATCATTCCAAAAGCGACGAAAAACTTGGGAGTATTCCAGAGTTCAGGATTGATCTTCAACGCCGGGGCCCATACATCCATCATTCGCCCAAGCGGAAAAACAGCGCCCCATAGCAGAAAGCCTCCAGCGCTGGTGACTACACCAGGCGACCAGCGCGGATAACGCCTGTAAAAAAGAAATCCCGGAAAGGCAAAACCCAAAGTAAGAATAGCCAGAAAACCAAACGCGTAGTGTCCATGCCATGCCCGCACCATGGCCACGGCCCCGGTGACCGCTACAATTGGCGCCCAAACGAAAAATGTCGCGACAACCTTTCGGCGAATCATCACGAACATTGGCGTTCCGTAGAAAATAATGGCAGAGCAGGAGATGTAGAGCCACCGCCAATTCAACTCGTACGCGAGCCCCGCGGTGTAAGCCAGCGCAGGCACGCCGGTCAACGTCAACAGGCTGAATGTCAGGCGCTTATCTTCAAAAAATGACGTAAGAGAAGCAACGAAGTAAAGGGCGGAAAGCTGCAGGCAGCCCAAATCGATCAAGAACATTACCGGCGTCAGATTTCCGTCGGGAGGCTCAAATACCTGGACAAAGAAATGGACAAAAATCAGCACCCAGGCGGCAATCCACAGATGGAGCCGAGGCGATTTAACATGGCGGCGCAGCGCCACAAAAATGCCCACCATCACGGCCAATACCAGAATCGTGGGGAGCTTGTCGAAAAAGACGGCCATTTCCGCAATTTTCCAGTCTAAGAAAAGCTAAATTTATCATGACCATAGCAAGAAACCGTCGTTAAAGACCACACCTTGGTAACCAGAGTAACTCCCCTTCAGAATGGATGCTTTGTTCCATTTTGGGAAAACTACTTTTTGACCCTGCTCCGCCTCAGCCGCTATACTGCAAACACCGCTGATGACCGCGCCAAATCTGAATGCGCGGCGAGGGCGATTAGCTCAGCTGGTTAGAGCGCCTGCCTTACAAGCAGGAGGTCCACGGTTCGAGTCCGTGATCGCCCACCATTGCAAATCAGTCACTTACCCCCAAAATACGCTCGCACGGAAGGTATCGTCAGGGTTGCAGAAGTAGCTGAAAGTTGACGGCTGGTTGTGGCCGTATGACACATTTACGGCACACTCAACAATCACCATCGACCTGAATTCTAAACCGCTCTGTTCCTGTGGAATGGCTAAAGCGCTTCGCAACATCCTTGACGTGTCCGATGACGACGGCCGAGTGGGGCATGGTTGAATCTCACAATTTCCCAAGCGCCGACGGGCATTCTCAACGGCATTCACAGCTGGCAAACAGATCAGATCACCAAAGCAATAGTCCGCAGCTGACCACACGTGCTTCCATCCGGGTCGTGCCCTGGCGGGTGCGCGATCTCACGCCACACCCCAGCTATGCCCAACTCGGCATCAAAGTTCCCGCATCGAGATTGAATGAGCTACTCGAACTGGGAGAAGACGCATTTGTCTTTCCTCTTTCTGTCACGTCAACCGGCATTATCATTGACGGTTACGCGCGCTTGGAAATCGCCCGGCTGCAAGGACGCGAAACTCTCATGTGCGTCGAATTCGACATCCCCGAAGAAGAGGCACTCAGACGGCTCATCCTTTGCCATCGTCGTCTGTCAGGCCTACCTCCCTTTTGCCGGGTCAAGCTTGCAGTACCTCTGGCGAAATCTCTTAAAGAAAAGGCACTTCAACACCAGCAGAATGGTGGGAAGAACAAGGGTTCGTCAAAATTGACGGAAGCCCAAACGATTGACGTACGCAAAAGGATCGCGGCGTTCGTCGGCATTTCTGTGGGAACACTCAGCCATGCCTCATACGTACTGAAAAAAGGTGATTCGGAAGTCTCGTATGCGCTGTGCAATGGAGAAATCAAAATCGACCGTGCTTGGAGATGGGCCAGGGAATCGCGAGTTCGCCAGCGAGAAAATTTGAAGCTTTACCGAAGGCACCGCGGCATGGAGAGAGTTGCAGAAAAGCTGATTGCCAGGCAGTTAAAGAGATTTAAGTCGAAGCGATTGCCCGCACTCAGGTGGAAAAGCGTCAGTTCGAGTGAGATTGTGAGCCGATGGGTTGCCTGCCACCAGAAGTGCTCAGGACTGTGGACGTGATCTTCATCAAGGCGCCGTCCTCAATACTCGCCCTCTCTGAAGACATAGCCCAACACGCAGGATTTCGAGAGGAGGTCCCTTCATGCAATTAGACGAACCGATAAAGGAGATCCTGATAGACAGCCGGGAGTTCTGGGATCACGACGGGACTCGCGCCTGCGTCCGCGAGAACTTCAAGAAAATGATCGAATGTAGAACGCCGGCGTTGGGATGGCTTCTCTATGCCTCTGAAACGGAGGTAAGACGCGTCTATTTCACATGTAAAGTCCGGTCCTGCCCTAGCTGCGGTTACCCGGCTACGCTTCAATGGCAACGGGAGCAGTGGACGCAGCTCCCGGATGTCACCTATGCCGGCCTAGTCTTTACTATGCCCGACGTTTTCTGGAGTATTTTTCAACAAAACCGCCACTTGCTGCATGACCTGCCTACTATTGGCGGCGAAGCGGTATTGCAGTGGATGAAAGACAAGTATGGAATACGACCCCTTATCCTGGCGGTGCAGCATACCTTCGGACGGCACCTGAATTTCAACGCGCATCTTCATATGTTGGTCTCCGCCGGCGGCCTTTCGAAAGCGGAAAACCGCTGGATAGAAGGATTGCCCCTCAATCCGGTGGGTTTTATGAAATTGTGGAGACATGGCGTCATCACATATCTGCGCCTGGCTCTTGTGGCAGGAATACTGAAATCAGACTTAAAAGGCTGGGAGTTGCGAGAATTACTTGCAGACAAATACGAAGTTGGCTGGCATGTTGATATGCAAGAATGCATTTCAAAGCGTCATTTCTTGGGGTATGCAGCCCGGTATATCCGAAGACCTCCCATCGCGCAACATCGTTTCCAGCAAATCAGGCCCGTGGTTAAATTCTGGACTAAAGACACTGCCACCAAAGAGACTGTTTTAGACGAGCTGCCTAAAGAGCAATTCGTTCAGATTCTTGCAGATCACGTACCGGATAAGTACGTGCATTCCGTCCGCTACTTCGGCTTATTGGCACCACGCTCCCGGAGCCGTATTTTCACCATCATGTTCAAGCTGCTGGGCCAGAAACGGCGCCCACATCTACGTCGATTGTCTTGGGCAGAGATGATCATGAAATACTTTGGAAAAAATCCTTTGATCGACAGCCGCGGACAATCGATGCAATATGTTGGCCAGTACTTCCCTGCTGCAGCCTAAATTTAGCGTCCGCTTCCCTCCTGATTTTCAAACAGTCAGTCCCGACTTGCGCCTTTTCGTGCCGCTACAAACCTATTGAAGACCTTTCGGTCGCCTTTGGAATCTCACGAATGAGTTCCTCATCGAAAATCCTTATTCCAAGGATGCGACTTTTTGGAAGCAAATTTTTGTTTTTCCTATAGATAAATACTGAGCAACACCAGCTACCAATAGAACTGTACCAAAAGTCGTGAGCAGGACGATTTCGTCAGATTGGTGAGCTGCGAAGCTGCTCAATCTTTGGCCATACTGCAAAGCGATGAAATAGAACGACAATCACTGCTGCAACTGCAATGGCTATCGAAAGCGCGAGTTTCGCGTCCACCACCGGCAATGAGCACACCAACCAGCGGCAGATAGACCGCCATTGCCAGGTCTTCGAGGACCAAAACGGACAAAACAGTGGGTGTCTCCCGGTTGCCCAATCGGTTCAGGTCGGCCAGAACTTTCGCAATAATTCCCGATGAGGAAATGTAGGTAACACCTCCCAGCAAGACGGCAGCTAACAGCTTCCACCCCAACAGCAATCCAGCGACAAGTCCGGGAGCCAAGTTAAGTAGGAGATCTGCGACCCCAGCGGGAAGGCTGGCTCGCAGATCTGTCTTTAACTGCTCTGGGCTGTACTCAACTCCCAGCATGAAGAGCAGCAGAAGTATGCCTATCTCCGCGCCAATGTGTATGAAATTGCGGCTCGAGCTCAACGGAGCCAATCCGCCATTTCCAAATGCCAATCCCGCCAATAGGTAGAGGGGAATCGCGGAGAATCCCCATCGGCTGGCAAGACGCGCGATCAGCGCCAGTCCAATGACCGCGAGTCCCAACTCGATGAAAAGAACGGAAACGTCATGCGCGGTTGTCGGCATGTGCCAGAATACATTCCTCGGCGCAGTGTTGGCGACGAACCTCTGCGGAACCAATTGGTCGAATCGATTTGCCAATCAGCTCATTGCGATCATATTCCAGGAGCCTGCTCTGTCAGTTGGTTGACCAACACGACTGTACCCTGCCCATCCACCATCACCATTGAAGGCGGAACTGTTCACCCGCGTGCTAACGATTGCTTTCACACACTGTTGCTTCTTATCGGGACCACAAGCATCTAATCGGTTAAACAGATCATACCGGTGCGAACTGCCGGCGGGAGTGCTCTCTGTGACAATAACCGAATACCTTGGCAGACAGCCGAAAAAGATTCTGATGATATTGGGGTCTCTCCTGATTGTTATGGTTTCGGCGAGTGATTACCTGACGCACACTCGTTATGTGCTGGAGTTTTCTCCCTTCTATCTTGTTCCGATATCGTTCTTCAGCTGGTTCATTGGAAAACGCTCCGGAATCGCCCTTGCGGTAATGAGTGTCATTGTTGGTCTAGGCATCAGGTTGAGCCACTCGCCAGGCATAATTCCATATTGGAATGCACTGGTGTGGTTCGCCCTATATGTCAGCTCAACGATGATGGTTGTTCAACTCAAAAGACTCTATGAGCATGAACGACAACTATCTCACATTGATCCGCTGACCAAGATCGCGAACAGGCGGGCCCTATTCGAAGCTGCCGCGCAGGCAAGGAGCTTTTCTGATCGTCAAAACGTGCCCATCAGCATCGCTTATCTCGATATTGATGGGTTCAAACAACTCAATGACCGGCATGGGCACAGTACTGGAGACAGAATTCTTGCTTTGGCGGCTGCCAGTGTAAAGAAGGCACTCCGGCCAACCGATGTCGTGGCGAGGGTAGGCGGTGACGAGTTCACGGTATTGTTGCCTGATACCGACCGGGAAACCGCGGCACAGGTAATCAACCGCGTACGACTCGAACTTGCTCGTGTTATGGAAGAGAGCGGCTGGCAGGTCACGTTCAGCAGCGGAATAGCGACTTTCTTCCCGCCGCTAGGCTCTGTGGCGGAGATGATCAAGTCCGCTGATAAGGAGATGTATGCCGCTAAACGCATGGGCAAGAACCGGATCAAGAACGATCATATGACATCGGTTCAATCAGCCCTGCTCAGTGGAAATCCCGCGCAACATCGTTCCTGAGCGCATCTCTTTTCGTACTTGGATGATCTCACTGACGTTCGCAATTAGAATGGTTGTGTAGGGCCACTTCCGAAGGAGTATGAGTGTTATGTCCGAGCAAGAGGGGATTTATCCAACAGCAACAAAAGAACTTGCAGAGCAACGAAAGGTCCTGGCGCCAAAAACTGCAGAAGCATTCAAGGCGTTTTCTCAGAGCGTATTCGCCGAAGGGGCGGTCTCCGCGAAAACCAAGCAACTGATCGCTGTAGCGGTCGCGCACGTAACTCAATGTCCGTATTGCATCCGAGGGCATACAAGGTCCGCTTTGCAAAAAGGAGCAACTCCCGAGGAGATCATGGAGGCCATTTGGGTCGCTGCCGAAATGCGGGCAGGGGGAGCCTATGCCCATTCAATACTCGCGCTTGACACAATAGCCGACGTTCAGAACAAAAAGAGAGAACAACCCTAAATAAAGAGTACGGCATCTTCATGGAGAATCCTTTAACGAGCAGAAACTGGAACGGCAGCAGGAAGGTTGCTAGTACTGGATTGCGGGTTACACCCTGATGTCGAAGCGTTGGAGTAGAGCGCGTTCCTGTTGGCAATTTCATGACCGAAGGACGATGCGACTGACCTGGCTTTCCGGCGGAGGCTAACCTAGAGGGCTTGCCCAAAATGAACAGCGACGAGTGCAAGCTTACCAATGGCTCGTGGTTGGACTCCCGCCAGTTCTAATGGGTTGTTTGATCCCGCGCACCAGCAGGGCGAGATGAATCTGTGATGCATGAACATAGGACCATTTTCTGCTCACTTGTTTGGATGCCCCCTTTTGACCCGAGATCAGAACCATGGCAGGGGCAAGAGTTGCAGAGAACTGTTATCTCAACGAAATGAGAACAGTAGATAACACTCACGCAGAGAACTCCCGACGACCACCGGGGGAACCAAGTTTGACTAGGACTCCCACTTCGAAGCATGCTTCTGTACCGAATCAGCTCACTTTTTCCATCGTTCCGATTGCACCGTTTCGCCTTGACCTCACCGCCTGGGTTCTTCGACGGCGACCGCAGAATCTGGTGGATCGCTGGGATGGAACCACATATCGCCGAGTGCTCCCTTTCGATGACGTGCCAGTCGAAGTAGCTATCCGCCAAACCGGGATAAGTTCGGCGCCACGATTGAACGTAAGTCTGACCGGAGCAAGGTTACGACCCGAATTTAAACATGAAGCCAAAGCTCTCGTGGAAAAAATGTTCGGGCTGCAGGTGGATCTAGCGCCGTTCTACCGGATGGCAAGTCAAGATCCGAAGCTGCTTGTGTTGGTGGAAAAGTTTCGAGGCGTGAAGCCTCCGCGCTTTCCAACTATTTTTGAGACGTTGGCCAACGCATTCGCCTGCCAGCAGCTGTCGCTGACAGTCGGACTAGGATTGCTCAGTCGTTTGGCTAGCGTCTGCGGTTTGAGTCAGACACAAAATGATGGGACTGATTACGCTTTTCCCCGTCCACAAGATCTGCTGACGGTTACACCAAGCGCTTTTCGAAAGCTAGGGTTCAGCGGCAACAAGGTTCGTGCGTTTCACGAACTGGCGCGAAACATTGTCAATGGGCAAATCAATTTCGACCGCCTGGAGAAGATGGACAACCAGGCAGTCATTGATTCCTTACTCAAACTGCGAGGTGTGGGCAGGTGGACGGCCGAATACGTCTTGCTTCGTGGATTGGCGCCACTCAATGTCTTTCCGGGCGATGACGTCGGTGCCCGTAACCGGCTTGCGAAATGGCTGCATCGCAAGAAGCCACTAGATTATGCCGGTGTCAAGCGCGCGACCAAGCGTTGGCAACCCTATGCCGGGATGGTGTACTTCCACATGCTGCTGGAAGGCCTTTCCGAAACTGGCGCACTTTTGGAAGTAAGGTGAGTCGCAGAAAGCAACCCATACTAGTGACGCCATTGGTGGTGCTGACAATAGGACATTCCACGCGTACCGCAGAAGGGTTCATCCGTCTTCTCAAAGCGCATTAAATAGTGCTTCATTAGGCCACTTGCTGCACTCCCCCGGATTGCGGCGTTACTGCCTTCGCCAATGCAATCGCTTCTCGCACCATCTGATTCGCATAACCCCACTCGTTGTCATACCAGCTCACGATCTTGACAAGGTCCTCATCGATCACTCGGATCATGCTCAGGTCTATGATCGAAGCGACACTCTGCCTGATAATATCGGATGAAACAATAGGCTCCTCAGTAACAGCTACCACGTCACGGTATCTTTGGGTGGAGGCTTCTTCACAAAAAATTGCCTTGATCTCTTCTACCGAAGTAGCGCGGCTGGTGAGAAGCACCGTGTCCGCCAGTGAACCGATTGCGACCGGGACACGAATGGCTATGCCATCGAACTTGCCTTTGTATTCAGGTAACGCTCTGGTAGTCGCAACCGCTGCTCCCGTTGTGGCGGGCACTAAATTGGCAGCAGCGGCCCGGCCGCGGCGAAAATCGTGCTCCCCCGAATCAATAATCGCCTGGGTTGCGGTATAAGCGTGAATTGTAGTCATGATCGCCTTGCGGACGCCGACTCGCCTTCCCATGATTTCCATGATGGGAGTAATACAGTTCGTCGTGCAACTCGCGCACGAGATTACCCGGCTGCCCGCACTGCCATTCACGCCGTGGATTACCGTCGGCACATCCTCCCCTTTGACTGGCGCAGAAAGAATGACGTACTCGGCTCCCGCCTGGGTATGTTTGGCGAGATCCGCGGCCTTACGAAATGCTCCAGTGCACTCGAATACGAGTTCCACATTCAGATCTCGCCAAGGCAATTTTGCAGGATCGCGCTCAGCGAGGACTTTACAGGTTCTACTGCCAATTTGAAGGTAGCTCTCTTTTGCGGTTACCTCTGTGTCCCAACGTCCATATACCGAGTCGAACTTAAGGAGATAAGCTAAATTTTCAATAGGCACTAGGTCATTGACAGCAACCAGGTTCAGTGTGGGATCGCCTTTAAGGACTTTCAGCGTGGCACGCCCGATTCTTCCCAATCCATTAATTGCCACATTCATGATCTTATAATCCTCCTATGCTGACCTTTAGGGTCTTTCTATGCTGACCTCACTGTTTGCTCCAGTTCACGCCATCTCCCGGAGAAGCGTCGATAAATCCCGAGCTGCCGCATGCCGTGGGTTCAGCACAAATAGGTCGTTGCCGGGTGATGACGTTCTCGAAGCCAAACACGCGGTAGCTACATGAGCCTGACCCGCCAGGCTGAATATCCCCGGCGAGGAGCCACCTTACTCTCGGCGATCCGTTTTTGGGCTAAGAAAGTGATGATGGAACTCGAGCTATGACTTCAGACGCACTTACCCTGGTCGCTCTGTCACGGCCTTACCATCCGGGCCCGGTAATGGCGATTTTGCTCCACCGCGATCCTCTTTCTTTAGCAATGCCTCCAGATTCACATACGCATAGATCGTCGGCGCGTGGTTCTGCATAAGGCCTCCCGTGTCGGCCGTCGGACCGTAGTTGCTATGCAGTTCGTGACCCAGCATACGAAGCATCGCCATTTGCTGGCCGCGATGATGGGAAGTATGCGTCAAACGGCGAGTCATCACCCACGCTCTGGAGCGTTGCACATCGAAGAACTTCGTCAACTCTTCCCACCAGAGCTCGTCTTTTTGCCGAAGTATAGCGAGCCGCTGGCGGCTATGCTCCGCGTAGCTTTTCATAAACCCGATGCGGGTTTCCTGTTCAGGAAGCGGAGGGGCACCGACTTCGATGCCCAACATGTTGCGAAACCACAAGTCCTCGCTCACGCATTGATGCACCATCTGTTCGTGCACGCTGCGTCCGCGCGCATCGCTCTGCTTCGGCCGTACCGGAAGCTCCTCATCCTTAAACTCGCTCCATACGCTGATCACCTTGATGCGCTCGGTTTCGTAAGTTTCGATCAGAAAATCGTACTTCACAACTACGCCTCCTTGGCCGGTGAACAGTGGCAGGAAGCCAACGACTAGTCTCCGTTCCTGCCGCGGAGGATATTTTCATACCAGAGGCGGTGATGCGTCCGCGCCCATGTGGTGGAAACATACCCTCCCGTCATTGCCTTCATGCTGCCGGGCGTCATCCAGATGCTCATGTAAACGTGGATGATGAACGCAGCAATTGTGACGAGCGCCGTGACCGAGTGAATGAATACGACAATAGGAAGCACCCAGTGAAAGCCAGGAGGCATTTTTTCTGGAATCCACATAATGATGCCGGTGACCAGCAGAATGAAAGTGCAATACAGCATGACCCACCAGAACTGCTTCTGCCCGGCATTGAACCGACCCTGCGGTGGCATGGCTGCATCACGGTTCTCAATGTAGTTCTTAATATTCTTGTTCCACTTCTCGTCCTGCGGAATCGACTTCATGTCGCGCTTCCACTTGGTATGCATCCAAAGGATCGTCACCAGGTACACAAGCCCGACCCACGGGTGCCAGAAGCGAATAGTGCCGCCGCCGCCGAGGACGCTCGCCATCCACCATAGGTATGGCGTAAAGAGCGCCAAGCCGCTTAACAGAAGGTAGGTGTAGGTTATGGCGTTAATCCAGTGATAGGCCCGCTCGATGAAGGTGTAGCGCACTATCTGGTCTTCTGATGTCGCCGCAGTTGGACGCGCAATCACTCCGCCGCTCATTGCTTCACCTCCTCTTGCTTGTCCACTTCCTTGGGGCCGAACCGTATGTAATGCATGAAGACGCCCAGAACGCCGGCCGCCATGCCGAAACCGCCCAGCCATTTCAGCGGTCCTTTCCACATCGTCACGAAGAACGGGACTGTAGGATTCTGCGGAAGACCGCCGTATTGCTCCGCTTTATCTTTGTCGTGCAGCACATAAATCACGTGTGTGCCGCCGACTCCAGAAGGATCATAGACGCCGGCGTTTTTGTGCGATGTCTCTCTTTTGATCTGGTCCGCGCGTTCGTTGGCGAGGCCAAGCATGTCTTCCTTGCTGCCAAAGTGCAGGCAGCCGGTGGGACAGGACTTGATGCACGCAGGCTCCAGGCCGGCGCCAACGCGGTCAGAGCACAGGGTGCACTTGTAGACCTTCTTGGTTTCGGTGTTGAACTTGGGAATATTGAACGGGCAGCCTGTCACACAGTACTGGCAGCCGATGCAGTGCTCCTGGTTGAAGTCGACAATACCGTTGGTGTATTGCACGATCGCGCCGTCAGCTGGACATGCGATCAGGCACCCGGGCTCTTCGCAGTGCATGCACTGGTCTTTGCGCATGAGCCACTGCAAGCCGTTTTCAGTTTCGACTTCATTGAACTTGATAAGGTTCCAGAAGTTCCACGCCGTCTCCGGCATTGTCTGGTAAAAGTTGTCAAAAGTGGTTTGGCGAAAGTCATAGCCGTTCCATTCCACGCAAGCCACTTCGCAAGCCTTGCAACCAATGCACGTGGTGGTGTCAACCAGCTTGCAGACATCGTAGTCACGGGAAACACCGCGTCCCGGCGTACCGCCGCGGTGACCGGAGATCGCTTTGATTTCCAATGTTCCATTGCTCATGGCGTATCTCCCTAGGCCTTCTCGATATTCACCAAGAAAGCCTTGAACTCTGGTGTGTAAGCATTGGGGTCAATCGCGGTGGGCGAGAGCAGGTTAGCCGGCGTGCGTTGATTCTCGGGACGCCCATCTTCCAGACCTCGATAACCCCAATGGATAGGGATACCAACCTGGAATTTTTCCTGGCCAGCGATCATCATCTTCTTGATACGCTTGGTTACCATGGCTTTGCAGTAGTAGGTGCTGCGCGCACTAGTGACCTTGACCCTTTCTCCCGCCTTGATTGCCAGCTTCGCAGCCAGTTGTTCAGGGATTTCCACAAAAGGTTCCGGCACAAGCTGCATATTCATTTGGTTGTTTTTTGTCCAGTAATGGTAGTGCTCGGTCAGGCGGTAGGTGGTGCAAACGTAAGGGAATTTGTCCGCAGTGCCGTACTTGTCCATGTCCGTGGTGTATTTCTTGACCACAGGGTTGTTGGATTGTTGAGGATGCAACGGATTCGCGACCGGGCTCTCGATGGGCTCATAGTGCTCAGGGAACGGCCCGTCTGCCATGGCAGCCAGGGGCACAAATAAACGACCGAGGCCTTCCGGATTCATGATGAAGGGGCCCATGTGATCTTTTGGATTGGAGTCAGCCTTGAAGTCGGGCACGTCATTCCCCACCCACTTCCCAGTGCCTTCGTTAAACCATACCTGCTTGCGGCTGGGATCCCAGGGTTTGCCGTTGAGATCGCAGGATGCGCGGTTGTACATCACGCGGCGATTCATCGGCCAAGACCATCCCCACTGCGGATGTATGCCCAAACCGGAAGGATCATCAGGGTTGCGCCGCTGAGTGTTAGAGCCAGCTTCTGGCCAGGAACCGCAATACAACCAGTTGCCACTGGTGGTTGTTCCATCGTCACGCAACCACCCAAAGCCAGGCAGTTGCTGCCCGGCCTTCAACTCTGAGGGAGTCTGCTTCTCGTCTTTCAAGTCGGCTAGCGCTTTGCCGTTTATCTCCTTCGCAACTTCAGTAAGCGAGGGATTATTGGGATTGGTGTAAGCCCAGGACAGGTTCAGAATGGCATCCGGGAACTTTCCACCATCTTTCTGGTAAAGCGCCCGCACTCCGAGAAATATCCGGGCAAGAATTTCCTGGTCGAGTTTGGCGTCGCCTGGAGGCGGCACGGCAGCCCACTTCCATTGCAGCCAGCGGGCCGAGTTTACGAAAGTGCCATCTTTCTCTGCAAAGCCAGCACACGGCAACCGGTAGACCTCGGTCTTGATCTGTTTCTTCTCGTCGTCAGAGATACCGGGCGACTCCCAGAAGCTACTGGTTTCGTCAGGATAGAGTTCGCCGACCACGAGCCAATCGGCTTTCTTCAGAGCATCGATGTTCTTCTGCGCGTTGGGGCCAATGGAAACGCCATTCATGCCAAAAGTGAGCAGGCCTTTGACTGTTCCCCGGTACATGCCGTCCCACTGCTCCACCCAGGAATACTTGCGGTCAATCTTGGGGAGGTAGTGGAAGGCCCAGTCGTTTTCTTTCTTTGCCGCATCGCCATACATGGCTTTCATGAAGGAGACGGCAAATTTGGGAGTGTTCGACCAATAATTGAACGAGTCCCATTCTTTAGGCTTGGACGGTGTGGGTGTGATGCGCGTGATGTATGTTTTGAAATCCGTATCTGAAGGCGTAGGGACTTTAAGATAGCCAGGCAAAATATCAAACACGCCAGCCAGATCGGTTGCGCCCTGAATGTTGGAGTGTCCGCGCAGAGCGTCCACTCCGCCGCCCGCGCGTCCCACGTTCCCCAGAAGTAGCTGGGTCATGGCCGCAGTGCGGATGATCTGGGTGCCAGAAGTATGCTGCGTCCAGCCCACCGCATAGATGATCGCGGCAGCCTTCTTCATGTCTCCGCCTTTACGGACGGAGGTGAACATGTCCCAGGCCTTGATGCACTGCTCCGCTGGAATACCGGTAATGCTTGACACCATCTCCGGCGTATAGCGGGAGTAATGTTTTTTCATCAACTGGAAGATGCAACGAGGATGCTCCAGCGACAGGTCGTACGCGGTGTTCAGCGGAAGCGACGGCGCCGCTGGCCCGCCCGTTGTGGCCTTGGCCCCCACCGGACCTTGCGCCTGATAACCCTGCCCTGCTGCACCGCTTGGCCCGCCGGCCTTGGCCGAGAGATTTCCCGCGGCAGGCTTGGTCGCAGCTTCTGCAGTCGCCGGGCCATCACCTGCCGCAATGGCGGCGGCAGCGGTGCCGGTCACGTTTCCGCCATCTTGGTAATTCCAGGAGGAGACGTCATATCTTTGGTCCGCAGCATCGAAGCCGGAAAACACGCCATCTTCCGCCAGTTTGAAGCCCTTTTTCACGATCAGGGCCGCGTTGGTGTAGTTAACTACGTAATCCTTGGCATAGCGGTTGTTCTGGATGGCATAGTTGATCAGACCGCCCAAAAAAGCAATGTCTGTGCCCGCGCGGATCTGGCAAAAGACGTCCGCCTGCGAGGCCGTGCGTTGAAAGCGCGGATCCACTACGATCAGCTTGGCATTGCGAACCTTCTTCGCCTCTACCACCCATTTAAATCCGCAGGGATGAGCTTCTGCCGGGTTGCCTCCCATGATCAACATCATGTCGGTGTTCTTGATATCCACCCAGCCATTGGTCATTGCGCCGCGCCCGAACGTTGGTCCCAAACTTGAGACCGTAGGGCCGTGTCAAACACGGGCCTGATTTTCCAAATAACAGACCCCCAGGCTGCGCATGGTCTTTACCACCAAGTAGTTGAATTCGTTGGTATCTGTGCAGCCGCCGTTAAAACCGATGCCCTCGCACCGGTTCACGGTCTTGCCGTTGGCGTCTTTCTCAATGAAGGTTTCGTCGCGGGTCTTCTTGATGTGGTGCGTGATCTCGTCAATGGCGCTCTGCCAGGAGATGTCCTCCCACTTGGTGGAGCCGGGACGCCGCACCTGTGGCTTGGTCAGCCGCCGCTTGTTCAGGATTTCCCCATAGAGTGACGCCCCCTTGGGACACAAGGTGCCGCGATTGATAGGATGATCGGGGTCGCCTTCAACGTGAACCACCTGCGGAGTCACATTCTTGGCCTTGTCGCCAAGCGTATGGATGATCACACCGCAACTGACTGAGCAATAGGGACACGTGGAGCGGGTCTCAGTCGTGCGGGTTATTTTAAGTTCTTTCGCTTGCGCCAGAACCGGGCGGGCGTCAAAGCCAAGCAGCAGTGCTGCTGCGCTGCCGGTTCCTACTTTTAAAAACTCACGCCTGGACAAGCCCATAGCTGTATCCCTCCTATGAGGCAATCAGGCCGGCGTGCACTAGATCGACCGCTTGCTCCTCCTAAAATAGCTTGCACAGCCCGGCCTCGATCCGAAAGACACGAATTTATTCAAACTAGAACTTTGCCCACGTCTTCGCAATAGGCCGTTTGTACTAGAGCCTGTGATGACTGTTAGCCGCATTGCCGACCGGAATGGCGTTTGTATGAAACTCGGGCGCGCTACGCTTGGGTCACTACTGACGGGCCATTCATGAATTCATCGGGAACGTGATGGAAGGTAACCTGATTCCTATGATTGGCCAATCTTTATTGCGGGAATATGCAGAGGGGCCTCTTGAGAGCGTCGAAAATACTCATCCCGCAAATCTGTCAGAGAAGGTTGCGATGCATCGCGTGCACGATAGCCTGAAGGCGATGAAGAAGCTGGATGACTCTTGGAACCGGCAGGACTTACAAACATTTAGGAAATATCACGCGAAGAATTGCATCGTGCGCTGGCCGAAGCAGCCGCCCACCCATGGCATAGACGGCCATGAACAGGAGGCGATTGCATTCTTCAAGATGTTTTCTGGTCAGCATCTCATCAACAATCCATACAAAATCATGCTGGGCCAGGGCAAGTG
>Ga0207667_10004790_pt1 | contig 16542 bp, 14 predicted proteins | sample KBSCornC52_FD_184301 | JGI IMG/M metagenome (GOLD analysis project Ga0207667, IMG submission 184301) | Corn rhizosphere microbial communities from Kellogg Biological Station, Michigan, USA - KBS Corn C5-2 (SPAdes) (version 2) | ecosystem: Host-associated > Plants > Roots > Rhizosphere > Soil ... | reverse complement strand
GGAAAGCGTCATCTTCCAGGACGAGCACCTGCTCGTCGTCGACAAGCCGCACTTCCTGCCGATGATCCCGACGGGGCGCTTCCTGCGCGAGACCCTGCTCGTGCGGCTGAAGCAGAGGTTCGACCTGCCGCACCTGACGCCGATCCACCGCCTCGACCGCGAGACGGCCGGCGTCGTCATCTTCTCGCACAACCTGGCCACGCGCGGGACGTACCAGTCGATGTTCCAGAAACGCAGCATCCGCAAGACGTACGAGGCGCTGGCGCCCGTGCTGGAAGGGAGAGAATTCCCGTTCACCTACCGGAGCCGCATGGTCGACGGCGACAAGTTCTTCGTCATGCGCGAAGAAGAGGGCGAGCCGAATTCCGAGACGGTCGTCGAGCTGCTGGAGGCGCGCGGCGGCATCGGGCACTACCGCCTGCACCCGCATACGGGGCGCAAGCACCAGCTGCGGCTGCACATGGCAGCGCTGGGCGTGCCGATCCTGAACGACGCCTTCTATCCCGTCGCGCTACCCTGCAAGGGCGATGATTTCTCGGCGCCGCTGCAACTGCTGGCACGCGCCATCCACTTCGACGATCCGCTCACGGGCGCACCGCGCAGCTTCGCGAGTGCGCGCGAGCTCGCGTGGCCGAACTGGTAGGGTGGGCACCCTGTGCCCACGCGTGACGTTCGCGTCACGTTGACGTTCGCGCGGGCACAGGGGTGCCCGCCCTACCGGGATACAGGCTCCGAGTCCAATATCAGAGGGCGTAGTCGATGATCAGGGGCGCGTGGTCGGAGAACCGCTCGTCCTTGTAGATCGAGACGGCATGCGCCTTCGCGGCGATGCCGGGGGTGGCGACGTGGTAATCGATGCGCCACCCGACGTTCTTTGCCCACGCCTGGCCGCGGTTGCTCCACCACGTGTATTGCTCGGGGCGCTGGTCGATGCCGCGGTGGACGTCCACGAGGCCCAGTTCGTCGAAGATGCGCGTCATCCAGGCACGCTCCTCGGGCAGGAAGCCCGAGTTCTTCTGGTTGCCCTTCCAGTTCTTGAGGTCGATTTCCTTGTGCGCGATGTTCCAGTCGCCGCAGATGACGATCTCGCGGCCTTCGGCCTTCAATTCCTGCAGGTGCGGCAAGAACACTTCCATGAAGCGGAACTTGGCTTCCTGCCGCTCCGGCGACGACGAGCCGGACGGGCAGTACACGGAAATGACGGTCAGGTTGCCGACGTCGGCGCGCGTATAGCGGCCTTCGTTGTCGAATTCGACGCAGCCGAAGCCCGTGCGGACGGCGTCGGGCTTCGTGCGGCTGTAGACGCCCGTGCCCGAATAGCCCTTCTTTTCGGCGTAGTGGAAGTGACCGTGGTAACCGTGCGGAGCAAGGAATTCCTCGGTCATGTCGGCCTGCTGGGCTTTCAGTTCCTGGACGCAGATGAAATCGGCATCCTGGTTGGCCATCCAGTTGAAGAAACCCTTCTTGTGGGCGGAGCGGATGCCGTTCAGGTTGGCGGAGATGATTCTTGGCATGATCGAAAGCGGTTGGGACGAGGGCGACAGTGTATCGTGTTTTGATTCATATCAACACCACCTCAGCTAAGCGGAATGGCATCGGTTGGCAGGCTCCGATATGGCTAGAATTGCATTTTCCATTTCTTTTGCTGCGCGACGTCAACGGTTTCTGAAATGACGGTTGCTCGCCGGTTTCTTCCATCCACCAAGGACCCATGTGCTGATCAAGTCCGATGACCTGCTGTCCGGCAAGCATGGCAAGACGGGGCATTTCGTGCGTTTCTACGACGACAGCGAACTGCTGCTCGACGAAGTCGCATCCTTCCTCGAACGCGCATTGCGGGCACGGGGCAGGGGCATCGTGGTTGCCACCGGAGCACATATCGACGCGTTGCGCGCCCGCCTGGATGCGCTCGAGCGGGCGGAAGGGCGGACGGCCCCGGCGTCCTGGGACATCCAGTGGTTCGATGCCGAAACGACGCTGGCCCGCATCATGGCCGGCGGCTGGCCCGACCGGGCGCGTTTCGAATACGAAGTGGGCCGCGTCATGGCCGAGGCCTGCGCCGGCGGTGCGCACGTGCACGCGTTCGGCGAGATGGTGGCGCTGCTGTGCGCGCGCGGCCGCTACGACGCCGCCCTGCACCTGGAACGGCTGTGGAACGAGCTGGCGAGCAAGCTCGATTTCTCGCTGTTCTGCGCGTACCCGTGGGCCCTGTTCCCGTCGTCCGGCGTGGCGCACGTGTTCCGCCAGATCTGCGCGGAGCATGAACACGCCTGCGCGGATGCCACCACCCCGCTGCCGCCCGGGCAAACCGTCGACATCAGCCTGGTGCGGCTCGAACAGAAAGTGCATGCGTTGCAGGCCGAGGCGGCGCGGCGCCGGAGCGCCGAAAGGAAGCTCCTGCTGCGCGAGCGCGAGTTCGCCGACTTCGTCGAGAACGCGGCCGAGGGCCTGCACCAGATCGGCGCCGACGGCACCATCCTGTGGGCGAACAGGGCCGAGCTGCAGATGCTTGGCTACCGCTGGGAAGAATATGTCGGACATCATATCGCCGCGTTCCATCTTGACGCCGCCGTCATCGACGGTATCCTGGCCAGGCTTGCGGCCGGCGAGACGGTGATGGACGAGCCGGCGCGGCTGCGCTGCAAGGATGGCTCGATCCGGCACGTGGTCATCCGCTCGAACGCCTGTTTCGAGGACGGCCTGCTGCGCTATACCCGCGGCTTCACGCGCGATGCGACCGAGCAGATGCGCAGCCTGCGCGAAATCGAGCATGCCAACGTCCTCCACGCCGAATTGACGGGGGTGCTGGCGGCCGTCGGCCGCACGTTGCGGGGCGCGTTGCGGGTTGCCCAGGGGACGCCGTGCGTCGAGCGCAGGCTGCGGCGCCTGGTGCGGCTGGTGGACGGCCGGCTTCGTCAACGCGCGCGGGCCGGATTACAATACCGGTTTTCACAGATCGAGGGTCGTGTCGTGGACAACCTGCGCCAACAGTTCATTGCGTTTTCAGTCGAAGCCGAAGTCTTGAAGTTCGGTCAATTCACCACCAAGGCGGGCCGGCAGTCGCCGTACTTCTTCAACGCCGGCCTGTTCCACGACGGCGCCACCCTCGGCAAGCTGGCGACGTTCTACGCCCAGACGCTGCTCGATTCCGGCATCGAATTCGACATGCTGTTCGGCCCCGCCTACAAGGGCATCACGCTGGCGTCCGCGACGGCCGTCGCACTGGCGGCGAAAGGCCGCAACACGTCGTTTGCCTACAACCGCAAGGAAGCCAAGGACCACGGCGAGGGCGGCACGATCGTCGGCGCCAGGCTGGCCGGCAAGGTCGTCATCATCGACGACGTGATCTCGGCCGGCACCTCGGTGCGCGAATCCGTCGCGATGATCCGCGCGGCCGGCGCCGAACCGGCCGCCGTGCTGATCGCGCTCGACCGCATGGAACGCGGCGGCAAGGACGGCGTGCTGTCGCCGCTGTCGGCCGTGCAGGAAGTCAGCCAGAACTACGGCATCCCCGTGATCTCGATCGCCAGCCTGGCCGACCTGTTCGGCTACCTGGAAGCGGATCCGTCGCTGGCCCAGTACAAGGATGCCGTGGCGGCGTATCGCCAGCAATACGGCGTAGCCTGAGCGTTCAGGATGTGATGTAATGACGGCAACCATTTTCTGGAGCCGTCATGCGTATCGCCGTTGCGCGTTTTTCATCCCCGGACCGGCCATGCTGAAGAACGCATTGCGCTGGTTGGGGATCGCCATCCTCTCGGTCTTCCTGGTCGGGTTCGGCCTGTGCGGCGCGGCCGGCGTGATCGGTTCCCTTCAGGGCGGACTCGCCCCCCTTTTCTTCGGCCTCGTCGGCCTGGCGATCGCCTGGGGGTGCTTCGCCGGCATCGTCGACCTTTGGCGCAGGCGCAGGCCGCCCGAGGCATGACGCCACCGCTACTGTCCCCGGGCGCGGCGCAGACGACCCATCTCCTGTTCGAATGGCTGGCACTGGCCGGCGGCGTGCAGCTGTACCGCTGGCAGCGCCGGCGCGCCCGCCAACCCGCGCTGCTGCAGCCGGGATCGTTCGCCGTCGTCGTCGGCTGCATCCTCGGCGCCGCCATCGGCAACAAGCTCGTGTTCTGGATCGAGATGCCACACCTGTGGGAGGGCACCGTCCCGGACTGGCGCCTGATCGCGTCCGGCCAGTCGATCGTCGGCGGGTTGCTGGGCGGGCTGCTCGGCGTGGAGATCGCCAAGAAGCTGACGGGCATCCGCCGCTCGACCGGTGACCAGTTCATCCTGCCGCTCGTCTTTGGCACGGTCGTCGGCCGCATCGGCTGCTTTCTCGCGGGCCTGAACGACGGCACCTATGGCGTGCCGACCGCGCTGCCGTGGGGCGTCGATTTCGGCGACGGCATCCTGCGCCATCCCACGCAGGTCTACGACATGCTGTTCGCGCTGTTCGCCGGCTTTCTCCTGTGGCGCTGGCGCGGCGCGCTCGCGCGCAGCCCGGGGCTCGCGTTCAAGCTGTATCTCGCCTCGTATCTCGCCTGGCGCCTGCTCGTCGATGGCATCAAGCCGGTGCCGTATGCGTATGCGTTCGGGCTGTCCGGTATCCAGTGGGTGTGCGTGCTGGCGCTGGGGTGTTATCTGCCGTTCGTGTGCCGGCAACTGTTCGACTTCATCCATACTCGGAGGCTTCATCCGACATGACGTTCCTGTCTTCCTCCCACGCGCGCGCAGGGGCGATCGTCCTCGCGCTCGCGTTCATCGGCGGCACCGGCTGCGCCGTCATCGATGCGGCGAACAACGCCCGCTACCAGCAACGTTTACGCGACCAGGAGGCCGCGCGCCAGCGCCGCATCGCCGCACTGGAGTCGGCCGCCGCCGGCGGCGATCCAGCGGCGCGCAGCGAGCTTGCGCTTGCGCTGCTGTCCCCGTCCGGCCCGGCGCAGGTAGACGTGCCGCGCGCGCTGGCGCTGCTGGAGCAGGCCGCCGCGCAGGACGACGGGCTGGCGCAGGCGCTGTTGGGCGAGATCCTCGTCGGGTCGCTACCACGGGTACGCACCGGCCGGCAAGACGCCGAGCGCGGCATCGCATTGTTACAGCGCGCGGCCACGAAGGCGTGCACGTATCCGCGGCCTGGACCGCTCCGTCTGAGCATCGAGCCCGCGCGGGAGGCCGGCAGCATGCTGAGCGATGCCGGCCGCACCGACAAATCCCTGCTCTGGCGGGCGCGCAGCATTCTCCATTGCGGCAGGACGGATACTGCCGCGCTGTCGTGGCAGGCGCAGTCCGAGCGCGCCTCTCCCGCCGAGCGCATCCAGGCGCTGGCGTTGCTGACGCTGACCGGCGATGCGGCGGCGGCCGCCAAGGCCAGCGCCACGCTGCCGGCCGCCGATGCCACCGCCGCCGAGCGCCTCGCCGCCGACCTGCGCCGCCGGGTCGCCGATTCCGAACGAGACTACCCGGCGCCGCCGCGCAAGGAACAACCATGACCCGCAAAACCCGCCCCTACCTGTTCTACGACACGACGACCTCCGTGTGCTCGACCTGCCTGCACCCGGTCGAGGCGAAGATCGTGTTCAAGGACGACAAGGTCTACATGGACAAGTGGTGCGGCGCCCACGGCAGCGAACGCGTGCTCGTCAGCGACGACGTCGCGTACTACCGCCTGTGCCGCGAAGTCTTCGTCAAGCACCCGGAAATGCCGCAGCAGTTCAACACGAAGATGGAGTATGGCTGCCCGTACGACTGTGGCCTGTGCCCGGACCACATGCAGCACTCGTGCCTGTCCGTCGTCGAGATCACGGACAACTGCAACCTGAACTGCCCCGTGTGCTATGCCGAGAGCGGCACGCACCGCGCACGCCACCGGCCGCTGGACGAGGTGATCCGCATGCTCGACGCCGTCGTCGCCAACGAAGGCGAGGCCGACGTGATGCAGCTGTCCGGCGGCGAACCCACGCTGCACCCGCAGTTCTGGGACATCCTCGACGCGGCGAAGGCGCGTCCCATCAAGCACGTGATGGTCAACACGAACGGCATCGTGCTCGCGCAGGACCGGGCGTTCGTCGAGCGGCTGGCCGGATACGCGCCCGGCATCGAGGTCTACCTGCAGTTCGATTCGCTGCGCGCGGAAGTGCATCGCGAATTGCGCGGCGCGGACCTCACGCGCATCCGCCGCCAGGCGCTCGACAACCTCAACGCGGCCGGGCTGTCGACGACGATCGTCGTCACGCTCAAGAAGGGGCTGAACGATGGCGAGATCGGGGAGATCATCGACTTCGCGCTGCAACAGCCCTGCGTGCGCGGTGTCACGCTGCAGCCGATCCAGGATGCCGGTCGCGTGGAAGACTACGATCCGCGCCTGCATCGCCTGACGGTATCCGAGATCCGCCGCCGCATCGCCGAGCAGAGCCGCCTGTTCACGCTGGAGGACGTGGTGCCGGTGCCGTGCAACCCGGACACGCTGGCGATGGCCTATGCGATCAAGACGGAGGAGGGCACCGTGCCGCTCACGCGCTGGCTCGATCCCCAGACGCTCGTCGAAGGGAGCGGCAACACGATCGTGTTCGAACGCGACCCTGCGCTGCATGGTGCCGTGAAGGATCGCATCTTCCAGCTGTTCTCGACGAACCACTCGCCGGAATCGCAGGCCAACTGCCTGTCCGAACTGATGTGTTGCCTGCCGCTGGTCAGCGCGCCGTCCGCGCTCCGCTACGACAACGTGTTCCGCGTGCTGATCGTGCAGTTCATGGATGCGTACTCGCTCGATGTGCGCGCGCTGAAGAAGTCGTGCATCCACTTCGCGCTGCCGGACGGCCGCCTTGTCCCGTTCGAAAGCCATAACCTGCTGTACCGCGACGGCCGCCGGCTGGACGGTATCCGCGCCGGCATCGCCGCGGACTTCGCACGCCGGCGCGAGCGGACTACGATCCCGCTGGTGCTTGTGCCGCCATCTGCTTGACGGCCATCGCGAGGAACGCGTCGACCGCGCTGCCGCGGCCTTCGGCGCCGCCGACCTGGATCGACGGCACGAGCGCCACCTGGCCGCGTTCGATCGCTTCCGCGAAGCGCAGCAGCACGGTCTGCTGGAACTGCAGTTCCGGACCGCCATAGGCCGCCACGTTCAGTTCCGTGGCCTTGGCCTGGGCCTGGCCGACGGCTTCCAGCTGGAACGCTTCCGCCTCGGCCAGCCGGCGCTTGGCGTCGGCGGCGCCGGCCGCGTTCTGCCGCGCTTCCTCGGCGGCCTTGATCGCTTTCTGCACGGCGGCACTGCCCTGGTTCTCGGCGATGCGGACGGCCAGTTCCGATTCCGTGATCGACGTCTGCTGCTTCGCGCGCGCCTCGGCCTCGCGCAGGATGCGCTCCTGCTGCGCGGCCGCTTCCTTGGTGCGGTAGGTCTCCAGCTGTTCGCGCGAGACCTGGCGCTCGCGCAGCTGGCGCAGGATCGTCTCGATCTGCGTGTCGCCTTCCTTCGCGCGCGGCGTGCCGATCAGGACTTCGTTCAAGGTGAGGTTATAGCCCTCGAAATTGCGGCGCATTTCCGCCATCGCGCGTTCCTGGATATCCGAGCGTTCCTGCAGCAGCTCGATCAGCGTCTTGCGCTGGCCGACGTTCTTGAAATACGCGGCCACCATCGGATCGAGCGTCTGCTCGACCAGTTTGCGGATGTCGCCGAAGCGCTGGATCACGAGCGGCGCCATCTTGTAGTCGATGTTGACGACGACGGACAGCGGCAGGTCCGGCTCGAACGCGTCCTTCGTGATCAGCGAGACTTCCGACAGGTGCTTGTCCAGCTCATGCGAGCCGATCGCGCCCGCCTGCCATTTCAGGATGAAGTTCGTGGTCGGCACCTCGATCACGCGCCGCGCATACGGGTTCAGCGCATACTTGCCCGGCAGGAGGGGCGTCGCCTGCACGCCTTTTTCGTCGGCGCCCACCAGTTCCCCGTGGCGGTAATCGTCGCCCGTCAGGTCGGTGCCGGCCTTGCCCGTGTACGACACGACCACGCCCACGAAGCCGACCGGCACCTCGGTCTTCGGCACGATCTCCCATGACACGAAGCGCGCGTTCAGGTAGTACGTGCCCTCGACGAGCACCTGCAACTGGCGGCCCTTGTAGCCGCCGGCGTCGATGAACGTCTCCGGGTTCTGGAAATCGTGGTGGTAGCGCTGCGCGTCGGCGGGGTCGGCGCCGACGATGGGCGCGACGATCGTCCCTTCCGGCAGCGACTGGCCTTCGTGCGTCGTGATGACGGCCAGCTTGTCTTCGCGGATCACGAGCGGGCGAAAGCCGCCGCGGGCGGCGAGATCGTCGTGCACGGCGGCCAGGATGCCCGTCACGCCGCCCTTCGCATCGACGTCGGCATCGCCCGGCAGCGGCAGGGAATAGACCCGGTCCTCGGCCAGCACGACGAATTGCGCGAGGTTGATGGCATACGTGCCCTCGCGCAGGATCTTGCGCTGCAGACCTTTCTGGCCGCCCTGCGCGAGGAAGGCGGCGACGTCGGTGAAGTCGCTCGCGGCCTTGTTGCACCCGAGGTTCTGGCTCGGCGCCATCGGCAGGCCGTCGCGCGCGAACACATAGGCGAGCGTGCCCTGCTGGATGGTCACGAGGTTCTGGCGGTGCACGCGGTACTGGAACGGCGCGAAGAAGTGAAAGCCGCCGCGCAGCACGTCCGGCTGGAAGCCCGCTTCGCCGCGCAGCGCGATGAAGCCCGCCTGCACGGACCCGCGGCGCGACCATTTCTTTTCCACGATCCCGATCTTGTCGTTGGGGATGTAGATGACGCAGCTGCGCACCAGCACCAGCACCAACATCAGTACCAGCAGGGCGGCGGCGAACAGGCCCGCGGCCGCGACGGCAATTGACTCGAACATATGACGTCCTTTCGACGAATGATGACGAGACCAGCGTAGCGGGGCGGGCGTAAATGCGGTGTATAAAGAGCGGGAGCGTGTGCAACGGCCGCGTAAAAACTCAGGCGGCCGCCGCTTCCTGCGTGAACAGGGCCACCTGGTCCGTCAGCGCCTTGCGGTACGCGGGCCGGGCCGTGCAGCGATCGCGCCATGCCGTGAGCCGGTCGAAACGCTCGACATAGCCCATGCCGTCGAGCAGGCGTACGACGGTCGTCATGAGGATGTCGGCCACGCTGAATTCGCCGGCCAGGAAGTCGCGCCCTTCCAGCCACGTATCGACTTGTCCCAGGCGCTTGAGTGCGATCTCTTCCAGCACTGGACGTTGCGCCGCGGCCCACGGCTCGTCCATCGAAAACGCGACGAGGTTGGCGAGGTTGCCCAGGTAGGGCTCGACCGAATTGAGCGCGGCGAATGTCCACATCGTCACCTGCGCGCGGGCGTCCGGATCGCGCGGCAGCAGGGTGGGAAAGCGTTCGCCCAGGTGCAGCAGGATCGCGCCGGTCTCGAACAGCGTCAGGTCGCCGTCCTGCAGCACGGGCACCTGGCCGAACGGCTGTTCGAGCCGGTAGGCAGGCGTGGCAGCGTCGGCGAAATCGATCAGGCGCAGGTCATACGGTTGGCCGGCTTCCTCGAGGGCCCAGCGCACGCGCAGGTCGCGTACATGGCCGACGGCGAACGAAGGCACGGAACGGAAGGTGGTCAGGGTGTACATGGGTGGGTCTCCTCGTGGTCGATGGACACAGCTTACGCGGCTACAAAATATGTTCAAGAACATAATGTGGATGCGCGCATAATGCGGCCCGAAAGGAGATCCCGATGCCCTATAGTAGCGAACACAAGGCCCAGACCCGCGAACGCATCGTGCATGCGGCGCGCAGGCTGTTCAACCGCCATGGCTTCGAGCAGGTGTCGATCGACCGCGTGATGTCCGAGGCCGGCCTGACGCGCGGCGGCTTTTATCACCATTTCGACAGCAAGGACGATTTGTACGCGGCGGCCGTCGCCAGCTTCAGCACGTGCAATCCGTTCCGGCCCGACTTCAAGGACAGGCCCCCGCCCGCCCCGCGCGAACTGGCGCGCATGTTGGTGGACATCTACCTGAGCGACGAGGTATTCGACAACATCGAGGCCCACTGCCCGCTGTACGCGCTGCCGGGCGACGTGGCGCGCGCGGGCCTCTCGCCGCAGAAGGCGTACACGCAGCTGATCCGCAATCTCGTGCAGGTGTACGCGGGCGCGCTCGCGCGCAAGCCCGACGGCGAGCAAAGGGCGCAGGCGATCGTCGCGCTGTGCGTGGGCGGCATGGTGCTGGCGCGCACGACGGACGACGCGGCGCTGCGCACGTCGCTGCGGGCGGCTGCGCGGGAACAGGCGCTGGCGTTGCTCGAAGGCGTGTAAACGCCGCGTATAAAGATGTGCAGGCCATGCAAGTGCCCCGTAAACGCTGCCAGCGTCTCCAGAGTGGGCGGCGCCATGCGATTACCTCGATGTTACGTTGTAATGACAATTGGAGAGTTTCCAGTGGTGTTTATGCCCCTAGACTAGCGGCAACTTTGCAGCGGGTGCTGCGGGGTGCAACTACTAGGGAGTCAATACATGGCCACGCAGGCACTTTTCGACATCGGTAACGTCATCCTCGAACCTTCACCCACGTTCGCGCGGCTGAAGGACAAGACCCGCGCCTGGGTGCCGCTGGTCGTACTGATCCTGCTGACGCTGGCCATCAGCTACTGGTATATCGCAACCCTCGATTTCGCCTGGTTCCGCGAGCACATGCTGGCGGCGCAAGGGACCGTCAAGCCGGAAGCGGGGGGCGCGCAGGGACATGTCCCGACGCCGAGCAGCATGCTGTGGACGATGGGGATCGGTATCGTGCTGGGCACGCCCGTGACGTTCGCGCTGATCGCGGTGTACTACCTGCTGGCCGGAAAGGTGATGGGGTCAAGCATCGGCTACGGCAAATGGTTCGGCTTCGCGGCCTGGACCAGCATCCCGCACCTGCTGGCGCTGCCGCTGACGGCACTGCAGATCGCGACGTCGGGCGGCCGCCTGGCGCTGGAAGATTCGAACATGGTGTCGCTCAACTACCTGCTGCTGCACCTGCCGCAGTCCAGCCACTGGGCCAGCTTCGCCGGCAGCCTCGACCTGACCTCGCTGTGGATCATCGTCCTCGCGGCAATCGGCCTGAAAGCCTGGACCGGACGCTCGACCGCAGCCTGCACGTTTGTGGCCGTGCTGCCGGACGTGCTCATCTACGGCATCTGGGCCGCGAAGATCGCCTTCTTCGGATAAGCACATGAAGAAGAAACTGATAGGCGCGGCCGTCGTCGCGGCATTCCTCATCGTCCCGGTGGCGATCAAGTTCGGGACCAAGCCGCCGCGTCGCGAGGCCGAACTGGCGACCGTGCAAAAGCTGGCGATCCACCCGGCCATCCTCGCCACCGGCAACCTCGTGTTCCGCCAGGAGGTGCAGTTGTCGGCGGAGGTCATCGGCAAGGTGGCCGCCGTCCTCGTGCGCGAGGGCGACAAGGTGACGCGCGGGCAGATCCTGCTGCGGCTCGACCCGACCGTGTACCAGGCCGAGGTGGCGCAGCAGGAGGCCAACCGGCGCAACGCCGCCATCGCCATCGAGCGCGCCCAGATCAACCTCGCGAACCAGCAGCGCAACCTGGACCGCACCGGCCAGCTGTACAAGGCCAAGTACATCGACATCTCGAAGTACGACGACGCCGTGCACCAGGTCGACCTGGCGAAAGTCGAGCTGCGCGCCAGCCGCGAGTCGCTCGAACAGGCCAGCGCGCTGCTGTCGCAGTCGCGCGAGCACCTGGCCAAGACCGAGGTGCGCGCGCCCATCGACGGCACCGTGACGGCCGTGCCGATCAAGATCGGCGAGACGGCCGTCGCCAGCGCCACCGGCATCGCCGGCTCGTCGCTGATGACGATCGCGGACGTCGGTTCCATCATGGCCGAGGTGAACGTGGACGAAGCCGACATCGCCCGGGTGGCCGCGGGCCAGCAGGCCAAGGTATATCCGGCCGCATTCCCGGACCAGCCGGTCGCGGGCCGGGTGGAGAGCGTGGCGATGGCGCCGCGTGTCATCCCGGGAGCACAGGGCCGCAGCTATGTCGTCAAGCTGCGTCTCGACGACCTGCAGGTGGCGCTGCGTTCCGGAATGACGTGCCGGGTCGAGATCGTCGTCGGCAACGGTGCGGCCAGGCCGGCCGTGCCGATCCAGGCCGTCATGAACGAGGAAGTCCCAGGCGCGAAGGACCGCATGAAGAACGTCAGCTACGTGCTCGTCGTGCAGGACGGGAAGGTGAACAAGGCCCCGGTGGAGCTGGGACTGTCGGACGACGCCAACCAGGAAGTGACGAAGGGGCTGGCCATCGGCCAGACGATCGCCGTGGGACCGGCGCGCCTGCTGCGCGAGCTGCACGAGGGCGACCTGGTGACGGCGAAGAAGGCGGAGTTGAAAGTCGCCGCAGGGACACATCCATGATCCGTCTGGAAGGCGTGAGCAAGCAGTACCGGATGGGCGACCAGGTCGTCCACGCGCTGCAGGGCATCGACCTGCACATCCGCGCCAACGAGATGGTGGCGTTCATCGGCGCGTCCGGATCCGGCAAGTCGACCATGATGAACATCGTCGGCTGCCTCGACCGGCCCAGCAGCGGCGAGTACTGGCTCAACGGGCGCGCGGTGGCGACGATGTCCGGCGACGAGCTGGCCAGCGTGCGCAACCGGGAGATCGGCTTCATCTTCCAGAGTTTCCACCTGCTGCCGCGCGCGAGTGCGCTCGACAACGTCGCGCAGCCGCTGATCTACCGCGGCGTGCCGCTGCGCGAACGCCTGGCGCTGGCGGAACAGGCCTTGCAGCGCGTGGGCCTGGGCGAACGCATGCACCACCGTCCGAACGAGCTGTCGGGTGGCCAGCGCCAGCGCGTGGCGATCGCGCGCGCGCTCGTCGGCAAGCCCGCGATCCTGCTGGCCGACGAGCCGACGGGGAACCTCGATTCCGCCACCAGCCAGGAGATCCTGGCGCTGATCCGCGAACTGCACGCGGATGGCCAGACCGTGATCATGGTGACGCACGAACCGGAGATCGCCGACCAGTGCCGGCGCGTCGTGCGGTTGCGCGACGGGAGGATCATGTCGGATACGGAGAACGCGGCATGAGCATATTCCTCGAGAGCCTGCGCTCGGCGCTGGCGGCGATCCGCGCGCACCGGCTGCGCAGCTTCCTCACGTCGCTCGGCATCATCATCGGCGTGGCCTCCGTGATCACGGTGGTCTCGCTGATCCAGGGCCTGTCGAAAAGCGTCAGCGACCAGTTCGAGGGCCTGGGTGGCAACGGCCTGACGATCCGGCCGCACAACGAGTTCAAGGACATGATGCGCGGCAAGGTGAACTACCTGCGTTTCGAGGACGTGGAACTGCTGCGCGCGCGCGTCGACGGGATCCGCAGTCTCAGCCCGCTGTTCGTTCCCGGCTTTTCCGAAGTGCGCTACACGGGCCTGTCCGCCACGGCCCAGGTATTCGCCACGACGGCCAGCTACCAGGAAGTGAACGGGCGCTATGCGCGGCTGGGCCGGTTCATCAGCGAGTCTGACGACGCCAGCGCGCGCCGCGTGGCCGTGGTGGGCGAGAAGCTGATCGAGGACCTGCACCTGCCGCCCAACCCGGTCGGGCAATTCATCCTGTACGCGAACGAGTGGTTCAAGATCGTTGGCGTGATGGAAAAACAGGGCGAGATCTTCGGCATGTCCCGGGATAACTACATGATCGTCCCGTTCAGGACGGGGCAGAGCATCATCGGCAACAACACCCGGCCGCAACTGCAGATCACGGTGGCGGTGCGCGACCTGGGCCGGCTGGACGAGGCCCGCAGCCACATCCGCATGGTCATGCGCCGGGCACACCGCCTGAAAGCCGACGACGCCGACGATTTCGAGATCGACTCGGCCGACCAGATCGCGAAAACCTTCGACAGGGTGAGCGGCACCGTCACATTCGTCATGAGCGGCATCGTCGGCATCTCCCTGCTGGTGGGCGGCATCGGCATCATGAACATCATGCTGGTGTCGGTGAAGGAAAGGACGCGCGAGATCGGCATCTGCAAGGCGATCGGCGCGCGCAGCAGCGACATCCTGCTGCAGTTCCTGATCGAGGCCGTCACCCTGTCGCTGCTGGGTGGCCTGATCGGCCTCGTCATCGGCTACGCGCTCGGGGTGGGGATCGCGGCGATGATCCCCGACTTTCCGCCGGCCGTCGTGCCGTGGTGGGCCGTGGCGCTGGCGGTGCTGTTCTCGGGGTCGGTGGGCGTCGTGTTCGGCGTCGTGCCAGCCAGCCAGGCCGCGCGGCTCGATCCGATCGACGCGCTCAGGTACGAGTGAAGGGGCGAAAAAAAACCGGAGCGCGCTCCGGTTTTTTTATTGGCATGGCCGGATCAGGCCGCGAGCTTCTTCTTCAGCAGTTCGGTCACCTGCGCCGGATTCGCCTTGCCCTTCGACGCCTTCATGCACTGGCCGATCAGCGCGTTGATCGCGGCTTCCTTGCCGGCCTTGTACTGCTCGACCGATTTCGCATTGTTGGCCAGGACGTCGTCGACGATCGCTTCCAGCGCGCCCGTGTCCGAGATCTGCTTCAGGCCTTCGCGTTCGATGATCGCGTCGGCCAGGTGCTCGTCTTCCGATTGCGCTTCCCACATCAGGCTGAACACCTTCTTGCCGGCGTTGTTTGAGATCGTGCCGTCGGCGATGCGGGTCAAGAGCAGGGCCAGTTGCGAGGCCTCGACCGGAGAGTGCTCGATGGCGACGTCGGCGCGGTTCAGCGCGGACGACACGTCGCCCATCAGCCAGTTCGCGGCGGCCTTGGCGTTTTCCTTGCCGGCCCTGGCGACGACGGCTTCGTAATACGTGGCCATCGCCTGGGACGAGGTCAGGATCAGCGCGTCGTACTCGGGCAGGCCATAGTCGCGGATGAAGCGGTCGCGCATCGTGGCCGGCAGCTCCGGCATGTCGGCCTTCACGCGGTCGATCCACGCCTGCGAGATCGTGAGCGGCGGCAGGTCGGGGTCGGGGAAGTAGCGGTAGTCCTGCGCGTCTTCCTTGGTGCGCATCTCGCGCGTTTCCTTGCGGTCCGGATCCCACAGGCGCGTGGCCTGTACCACCTTGCCGCCGTCCTCGATCAGTTCGATCTGGCGCCGCACTTCGTAGTGGATCGCTTCTTCCATGAAGCGGAACGAATTCAGGTTCTTGATCTCGCAACGGGTGCCGAATTCCTTCTGGCCGACGGGGCGCACGGACACGTTGACGTCGCAGCGGAACGAGCCTTCCTGCATGTTGCCGTCGCAGACGCCCAGCCACATCACGAGGCCGTGCAGGGCTTTCGCATAGGCCACGGCTTCGGCGGCGCTGCGGATCTCCGGCTCGGAGACGATTTCCAGCAGCGGCGTGCCGGCGCGGTTCAGGTCGATGCCGCTCATGCCGTGGTAATCCTCGTGCAGCGACTTGCCGGCGTCTTCCTCGAGGTGGGCGCGGGTCAGGTTGACGGTCTTCGTCTCCAGCTTGCCGTCCTTCTCGTACGCGAACGTGAGGCTGCCGCCCTGCACGACCGGGTCTTCGAACTGGCTGATCTGGTAACCCTTCGGCAGGTCGGGGTAGAAGTAGTTCTTGCGCGCGAAGACGGACTGCGGCGCGATCTTCCCGCCGACCGCGAGGCCGAAGCAGATCGCGCGTTCGACGGCGCCCTTGTTCATCACGGGCAGCACGCCCGGCAGCGCCAGGTCGACCGGGCTCGCCTGCGTGTTCGGCTCCGCGCCGAACCTGATCGAGCTGCCGCTGAAGATTTTGGAGTTGGTCGTGAGCTGGACGTGGTTCTCAAGACCGATGACGACTTCCCATTGCATAGTGTTCTCTCTTGTATGTCAGTGCGTCAAACGCCCTCGGGTGCGCGGGTATGCCAATCCGTGGCTTGCTGGTACTGGTGCGCGATGTTCAGCAGCTTTGCCTCGGCAAAGTAATTGCCGATGATTTGCAGGCCCACCGGACGCTTGCCGTTCTTTTCACCCTGGCCGAAGCCGCAAGGGATCGACATGCCGGGCAGGCCGGCGAGGCTCGTCGACAGCGTGAAGATGTCGGCCAGGTAGTTCGCCACCGGGTCGTTCGCCTTCGAACCCAGGTCCCACGCAACGCTCGGGGCCACCGGGCCCATGATCACGTCGCACTTGTCGCGGAATGCGGCCTGGAAATCGTCGGCGATCAGGCGGCGGATCTTCTGCGCCTGCACGTAATAGGCGTCATAGTAGCCGTGGCACAGCACGTACGTGCCGACCATGATGCGGCGCTGGACTTCCTTGCCGAAGGCTTGCGCACGCGTCTTCTTGTACATGTCCTGCAGATCCGTGTATTCCGGAGCGCGGTAGCCGTAGCGCACGCCGTCGAAGCGCGACAGGTTCGACGAGGCTTCCGCCGGCGCGATGATGTAGTACACGGGGATCGACAGCGACGTCTTCGGCAGCGAGATCTCCACCAGGGTCGCGCCCAGCTTCACGAATTCATCCAGCGCGGCGCGCACGGCCTGCTCGACATCCTGAGCGAGACCTTCGCCGAAGTATTCTTTCGGCACGCCGATGCGCAGG
>Ga0207667_10004786_pt1 | contig 16549 bp, 10 predicted proteins | sample KBSCornC52_FD_184301 | JGI IMG/M metagenome (GOLD analysis project Ga0207667, IMG submission 184301) | Corn rhizosphere microbial communities from Kellogg Biological Station, Michigan, USA - KBS Corn C5-2 (SPAdes) (version 2) | ecosystem: Host-associated > Plants > Roots > Rhizosphere > Soil ... | reverse complement strand
TTTTCCTATGTTACGTTATGCAGATGTATTGCTGATGCATGCGGAAGCCGAAAACGAAGTAAATGGCGCAACAGGCGCAGCACTCGAATCTCTCAACCTGGTTCGCCGAAGAGCCGGTTTAGCCGATACCACTATCAGTGATCAGAACGGTTTACGTACCGAAATACGCAACGAGAGAGCGCGTGAGCTTTGCTTTGAAGGTTTACGCCGGCACGACCTGATACGTTGGGGCATCTATATTCAGACTATGCAGGATGCAGCGGACGAAATTGTAACTATGAAGGGCCCTGCTTATGCCGCGATCAATGCCTCTAATGTAAGCCAACGCCACTTATTATATCCTATTCCTTTGACAGAAATGTCGTTAAACAAAAAAATGGTTCAAAACCCGTATTGGTAACGCAGCATGAAGTGGGAAGCCGGATTCCTTCCGGTTTCCCAACTTTCATTCACTATTAAAAAATAAAACTGTATGCAGAAAATATTTTTTACAGCGCTTGCCATCATACTGGTAATAGCCTGTACTAAAAAACAAGTAGGAAACCCCGATTTTACAGTCTCTCCCAATAAAGACAGCTATACAACCGCCGATACAGTAGTTTTCTCTTTTAGCGGAACACCATGGTATCTTGCATTTTATTCAGGAGAGCCTTATCATAAATATGAGAACCGCGACCGCGTTACAGCAGATGGTATGCCCGCGTTCCAATTTGCTTCCAGTGTAACAACAGGTACACAAACAAATACCCTTCGTTTACTGGTGTCATCTGACTTTAACGGTACCTATGATTCTGCAAATATTTATCAGGCCACCTGGACGGATATCACAGACAAAGCAACGCTGGCTACAGGTTCCACGACTGTTTCTTCGGGTGTTATAGACCTCACACCGTTTGTTAATAATGATCACCCTGTATACATCGCCTTTAAATATACCGGCGCAGCCGGCTCTGCACAAAGAAACTGGACTTTAAAAACGGTGACGTTGAATAATGTACTTCCCGACAGCACCAGTTATAATCTGCTGGATATTTCAGAGTCTTCCGCTGGTTTCAGATCAGTGGCTATGAAGAATACATCCGTTAAATGGACGGTTTCCACCTCACAGTTAAATATTAAAGGAGGAACAACCACTACAAGTCCCGAAGCGGAAGGTTGGATCGTTTCTAAACCCCTTAACTTAAAAAAAGTATTGCCCGATTCAGGCATACCGTTAAAGAATATGACTACCGTTATGGAGTCTTACTATTACATTTATACGAAACCGGGTAACTACACGGCCACATTTGTAGTATCGAACGCAAACCGGTACGACAGTAAAGATGGAGTGTATCAGGTTCCAGTAACAATCCAGTAATTGAACCAAATAAAAACCCCATTATTTTACCAAACACGTACCCAATGAAGAAAAACATGTTGGTTTCTCTTTCACTTGCTTTATTATTTGCAACCGCATGCACCAGGCAGCTTAACGATTCTCCGGTAATCGATAATCTGAATGAAAATGCATCAGAACATGCTGCTGCTGCACTGCAGGATGCCGGCGCAAAAATTATCATCGCCGCTGATCAAAAAAATGAGCGGCTGGTAATGATCGATCTCAATCACGACAATAAGGAAACGTGGGAGTGGAAACCTGCTGAAGATCCGAACATTCTGCCGGAACAAGTTCGCTGGTTTATTAATCTCGATGAGTGTAAACCGGTTTTTGATGGTAAGTACCTCATAACTACTGCATCAGGCGGCGGTGTTGGTTTGATCCATATCGCCTCCCGAAAAGTTGTTTGGTATGGCTATGCAGGCGGTAATGCGCACTCTGCAGAAGTGCTGCCCGACGGTAACATAGTATCTGCTTCTACAACCGGCAACTACCTTACGCTGTTTGTTACTGATCCGGAAGATTCCACTCATCGTAGTATTAAATACGACTTTCCCGATGTACACGATTGTACCTGGGATAAAACACGCGAATTGCTGTGGTGTGCCGGTAAAAACAAACTCAGGGCCTACAAATACAACAACGACCGCAAAAACCCGGCACTCACTTTATTCAAAACAGTGAACATGCCCCAGGGTAATGCCCATGACCTGTTTCCGGTATATGGCTCTTCCGATGAGCTGTGGTTGAGTAACTCAAGCCACATTTACAGATACAACATTACCAAAAGTAAATTTACAGAGTACAAAACCTCATCAGGCGCCAGCATAGCAAGTGTAAAATCAATACAAAATGGTCCCGAAGGTTTTACAACATTTATGGACCAGGCAAATGGTATTGGCGGCGAAAGCTGGAGAACCGATCGCCTGACAGATTTTGATGGCAACATCCTTTTTCAAAGCGACAACGTAGGGATCTACAAAGCCAGGTACTTCCTCACAAACTCGTTCAGCTATCCCGACAAACAGAAATTCCAGCAAATATTTAATGGAAATGGCGGAGGCAATAACGAAGAGGCACAGGATCTCACTACCAGCGTCGAAGAAAATGACAGCCGCGTGAAGTAGTTAAATAAAATTTCAAAAGATAACGACCGTTATTGACGGAATTCGTTTCTCAGGGCTTCTTTCGGGAAGCCCTGTTTTTTTTATGTGTATGTGTTTCATAGCCTAACATTACTATTTGGTTAAGAAAAAAGAAGAATTGTAATTTCTTTTATATTTGTCCCTGATGCGCGCCTATCGAAGTTTTACCGACCAAACTTTGCTCACGCTGCTAAGGCAGGGTGATAAGGACGCGTACACGGTAATTTATGATCGCTACAAGAACGTGCTGTATAACCACGCCTATAAAAAACTCGGCGATCCCGAAGAAGTAAAAGACGTGCTGCAGGAGCTGTTTACCAACCTGTGGAATAAACGGGTTGATATTCCGGTTGCTATGAACTTATCGGGCTACCTGTATACAAGCATCAGAAACCGGATTCTGAATTTGCTTACTCATAAAGAAGTAGAAAATAAATACCTGAGTTCGATTCAACAATTCAGTCAGGAAGGGCATTACAGCACCGATCTTGTGATCAGGGAAAAAGAAATGGCAGACCTCATTCAAAAAGAAATTGACCAGCTGCCACCCAAAATGCGGGAAGTATTCCTGTTAAGCAGAAAAGAAAATCTCTCCCATCACGAGATCGCCAAACAACTTTCTATTTCAGAACAAACGGTTGCGAAACAGGTAACCAATGCTCTCCGCATTCTGCGAATACGTCTTGGCTCCTTCTTTTTTCTCCTTCTTCTCCTGTTACGGTAAAATTATTTTCCTGATTGCCTACCTGTTTACCTGTTCCTCGCCTGTCTATAGCATATATAGAAGGAAATCATTAAACCATATATGCATCCAAAAAATTTACAGGAACTATTAAAGAAATACAGAGAAGGCACATGTACTGAAGAAGAGAAGGCTTTGCTCGAAAGCTGGTATATAACCTATAATGCACACGACCCGAACGAGATACCACAGCATGTTCGGGATGAACATCTTAACGAGGTATGGAAATCATTGCCCCTACATGAAAATAAAGTGCGTCGCATGCCCTGGCTAAAGATAGCTGCGGCAGCAGTATTATTGACAGCATTCGCAACCACTCTTTATTTATATATAAAAAAGCCGGTAGTTGCCCCTGCAAATAAACAGCAGGTAGCCAACAATCAAATTATACCCGGCAGCAATAAAGCCATTCTTACATTGAACGATGGGCGTAAGATCAGTCTTACCGATGCCGCAAACGGCCACATTGCAGAAGAAGCCGGTATTACAGTTACTAAAAAAGCCGACGGACAATTGTTATATACTGTTTCAGACAATGGATCTGGCGATGCCAATACATTCAATACGGTTGAAACGCCCCGGGGAGGGCAATACCAGGTAGTATTGCCGGATGGTACAATCGTTTGGCTGAACGCTGCCACCTCATTACGTTTTCCAACAAAATTTTCATCCGTCGAACGTACCGTTTACCTCGATGGCGAAGCTTACTTCGAAGTAGCTCATAACAAAAGTTGTCCTTTTAGAGTAGCGCTTAATGGACAACAGGTAGAAGTGTTGGGCACACACTTCAACGTAATGGCCTATAAGGAGGAAAGCACTATCAGAACAACCCTTTTGCAGGGCTCTGTAAAACTTACAGCGCCAGTTGGTTCTATTTTATTAGAACCAGGTCAGCAGGGGTATATAACCAAATCAAATGCATTCACCCGTGAAAACGTAGACGTAACTATTGCAACCGCCTGGAAAGATGGTCTGTTCAAATTCAACGGCGTCGGTCTGCACACCCTCATGCGACAGATCAGCCGCTGGTATGATATAGAGATCGAATACGAACCCGGTCTAAAAGACGATGTCGTTTTTGGTACCATCAGCCGTACATCCGACCTCTCTAAACTGTTACATATACTGGAGTTGGGCGGGGTTCATTTCAGGCTAAATGGTCGCAAGTTGATCGTAATGCAATAGTTGCTGTTTGCTTATCAGATTGTTAACAACAAAAACAAGGGAGGATCTATGATAACATGACTACCTGCTGTATAAAAAAACCGGAAGTGCTCCAACACTCCCGGCAAATAGGCAATCAGAAAATAAAGTGTTAGCCAAATTATCTCTCATCACCTAAACTTCGCAAAAGTATGTATTTAAGCCATGGAATGAAAATACCCTTTCAGCAAAAGCCTGGAAGCGTTAAATTCCTGCTGCTGTTGGCTGCTTTGCTGGCAACAGCCGGCACTTACGCCCAGGAGATCAGTTTCTCTGAAAAAGATGCGCCCTTAAACAAGGTATTCAATATCATAAAGCAACAAAGCGGTTTCGATTTTTTCTATAAAGGAAATGACATCAACAATATTAGAGTAACTGCTACTGTAAACAAGGCTTCTATTGACCAGGTACTTACTCTTATCTTAAAAGATCAGCCTTTTACTTATGTGCTAAGTGATAAAACGGTTATCATCAGAAAAAAACAACCCGACAATAAACCCGAAAAAAAAGTGGCTGCTGCTGCAGTAGCAGACAGCATTATTAAAGGACGTATAACAGATAAAAAAGGAGATCCTTTATTTGGAGTGACCGTTCGGTTAAAAAGCTCTCCGGCAGCGGTAACTACCGCACCCAATGGTTCTTATAGCATTGGCGTTCCCAACGGAATGGGTGTATTGGAGTATTCTTACGTCGGCTATCTTACCCAAACTATTAACGTCAACCACCAGTCAGTGATCAATGTGCAACTCGAAGCTGATGATAAATCAATGGGTGAGGTGGTAATCGTTGGTTATGGCGAGGTGGCTAAAAAAGACCTCACCGGTTCTGTGTCAACCATAAAATCAGACGCCTTTCAAAATGTACCCATCGTTACCATCGACCAGATGTTGCAAGGTAAAGCACCGGGTTTACAGGTAAGCAGCATCAGCGGCCAACCTGGTGATGGAACTACTATTCGTATTCGAGGTGGAAATTCGCTCAGCGCCAGTAATGAGCCTTTGTATGTTGTGGATGGAATTATCGCTGGTGATGACTTTAATCCGAACCTGCTGAACCCCGATGATGTAATGTCTATCGATGTGTTGAAAGATGCTTCTTCTACTGCCATTTATGGCGCACGTGGGTCTAATGGGGTAATTCTCATCACAACCAAAAGAGGCAGGAGCGGCAAGGATAAAGTATCATTGAATGCCTATTCCGGTTTTCAGGAATTGCCGAAGTTTATTCCAATGATGAATGGCCGTGAATATGCGCAATTGGTAAATGAACAGTTACAATCTCAGGGGAAACCCATTTTCTATACAAATTTAGATACTGTCGCCAATACCGACTGGCAAAGAGAGGTTACCCGAAAGGCGCGCCAATCCAATATATCAGCACAAATTTCCGGCGGCGATCAAAAATCGAATTACCTGTTATCGGCCAATTATAGCGACCAGGAAGGGATCATCATGAATTCAGAATATAAAAGATACCAGTTCCGCAGCAATTTTTCGCGCCAGGTAAATCGCATGCTGGAAGTGAATTCAACCCTTAACCTGGGTAGTTCCGTAACCGATAATAACCCCGTATCACTGGGTGGTCTGGATTATTATTCTTCTGCATTAGGGGTGGCGCCAACTATGCCTGTATACAAGCCAGATGGCACGTTTGCCCTTAAAAGAGAATACAGTTCAGGAAACCTTAATCACCCATTGGCGCAGGCTGTTTATATAACCAACCCCATAAAAAGGAACAATGTGCTTGGTAATATTACCCTTAGCCTGAAACCCATAGATGGACTTATCATCAAGTCTTCTTTTGGCAGTCAGCTGGATTTTATCAAGAACAATCGTTATGAATCCGGACAGTTACCAGTAGCAAAAGCCAATAATAGCGGCGGGGTAGCCAAAGTTTCTACCAGCCAGGAAATTATGTACCTGCTGGAGAATACCGTAACCTACAACAAACAATGGAGCGAACATAGTTTGAATGCCCTGGCAGGAATGACCTATCAATACGATTACAAAGAATCGGTGAATGCCGGCGGCTCAAAATATCCTACTGATGGTACATCGTATAACAATCTGAATGGAACCGATCAAACTACTTTTGCCATTGGCTCTGATTATACCGATTATGCCATCGTATCATATCTGGGCCGGGTAAACTATGGTTTTAAAAGCAAATACCTCGTTACTTTAACAGGGCGTGTTGACGGCTCTTCAAAATTTGCAGTCAATAACAAATATGCTTTCTTCCCTGCAGTTGCTTTTGCCTGGCGGGCTATTGAAGAACCATGGTTAAGGAACATAGCCGTTCTTTCTAATTTGAAATTAAGGGCCAGCTATGGTAAAGTGGGTAACCAGGCTATTCCTTCATATGGATCGTTAACTACACTCAATGCATCCCGTTACATTTTCGGTAACAACAGTAATACGCTCGGTTACACCCAGGGTAATTATGGTAATCCCGATCTGAAATGGGAAACTACTACGCAATACGACCTGGGTCTTGAAGTGGGTTTGTTCAAAAACCGCTTAAACTTTGAAGTTGACTTATATTCAAAACGTACCGATAACCTGCTTAATAACCAGCAGTTGCCTGAACAAACCGGTTATTCAAGCCTTCGCACCAATATTGGCTCCATACAAAATAGGGGTATTGAACTGCTGGTAAGTTCTGTCAATATCAGGAATAACCATTTTTCATGGACCTCTTCTTTCAATATTGCAGCTAATAAAAACAAAGTGCTCGACCTTGGCGGTGTTGATTATATTCTTACCCAGAATATTTCTTATGCCGGTAACGTAAGCCGCTTAACACTGGGTGAACCGGTAGGAACGTTTTGGGGCGCAAACTATTATGGAACACGCAAAACACTCGATCCTGTAAAAGGAGCAGTAGGCTACAATGCCACACCACAATTAGGGGAGGCATTGTATGTCGATAGAAACCAGGATGGTGTATTGAGCGTTGATGACTATGGTGTGATTGGAAATTCAAATCCCAAATACTTCGGTGGTTTCTCCAACACATTCACCTATGGCCGGTTTAATCTGAATTTTTACATGTCGTTTTCTTATGGTAACCAGATCATGAATATTGCCGATGCGTTTTATAATTCAGGCGATCTGTTATCAAACCAGTATAAAACAATGGTCAATCGCTGGTCGCCCGACAATCCTGATTCTGATATTCCCCGGTTTTCACGAAATGGATATATTCCCAACACCCGCTGGGTATACGATGGCAGTTACCTGCGCATGAAATCATTAACGCTTGGCTACAGCCTGCCCGGCAAAGTAATTAAAGCCAAATGGATCCAGAATATTAACCTGTATATATCGGCATCGAACCTGTTTATACTTACCAGCTATCCATATTACGATCCTGAGAGCAATGCTTACGGTAAAAGTGCCACCGTACGTGGTTTTGACGCTACCAACTATCCGCAAAACCGCGCTTATGTAGGCGGTGTGAAGTTCGATTTATAATATTTATAAACTATCAGCACAAATATTGATGAAAAAGATATTCTATATTTTAATACTAACGTCATCGCTGACTGCATGCAACAAGCAATTGCAGGAAAATCCCCAAAACAGGATTACGGCAGATAATTTTTATACCAACGATAACGAAGCGATCCTTGGTGTAAATGGCGTTTATTCATGGCTGGGCACCTCAGGTGGTTTTAAAAGCAGTTTATGGCGCGCCCTCGATGAAGGAACAGATGTTATTCGTGTACGCAACCGGCCAAACGATCCTGAGCCAAATTATACCTTGTCTTCATTCAGTCCCGGGTATACCTTGCCAATATGGACCAACCTGTATAAAGGTATTTTCAATGCCAACCTGGTAATTGATAAAGTTGGCAAATCTGCCGGTGTATCTGACGCTATAAAGAACAGGGTGGTGGCAGAAGCATTGTTTTTACGATCGCTCTACTATTATTATCTCACAGGTTTATTTGGAAACGCCGTTTATTACGACGAAACCAATTATAGCCTGCAGGAAACGATGAACCTGCCGCGCATTGCTGCTGACGATATCAGATCGAAGATCATTGAAAGCCTGAAAAGTGCCGAACAATATCTTCCGGCAAAATATACAGGCGGCGATATTGGCCGCGCAACTAAAGGCGCTGCTCAAACGCTGGAGGTGAAAGTGTACATGTGGCTTAAACAATGGGACCTTGCACAAAAGAAAGCACAGGAAATAATAGATTCAAAAACTTACACCCTGCAGGCAAATTATTCCGATATCTTTACTGAAGCAAATGAAATGATCGGTTCTGAAATAATCTTTGAAGTAGATTTTGAACCGGTATTGAACGGCCAGGACCATCAGGCCTGGTACGAGCCCGAAAAGCAGGTAGGTGTTTCACCTTTTTCGGGTCGTAGCTGGTATGGAACCTATATCCCTTATACCACTTTCCTCAATTACATTGAACCCAATGATAAGCGCAGGGCATCAATTGTTGCCACCAGCTATAATGGCCAGCAATTCAAAGTAGACCCTGTGGAAAAGATCACCACCTGGTCGGGTCCAAAATTCTGGAGATTAACACAAGTTGCAGATGCAGACGGCGGCCTCGATATGTATGTATTTCGATATGCAGATGTATGGCTCATGCTGGCCGAAGCTGCCAATGAAAACAATGACCCTGCCACTGCATTGACTGCTGTAAATGAAATACGTAAAAGATCTTTTGGAACTTCAGGCGTATTTACCGCCCCGCTTTCGAAAGACAGTATGACTGCTTATCTGTTTAAAGAACGCGCCATAGAGTTTTATGGCGAAGGGCAGCGCCGCCTTGATCTGATCAGGTGGGGTAAGCTCGCCAGCTCAGTAAAAATTGCTGCTGCTACAGAAGATGCTTATGTAGCAGGCAATGTTCAACCGTTTAACGACCTGTACCCGATTGCGGCAGTTGAAATACAGAAGAATCCCAACCTGGCTCCGAATAATGCAGGATATCAATAACCGCTATTATAAAATACCGGGTAATCTGTTGCCCGGTATTTCTTTCCGCCATTTGGCATTGTCACTTTTCCCTGAACTCTTTCGGAGTCACCCCTTCCTTCGACTTAAAAACCGTCGAAAAATAGGCCGGAGATGTAAACCCTGTTCTTGATGCTATCTCTCCAATACTAAGGGATTCATTCTTTAAAAGATACTTGGCCTTCTGCAATCTTGTACTCAAAATGTAATCATTCACATTTATATTCAATAATGCCTTTACTTTCTTATATAACTGAACTCTTGAAACACCCATGCTCTTGCAAATACTGTCTATATTGAAATCTTCATTAGACAAATTACTTTCTACCAATGCCTTAAATTCACTGATGAATTTTCTGTCGGGCTTGCTTATTATTTGTGTATTTAAAGCAACAGGCATTTCACCGGTAAAATGTTCTTTCAATCGCGCACGGTTGGCGAGCAGACTTTTTATAGTCTGATCAAGAAACTGGGTATTGAATGGCTTTGCAACATAGGCATCCGCCCAATTTTTCATGCCTTCAATCTGCTGCTCTATCGAGTTCTTCGCAGTTAATAAAATAACAGGAATATGCGAAGTACGAAAATCAGTTTTAAGCGTACGGGTTATAGTCAGGCCATCTTTACCAGGAATTACCACATCACAAATGATCAGGTCCGGAATATGATCGAAAGCCTGTTGTAAAGCCGTTTGCCCGTTATCCGCTTCTAAAATCTCGTATTGCGTATTTAATTTTTTTGCGAGGAATTGCCGCAAGTCTGCATTGTCTTCGATAATCAAAATCGTATACTCTTTTCTCGCCTGCGTGGTTTCTGCTTCATTCTTTGCACTTTGTTCGGTAATTAGATCTGCCGTAAATATTTTTTCATGCTCATATAAAATGGAACTAATGGCCTCAGGTGATGAATCCACCATTTCATCCTTTGCAAGATGTTCCTTGCCGAGTGGAAGATAAATTTCGAACGTAGTACCTTTCAAATTTTCACTGGTTACAGTAATGGAACCTTTGTGCAGCTCAATCAGATTTTTCGACAAGGCCAGTCCGAGCCCGGATCCTTTATAGTTCTCATATTCGCCCTGGTAAAATACATCAAACGCATGATCAATGGCATCCTTTGACATGCCAATACCATTATCTTCAATTTTTATAATTGCTTTTTTATTGTTCTCGCTTTTGCTGATATAAACATGTACATAACCATTATCTTTAGTAAACTTAAAAGCGTTGGATAGCAAATTAAAAATAACTTTATCCAGCATCGTTACATCCATCCAGATATTCAAATGTGGTTCCGTTGTAATCAACCTTAAATCAATATTCCTTTTTTGAGCAATGCTTTTATACGATTGAATAATATCGGATACAAAAACGATCAGATCATTTTCGGATGCTCTTAGTTTCATCCTATTCACTTCTATCTTTCTGAAATCCATTAGCTGGTTCACCAGTCGTAACAGTCGCATCACATTCTTTCGAATTAAACCAAGGGTTTGACTGGTACTGTACTGGTTTTTGTTATTGGCCATCAATTCTTCAAGCGGCCCCAGAATCAGGGTTAAAGGTGTTCTGAATTCATGGGAAATATTAGTAAAGAAGTTCACCTTTGCCTCGTTCGCAGCTTTTGCTTTTTCAGACATTTGTACCAATTGCGCCTGCTGTTCAAGAATTTCCTGATTTTGGATCTGCAGCTTTTTACTGATTTTGCGATATTGCTGCAGCGAGAAAAAAGCCAAACCTCCTAAAACAAGCGACAAAAAGAGCGATGAAACGAGTACATATACAAAAGTGCGCTGGTTATTATAAATCCTTTTTTGTTCCTGCAACATACTTTTCTGCCGCTCAATTTGTGTTTGCTGACTGGCAGCTTTCGCAACCTGCAACTGCATAATGCGCACGTTTGTTGAATCGATGACCGTTGTGTGGATCAGATTTTCTTTAGGAACATTTTCTTTGTTAAGGATCTTTACGGCTGTTCTGATAATTTCCTCACCTCCCGTTGGGTTTAACATGGTAGCCGTTATTGTTTTGTTGGAAACAAACTTTAAACCGGTGCTTGGCAAACCATCTACTCCAATGATCGCCGGTTTAATGCCTATTTTTTTAAATACTTCATAAGCAGCCTGCGCCATCATATCATTTTGCGCAAATACAAGGTTCACATCCCGGTAGCGGTCTGCTATTTTTGATAATTCTTTTTTTGCCGTATCGGGTAGCCACTCACCATTTATCTGCTGAACCACTTGCAGTGAAGGATAGTTTTTGATAGCATCGGCAAATCCATTATGCCTTTCAATGGCAGGCGACGATTTGGGTAAACCTGTTATTTCAATGATCTTTCCCTTGCCTTTAAGCAAATGGACGGCATACTGACCAGCCATTTTACCGATCTCAAAATTGTCGCTTCCTATAAAAGTATTGTAATGTGGCGTAGCTACTTTTCTGTCAACAACTATTACAGGGATGCCTTTAAGAAAAGCCTGTTCTACCACAGGTGTTAATGGTTCGCCTTCGTTTGGAGAGATGATAAGCAGATCGATGTTTTTCTGTAACAGTTCATTCGCCTGTACTATCTGCTTTTGACTGTTGCCATCTGCCTGCCGGAAAATGAAATGTATATTAGGATGAAAAGCCAGTTCGCGGTTCATTTCCTGAAGCATGGTTTTTCGCCAGTCGTCTGATTCAACGCATTGAGAAAAACCGATTTTATAATATCGTTGCTCGCGCTCCCTGGTACAAGCCCCGAAAAGTATAAGTAAAACAAGGATACCTAAAACCAGGTGGGTTTTACAAAAGCTCCCTGGTTTGGTCAATGTCGGGCAGTTCGTTATGGGTTGTATCCTCATCATGCTGGCGGCAATGCAAAGTGAAAAAAGCCCCCTTCTAAATATAAATTTATGCAGTCAATATGGGGTGTTCAGTTTTTGAGCAACTTGTAGGGTACTATTATGAAACAATTTCTAAAAACCACGATACAAATTTGAAAACCGTAAACGGCTGATGAAAGCAGCACTTATTGAACATTAATCTCTTATATAATTTACAGCTATTTTTATTAATTAGAAAGTATTTGAAACAGGATTAGTAGGTCTTGCACCACTTGCTAATGTATTTTGCAGACGATTGAGTTGTTGTATGGCCAGGAGAAAAGTGCTGCCGTAATCTTGACTTGTGCCATACCTTTTAATGGGTTATAATCCGCCTTTGTGAATGATTGTATGTCAGGGTTTGTATCTACTTACCCTCTTTTTCAACTACTTAAGCGAAATTTATGAAGTACTCATCCCTGATAACAGAAACCAGCCGGGTTTATAAAACCATTGAGCAACAAATTGAAAAGAGTGCACTGGAAACCGGTGAAGGAAAATGGATTGAGCAATCGTTCTGGCTGGCTATGAAAAGCTGGCTCAACATCGAAGAAATGGCCGGTAATTACTGCTTTTTAAATCGGGACGAAGAAATATACTTTTATAAAGACCTGAAGCCGGAATTTATCGGGCTGATTGAATATTTCACTCTTTTGTATAAATCTGTTGTATTTCAGCCGGATGATTCTATGAAAACAGGCGAATACCTGAAACATGAGTTGAAGAAATGCAGGGAGCTGGTTTTTATATATGACGCCGGATGCCAGTATTATGAGCAACAGCCCAACACTGACATCTATTTTCTGGAACAAAGTAATCAGCAACCGTTGCTTTTCGGACTCAATGTAACCAGGATCAATTTTACCAATACATCTTACAGCTATTTGCGTGGCAGATTGATTGCTATGAAAAGATATGAAAAGTATCTACAGGTTAAATTGTACGAGAATCTGTGTTCAGTGGAAAACCAAATATTTTATGGGCAAATGACCGCATAAAATAAAACCGGCTAAGTCAGGGCTCTCACCTCTGCTTAGCCGGTTAATTACTTAAAAAACATATAGCCAGTGACATTCACAACGAAAGTTGATCAAGCTAAATAAGCTGAATATTGCAATTCATTTCAATCAGTGATGCATCACTTTGTTTTCTTGCACGTATACATCTTATCAATATAAAACACGCCGTCGAAAATTCGTGTCCATTGAGCTTCTACATTAAAGTGATTATACCCCGACATGTAAAATTCTTCATTCTCCCCCGCATGCGCCTTCCGATAATTTTTGAAATCAACGAATGAATAAGCGCCTTTGGGGCGTACCCAGTTCTCGAAGCTTTCTTTTTTAGGTTTGGGCAGGGGATAGTCGGGAAAACCCAGCCGCCCTGCAGTTCCTTCATAGCTGGTAAAACCCAGTACATAAGTATGGGTAGCCAGAGCAGAGTCCGTTGTAAAGGCGCCGCCCATAGAGATCATCTTACGTTTGTTATCAGGCAGATCTTCTCTTGTTTTTGCAATGTGCTCACTGGCCGCCCACACAATTATCTTTTCATTAGGATATTTCACTTTAGTTAACCAGGCCAGGTTCTCAGCCATTTGAAGATCCCGTACGTTGTTGGAATATTTGGTGTGTTTATTCCTGTCTTTAAGATAGCGAAAATGCTCATTTTCCTGTATCAGGTTGTCGATCACCTGTAACCAGAAATTACCTGCATCCAGTTTTTGAGATGCTTCCTGTCGTATTTGTTGCAACCTGGCAGCACATTGATCAAATAAGGCATAATCAGGTTTGGAATACCACCACTTTCTCAGCGAATCAAGCATAGGAATGATCTGTTGCCGGTATTCAGGTGTTTTGGTAACAGGTAATTGTAATGAAAGCAGCACGCTGTCCAGCTGATGCGGCAGTTGCATTGAATAAGGCATGACCATCTGGTTGTCGAATCCTGCTATCTGTAATGGCGATGACGTTTGAAACGTGCGGGGCACGTATTGTCTGAATAAAGGGAAACACGCATCACAACCCGTCCAGATAGAAAATATGTTATAATGAAGATATGCAACCATGCTGGCTGAATCTTTAGGCAATTGCTCCCATCCGCGATTCAGGGCAAAAAAATCGCTTTCTATTGCCAGCACATTAAATCCCTTTTTTTCGTGCAGGTATTTAACCAGTCGCGTTTTGGCCAGATAAGTAGGAGCATCTCCATGATCCTGTTCACCCAGCATCACAATTTTGGCATCACCGATCGCATTGCCGATCACTTCAAGGTCTGAAAAGTTGGTAGAATCAGGTTGAATGGTACCTATTGTAGTGGCTGTTTTCTGAATATGTTCTTTAATGGATGATTGCCCGCGGGATACAGAAAAAAGTAAAACAGGCGCTGACAGGAAAAGAAGTTTTTTCATCTTGATAAGTAAAAGAATGAAATAAAACTAATATTCTTTTCCTTAAGGAACAGTGGTGGGGTGAAATTTAAAAAAGTATAATGTTAAGCTTAATAATTATACATCTTCGGTTAACGTTATGGCCTGTGGCAACATCAACAGGAAAGGCAGGGCTTGTGAATAATCCAATGTAGGATACTCAATACCTAATTGCCTTATGTTTTGATAATAAAGTTGATGTTGCGTGTAATAATACTTTTCAGATTGAATGAACCATGCTTTTGGTCCCAGCTTTTGTGCCAGAAACCATTTTTCAATTAACCGTGCACTCCGCCCGTTGCCATCATTCCATGGATGGATCTTTACAAATACCAAATGAAGCATGCTGGCAAAAAAGAAGGTTTCCTGAATAGTTAGAGGCTCTGATAATAATTTGGTGAGATCAGCGTAAAATTTTTCCATTTCAGAAGCTACTTCAAATGGGGAAGCAGCGATGTACTCTATTCGTCCATCATCAGTGGTAACATACATATTTTGGTTCCGAAATTTACCCTGCCAATTTTGAGCTACAATATGTTTTGCAAGTATAGTATGCGACCTGGCTATATTCTTTTCATCCGGCGAATTTTTTTGGGCAAACTCATACGCCAGATACAGGTCATCTATTTTCCTTGTGAAATCGGGCCTAAATTCAATGCCAAAACGCTTGTGTTTAATATAAGAATCTAATTCTATGTTATCGCCTTCTATTTTACTGGAATATACTGAAGCCACAGATGTATAAAAGCTAAACCCTTCGGTTGATAATTCTGCATCAGTTAACAGGTTAAAAGACCTGGTTAATACATCAGGAGATGTTATTGTCTTATACTTGTCTAATAAGCCTATAGGTATTATCTGAAAATTCGTAGCCTTCATTATTTTAAAAGTTCGCTTTTGCCTGTTTAAAGTCTGTCGATTCTAACCTTTTGACTATCAATTATGAAACTGGGATTTTGCTGGCCAAAGTTAAATAAATAAAAAGGATTGAAGTTAATGATTAAGAACTTCTGCTGGCTCAGGTAATATCATGTATTTGAATGATTTATAAAATTTTACTCATTTCGAAAACTCTTTTCCCGATTCGGCATAAGCTCCCCAACATGTTTCTTTTCTTTTGCAGCAAATTCTGAAGATGAGAAGAAATTTAGCTGTTATCGCCCTGATGTTAATTAGCCTGGATGTATTATCACAAAACGATTTTTCAATTACAAGTGCAAGTGAAAGAATAAATGCCCCTTTGGAAGTGTATACCGGAATAATTACCGGTCAGATAAAAACTACTGATGGGCAACCGGCTGCTTCTGTAACTGTGTACATTAAAGAAAATGGCAAATTCACAACGACAGATGAGCAGGGAAGATTTTCAATTAAAAACCTGAAGAACGGTGTATATACATTGGAAGTAACAATGGTTGGATTGAAATCTCAGCAAAAAACTGTGGAGGTAAAAAATGGCGAAGCTGCATCTGTAGAGATCGTTTTATCTGAGAATGCCCATCAGCTTGAAGAAGTTGTTATTGAAGCCAATCAAAAAAAGCTATCTATAGGCAAAATAAATATTGCCGATAAAGACTTTCCGCAAAGCACCGGAGTAGTATCCAATAAGGTCATTGCTGATCAGCAAGCTATCCGTCTGGGTGATGTTGTTAAAAACGTTCCTGGCGTATCGCTCGTGCAAACCCGTTACGGTGTTAATGAAACCTATGGCGCCAGAGGATACACCATTGGTGTTACAGGTGGCGCTGGTGGCGGCAGCATTTTTAAGAATGGATTGCCAACCAATATTGCCGGTATGCCTGAA
>Ga0207667_10004785_pt1 | contig 16551 bp, 13 predicted proteins | sample KBSCornC52_FD_184301 | JGI IMG/M metagenome (GOLD analysis project Ga0207667, IMG submission 184301) | Corn rhizosphere microbial communities from Kellogg Biological Station, Michigan, USA - KBS Corn C5-2 (SPAdes) (version 2) | ecosystem: Host-associated > Plants > Roots > Rhizosphere > Soil ... | reverse complement strand
GCGCGCTCGGTTCGGCCGGCTTCGATGAACGCCATCACGGCCCATATCGCCGCATGGGTGTACTGGCCGCCGTTCTCGCGCACGCCGGGCAGGTAGCCACGGATGTAGCCGGGATCAGGCTCGCTGACGTCGAACGGCGGTGCCAGCAGGCGGATGAGTTGCGCGTCCTCGTCGACCAGGTGATCGTCCAGCGCGTCGAGCGCCTGCGCGACGCGCTCCGGTGAACCCACCTTCGACAGCATCGCCCAGCTCTGCGAGATCGCGTCGATGCGGCATTCCGCATTGCGTGCCGAACCGAGTGGCGTACCGTCGTCGAAATACGCTCGCAGGTACCAGGCACCGTCCCAGCCGTTCTTCTCGATCGCCGCGGCGAGCTTGGCCGCGTGTTCCGCGCACTGGCGCGCGAACGCTTCGTCCGGGCGGAGCAGCGCGACCGCTTCGAACTTCGCCAGCACGTGATGCAGGAAGAATCCGAGCCACACGCTTTCGCCCTTGCCGTGACGACCGACGTTGTTCATGCCGTCGTTCCAGTCGCCGCATCCGATCAGGGGCAGGCCATGCGCTCCGGTCCGCAGCCCGTGACGGATGGCGCGGCGGCAATGCTCGTAGAGATCGGCACTCTGCGACGAGCGGAGAGGCATGTCGTAGTACGACTCTTCGCCGTCATTGACCAATCGACCATCGAGGAATCCGATGGACTGATCGAGGATCGCCGCGTCGCCGGTGACTTCGACATAGCGCGCCACCGCGAGCGGCAGCCACAGGTAATCGTCCGAGCATTTCGTGCGCACGCCGCGCCCGGCCGGCGGATGCCACCAGTGCTGCACGTCGCCCTCGACGAACTGGCGCGATGCGCACAGCAGGATCTGGTCGCGCAGGAAGGCCGGCTCGGCATGCACGACGGCCATCGCGTCCTGCAACTGGTCGCGGAAACCGTACGCGCCACCGGACTGGTAGAACCCGCTGCGTCCCCACAGGCGGCACGAAATGACCTGATACTGCAGCCACCCGTTGGCGAGCACGTCGAGCGTCGGATCCGGCGTGCGGACCTGCACGGCGTCGAGCAGGCTGCGCCAACGCGCATGGCTCGCATCGAGCGAAGCGCGAGCGGATCCGTTGCTCCGGAAGCGCTGGATCAGCGCGCTCGCTTCCGCCTTGTCGCCGGCCGCGCCGAGCCTGAAGATGAGGTCGCGCGTTTCACCGTCGACCAGTTCCACCGGGACCTGGATCGCGCCGCAGGGATCCATCGCTGCGCCGAGACGCCCGCTGAGCGTCTGCCGGGTCATCGCCGCGGGATTGCGCAGCGAGCCGTTGCGACCGATGAACTCGCTGCGGTCGCCGCTCAGCGTGCGCTGCGGATGATCGACGTCGAAGAAGGCGACGTGTCCCGGATATTCGATGCTGTAGGCATTGCGCGCCAGCAGCGCACCGCTCGCATCGAGTTCGGTCACCACGTGCATCGCGGTCTTCTGTCGAAGATCGCCGAGCACCCATTCGATGCAGCCGGTCACCGACAGCCTGCGCGTGCGGCCGGAGTGGTTTCTCAGGCGGATCATGAAGAATTTCACCGGCGCTTCCGGATCCACATGGATGCGCAGGTGGCTGGACACCCCGCCTTCCACGTGTTCGAAGATGCTGTAACCGAAGCCATGCCGTACGACATGCAGGCCGTTTCCGATCGCGGGTCCTGGCGTCGGCGACCAGAAGTGGCCGCTTTCCTCGTCGCGGATGTAGAACACTTCGCCGCCCGGGTCGCTGACCGGATCGTTGCTCCAGGGCGAGAGGCGATACTCGTGCGCGTTCTCCAGCCAGGTGTACCCGGACCCGGCTTCCGATACCACGCAGCCGAAGCGCGGATTGGCGATCACGTTTACCCACGGCATGGGCGTCCGGTGCGCGGAGTCGATGCGGATGACGTACTCGCGCCCGTCCTCGGAAAAGCCGCCGATGCCGTTGTCGAGCATGGTCGGTGGTACCGGGATCCCGCTGGACGATGGAAGCTCCCGCGCGCGCACCGGGACGAGCTTCGGCACGACCGTTTCGGGCGTGACATTGCGCTCGCCCGCCAGTTGCTCGGCCAGCGTGCCGTTGGCATCGCTGAACACCGCGCGTGCGACGGACTGCATCAGCACGCGGTCTTCGTGGTTGAGTTGCTCGATCGAGCGCACGAATACGCCGCCAGGCTGCTCGAGCATGGCGGCGTCGGGGCTGGCCGCGAGGATCGCCATGATCTCGTCGTTCAGCGCATTGCGGTACCCGATGCGCTCCTCGTTCCAGATGACGAGATCGAACACCAGCCCCTTCGCCCGGCAATAGGCATGTGCATGCACGCTCTGTCGCACCAGGGCGAGGTTCTGCGCACCGGAGATCTGCAGCAGCACGATCGGGTGATCGCCGGAGATCGCGAAAGGCCACAGTCCGGGCTGCGCGAGCCGGTTGGCGGCGATGGTGGAGGGCGATGCGCGTCGCGCGGGGTCGGCATACAGCAGCGCGCCCGCGAGCCGGCCGTAGGTCTGCGCTTCGACTTCGCTGATGTTGATCTCGCCGAGTGCGATGCGGTTGTGCGTCCAGGCGACGTCGATGGCGCGATCGGCGAGGTGCCGGTCGCGGTACTTGTCCACCAGCGCCAGGCATTGTTCGCGCGTGGAGGCGATGCCGATCACGAGGTCGAGCACCGCGGTCTGGTCCGGCTTCAGGGTGATCGCGTGCCGGATCGACGCGATTGGATCCAGCACGGCGCCTTCGCCCTGCGACAGACGATCCACGCGCAGCGCGGCAGGGTCGTCGAGGGCGTTGCCGCGCCCGATGAACGCGGTGCGGTCCGTCTCGAACGAAGTGTCGAGGCGTTCGACATCGTGCAGGGACATCGCGTGCATCATCCACGCCTGCGCCTGCTCGCTCGATGCGCGGCGACGCGCGGCCAGGATCGCGTCGCGGTCGGGAAGGATCTCGGTCTGCACGAACAGGTTGCTGAAGGCCGGATGCAGCGCGTCGGCGATCGCGGGAGCGAGCACGACTTCGGCGTAGCTCGTGGCTTCGATCGTACGCAGGCTGCGGGAACGGTTGGTGATGCGGATGCGACGGAGTTCGATGTCGTCTTCCGGCGAGACGACGATCTGGGTGTGGACTTCGATTTCGTCCAGCCGGCGACGGAACTCGACGGACGACTCGGTGAACACCGCTTCGGAGAAATCCACCGCGGCCAGGGTCGGCTGCGGCGTGTTCGACCACACCTTGCCCGTATCGCGATCGCGCAGGTAGCAGAACACGCCGGCGGCATCACGGGTTGCGTCCTCCTGCCAGCGCGTGACTGCGATGTCCTGCCAGCGGCTGTAGCCGCCGCCGGCATTGCTGACCATGATGTGGTAGCGGCCGTTCGTCATCAGCTGCACGGCCGGACGCGGCAAGTCCGCCTGCCGGAAGACGCGCATCGCGGTCTGCGGCGCGTCCTCGACGCTGCGGATGTCGACCATCGCCGGGTCGCTCGCCCAATCGATCGCCGCGCGCGGTATGCGTTCCTGCAGCAGCAGCATCGTCGCCTGCAGTTCGGGGTTTGCTTCGAAGCGCCGTTGCATCGGACGTTCGCGCAGCGTCTGCAACAGCGCCAGCAAGGTCATGCCCTGGTGATGCGCCATGTGCGAGCGCACGACCGCGCTCTTGTCGTCATGCGGCAGACGCGCCTGCGTGAAGTCGATCGCCTCGTAGTAGCCGTAGTCGGTCAGCCAGCCGTTCTCCGCCATTTCCTTGAGGTTGCGCAATGCCGCGCGCGGTACGAAGGGCAGGGCGAGTGCGCTCGCGTAGGGAGCGATCACCAGTTCCTGCGAGAGTCCGCGCTGCAAGCCGAGGCCGGGCACGCCGAACGCGCGGTACTGGTAGTTCTGCGCCGCGTCGGTGAGGCTGTAGCCGGATTCGGAGATGCCCCATGGAATCCCGGATGCGCGTGCATAGGCGATCTGCTGGCCGATTGCGGCGCGACAGGTCTGGTCGATCAGCGTGCGCGGGAAGGTCGGCATCACGAGCTGCGGCATGAGGTACTCGAACATCGAGCCGCTCCACGACAGCAGCACCTGCCGCCCCGCCGACGACGTCAGCAATCTGCCGAGCGCGAACCAGGCATCCTGCGGAACCTGGCCTTGCGCGATCGCCACGAAGACGCCCAGGCGCGCTTCCGACGCAAGCAGGTCGTAGAAACCCGGATCCGCGCGGTGGTGAGAGACGTTGTATCCGATCACGAACAGCGCGCGCGCGGGGTCGAACAGGAATTCGAAATCCGCGCGCTTGTAGTCGATGCATCGCGCGGCCAGTGCTTCGATCGCGTCGATGGCCGCCTGCGCGGCGACGCTGCCTTCGGAGCCGGATGCGGCCGCTTCGCGCAGGCTCGGGACGACCGGCGGGTCGTTCGTAGCCGGCACGAAGGCGGCGAGATCCGATGACGTTGCCGCGATCTGCGCCGACAGTGCATCGCGCCATTGCCGTGCCCGTGCGGACGTCTCGTCGATGGCCTCGACCGCCGCACCGATGCGGGCCAGGTCGGCGCGCAGCGCATGCGGCGCGTGCACACCCGCCTTCCGGATCGCGTCGAGCTCATCGGCGACGCGCGCCCAGGCGGGCTCCGCGGCGGGCGCGGACTCGCGCGCGACGGCAATCGTGTCTTCGATGCCGTCCATCCATTGCGCCGGCACCACGGGCGCATCGATGCATTCGAGCAATCCCTGGCGCAGTGTCAGCAAATGCGCCACGAGGTTGCCGCTGTCCACCGTGGACACGTATGCGGGCGCGAGCGGTTGCAGCGTCGTCGTGTCGTACCAGTTGAGGAAGTGGCCTCGATGGCGCGCGAGCCGCCCGAGGGTGTCCAGCGTGTTGCGCAGGCGATCGATCAATTGCCCGAGCGAGACATAGCCGAGATCGTGCGCGGCGAGCACGGACAGCAGGTACAGGCCGATATTGGTCGGCGAGGTGCGATGCGCCGTCCGGACGATCGGCTGTTCCTGGTAGTTGTCGGGTGGCAGCCAGTTGTCTTCGGGGCCGACGAAATGTTCGAAGAAGTTCCAGGTGCGACGCGCGATACCGCGCGCGAAGCGGACATCCGCGGCATCGAGCGCTTCGTCGGGACGCGTATCGGGACGGCTGAGGTACCACGCGAACAATGGCGCGCCGATCCACAGCAGCAGCCATGCGAGCGCGAAGCGCAGGTTGCCATGGCCGAACGCGAAGAACGCAGCGCCGATCGCGGCAACCGGAGCAGGCCACATTGCGAGCAAGGTTCCGGACAGGCGGTTGCGGTCGTGCCGTTCGAGGTTGCCCGAGGTGGTCCATTCGAGCAGGCGTCGGCGCGATGCATGGATGCGCCAGAGCGTGCGCAGGATCGCATCGAGGTTCTGCCACGCCTCGAACGGCAGGCAGGCTGCATGAAATGCGATCTGCACGAAGCGGCGCGCCGCATCGGCCGCGATCCTGCGCAGGTGCAATCCGAGCGATGTTTCGCCGACGGGGCGGGCGAGCGCGAGCACGATGTCGAGCAGTGCAGGCAACAGGAGGATTTCGAGCACGATCGCCGTCCAGAACGCCGGCGAGGCGGACGCGAACCAGGTGTATGCCAGCAACCCGAGGATCGCCGGCGGGACGAGGCTGCGGCGCAGGTTGTCGAGGATTTTCCAGCGCGAAAGCGCAGAAAGCGGGTTGCGCAGCGGCCCGTCGGGCCCGGGCACGCGTGGCAGCAGCCAGGCCGCGATCTGCCAGTCGCCGCGGGTCCACCGATGCCGACGCTTGGCGTCGACGAGGTAGCTTTGCGGGTAGCGCTCGTAGACCTCGACGTCGGTGGCAAGCCCTGCGTGCACGTAACAGCCTTCGAGCAGATCGTGGCTGAGGATGCGGTTCTCGGGGAAACGCTCGTCGAGCACGCGTGCGAACGTATCGACGTCGTAGATGCCCTTGCCGATGAACGAGCCTTCGGCGAACAGGTCCTGGTAGGTATCCGACGTGACGCGCGTGTAGGGATCGATGCCGGAGTCGCCGCCGAACAGCGTCGCATAGAGCGACGCGCCGTCGGGTGACAGCGCATTGCCGACTCGCGGCTGCAGGATCGCGTAGCCACGTCCGCCAGCAGCACCCGCTGCCGCGCGCCGCGGACGATTCAGTGGATGGAGCATGGTCGATACCAGCTCGCTTGCCACGTCGCGCGGAAGCTGCGTGTCGGTGTCGAGCGTTATCACGTAGCGCACGTCGCGCAGCGATTCGATGTCCCCGACCACGGTCGTGAAGCGGCCGGGGCCGCGCCCGCGCAGCACCGCATTGAGATCCGCGAGCTTCCCGCGCTTGCGTTCGTAGCCCATCCAGCAGCGTTCGGACGCATTCCACGAACGTGACCGGTGCAGCAGCAGGAACGGTTCGCCGGGATGGCGTTCGTTGAGGCGGGATATCGCGGCGATGGCGGCATTCACGATCGCCGCGTCCGCGGCGGTCTCTTCGCTTGGCGCGTCGAGCAGGTCGGTGAGCAGGGCGAAGCGCAGGTTCGGGTCGCGGTTGGCCATGTAGCGGACTTCGAGATCGTCTGCGAGCCTGTCGGCATCGTCGGCGCTCGACAGCAGGCTGGGCACCACGACGATCGTGCGACCTTCCGCGGGTACGCCATCGCGCAGGTCGAGCCGCGGCAGCGGCACGGGCGCCACCATCAGCGCGAAAACGCGATTCACCAGTGACAGCGCCACTTCGCTGAGCGCAAGGAGCGCGCAAAGCAGGACGGGCAGCACGAGCCACCAGGGCTGCGCCGAAGCGGCGAGAGCCGAAACGGGCGGGGCGAGAAGGCCGAGCAGCAGAAGCGCGAAGGCGCCGAAGTAGGTGCCGAAGCGAATGGCTCCGGCCCGCGATCGGGCCAGCCAGCGCCACCCGCGCCTGGCACCCACGCGCTCACGCAAGGCGGCGACGCCATCGTCGACGAGGTAGTAGCCCACGTGCGCTTCGGCACCTTCCGGTTCGCTCGTGGCGTGCTCACCCGCGAGTTCGAGCGCAGCATCGACGACCTGCAATTCATCGACTTCCGATTCGCGCGAGACCTGCTCGACCACACGCCGATAGGCGTTGCGCGTCGAGAAATCCATGTGCGCGTAGACGCCGGCGGGATCGCGCCGCAGCGCATGTTCCACGCTGCTGACCGCTTCGACGAACAGCTTCCAGTCGAGCGAATCGAGCAGGCGCAGGCTGCCGATGCAGTTGCTGATCGACACCTGGTCGATGGCCAGTTCGTGCTGCGCGCTCTGCACCAGTTGGGCGCTCGTCAGGCCGGACCCGGCCAGGCGCTGGTTGATCCACGTCATCGGCAACGAAAGCGCCTCTCCGAGGGGCTGCAGGCGTCGTGCGAGTTCGGAAACGAACGACGCGGTCATCGGCGGTTGCTCGCGCGCCATGTCCGCCGCGACGAGGATCAGATCGGTGGGATCGTGGCGAATCGCCTCGATCATCGATTCCGACCAGTGCACCGCCAGGTCGCGATCGAGCCGGTCGCTGCGCACGCGAGCAGCGACGCGGCGGAGGTTCTCGATCAGGGCCAGGCGCAGCATGATCGGAACCGCCCACAGCTCGCCGAGCGTGAGCTGTGCGGTCTCCTGGTAGGCGAGCATGAAGCGGCTCAAGGAGCTTTCATCGAAGCGCCCGTCGCCGTGTGAAATCGCATTGAGGGCGATGTCGTAGACGCGCGGCAAGCCCTCCGAGATCCCCTCGCGCAGAATCGGCAGCTGCCAGCTGTACTTCGCCGGAAGGTGCCTGCGCGCCATGCGTACCTGCTCGTCGATCAGGTAGAGGTTGTCGAGCAGCCATTCACCCGCGGGCGTGACCTTGCTGCCGCGCTTGATCGCGTCCGCGAGCACCCTACAGGTGTCGCGGATGACTGCATCGTTCTGCGCGAGGCGCGGCAGCAGGAAATCCTGCTTCGCTTTCGAGCGCACGGCGACATGTTCGCCGGCGAGCTCGCGTCCGCGCTCTTCGAGCTGCTCGGCATTGAGCAACTCCAGGCGCAAGGGTTCTTCTCCGGCGAGGAACGCCAAGGGTGCCCGCAATCGTCGCCTGCTGCTTCCGATAAGTGGCACCTGTTGCCTCGGCCTCTGCTGGGAAGGAGATTGATCGCTGCTCGGGCTGGAGTCATCAACGCATCATGGTTCCGGCTCTGCCCGAAACGTGCCGCGCATCCACCCGGGCATGGGTCATCGGCGCCGCGCAGCGCCGCTGCGGCCGCCTATTCTTCTTTGCTGTTGTTTCGAACGCCCATTGCGTCGCCGCGCGTCGACGACTCGCGGAACCTCGACCGTTCGCGCTCGAGCTGCATTCTACGACGCTCCTTCGCGGACGTGCTGGAAACTTCGCGTCGCAACGCGCGCGTGCGCGAGGGGCGCTTCGACGCGGTAACGCTGGCGGGATCATTCCGGGAAAAAACGGGCGCGCGATTCATCGAGCCACTCCGATTCTCGAGACGTCTGCCTCGATCATGGTCTCCCGTACCTGAATGCTACTCGAGTTCGAAGCCGTCCGGCGTTGCCTGCGCGCGTGCCGGGATGCTCAGCGCTGATCGAGGCGGGTGAAGGAAAACAGTTCCGCGCAGGGATGCGATCGCCCATGCAGACTCGCGGCGAGGATCTCCGAACCGATGAGACTGTAGGTGATGCCGTTTCCTCCATACGCCATCGCGAAATGGACGCGCGGCCCGTGCTGTTCGTGCGGTCCGAAGAACGGCAGTCCGTCCCTGGTTTCCGCGAATGTGCCGGCCCATGCGAATGCGGGTTCGATCGAAAGTCCTTGTACGACGTGCTGGATGCGATCGCGCAATCTGGCCGCCTTGCGTGCGACCGATGCATCGCGCCGGATCGGGATGTCGATGCGGTCATCCTCGCCGCCGACGATCAGCCGCCCGTCGCGCGTGCTGCGCACATAGAGGTATGGCCGCGCCGATTCCCAGACCAGGCAGTCGCGCAGCGCACCGAGGCCGCCTTCGACGGGCTCGCTCACGAAAGCGTAGCTGCTGCGATTGTGTGCGACCGATTGCGCGAGATGGTGCTGGCCTTCGTAGCCCGCGGCGAGCACGAGATGCCTGCATCGGATCGTTCTGCCCTCAGCGAGTTCGACGTCGACGCCGCCGCGTCGCGCGTGGAATGCGGCCATCGCCGTGCGGTCGTACACGTGCCCGCCGCGGCGCACGACCCGACGCAACAGCCTGCGTGCCATCTGGTAGGGATCGACTTCGGCAGCGATCGTCGTCAGCAGGGACACCGCTGCGTCGATGCCGAAGCGTTCGCGGGTCTGCGCAGCATCCAGTACACGAAGGCCGAAGCCGTGCGCGCCGCGCAGCTTCGCTTCCGAGAGCAGGCGCGAGCGATGGTACCAGTGGCTCGCGTAGTAGAGGCTGCGCATGCGGCGCACATCGATGCCGCCCAACTGGCGCGCGAGCCGAACCAGTGCGGTGACCGCCTTCTCGCAGCTGCGATAGGCGAGCACGGCGTCCGCTTCGCCGAAGCGATCGCACAGCTCCTGCAGCTCGGTGTCGATTTCGTATTGCAGGAGGCCCGTGCTCGCGGACGTGCTGCCCCAGGCCGCCTCGCGTCGATCGATCACGCAGACATCCAGGCCCGTGCCGGAGAGGCGATCGGCGATCAACGCGCCTGTGATGCCGGCGCCCACGACGAGGACATCGCAATGACGATCTGCGCGCAGTGTGGGAAACGCACCCAGCAGGCCGTTCTTGACGATCCAGTAGGGATAGCCGCTCTTCAGGTCCATGCGCGCATCCCCTTGGGGCGATCGGGATTTTCATCGGGGAGTGCATCGACGACGTCGGCCTTCACCAGTGGACGCCAGTAGGCCTGCGCCAAACCGAAGAAGCCCTGAACGCGCGACGCCCGCGCAAGACCGCGGAGGCATCGGCGGCCGTGGCGATTCGATGCACTGATCGCTAACATCCAGCGGTCGCACGCCCGGATGGCGAAATCGGTAGACGCAAGGGACTTAAAATCCCTCGATCGCAAGGTCATCCCGGTTCGAGTCCGGGTCCGGGCACAACAAGGCAAGCCGTCTACCGACCGCCGCGTCGGGAATCATGCGCCCTGCGGAAGGCCCCCCGGGATGTCGACCAAGGGCTGCTCCCTCATGCGCCCTCTCTGCAGCATGGCGAGATCGATCCATTCGCGCCCGGCGATGAGGCGATAGTTGCCGAAACTGGCGCGCGAGAGTTCGGTGACCAGCGCCGAGGCGAGGTGTACGGCCCGCCATTCGCCGATGCTGAAATCGATGCGGGCTTCGAACCAGCGATAGCCGTTCGGGCAGTGTGCAGCATTGCGGATCACACATCTGCGATCGTGATCGATGTCGGACTCGAATCGCATCATGAAGGCTTTCAATGCGCTGTCGGCGCCTTCGCTCGCCATCTCGAAGACGGCGACCTCCTGCCAGCTGCCGCCCGGATTCACCGCGATGTTCATGGAAGACCTCACGCCTTCGCGCCGAGGCAGATATGCTTGCTCGACTATGCGCTTTTGCGCGTGAAGAATTCGTTCTGCGAGGGCACTGCGGCGGCACAACTCCATTCGAGCGACGACCGGGTCATTCCTGTTCGAATCCGGCCCGATGTGCTCTGGTGCGACCTCTGGCAGCATTGCGACGTTTGCGGGTCAGGTCAGCCCGGATGACGCTCGGGGTCGTTGCCGTACGTGAATTCATGTTCGACCGACCCGTCCTGCCGATGAATGACGAGTTGCGTGTCCTGTCCCGCATCCGCCAGTTCATGGCTTCGCATTCGACCGAACGCCAGGCCGTCGGCCTTCGTTTCGAACGCACGGAAACTGCGTCCATTGTGTTCGACATGCCAATGCCCATCGGCTTGCCGGTGAACCAGGTGCATCACATAACGTCGAGACATGGCAGTGCTCCTCGCCAGTGCGTCGAGCAAAGCAGCATCACGCTGAACGGAACCGCAGCGAGAAAATTCTTCCCGTTGCGTACGGCGTCGTTCAGGTCGAATCTTGCGATCCCGAAGTGCCGGAGACCGTCATGTACGACATCCTGGATGCCAAGTTCCCGGCGCGCAGGTTGGGAACGATTTCGGGCCTGCCGTACCGTCTGGCCAAGGAGGCACTCAAGGCGCTCAAGGAGTTCGGCGTCCCCACCCTGGTTTTCACCGACGTGCACGGCGTGGTCTATGCGCAACCGGCGGCACATGCCACCGAACATCCGGTCGATGAAATCGTCGGCATCTACGGTGGAACCATCAACGCGGATGACATTGCCGATGACATTCGCGCAAGCGTAGGACCGAGGCTCGCCGCGATCGGAATCCTCGTGAATTGGCAGGACGCGTCGACAACCATGGCATGAGGGTGCCACGCGATGTTCGCTCCGGCATCCTGCCTTTGCATTGAAGCCTCGATGCGCTTCGCGCGCGCTGGGCTTCGCATCCGTACAGCTGTCACCGCGGCAGGAATGATTCGCGCCGTCCATGGCGCTCACCCTCGCGCGGGCGCGCGAGGGCCATCGCCTGCGGCGATGTTCGCGCAGACAGTCCTGCCTGCGCAGTGAACCCGCGTGCGCTGCGCGCCGCTGGGGTTCGCATCCGCGCCGTCCCCGCCAGTACGAAAAGGGCCACCTTTCGGCGGCCCTTTTCGTATGGGTGCCGTCACCGCGGCGGGAATGATTCGCGCCATCCATGGCGCTCACCCCCGCGCGGGTGCGCGAGGGCCATCGCCTGCGGCGATGTTCGCGCAGGCACTCCTGCCTGCGCAGTGAACCCGCGTGCGCTGCGCGCCGCTGGGGTTCGCATCCGCGCCACCTCCAAAAAGCAGAAGGGCCACCTTTCGGCGGCCCTTCTGCTTTTTTGGTGGAGGCGGCGGGAATTGAACCCGCGTCCGAAGGCACTCCGCGCCCGGCGCTACATGCTTAGCACGCTGTTCGATCTCGTTCTGCGGCAACACAACGTGCAAGGCGCACCGCGGAACCAGCCTCTAAGTTTTAGCTATCAGCCGAAAGGCGCCGGCATCAAGCGATCCCGTGATAATGACCCTACATCCACGAGCACAGGCACAAGTGGGTTCGGGGCTAGGCCTTAAGCGGCCAGAGCGTAGACGTTGTCGTTCGCGTCTAGGTTTTTTGCCACCGGATTAACGAGGAAGATGACGCCCTCGGCATGCTCCAAGCTACTTCGCATCCCCCGTCGAAACCAGATCGCCCCCGGGAGAACATACATGGTGCGGGTAGCCTCCCGGGAAATCAAGCGAAACTGCTAGCATGGGCGGCTTCCATTCACCGTCCGGTCGCTCATGGGCAATATCGTCTGGCTCGCGTCGTACCCGAAGTCCGGCAATACCTGGGTGCGCGCGTTCCTCGCCAATCTCGTCGCCAACCGCGCCGATCCGGTACCGCTGGACGAACTCGCGCGCTACGCCGAGGACGAGGCGAATCCCGAGTTGTTTTCCATGCTGGCCGGCAAGCCGAGCACGCAACTCGACATCGGCGAGATCGCCGAGCTGCGACCGCAGGTTCACGCGGCGATCGCGCAGCGCGCGCAAGGCACGCGTTTCGTCAAGACACACAATATGGCCGGCAGTTTCGACGGCCATCCGCTGCACAACTGGCAGGTCAGTGCCGGCGCGGTCTGCGTCGTGCGCAATCCGCTCGACGTCGCGGTCAGCATGACCCACCACTTCGGCCTCACGATCGACGAGGCGATCGAGCGCCTCGGCGACGAGAACGTGGCCACTGTCAACGACGCGCTGTTCGTCAGCCAGGTGCTCGGCTCATGGTCGATGCATGTGAAGGGCTGGGCGGACATGGCCAATGCCAGCGTGCTGGTGCTGCGCTACGAGGATCTGCTCGACAAGCCGGCGAAGCAGTTCGCGAAGATCGCGAAACTGGTCGGTCTGGGGCAGGACCGCAACCGTGTCGAACGCGCGATGAAGCACGCCGGGTTCCAGAGCCTGTCGTCGATGGAGAAGAAGCACGGTTTCGTCGAGGCCTCCGACAAGGGCGCGCGCTTCTTCCGCAAGGGGCGCGTCAACGAATGGCGCGAGACGCTGGGCCGCGAGCAGGTGCAGCGCGTGATCGATGCGCATCGCGAGCAGATGCAGCGGTTCGGGTACGTGCCGGCCGGGTATTGAGTGGCGCTCGCGCCGCTTTTGCAGGAGCGGCGCAGCCGCGACAGGCTTCTGCACCCTCCGATTTGCCGGTCGCGCTTGGAGCGCTCGTGCAGGAACCCGCTTCAGGCGCCCTTGTTCTTCGCCCGCATCACGCGCTGCTTCTCGCGATTCCAGTCGCGTTCCTTCTCGGTGTCGCGCTTGTCGTGTTCCTGCTTGCCGCGGGCGACGCCGAGATCGACCTTGGCGCGGTTGTTCTTCCAGTACAGCGCGAGCGGGATCAGGGTGTAACCCTTGCGTTCGATCGCGCCGATCAGCTTGTCGATCTCCTCGCGGTGCAGCAGCAGCTTGCGCGTGCGCCGGTCGTCGGCGACGACGTGGGTCGAAGCGGAAATCAATGGCACGATCGACGCGCCGAACAGGAAGATCTCGCCGCCCTTGACGATCGCGTAGGCGTCGCCGAGGTTGATGCGACCCGCACGCAGGCTCTTCACTTCCCAGCCTTGCAGCGCGATGCCGGCTTCGTAGTGCTGGTCGATGTGGTATTCGTGGCGCGCGCGCTTGTTCTGCGCGATCGTCGAATCACCTTTCTTGTCGCTGGATTTGGTCTTTGCCATGCAGGTTGTGTATTTTTGCGTTCGTCCCTGAACGCGAAGAGCAAGGCGGCCATCCTGGCCGCACTTCGGGAAAAGCATGATCCAGATCCGCCGCCACGCCCTGGTCCGCCAGACGCCCGAACGCATGTTCGATCTCGTCAACGACGTGGAAGCATACCCGAGCCGGTTCACCTGGTGCGCCGCCGCGCGCGTGCTCGAACGCGAGGGCGAGGCACTGGTTGCACGCCTGGACCTGCGTTTCGCCGGCATCACGCAGAGCTTCACCACGCGCAACACGCTCGAACGTCCGAAGCGGTTGCACATGCACCTCGTCGACGGGCCGCTCAAGGCGCTCGAGGGCGAGTGGACGTTCGCCGCGCTCGGCGACGACGGCTGCAAGATCGCGTTCGCACTCGATTTCGACTATTCCGGACGCCTTGCCGGAACCGCGCTGCGCCTCGGCTTCCAGGGGCTCGCAAACCGCATGGTCGACGATTTCTGCGCTGCCGCGGCGAAGTCCGGTGGCTGAGCGCATCCACGTCGAGGTCGCTTACGCCGAAGCCGCGCGGCAGTTCCTGCGCGAGGTCGAGCTCGCCGATGGCGCGACCGTCGCCGACGCGATCGTCGCATCGGGCATCGAGCGCGACGCCGGCATCGACGCGACCGCGATGACGCTCGGGATCTGGTCCAAACCGGTGCAGGCCGCCATGGTGCTGCGGGACGGCGATCGGATCGAACTCTATCGGCCGCTCAAGGCCGACCCGAAGGAGTCGCGGCGGCGCCGCGCGGCGCGCGCGAAGGCAATGCGCGGCTGAGTCCGGTCAGCCCTGGTCGCCCTGGCGCTTCTTCTTCTTCTTTTCGTCGAGCGCTTTCTCGTCCGGATACTCGCGCTTGTACTTGCGCGCATCCTTGATGAGCTGGTTCGGGTCTTCCGGGAAATAGTCGCCGTCGATCTTCGCGAGCGCGTCGTTCTCGAAGTACAGGGTCAGGTCCTTCGACGCCATCTTGCCGCGTCCGCGGCGGATCGTCGAAACATAGTCCCAGCGGTTCTGGTTGAACGGGCTGATCACGGACGGCGAGCCCATCACCAGCAGCACCTGGCGCTTGCTCATGCCGGGCTTGAGCGTGTCGACCGTGGACTTGTCGAACAGGTTGCCCTGCTGCGCGTCGACCTTGTAGATCAGGCCGCAACCGGTCAGGGGAGCGAGGGCGAGGAGGGCGAGCCAGCGAAGGCGCATGCGCGGGGATTCCGGGGTCGGTACGAACCTCGGATGATACACTAGAGGACTGAACCGCAAGGCCATTCAGCAGGGACGGAGCCGGAGGATGAACATGGAATCAACCGAACTGCGCAAGGCCGGCCTCAAGGTAACGCATCCGCGCATGCGTATCCTGGAGATCCTCGACAGCCACGACGGCAAGCACTTCACGGCCGAGGACATCTATCGCCAGTTGCTCGATCACCACGACGACATCGGCCTCGCCACGGTCTATCGCGTGTTGACCCAGTTCGAGGCGGCCGGGATGGTGCTCAAGCACAATTTCGAGGGTGGCCAGGCCGTCTACGAACTCGACCGTGGCAAGCACCATGACCACATGGTCGACGTCGAATCCGGCAAGGTGATCGAGTTCGCCAGCGAGGAGATCGAACGCCTGCAGCACGAGATCGCCGCGAAGCACGGTTACGCGATCGAGGACCACAGCCTCGTGTTGTACGTGCGCCCGCTCAAGAAGAAATGAGAATGCAGGACTGGTTGCGCGAACGGATCACGCGAGCGCTCGCGTGGTGGCGCGCGCCGGTGACTGCACGCGACCGGGTCACGGGAGCCGTGGTTGGCGGCATGGCCGGTTTCTGGATCGGCGCGCTGGGACGCATCGTGGTCGGGCCGCTGCCTGTCGGCCTCGCCGTCGTCCTGTTCTGGGGTGCCGTGGGTATCGCAGCGGGTGCGCTCTTCGGCCGCTTCCGCCCGAAAGTCACGTTCGTATTCCTGCTTCCATTGGCGGCATTCGGCTGCTCACCCGGTTGAAGATCCCGCCGCGCAAGCCTCCAGGCTATCTGTGGGAGCGGCTTCAGCCGCGATGCTCTTGATTCCAACCCGCGGGCCTCCCGGAGATCTGTAGGAGCGGCTTCAGCCGCGATGCTGTCCCGGCAATTTCCTACGCAAGATTCCGCCCCTGGATCCTGGCCCAGGGTTCCGGCGCACGCAATGCTGCCGGATGACCAATCTCCACGCATATCCGCCGCGCGGCAGGGCCAGTTTGCGAAGTGGCCGCTGGAGCGAATCCGGCCGAATCTATCTGATCACATTCACGACACGCGCTCGCGAACCTCTGTTCGCGCAATGGGAAACGGCGTCGGCGGCCATCCGCGCCTTCTCGACACCCTCGATCTGGCGCAGTTCGCGTCTGCTCTGTTGGGTGCTGATGCCGGACCATTGGCATGGCCTTGTTGAGCTCGGCCAAACCGGCAATCTTTCCTCGTTGATCCGTCGGATAAAAGGCAGAGCAGCAAGAGCTGCCAACAAGGCGAGGTCACTTTCCGGTATCGCGGTATGGGCTGGTGGCTTCCACGACCACGCCCTGCGCGCCGACGAAGACCTGCGGAGCGTGGCTCGCTACGTCGTGCTGAATCCGGTGCGCGCGGGCCTCGCTGCCCGCGTTGGGGAATATCCGTTCTGGGATGCGGTATGGTTGCCGCAGGAAGAGCATCGCGGCTGAAGCCGCTCCTACGGATTGACTACGGCAGGAGCGGCTTCAGCCGCGATACTTCCAGCCCGGCCCTCAGCTTTTCTTCCCCAACATCTGCTTCGCGTGCGCCAGCGTCTCGCGCGTGATCTCGATGCCGCCGAGCA
>Ga0207667_10004778_pt1 | contig 16562 bp, 14 predicted proteins | sample KBSCornC52_FD_184301 | JGI IMG/M metagenome (GOLD analysis project Ga0207667, IMG submission 184301) | Corn rhizosphere microbial communities from Kellogg Biological Station, Michigan, USA - KBS Corn C5-2 (SPAdes) (version 2) | ecosystem: Host-associated > Plants > Roots > Rhizosphere > Soil ... | reverse complement strand
GGCGTCTTGGGCGGGAAAAACTCGATACTGATGTTAGGGGTTTCCATCTTGATTCAGAAGTAAGGTAGAAAGCGCCCACGAAATGACACTGTACAGGATTGCCGCCAGGAAAGCGGACAGGAACCCGGCCACATGGAAGCCCCCGACGAGGTGTGCGACGAGCCAGAACAGCAGCGCGTTGATCACCAGGATGAACAGGCCGAGCGACAGGAACGTCACGGGCAGGGTCAGCACGACCAGCACCGGACGGATCACCGTGTTCACCAGGCCCAGCACCAGCGCAGCCACGAGGGCGGTCGTGAAGTTGTCGACCACTACCGAATGCATCAGGTAAGGCAGGGCCATCAGGGCTGCGGCATTGATCAGCCAGGTCAGGAGCAAACGCATGTTTGGTGTCTTTCGTGAGGGGTTGTCCAGCCCACGACACCACTGTCGACGATGGAATCCGACAGTGATGCGCGGCGTCAATTCACGGAAGAGCTTACCAGATCAATAACGGTAGTGTTCCGGCTTGTACGGGCCTTCCTTGCTCACCGAGATATAGGCGGCCTGCTCTTCGGTCAGCTCGGTCAGCTGGGCGTTGAGCTTCTTGAGCTGCAGGCGGGCGACTTTCTCGTCCAGCTTCTTCGGCAGCGTGTACACGCCGACCGGGTAGGCGGCGGTATTGGTGAACAGTTCGATCTGGGCGATGGTCTGGTTCGCGAACGACGAGCTCATCACGTACGACGGGTGACCCGTGCCGCAGCCCAGGTTCACGAGGCGGCCTTCGGCCAGCAGGATGATGCGCTTGCCGTCCGGGAAGATCACGTGATCCACCTGCGGCTTGATGTTTTCCCACTCGTACTTGCGCAGCGCCGCGACTTCGATCTCGTTGTCGAAGTGGCCGATGTTGCAGACGATCGCCTGGTCCTTCATGCGCAGCATGTGCTGCTCGGTGATCACGTGGTAGTTGCCGGTGCAGGTGACGAAGATGTCGCCGTGTTCGGCGGCCATGTCCATCGTCACGACGCGGTAGCCTTCCATCGCGGCCTGCAGCGCGCAGATCGGGTCGATCTCGGTGACCCAGACCTGGGCCGACAGCGCGCGCAGCGCCTGGGCCGAACCTTTACCGACGTCACCATAACCGGCCACGACGGCGATCTTGCCGGCGACCATCACGTCGGTCGCGCGCTTGATGCCATCGACCAGCGATTCGCGGCAGCCGTACAGGTTGTCGAACTTCGATTTCGTCACGGAGTCGTTGACGTTGATGGCCGGGAACGCCAGCTTGCCATCCGCATGCATCTGGTACAGGCGGTGCACGCCGGTGGTCGTTTCCTCGGTCACGCCCTTGATCTGCGGCAGGCGCTTCGAATACCACTGCGGATCGCGCGCGAGGCGGCCCTTGATGGCGTTGAACAGGCAGATTTCTTCTTCCGAACCCGGCTTGCCCAGCACCGAGATGTCCTTCTCGGCACGTACGCCCAGGTGCAGCAGCAGCGTCGCGTCGCCGCCGTCGTCCAGGATCATGTTGGCGTAGACGTCATCGCCCCATTCGAAGATGCGGTGCGTGTATTCCCAGTATTCGTCCAGCGTCTCGCCCTTGACGGCGAACACTGGCGTGCCGACCGAAGCGATGGCGGCGGCGGCGTGGTCCTGCGTCGAGTAGATATTGCACGATGCCCAGCGCACTTGCGCGCCGAGGGCTTCCAGCGTGCGGATCAGCACGGCGGTCTGGATGGTCATGTGCAGCGAACCGGCAATGCGCGCGCCCTTCAACGGCTGGGCGGCCGCGTATTCGTCGCGGATGGCCATCAGGCCCGGCATTTCGGTTTCGGCGATGCGGATTTCCTTCTCGCCCCACGAGGCGAGGCCGATGTCGGCAACGAGGTAGTCCTGGGTGGTGTCTTTGAGTACGGCGCTCATCACGCCCTCCTTTCAAGTTAAGAAAAAAGTAACGTGAGCGCGGTGTTGATATCCGAGCCTGGCGAAAGTGAGATCCTTCGTCGCAACGCTCCTCGGAATCTATAAGTGTAGCACGGTCGGCGTGTTTATGCCGACCGGCTGCGGGCGTTTTGCAACGCCCGTTGTGTTTACGACAGGCCGGCTTCCGCGCGCAGCAGTGCGGCCTTGTCGGTGCGTTCCCAGGTGAATTCCGGCTCTTCGCGGCCGAAGTGACCGTAGGCGGCCGACTTGGTGTAGATCGGGCGCAGCAGGTCGAGCATCTGTACGATGCCTTTCGGGCGCAGGTCGAAGTGCTCCATCACCAGTTCGGCGATCTTCTCGTCCGAAATGACGCCGGTGCCTTCAGTATAGACCGTGATGTTGATCGGACGGGCCACGCCGATCGCGTAGCTGACCTGCACCTGGCACTGGCGCGCCAGGCCGGCGGCCACGACGTTCTTGGCGACGTAGCGGGCGGCGTAGGCGGCCGAGCGGTCGACCTTGGACGGATCCTTGCCGGAGAAGGCACCACCGCCGTGCGGCGCAGCGCCGCCATAGGTGTCGACGATGATCTTGCGACCGGTCAGGCCGCAGTCGCCCTGCGGGCCGCCGATGACGAAGCGGCCGGTCGGATTGACGAGGTAGCGGGTGTCCTGCAGCCACTCGCGCGGCAGCACGGGCTTGATGATCTCCTCGATCACCGCTTCCTCGATCTGGCTGTGGCTGACTTCCGGCGCGTGCTGGGTCGACAGCACGACGGTGTTCACGGACACCGGACGGCCATTGACGTAGCGCAGCGTGACCTGGGACTTGGCGTCCGGACGCAGCCACGGCAGGCGGCCGTCCTTGCGCAGTTGCGACTGGCGCTCGACGAGGCGGTGCGCGTAATAAATAGCGGCCGGCATCAGTTCCGGCGTTTCGTCGCAGGCGTAGCCGAACATCAGGCCCTGGTCGCCGGCGCCCTGGTCGAGGTCGAGGCCGGCGCCTTCGTCGACGCCCTGGGCGATATCGGGCGACTGCTTGTCGTAGGCGACCAGCACGGCGCAACCCTTATAGTCGATGCCGTAGTCGGTATTGTCGTAACCGATGCGTTTGATGGTATTGCGTGCAACTTGAATATAATCGACGTTTGCGTGCGTCGTGATTTCCCCGGCCAGCACCACCAGACCCGTGTTGCACAGGGTTTCGGCAGCCACGCGCGCGCGCGGATCCTGCTCCAGGATGGCGTCGAGAATGGCGTCGGAAATCTGGTCGGCGACCTTGTCCGGGTGGCCTTCCGAAACGGATTCGGAAGTGAAGAGGTAGTCGTTGGAAGACATTGAGGCTCCTGATACTGTTATAAAAATTGCCGCAGTACCAAGGCCTGCGACGCTTTAGCGAGATTTATATTCCGCTTCGCAAGTTGTCATTAACTCCGCGGATGCTACAAAGTGGTATTTTACGCTCCTCAAAAAATTCTGGCACAGCAACCCGTCAGTTCTCTACCCTAAATCAATCAATGCTTGTTCTTTTGTTTCGGATCCTGTCGTTTTTGCCGCTGCGTGCTCTGCATGCGCTCGGCGCCGCGCTCGGCTGGATCGTGTACCTGGCCTCGCCGTCGCACCGCCGGCGCCTGCGCGAGAATCTTGAACGGGCCGGCTACGGCGGCCACCTGCGCGCCGCGATCACCGAATCCGGCAAGGCCATTGCCGAGTTGCCCTTCGTCTGGTGCGCGCCGCAGGACCGCGTCACACGCCACGTCACCATGGAAAACTGGGAACTGGTCCAGCGCCAGCTCGACGCCGGCCGCGGCATCGTGTTCCTCACCCCGCACCTCGGCTGCTTCGAGCTGACGGCCCAGCAGGTCTCGCTGCGCGTGGAACTGACCGTGATGTACCGCCCGCCACGCCAGAGCGCCCTGAAGCCCCTCGTCGAGGGCGCCCGCGCGCGCCAGCACATGCACCTGGCGCCGGCCAACCTGTCCGGCGTGCGCATGCTCGTCAAGGCACTGCGCGGCGGCCAGCCCGTCGGCGTCCTGCCGGACCAGGTGCCGCAGGAAGGCGAAGGCGTGTGGGCGCCCTTCTACGGCCGTGACGCCTACACGATGACCCTGCCCGCCAAGCTTGCCCAGCTGGGCAAGGCGGACATCCTGACGGTCTACGCGGAACGCCTGCCGCGCGGCCGCGGCTTCGCCATCCGTTTCGTCCCGTTCGAAGGGTCGCTGGAGGGTGACGCGGCCCAACAGGCCAGCGCCATCAACCGCCAGATGGAAAAACTCATCGCCTTCTGCCCCGCCCAGTATTTCTGGAGTTATAACCGCTACAAGAAGCCGCAAGGCGTTGCAGCACCGCAAGCCGAGACCGTCGCATGAGGTTCCTGATTTTCCTGTTGTGGCTGCTGCACTTCCTGCCGCTGCCTGTCCTCGGTCGCATCGGCAACGCCGTCGGCTGGCTGATGTATTACGCGATCCCGAAGCGCCGCAAGATCGCGCTGGTCAACCTGCGCCTGTGCATGCCCGGGTTGAGCGAAGCGGAGCGGGTCCATATTGCCAAGCGCCACTTCATGGCCTATTCGCGCAGCATCCTGGAGCGCTCGCTGATCTGGTGGGCGCCGTTCGAACGCATCCGCGGTCTGATCGACATCGTCCCGGCCGTGCCGAAAGCCCAGCTGGAGAGCGGCCCGACCATCCTGTTCTGCCCGCACTTCGTGTGCCTGGACGTGGCCGGCGTGGCGGCGCGCGTGGTCCCGCTGTCGACCATGTATTCGCCGCAAAAGAACAAGGCGTTCGACGATTTGTTGCGTTATGGCCGCGAACGCTACGGCCCCGTGCGCCTGTTTACACGCACCGACGGCATCAAGCCCATCATCCGCGCGCTGCGCGAGGGACTCCCCTATTTCATGCTGCCCGACATGGATTTCGGCGAAAAGGATGCCACCTTCGTGCCGTTCTTCGGTGTCCCGGCCGCGACCCTCACGGCACTCGGACGGCTCGCGGGCGCGACGGGCGCAAAGGTGATTCCGGTCGTGGCAACATTTTTGCCCAATTACAAAGGTTACCGGGTAGAGTTCTATCCTGCATGGGAGGATTACCCGGGCGACGACATCATCGCCGCCACGCGCCGCATGAACGCCTTCATCGAGGACCGCGTGGGCGAATATCCAGCCGAATATTTCTGGACGCACAAGCGGTTCAAGACCCGGCCGCCCGGCGAGCCTTCGTTCTACGATTAATTGCAAATACCATGAAACTCAAGTTCACCAAGATGCACGGCGCCGGCAACGACTTCGTCGTGATCGACGCGATCAACCAGGATATCAACCTCGGCCCGGAACAATGGCGCCGCCTGGCCGACCGCCGCTTCGGCGTCGGCGCCGACCAGATCCTCATCGTCGAGCGCCCGTCCACGCCGGACAGCGATTTCCGCTACCGCATCTATAACAACGACGGCGGCGAAGTCGAGCAGTGCGGCAATGGTTCGCGCGCCTTCGTGCGCTTCGTCAGCGACAAGGGCCTGACCGACAAACGCAGCATCCGCGTCGAAACGATGAGCGGCATCATCACGCCGCGCCTGGAAGACGACGGCAGCATCACGGTGGACATGGGTGCACCGATCCTTGAGCCGGCCCGGGTGCCGTTCGATGCTGCCGGGCTGGATGGCGTCGCCGAAGGACGCGACACATTGTGGTCGATCACCGTCTCGCTCAAGGGCCAGGAGCAGACCGTGCTCGTGTCGACGGTGTCGATGGGTAATCCGCACGCGGTGCAGGTCGTGGACGACGTCGAGACGGCGCCCGTCCTCGAAACCGGCCCGCAGATCGAGCACCACCCGCGCTTCCCGCGGCGCGTGAACGCCGGCTTCATGCAGGTGCTGGACCGCGGCCACGTCAAGCTGCGCGTCTACGAACGCGGCGCCGGCGAGACGCTGGCCTGCGGCACGGGTGCCTGCGCGGCCGTCGTGGCCGGTATCCGCCGCGGCCTGCTGGATGCTCCCGTGCAGGTACAGGCGCGCGGCGGAAAACTGACCATCAACTGGGCCGGCGAAGGCCAGCCCGTCTACATGAGTGGTCCGGCCGAGACCGTGTTCGAAGGCGAGATCGAGATCTGATCACTGCCCGGCCGCGCCCGCTCACGCGGCCAGCGAATAATCCCCGTCCGGCTCCGGCCGGGCGATCGTGTCGTCGCCGTCTTCCACGCCGCCCTCCGCGCCCGCTTCCGGCAACAGGGTACGCAGGCGGTACAGGCGCTGGCGGTAATTCCCCTCCGGACCGCCCGGACCGCAATCGACGTTCTCGAACACCAGCCCGACGCGGTCGAGCAGTTGGCGTTCCTGCGCCGTCTCCACCGAGATCAGGCGGCGCCGGCTGCGCCCGTAGCTGGCGCGGATGTCGATCACGAGGCAGTGGCCGCGATCGGCGCTGCGGATGTCCAGCAACAGCGCTTCGGCCCGGCTGAGGCCGAAGACGACGGCCAGCTCCAGGCGCGCGGCCAGCAGTGGATGGGCCGCCAGGTCCCGGCCGTCCAGCAATGCGTCCAGATCGCCCCATGCGCCAGGCTGGCGCGGCGCCAGCTTGTACAGGGCGACAGTCGCCTTGGGACACCCTTGCGTCGCCGCCTTCTGCAGCCAGTACAGCGCACGTACGTCATTGTTCTCGTTTTCCCGCCGCGCACGCCAGGCCGCGTTCCCGCATTCGAACTGGGCGTCGCGATACCCCATCTCGGCCGCACGCTCCAGGTATTTCTGCGCTTCCACCACGTTCCGCTGCGAAAATTCCGGTTTTATATAGATGCGTGACAAGGCATACCACGCCTCGGCCAGGCCCTGTTCGCCGGCCTGCGCCAGCCAGCGCACGGCCTTCTTGAAATTGGCCGCGCCGTGACTGCCGGGGAGCCGCTTGCCGTCGACGCGCATGCGGGCACACCACAGGCCGAGCGCGAACTGGGCATGGCGGTCCTGTTCGGCGGCGGCGATTTCCCAAAATTTGAGCAATTCGTCCGGGCCGACGTCGTGCGGCACGTCGTTCGCCTCGATCAGCCGGGCGCAGCGCGACAGCAACAGCACCTCGTCCGGGGCCAACCGGGCGGCCGTGCGGTCCTGGGCGGCGTCGGAACCGGCCAGGCCGCGCGCCAGCGGCAGCGCGCGTTCCAGCCAGGCGGACCAGCGGCCTGCGCTCCAGTCCTGTTCCAGCAGGGCGAACTGGGCGGCGCCGACGCCGCTGTCGGCCGCCTGGCGCAGCCAACGCTGCCCCGCCGTGCTGGCCGTCGGCGCGCGTGCCGCCGGCTCGTCCATATCGGGTGGCGCGGCGCCGTGTTCGCGCGCAAGCAGCCATTGCGCTTCCGGGAATCCGGCCCCGGCCGCGTCCTCCAGCGCCCGCAGTGCCTTGGCGCGCTGGGCCGGCGGACATTCGCCGTCGAGCACCGCGCCCAGCACCAGTTGCGCATAGACGAGTCCGGCGCGCACGAGGCCGTTGTCATACGCGCGCTCGTACCAGCCAATGACCGGTTGCGGACTGTCACGCGCAAGATCGACCGGGATATGGTTACCGATCAATTGCCATGCCTCAGAGCAACCCTGCTGTGCCGCACGGTCGAGCCAATGGAGGGCCGTGGGCAGGCTCTTCGGCAGACCCGCACTGCCGAACAGGTAGAGCCGGCCCAGGGCCAGTTGCGATTCCGCGCGTCCGGCCCGCGCGCCGCGGATGACCGCCAGTTCTTCACGATTTGCCATCGTTCTATTCTGCTGTTAAGACGCCTAAGAAATGTACGCAGATACATACGCGCAGAAGCACGCAAGATCGCGCAGGATACGCTACCGTTGAGCTCATGTGGCACGCACTGCGGTAGCAATGACGTCGGATGGGCCAGAGTCTAAAGCCGCGTGGACGCGATTCGACTGCGATTCCAAAGGCCTTTGAGCCCGCACAAACCCTACCGTGGTACGGGGATAAGATGATGACGATTTGAAACTTAAACGAAGCTTAAGTTGTATGCCCGGTCCTGGCGCGACCGTTTCGAAAATACAACAACACGATTGGAATTATTGGCTTTCGACCAAGTGTAACAGTCATAATTAACAAATCCGACAATCTTGACGCATTAAGCATTTAAGGTTCACACGTCCGAGTGTTCAGCAACTAAGAAAAACTCAATGCTCTCTGGATTCCTCCGATTCACTTTTTAGGATAAAAATAGATGAAGAAAACCCTCGTGGCAGCCGCCCTGCTGGGCGCATTCGCCGGTGTGGCGCAAGCGCAAACCGCCGTACAAATCTACGGCAACGTCGACGTCGGCCTGAACAAGCAATCCGACAAAACCTTGGGCATCGGCAAGCGCGCCGCCAACACCCTGGGCTTCAAAGGCACCGAAGACCTGGGCAATGGCCTGAAAGCCATTTTCCAACTGGAAATGCGTTACGAGCCGGACACCGGCACCACCGAAAACAATGGCCGTCCGCTGTTCCAGGGCCAGAGCCGCGTCGGCCTGCAGGGTGACTTCGGTATGGTCCGCCTGGGCCGTGGCCTGACCCCGTTCCAGGAAATCGTCGGTTCGTTCGAGCCGTGGCACGGTCTGCCGACCCAGGCCGGCTTCTACACCGACATCTCGGTCGCCGGTTTCAACTCGGCTCCGCTGGACGTCGCCGGCGCCGCCCTCGGCAACAGCTCGGGCTCGGCGAACAGCAACCGCATCTCGAACGCGATCTTCTATAACTCGCCGGTCACCAATGGCTTCCAGGTGAACGCGTCGTGGGCAACCAAAGAAGGCAACGGCGGCACGCTGACCGGTACCGGCACCAACGTTACCTACCCTGCCAACGGACTCGCTTCGGCCAACCCGTTCTCGATCGCCGGCACCTACAACAACGGTCCGGCCGCCGCGATGCTGGCTTACGAGCGCAACGCCGTCGAATCGAAAGTCTGGTCGGCCGCAGCGTCGTACTCGCTGACCCCGGAACTGAAACTGATGGGTACCTACTCCCGCCAGAACCAGGAACACACCAACACCTTCCGTCCGACCATCAAGGGCGGCGAACTCGGCCTGACCTACGCAATGGGCCCGGGCAAGATGCTGGTTGGCTTCGGTCTGAAGAAGCAGGACGACACCACCCGTCTGCACGACCTGATCACCCGCCAGTACTCGCTGGGCTACGAGTACAGCCTGTCGAAGCGTACGTACCTGTACGTCGACGCATCGCGCAAAGTCAACGTGTTCTCGGTCAACAAGAACACCGGCCTCGTCGATGGCAGCCCGACCGTCAATTTCTACGACATCGGCCTGAACCACTCGTTCTAAGCTGACGCCACGGGGGCAACCCCGTCGCCACCGCAAGGGCGGGCCCGGACAACCGGGTCCGCCCTTGTTGTTTGTGCGTGCCCTGTCGTGATGCGGCAACGGTACAGTGCTGCCAGGAAAGCTACGCCGACCCGTTGCGGTCGGTTAAAATGGACGATCCACCCATCCCGCAAGCCGCACATGACCGCATCACTGGATTCCGCCGCCGTCGCGCAGTTCCTGCTCGATCACCCGCAATTCTTCGTCGAACACGCCGCCCTGCTGGGTGAAGTGAAACTGTCGAGCCCACTCACGGGCCGCGCGGTATCGCTGCAGGAACGCCAGATGGAAGTCATGCGCGACAAATACCGCACGCTGGAACTGCGCCTGTCCGAACTGGCGCGCCATGCCGAGGAAAACGCGGCGATCGCCAACCGCTTCCATGGCTGGACCCAGCAATTGCTGCGCACCCGCGTCCCCGACGAGATCCCGGCCGCCGTGGCGGACGGCCTCGTCAAGCACTTCATCGTGCCGCAAGCGACACTCCGCTTGTGGAAACTGGCGCCCGGCCATACAGACGCCTGGTACGCAAGCGGCGTATCCGAGGACGTGCGCCTGTTCACCAGCAGCCTGCGCGCGCCCTATTGCGGCCCGAACAAGGAATTCGAGGCGGCTGGCTGGTTGGCAGGCGCCGAGCCCGCCGGCGCGGACAAGGTACGCTCGACCGTATTGCTGCCGCTGCGTGCCGGCGGCAGCGCCTTCGGCCTGCTCGTGCTCGGCTCGCCCGATCCGGACCGCTTCACCGCGGCGATGGCGACCGACTTCCTCGTCCACATCGGCGAAACGGCCAGCACCGCACTGGCCCCATTGCTCGGCTGACATGGACACCCCGGCCGCCGCCGACTGGACCGGCCGCTACCTGGCGGAACTGACCACCCAGCGTCAGCTCTCTGCCCACACGGTCGCCGCCTACGGCCGCGACCTGGCCGAACTGGCCCGGCTCGCCGGGCTGGGCAGCCAGGCGGACTGGTCCACGCTGACCCATTTCGACATCCGCCGCTTCGCCGCAAAACTGCACGCCGAAGGCCAGAGTGCCGCGTCGATCGCGCGCAAGCTGTCCGGCTGGCGCGGCTTCTTCGCCTGGCTGTCGCGCCAGTTGCCCATGGCCGCGAACCCGGTCGAAGGCGTGCGCGCGCCGCGCCGCGCCAAGCGGCTGCCGAAAGCGCTCGCCGTCGACGACGCCGTGCAGCTCATGGAGAAAGAAACGCCCGGCCATCCGGAACCGGCCGAACTGTGCGATCGCGCCATGTTCGAACTGCTGTATTCGAGCGGCCTGCGGGTGTCCGAGCTGGCCGGACTCGACGTCCACCACGTCGCCGCGCGCGATGGCATGCCGGCCTCGCTCGGCTGGCTGGAGCTGGATGCACAGGAAGTGGTCGTCACCGGCAAGGGCAACAAGATGCGCCGCGTGCCGGTCGGCGGTCCGGCGCGCGCCGCGCTGGAAGCCTGGCTGGCCGTGCGCCCGCCGGCGCGCGACGGCAGCGCCGCGCTGTTCCTGTCGACGCGCACCACGCGCATCAGCCCGCGCGTCGTGCAGAACCGCCTCAAGGCCCACGCGCAAAAGGCCGGCATGCCGGTCCACGTGCACCCTCACGTGCTGCGCCATTCGTTCGCCTCGCACCTGCTGCAATCCTCGGGCGACCTGCGCGCCGTGCAGGAACTGCTGGGCCATGCGAGCATCACGTCCACCCAGATCTATACGTCGCTCGACTTCCAGCACCTGGCCGCCGTCTACGACAAGGCCCATCCGCGCGCCAAACGCAAGTAGATGCGCGCGGGGTAAGCAGGCACGGCACGCCGGGTGGTGACGATTCACAAATTCCGGCATAATCTTCCGATTCTCCGCAGCCGGAACGGCGCACACCATTGGACAGCGACACATGGAATTGATTCCCAGCACCATCCTGACCGGTTTCCTCGGCGCCGGCAAAACCACGTTGCTCAACCGTATCCTGCAGGAACAGCACGGCCTGCGTATCGCCGTCATCGAAAACGAGTTTGGCCAGGAAAATATCGACAACGAAATCCTCGTCCAGGATCCCAGCGAGCAGATCGTCGAGATGAACAATGGCTGCATCTGCTGCACCGTGCGCGGCGACCTGATCGTGGCCCTGACGAACCTCGCGCGCAAGCGCGAAGCCGGCGAGATCCGGTTCGACCGCGTCGTGATCGAGACGACGGGCCTGGCCAATCCGGGCCCGGTGGCGCAGACGTTCTTCGTCGACGAGGAAGTGGGCGCCCACTACCTGCTCGACGCCGTCGTCACGGTCGTCGACGCGCGCCACGCCATGGACCAGCTGGACCGCCACGAGGAAGCCCAGCGCCAGGTCGGTTTTGCCGACAAGATCCTGCTGTCCAAGACCGACCTCGTGGATGCAGCCGCCGCCCTTGAACTCAAGGCGCGCATCCGCCGCATCAATCCGCGTGCCCCAATCAGCACGTCGGATTTCGGCCGCGCCCCGATCAGCGACGTGCTCGACCTGCGCGGTTTCAACCTGAACGACAAGCTGGAACTGGACCCGGCCTTCCTGACGACCGAAGAAGCGCACGAACACGGTCACGATCACGACCACGACCACGTGCACACGGAAGCCTGCGACCACAGCCATGATCACCATCACGGCCACCACAGCGACGACATCGCGGCGTTCGTGTTCAAGAGCGAGCGCGCCTTCGCTCCGGAACGTCTGGATCAATTCCTCGGCAGTATGGTCCAGGTGTTCGGCCCCAACATGCTGCGTTACAAGGGCGTGTTGTCGATGGCCGGCGCAGATCGCAAGGTCGTATTCCAAGGCGTGCATCAAATCATGGGCAGCGACCTGGGTGCAAAGTGGGCGGATGGCGAACCGCGCGGCAGCAAAATGGTGTTTATTGGTAAAAATTTACCGAAAGATGTCTTTATTCGCGGATTGGAACAGTGTTTGGTATAAACTACCCCGGTTCTATGGGACACCTCGAAAAACCGTCGCGAGCGGCCGCAGATTGGTCGGGGCGCGTAGCCTGAGAAGCGCAGCTGTACGAGGAGTACAGCCGGTCCGCCGTCGCGGAGCATCGCAGACCAAATCTGCAACGCGCAGCAGGTTTTTCGACGTGCCCTGGTGCTCGTTGCGCGGTCCGGCCTTCGCTCGGTATAGTTGACCTGCGCGCACCCTGTGGTTGGACGACTGAACAGCCCCGTCCGGACAGCCGGGCGTGGGCAGGTCCGGGACACCGGGCCGTCACGGCAGCCGGCCGGCGTACACCGGAGCATCGGTGACCGCTGGGTTAGCTGATAAAATGGAAACTCTGTCGTATCAAAGGTAAGTGAAGTCATGACTAAAACAACGAAACCGAATACCGTTGCGCAGCCCGAAGAACGCCTCCTGACGGAAGAAGAAATTCGGGCCATGAGCGACGACGACTACATGAACCCGGCCCAGCTGGCGTTCTTCAAGAACCGCCTGCAGGAGCTCGAAAAGGAACTGCTGAAAAACGCAGGCGAGACGACGGAACACCTGCGCGAGACGGTACTCGTTCCCGATCCGGCCGACCGCGCCACCATCGAGGAAGAGCACGCGCTGGAACTGCGTACCCGCGACCGCGAGCGCAAGCTGCTCAAGAAGGTCCAGCAATCGCTGGCCTCGATCGAGTCCGGCGAGTATGGCTGGTGCGAGGAAACCGGTGAGCCGATCGGCATTCCCCGCCTGATCGCCCGTCCGACCGCGACCCTGTCGCTGGAAGCCCAGCAGCGCCGCGAGCTGAAGCAGAAGTTGTACGGTGACTGATCGCCGTACGCGTCGATAAAAAAGCATGCGCCCGCCGCATGCTTTTTTATTATTGAGCCGCCGGTTTTGTGCGCCCGATTTATTTCCCATGGGATACACTGGGCGGATCGCCGGCGACTTGACGCAGCTCAGGCGTGCGCGTCATGCAATTCGCGCCGCCATGCTAATGTCTCGACCGGCAAACGACCGGGCGCCGCCGCGCGCAAACAAGGACCGCATGGGGCTCTTCGATTTTCTGAAGAAAAAAAACGACGCGCAAACGGGTGCGGACGCGCATCCGCGCCTTGACCATCCGTCCGCGGCCGGCCCCATCACGCGCCAGGCACTCGATACGGAAGCGGAACGTGTACGCCAGCGCGAAATTGCCCGCGCCACCGCGGCCAAGATCGACCAGATCGAACTGGAGATGACCTCCGCCATCTTCGACGACGACGCCTGGGCCGGCAGCCGGCGTCCTCCGGCCGCCGTGTCCGTTGCCGCCGCCGCGCCCCTGCCCGATCCCGACACCGACATCCTGCTGGGCCCGGCCGACTTGCCGGACGCAGCGGCCGCTCCCTCGAGCGCACCCGTCGTCGAGGAAGCGGCCATCCTGTATGCCAACGACCAGCTCGACGCCGCCGCGCTCCTGCTGCGCACCAGCGTGCACGATCGCACCGCGGCCGGCGCGGGCGACCGCCTGCGGTGGTGGATGCTGTTCGACCTGTACCAGATCATGGGACTGGAACATGAGTTCGAGAGCATCGCGATCGACTACGCCAGCCATTTCGAAACATCGCCGCCCACGTACGCCCCGTCCACCGGAACGGCGCGTACGCTCACCGGGCCCGCGCTGGATGCCCAGTTTTCCGGGGTGATCCCGACCGCGAGCCTGTCCGGCCGCCTGGACGACGGTCCCCTCACGCACGCCCAGCTCGCCCGCGCGCAGGCGCCATCGCCCAGCCCCCTCGTCCGGTTCGAGTTCCAGGCGATTGCCGACGTGACGCCGCAAGGCTGCGTCCTGCTGCTGGCCGCGCTTCAAACGCTGCGCAAGACGGGACGCGAACTGGTGCTGGCCGGCGCCGATCACCTCGTGGCCGTCCTGCGCCCGATGCTGGCGATCGGCGACCGCGGCACCGGCGAGGCCCCCTGGCTGCTGCTGCTCGAACTCCTGTTGCTGACAAAACGCGAAAAGGACTTCGAGGAGACCGCGATGGATTACTGCGTCACCTTCGAGGTGTCGCCGCCGTCGTTCGAGGCGCCGCCGCACCCGGCCGTCACGGCGAGCGTGGGTGCGGGTCCGGCGCCCAGTCCCGACACCGCAGGCGACCGCTTCCTGCTGCCGGCCGTGATCCGCGGCGACGGCGCGGCGCTGCTGGCCGCCATCGCCGAACAGGCGCCGCGCCACCCCGTCCTCGTGCTGGACGGCTCCCGACTCGTGCGTATCGATTACATGGCCGCGAACGCCCTCGCCGCGCACCTGCGCACGCTGGCCGAGGACGGGCACGACATCGTGCTGCGCGACCTGAACCATATCGTCGCCGCCCTGCTGCGCCTGCTCGGCATCGGCGACCGCATCCGTCTGTACACCCATAAATACTGAACAACTGGTCCGCCGCAATGGCGTGCTTTTGTGTCAAACTTTACGTTCGGACACGGTCCAGTCTTGCAAATTCGTATCGCATCCCCACTTGCGGTGGGCAGATCAACCACGAGGCAAAAATGGAACAATTTCACGGCACGACGATCGTCAGCGTCCGGCGCGGTAACCAGGTCGCGCTCGGCGGCGATGGACAAGTTACTTTGGGCAACGTCGTCATGAAAGGCTCGGCGCGCAAGGTGCGCAAGCTCTACCAGAACAAGGTGCTGTGCGGCTTTGCCGGCGGCACGGCCGACGCCTTCACCCTGCTCGACCGCTTTGAAGCGAAACTGGAAAAACACCAGGGCAACCTGCTGCGCTCCTCGGTCGAACTGGCCAAGGACTGGCGCACCGACCGCGTGCTGCGCCGCCTGGAAGCGATGCTGCTGGTGGCCGACCGCGAAAAAACCCTGATCATCACCGGCAATGGCGACGTGCTCGAGCCCGAGGACGGTATCGGCGCGATCGGTTCGGGCGGCGTCTACGCCCAGTCCGCCGCCAAGGCCCTGCAGGAAAACACCGATCTCGCCCCGGCGGACGTGGTCAAGAAGGCGCTGACCATCGCAGGCGAGCTGTGCATCTACACGAACATGTCGCACATCATCGAAACGCTGGAATAACCGGCTCTCCCGTCCGAAAGCATTCATGAGCACATCTATGAACATGACTCCGTCCGAAATCGTCTCGGAACTCGACAAGCACGTCGTCGGCCAGGGCAAGGCCAAGCGCGCCGTATCGATCGCGCTGCGCAACCGCTGGCGCCGCCAGCAGGTCGAGGAACCGCTGCGCCACGAGATCACCCCGAAGAACATCCTCATGATCGGCCCGACCGGCGTCGGCAAGACCGAGATCGCGCGCCGCCTGGCCAAGCTGGCCGATGCGCCGTTCATCAAGGTCGAAGCGACCAAGTTCACCGAAGTCGGCTATGTCGGCCGCGATGTCGACACCATCATCCGCGACCTGATCGACATCGGCGTCAAGCAGACCCGCGCCAGCGAAATGAAGAAGGTGCGCCAGCGCGCCGAGGACGCCGCCGAAGACCGCGTCATCGACATCCTCGTGCCGCCCGCGCGCGACTTCGGCTTCAACGTCAGCAGCGACAGCAAGGACGGCGGCGACGCCACGCGCCAGACGTTCCGCAAGCGCCTGCGCGAAGGCGCACTCGACGACAAGGAAGTCGAGATCGACGTGGCCGACGCCGCGCCGCAGATGGAAATCATGGCGCCGCCGGGCATGGAAGAAATGACGGAGCAGATCAAGTCGATGTTCGCCGGCGTCGGCGGTGGCCGCAAGAAGCCCCGCAAGATGAAGGTCAAGGACGCGATGAAACTGCTGGTCGACGAGGAAGCCGCCAAGCTCATCAACGAAGACGAGATGAAGCAGAAGGCCATCGCCAACGTCGAGCAGAACGGCATCGTGTTCCTGGACGAAGTCGACAAGATCGCGTCGCGTTCGGAACACGGCGGCGCCGACGTCTCGCGCGCCGGCGTGCAGCGCGACCTGCTGCCGCTCGTCGAAGGCACGACGGTGAACACGAAGTACGGCATGATCAAGACGGACCACATCCTGTTCATCGCCTCGGGCGCGTTCCACCTGTCCAAGCCGTCGGACCTGATCCCCGAGCTGCAGGGCCGCTTCCCGATCCGCGTCGAACTGGAATCGCTGTCGATCGACGACTTCAAGAGCATCCTGACGTCGACGGACGCGAGCCTGACCAAGCAGTACGAAGCCCTGCTGGCAACGGAAGGCGTCAAGCTGGAATTCGCCCCGGACGGTATCCACCGCCTGGCCGAGATCGCCTATTCCGTCAACGAGCGCACCGAAAACATCGGCGCCCGCCGCCTGTACACGGTGATGGAAAAGCTGCTGGAAGAGATCTCGTACTCGGCCACCGACAAGTCGGGCCAGGCACTCGTCATCGACGCAGCCTATGTCAACGAACGGCTCGACGCGC
>Ga0207667_10004777_pt1 | contig 16568 bp, 15 predicted proteins | sample KBSCornC52_FD_184301 | JGI IMG/M metagenome (GOLD analysis project Ga0207667, IMG submission 184301) | Corn rhizosphere microbial communities from Kellogg Biological Station, Michigan, USA - KBS Corn C5-2 (SPAdes) (version 2) | ecosystem: Host-associated > Plants > Roots > Rhizosphere > Soil ... | reverse complement strand
CAGGATGATAAGGACGAAGTAGACAATACTGAACTGAAGGCTTTATTAAACGAAGGGGATGAAAAAAAACCTTATGAGCACATTGTTAAAATGAACAATGTCCATATAAAATATGGTGATAAAGTCATCCTCGACAAAATAAACTGGGAAATAACGCCAGGGGAACGATGGGCGCTACTGGGACCAAATGGTGCGGGGAAATCAACTTTATTGAGTTTAATAAATGGCGACAACCCGCAGGCTTACGCCAATGATATTGTACTGTTTGATAAAAAACGGGGCACCGGCGAAAGCATCTGGGATATCAAGAGCAAAATTGGCTTTATGTCCCCCGAATTGCACCAGTACTTCCCTACCGACAATAGCTGTTTACAGGTGATCGAATCAGGTTATTATGACACCCTGGGCTTGTTCAGGCTGAGCAGCAAAACCAAGGCCGATACGGCGCTACGCTGGATGAAGGCCCTCGAGATTGAAAAATATGCCCGTGTATTGCTCAAAAACATACCGGCAAGCGCCCAGCGCCTGTGCCTGCTGGCCCGCGCCCTCATTAAAAATCCCGATCTGCTGATATTTGACGAACCCTGCCAGGGGCTCGACGCTCACCAGCAACACCATTTCAAAACTTTAGTGGATACAATTTGTGGGATGAGCAATGTAACGCTGATTTATGTAACGCATTACCAGCAGGAAATTCCGGATAGTGTGACGAAGGTGCTGAGATTGGCTCGCGGATCAATATTGAATGAAGTCTATACGGGCTAAACTAGCCATCTCCAAATTAATAACAATAAAAAACTATTTATAACTGGATATTAATGCCCTAACGATTTTATTCAATAATGGAGTAATTGATCCCTGAGTTGTAAAATTGTAAATATCCGATTTAAACTTCTCCATAATAAATAGTCTATTATTATCTCCCGATTCTTTGGTTTCATCTATGACTCCGTGTTTATTTAAAAACACGATCATATCCTGTAGTTTTATAGTTTTATACTTATATTTAGGCTCAATTACGTGAATAAGGGACCTTTGGGCTAGTCTCCCTTGAACTAAAAATAGATTAAGAAAATTTTGCAAATCATTTATAATTAAATCATTGCTTCCCCCTTCATTCCCCAAATTATCAAGAACCTGATGCACACTTTCATCACAATCACAATCAGTAAAATTTAGCCAAGAAAGATTTATGCTGATATTGTTTTCACTGCTGCTGATATTTTTAAAATGTGATTTAATAAATTTGGTAGTCTCTCGATTGGATCTGCACTCCCAGAAATAAGCGTAATTATTAAAGTAACAGTTTCGAAAAGTAAGTCCATTGAAATCAAACACCACTTTTTTACTTCCATCAAAACTTAAAAAATCGATAATTGCTAGCCCATTGATATTCCTTTTATCGTTGCTAAACATATCCAATAAAATTTCGGTATTACTAATAATATTAGGCTTTTGTAATTTATTCTTTAAAATTAATGCGATAGAAAAAAGACCTGATACCGCTTTATAAATATTTAGCAAGTCAATTTTATGTTCATTATAGTTAACGATTTGTTCGTTCAATAAACATAACCTGAAAATAAATTCGTCATCCAAAATTTTATACTTTCTCAAACAGATTTCTTTGACAAATGCCGAATAGTACTTTGCGTGATTTGCTAAAATCATTATTAACTTAAAATCAACGGCAGGGCCATTAATTTCTAGATATTCGCTGACATATACATTTTTAAAGTAATCGGATAAAAAATCATATTTAAAAGACACAACGGAATCTGTGATATCTATAAAGGCGTGCCCCTTTAACGACAATATTTCGCTTTCTGTGATGTTTGGGAATACAGAATTAATTAAATTGTCAAAATCCTCCTCAAGCATCTTGGCAGTAGGATTGGTATGATTAGAAGGAGTGATGTTTTTTATTGAAAACTCGATAAAAAATTTAATCTGTCTATCAACTTCCATTTGCTGAATTCGAATTTTTTCTCTTGCGCAGATTCTATATAGAATATAATCTGAATTGTTTAATTGATTTAAATAGCGTGAATTAAACGTCACATCTTCTTCATTATCTTCGGCAAGACTTGATTCAACCCATTGGTCAATTATTTCCAATACGAAAGGCAAATATTCTGCTAATGCATTGTCTTCGTCATGGTAGGTCAAATTCCTGGCATAATTCATGCACTTATTAATTCTATTAGTTGAATTCTCATGGCGAACTGTGAAATATTTTCTCGCCAAAGTTTCATCAAAAGGCATTATCTCAATACAAGAAATGTTATTGTTGTTTTCAATAACAGAATTGTTCCAGAAATAATTTCGGCATGTTATTATTACTTTACCATTTCCTATTGACGGAGTATAATTGGTAATGGAGTTAAAAAAATCGTTCGCATCAAATTGAGGTATATTAGCCATTACTTCATCCAGGCCGTCGATTATCATTAATATATTACCATAGTCCATATTCACTATGAATTTCTTAACTTCAAGGCGATTACCGATGGAATTTGCTTCCAACAATGCATCATAAAAACTATACAAATCAACTTTGTTTGTAGGGTTCCATTTGTTTCGGAGTACCTTTATTATTTGCCTTGAATCAACAAATATCACTTTTGAATTCGGCTTAGAATCGATAAATTTATTTGCTATAGTTCGGGCTAAAGTAGTTTTACCAATACCTCCTGACCCTGTTAATGCTAATATTGGCTGGTTTGAGGCATTTATCCAATCCTCTAAATTGGATGAAAATATTTCCTGACTTGCCTCGTCTCGGAGATATGGTTCGATGTAATAATTTATATCAAATTTTGGTGTTCTTTCCCTGAAAGAATCCGAAGTGCAAAAGTTCCAAATAAACTCTTCCAGATAAAGAATTCTAAACGGTTGGAATAGGCTTTTAATTATATCCAACCTGGAACTAAGGAAATTTCGTGTTTTGTCGTTTAAAAGTAATATCCAAGAAGACTTTAAATTTTCTAATCCGTATTTAGTTGTAATATATTCGAAACTTAGATTTGCTTTCAAGTTAGGCAGTGCAAAAATGAAGTATATTTTATGTCTACTGAATTGACTAATCCTTTGAAATATCGTAAACCCTAAATTTATATTTTCTTCAATCAATATTATCTCTGAAAGTGGATCGGATAATTTAAGTATATTTTCAAATTCGCTGAAGTTTTTAAACTCTCCAGAGAGGTTAATTACATCTAGTCTACTTGCTATTTCAATCGCCGCTTTGGAATAATTATGAAAAGTTATTTCAGACAATTTATTAGTTAGATTGCCTTTGATCGACGCAGGTACAGCTAACGTTAAATTCTTATAATAAGGAAGGATTATGGAGTTGCTATTGATAGCTGATTGCAAAATATTGCAATGTGATCTACTTGTCCATTTTGATCTTAAATATCCATCAGAAAGTAATAAGAAACAAAAATCAATTTTTTCGCTGACGAGAGAGTTAGTGAAAATCAACTGCTGATTAACCTTATTTTTTTCTTTTGCAAGCTTTTCACTAGAATGATAAATATTTATTTTTTTATTCAATAAATCATCGATAATCAACCTCACTATATCGTAATTATCATCAGAAAAAGCCGCCAATATATTTTTTTTTGTATTAACGGTGCTAAGGTATTTATGTAACTCTGATAGTTCACTTTCTAAAACATCAATTAAAGTTTGATTTTTATGAATATTATTTTGATTAAGAATTTCTTTGTATAAATCCTTATAATCCAAAATGTCTTTTGCATGGAATCGGAACTTTATGTGCTCCGGTAATTTTTTATGAAACCTCTCGATGACATTTTCAGATTTCACAGACTTTTTTTCTGTTATAATAAATAAATACAGCTTGTCAACTTTACTATATAATTTGTTTTTGTAAAATTTTTGTAGCGTGTCTTCAATTTTTTTTGCTGAATGCGTAGCAGTAATTTGAATCGCGATTTTTTTCTGAAAATCGATAAGGTCTATCGAAGGATAATTTGATTGATCATAATTTAAATTCTGCAAATCTACTTCATAAACGCAGTTTAAAAGTTTTAAATAGATGTTTTCTGCTAAGACATTTATACTACCTTCATTTACCGAATTAGATAGTTTTATTTTGGTTGCAAAAGCAGCTAAAAGATCTGAGATTTTTTTTTGAGAGTTTTCTCTATCGAAAGCGGTTGACATATTAGGTTAGGTTTTAAATGATGGTAGTACGGAAAATTATCGCACACCAATATTAAATAAAAGATTTCGAAAAAAAATCTTTTAAGTCATAAACTGTTCATATCGTCATTTTCTATTTTCAGCCTTACGATTCTTCCTCGTATATTTGCGTGTATGAATACAGCCGATCTGTTGCAACGCGCTTTGCGGTTCGAGTTTTTATCGCAGGATGAAGGTGTTTTTCTTTATCACAACGCCTCCACGCCCGATTTAATGTACACAGCCAACGAGCTGCGCAAAATACAGGTGCCGCATGGCAAAGTTACCTGGCAGATCGACCGCAACGTAAACACCACCAACGTTTGCATTGCCAATTGCAAGTTTTGTAATTTTTTTCGTCGCCCCGGCCACGAGGATGCTTATATAACCGATATTGAAACTTATAAGCAGAAAATCGAAGAAACCTTCCGCTATGGCGGCGACCAGCTATTGCTTCAAGGCGGCCACCACCCGGATTTGGGTTTAAAGTTTTATGCTGATACCTTCCGTAAATTAAAAGAGCTATACCCTACCCTGAAACTGCACTCATTAGGTCCGCCGGAGATTGCGCACGTTGCCAAGCTGGAAGGCATGAGCCATATTGATGTATTGCGGGAATTAAAAGCCGCTGGCCTTGATTCATTGCCCGGCGCAGGCGCCGAAATATTGAACGACCGTGTGCGCCGCCTCATCAGCAAAGGCAAATGCGGCGGACAGGAATGGTTGGATGTGATGCGCGCGGCCCACAAACTCAATTTGCCAAGTTCGGCAACCATGATGTTTGGCCATATCGAAACTATTGAGGAACGTTTTGAGCATTTGGTTTGGATCCGCGAGGTGCAATCCGAAAAACCGGAGGGTCATTATGGCTTTATAGCCTTTATACCCTGGCCGTTCCAGGACGACGGCACCTTGTTGCGTAAAATACGCGGCATCACCAATAATGTAACCGGCGATGAATATATCCGCATGATAGCGCTTAGTCGCATTATGCTGCCTAATATTAAAAATATACAGGCCTCATGGTTAACTGTGGGTAAGCAGGTAGCGCAAATATGCCTGCATGCCGGCGCCAATGATTTTGGGTCGATCATGATAGAAGAAAATGTAGTATCGGCCGCCGGTGCACCGCACAGGTTCACGGCAAAGGGCATACAGCAATCCATTAAAGAAGCTGGTTTTGAGCCGCAGCTGCGCACCCAGAAATACGAATGGCGCCAAATGCCGGTTGAAATTGAGGAACAGGTGATTAATTATTAGGAGAAGTCCGAAAGTCGGGAAAGTCAGTAAAGTCCGGTAGATTGATTACGTTACCCGACAAGGCATACAAAGTTTTGAAACAGCAAAGCCCTCAATGAGGCCTTTGAAAACCAAAAACAATCTCGTTAAACTTCGTAAGTCTGATGACTTTTTTCTTACTTTCGGACTTCCGGACTTTCCGACTTTCGGACTCCCCACAATGCAAGACATAGAACAATACATAGAAGCACTCATATTTGTATCGGAACAAAGCATCCGGACCGAAGAAATAATTTACTGCCTTCAAGCCGCTTTTGAGCAAGACTTCACCGACGAAGAAATAAACACCTACCTGCAAAGCATCGCCCAAAAATACCAGGGTAACAATTTCGCCATCGAATTGGTTAAACTGAATAACGGTTATCAGTTTTTAACGAAAAAAGCATACCACCAGGTGGTGAGTCTGCTGCAAATGCAGCGGGCTAAAAAGAAGCTGAGCCAGGCCGCCCTCGAAACACTTGCCATTATAGCCTACAAACAACCCGTAACCAAACCCGATGTCGAACAAATTCGCGGCGTAAACTGCGATTACTCCATCCAAAAATTGCTCGAAAAAGAATTAATTTCAATAGTTGGGAAGTCAGATGCACTCGGGAAACCTATACTATACGGAACAAGTAGTGTTTTTATGGACTACTTCGGTATAAACAACATCAGCGAATTACCTCAGCTAAAGGAATTTACCGATAATACCGTGTCAATCGGCGAACAATCCGAATAATTTTCCCTCTTAAAAATAATTTCAAAAACTTGTTTTACTCAAAATGATTTTGATTATTTTTACTAATAAATATTATTAGCGCAATCAAAAAAGACTATTTGCATCTCGACGCAAATATTTATTATTGAAAAAAGTTTTAACAAAAATTTCATAGCAATGGGAACTCCAAAAAAACCTGTAAACAAGAAAGTGGATTCTAAAAACACGGGCGAGGATGAAGACGATGATGATAGCACGCTTGATCAACCGTCGAAGAAAAAGGTAGTTGATGACGACGATGATTTTGACGGCCCATTGGATGATCTTGGGTACGAGAATTTTGATTACGACGACGACGACGACTTTTAACAGTTTTAAAGATACATTCCATTTTAAAGCATTCAGACTATGCCTCTGAATGCTTTTTTTATATAAGTTTACCACCAAAGCAAACACATGATTATTACCGAAGTAAGCGGCAAAGAGACCAGGGAAGCATTCCTGGATGTAGCGAGGATAATTTATAAGGATGATACCGTTTGGGTTTGTCCGCTGGATAATGATATTGAAGCGGTGTTTGACCCGGCTAAAAACAACTTTCACCAAAACGGCAAGTGCATCCGCTGGATATTACGCGATGACAATGGTAAGCTTATTGGCCGTGTGGCAGCCTTCATCAATAATAAAAAAGCTTTCAACTACGAACAGCCAACCGGCGGCATGGGTTTTTTTGAATGTATAAATGATAAACAAGCGGCCTTTTTACTGTTTGATACTGCAAAAAACTGGTTAAAAGAAAACGGCATGCAGGCTATGGACGGCCCCATAAATTTTGGCGAAAACGACAACTTTTGGGGATTGCTGGTTGAGGGATATACCCATCCATCATACGGGATGAACTACAACCATCCCTATTACCAGGCTTTTTTTGAGGAATATGGCTTTAAAACGCTTTACGCGCAAATCACCAACCACCTGGATATACTTAAACCCTTCCCCGAAAGGTTTTATAAGATAGCCAAATGGGTTACGCAAAAGCCCGGCTACGAGTTTAAGCACTTAAAAGCCAACCAGATTGAAAAGTTTGCTGCCGATTTTATGGAGATATACAACGATGCCTGGCGCGATTTTGAAAACTTTGTGCCGATAACACATGCAACCATCCTGGAAAGCTTTAAAAAGATGAAGCCGCTGATGGACGAAAACCTGATACTGTTTGCTTATGTAAAAGGCGAACCGGTATCGTTCCTGGTTAATTTGCCCGATGCCAACCTGATGCTGAAACCATTGAAAGGCAAACTTGATTTAGTGGGGAAGCTAAAATTCCTGTACTATAAATGGAAAGGCGTTTCGCGCATGCGGGCCATTGTTATGGGCACCAAGCAAAAATACCAGAATCACGGCATCGAGTCGGGCTTGTTTATTACCCTGGGCGAATACGTTTTGCCGCTCAATCAGTACAAAGAACTGGAACTATCATGGGTGGGCGATTTCAATGAAAAAATGATGGCACTTCATGCATCAATGGGCGCAACGTTTGGCAAAAAGCATCTCACTATGCGCTGTATTTTTTAAAAGGCACACTAAGGTTTAGGTTTTTATATAAATAAACTAAAGCAACGCTCAGGGCAGTTGGTAACCAATCACCACCCTATTCTGCTTAGCTTTATTGCTGCGCAATAAAGCTGCGACTAAAAAATTAGGCTGTAATTCTGCTGTGGCGCAGTTCCTCAAACAGCTCAATAACTTTCTTTTGCAAGTCGATGACCTCCGTCTCCCGGTCCATCAGTTTTTTGTTAATAACATCCAGCTCGTTTACCAGTTTCTGATCCTGGTTCGACTCATTAAACGTAAGCAACTGAACTACCGACATTTCAAACAGAACAGCTATCTGTTCAAGCCTCGAAAGGTTGATGTCGGTGATGCCTGTTTCAATTTTTGAAAAGGCGGGGATTGAAATGTCCAGTTTCTTGGCAACATCTTCCTGGCTCCATCCCTTTTGGTGGCGTAATAGCCTGATTTTTTTTCCTAGTGTCTTCATGGTGATAAACTATGGGTGTAGGTTTCCCGTAAGTTAATAAAGTTACAATATTATTTAATATCTATCTAATTATCAACAAATTTGGATAATATTTTATTTTAAAGGAGAGTTAACTCAAAGCACCGGGATTTTTTTATCGTTCCAAACTGATTATCACGCAAATGCCATAAATACTAAAACAGGGTAAAACCGCGTTTCTATTAAAATAATGCACTATATTTGAACTGTAATTTATTTTATTACAAATGAACGGACGATTTCAAATAGCAATGCACATCCTCACATTACTCGCCAAACCCGAGAGTGAATTGCTGTCGTCGGAGTATATTGCCGGTAGTATAAACGCAAATCCGGCATTAATAAGGAAAGAAATAAGCAATTTACGAAACCACGGGTTAATAAAAAGCAAGGAAGGATCAAACGGCGGGTATGCTTTGGCCAAACCTGCAGATCAAATTTTACTGGCAGATGTTTACCAGGCTATCAAGCAGGATTCGATTTTAGGGCAGGCCAAAAACAGGCCCAACCCTGCTTGTCCGGTCGGCCGGCAAATAAACCAGCACCTGGATGCTTTATATCTTGAAATTGACGACACATTAGCAAAAAAGCTCGGGACGATTAACCTGGGCGAGTTTCGCGATCAATTCGATTAAAAAAATTTAAAACAAACTGTAACTTTTTTACTTACAATAAATTAACAATATATGAAAATAGCAGTAATTGGAGCCACTGGCTTCGTAGGAAAAGCCGTAGTAAACGAACTATTGAGCCGCGGCGTACAGGTAAAAGCCATTGCGCGCCATCCCGAAACAATCGAAACAAAAAACCCCAATTTAACACTCGTTACGGCCGATGTTTTTGACACCGATCAACTGGCCGGTCTTGTTGCGGGCAGCGATGCGGTTATCAGTGCCTATAATCCAGGCTGGACAAACCCGGCTATTTATAATGACACTTTAAAAGGTGCCGGTTCCATCGAAAAAGCTGTAGAGGATTCAGGTGTAAAGCGCCTATTGGTTGTTGGTGGCGCCGGGAGCCTGGTAATTAATGGCAGCCAACTGGTTGACAGTCCCGACTTCCCCGCAGCATATAAAGTGGCTGCAAGCGGCGCCCGCGACTATTTAAATATCCTGCGTAAAAATGAAAAACTGGACTGGACATTTATAAGTCCCGCTATCAACCTGCATCCCGGCGAACGTACCGGGAAATTCCGCCTGGGTACCGACGAACCTGTATTTGATGAAAAAGGAAACAGTAGTATTTCGGTAGAAGATATGGCCGTAGCCATTGCCGACGAAATTGAAAAAAATCAATTTATAAAAAGGCGTTTTACCGTTGGCTACTAAGCAATCGCGTATTGCCTAATGATTTAGCGGCCCTGCAGTTGAAAACGGCAAGGCCGCTAAACTTATTTATTTCAGCATTAGCACAGGTGCCGCCGAGCTCTCGGCAAGTTGCTGCGACACACTATTATGGATAAGTGATTGCAGGAAACTATATTTATGTGGAAGCGCTATTACGAGCTGAGCATCCTTTTCGGCCGCAAATTGCAAAATACCGTCGATGATATTTGGTTTATTCACGTAAAAGTATTGCGGATTAAACTCTTTCAGCATCCCGTACAAAACAGATTTTTCCCCTTCCCTTTCGGCATTTTGCTCATCGCTTCTTGTTTTATTGTCAACGTTAACGACCAGCAATTCGAGCTTTTTATGAGTTAATATCTTTTTCAGCGCCTCCAGCGGAACATTTTCATTCACTTTGGTAAAGTCGCAAGCTACCACCACGCGTTTTATTTTCTCGAAATTATAGGCCGGCGGCACTACTATTACTGGCACCGGGCTGGCCTTCGAGATCCTGATCACGTGGCTGCCCAGCAGGGCATCGTCATTGCTGCTATTGCCCCGGCTGCCAAGTACCACCAGGTCCACCTTGCGGCTAATGGAGTTTTCGACTACGGCCCGCAACAAATGCGTACGGTTTAAATGGGTGGTTATTTCAACCCCGGGACGCACCTTGCTTTGTAAATCTTTTTTCACCTGTTCCAACTGCGCTAACCGGGTGGCTGCGTTGTGTTCGATCTCTTCCTCCGTCACCTGTACCATATCCGTGTTCGGCAATATCGTTTCATAAACCGAAACATAATAGGCGTTCAATAAAATTAAATGATCAACATCAGTTTGATGGCTCAAGGCAGCAGCAAACTCAGCGGCATGAAGAGATGCCTTTGAAAAATCAACGGGTACAAGATAGGTTTTCATTTTTCTGGAATATAATTTTTACCAACCTGGCCATTGCGGCCTGGGCAGAAGCATATTCCGCTAACATTTAAGGCGTTAACAGAAGAAAATTTCTTAACCTTAAAAATATATAAAATCTTGCAATTATTTGACATTATCCGTAAAAAATCTGGAATTTCTAATCCGGATAACACAGGAAAAACAGGCCTACTTCACAAACTTCGCTGCAACCCAGTCTTTGTCTTTTTTATCGCTGATATAGGTCAACCCGTTTTTAGTTGCTTCACCGGTGATAATGGCAAGGTCCGGCTCCTCATAAAAACCACTGAAATAGATTTCCCCGCCTGGGTTGAGGGCTTCACTATAACGCCCCATCTGGTCAAGCAGGATATTGCGGTTAATGTTGGCCAGTATAGTATCAAACTGCTCACCGGGTATTGCCTCTTTCGATCCACATAAAGCTGTTATATTTTCAATATGATTTAGCTGGGCGTTTTCCACAGTACTTTCAAAACAAACAGGATCGTAATCGATAGCCGTTATGGTTGATGCACCCAGTTTGGATGCCATAATAGCTAAAATGCCCGTTCCGCAGCCCATATCCAGCACATTTTTGCCGCTAAAATCAGCCTCAAGCATCCATTGCAGCATCATTGAGGTGGTTTGGTGATGCCCGGTACCAAAGGCCATTTTGGGGTCAATCACTATCTCATATAAAAACTCCGGTTTTGGCTCGTGAAAGCTGGCCCGCACAAATACCTGGTCGCCAATGGTTATCGGCTCAAAATTACTCTCCCAAACCTGGTTCCAGTTTTTTTGCGGGATCAGCATGATTTCATAACTGAACGAAAACATCTCCCGGTAAACCGACAAAATTTGTTCCAGTATCGCCTCATTAAAATCAGCCGTAGGTATATAGGCTTTAAAGCCAAAATCAACCTCTTCAAAAGTATCAAAGCCAATTTCGCCCAGGGCATTTATCAGCAAATCCTGCTGATAATCTTCGGTGGTAATGGTGGTAAAAAGAAGCTCGTAGTAATTCATTTTGATAGATATACGATTTTAGACGTGAGATATGAGATATCAGGATTGCTGGCACTCTCCTTACTCAAGCAAATACAAAATAAATAAATTGATGAGCCAATAAAACCATTGAATTGCCGTCATAAACTCAAAAACCATCAGCAAATGATGTCTGCCGCTGGCGGTATCCCAGCTTGCATAACTCATACCTGCCGCCAGGAGTGCACAGATAAAAGCGAGGAGCAATACGGTTAATATTTTACCGGTCCGTGTTTTCTTTAACAACGATCGCCATATGGGTATAATGATCAGCAATTGTGTTAACACAGCAACCGCAAACAGCAATGGGAGCGCCAGTTTATAATATGCCATAAACCCGGCTAACGTACCCGTACCAATCAGACCTATATTCAAATCAAAATAATCGGGACTGTACCGCACGCCCAAAAAATACAGCGAAAACCCCACAAAGGGCGGCATTACAATTTTCAGTAGTTTCTTCATATTGAAGAGATTAGAGATGGGAGATCAGAGATTAGTTTAACGCGCCCAAAACTTTAATGGTTAGCATCAACTTCAATGCCAACTATTCGATTTCCTTTACCCGTAAAACTAATCTCTAACTAATCTCCAATCACTAAGAGTTAAACACCTTTACGATGTCTGTAAAATCGCGCGATTTTAATGATGCGCCGCCTATCAGGCCGCCGTCAATATCGGGTTGTGTAAACAACTCAGGAGCATTTTTCGGGTTACAGCTGCCGCCATATAAAATTGTGGTAGCATCCGCTACCTGCTGGCTATATTTTGCTGCTATTTCCGTACGGATAAATGCATGGATCTCCTGCGCTTGTGCCGAAGAGGCAGTAACACCTGTTCCAATAGCCCAAACCGGCTCATAAGCAATTACTAATTTTGCAAACTGGCTTTCATCCAAATGAAAAACACCTTCTACAAGCTGGCTTTTAATGATATCAAAGTGCTGGTTAGCTTCGCGTTCCTGCAAGGTCTCGCCAATACAAAAAATAGGGATTAAACCGTTTTGCAATGCAGTGTCAGTTTTTTTTGCCAGCAATGCATTGTCTTCACCAAAATACTGCCTGCGTTCAGAGTGTCCGAGGATCACATACTCCGCGCCTACCGATTTAATCATTTTTGCAGATATTTCGCCTGTATAGGCACCGGACTCTGCCTGGTGAGCATTTTGCGCACCTACCGAAACCTTTGCATAGCCTTTAGCCAGTTGGGTTAAACTGTGCAAATGAATAAACGGACTGCAAACAACAGCCTGCTGGCTACCGGTTACTTCGTCTTTAACCATATTGATCACTTCCGAAAATAAAGTTAAACCTTCATTATAATCAAGGTTCATTTTCCAGTTTCCGGCGACAATTTTTTTTCTCATGTGTATTTAATTAGTGAATTGGTGAGTTTTTGAATTAGTGATTTATTGAAATAATAAATGTTCGATTAGCAAATTATGGACTAGATTATATTTTCTTGTAATAAAAGTCTTTGTGTTCTTTGTGAATCTCTTTGTGTTCTTTGTGGTTAAAACCTTCTAAACTGTTCTGTTAATTCAAACACCTTCTCCAATATCTGTTTTTCGTTGTCATCAAAAGTACGATGATCGCGACGGGCGAAAACCTTTTCGGCCGTTACAAACATCTTTTTAATAGAATATATTTCGTATCCCTGCAGCCCGCCCCACGAAAAATCGGGGATAAAGTTACGCGGAAAACCTGCTCCAAAAATATTGGCGCTTACGCCCGCAACCGTTCCCGTATTAAACATGGTGTTAATGGCGCATTTAGCGTGATCGGCCATAATCAAGCCACAAAATTGCATACCTGTTTTTCGGAAACGTTGTGTGGTATAATCCCACAGTTTTACCTCGTCGTAATTATTTTTTAGGTTCGAGTTGTTGGAGTCGGCGCCGATATTGCACCATTCGCCTACAACTGCGTTACCCAGGTAACCTTCGTGCCCTTTGGATGAGTAACCCCATAGCACCGCGTTATTTAATTCGCCACCGACCCTGCAATACGGGCCAACCGTAGTGGCTCCGTATATCTTGGCGCCCATTTTCACTTGCGAATGTTCGCAAATAGCAAAGGCCCCGCGTATATGGGTACCCTCCCAAACCTCGGTATTGGCAGCCAGGTAGATAGGGCCGTTGGTAGTATTAAAGGTCGAGCATTCGGCAATAGCGCCCTCTTCCGCAAAAAAGTCGCTGCCGATGATGGTATTGGTTGAACTGATGGAAGCACTTTTACGGCCTGCGGTAAGCAATTTAAAATCCTTGCGGAGTTCGGTATCGTTTTTTCTGAAAATATCCTCCGGGAACGTCAGTAAAACAGGCTCGTGCTTTAAATTGATGACCGTGCCAGCGGCCTCAGCCGGATCAAAAAGATCAGCAAAATTTTGTTTAAGCCTAATGGCCAGCAGGCGCTCTCCGTATTTCAGCACTTCGCCGTAGTCCAGCTTGTTTATGGCTTCCAACACCTCGTCATCAGGGCACAAAGCGCCGTTAATGAACAGGTTTTCTTCCTGTATAATAATTGGAAATTTTCCCTGTAACCAGGATTGGGTGTAAAAAGAGTAATCGCTTTTTAAATACTTCGCCCATTTTTCGGCAATGGTTAAAATACCAATGCGCAAATCGGCAACGGGGCGTGTAAAAGTTAAAGGCAGCAGCGTTTGGTGGGCGGTATCGTCAAAAAGAATGATTGCCATGATGCAAAAATAAAAAAAGTCCTCCGCCACATGGCGGAAGACTTATAAATATTTTAATTAAAACAAGGGTTATTTCTTGTTGTAACGGGTACGGAACTTATCAATACGTCCGGCAGTGTCAACCAGTTTCATTTTACCGGTGTAAAAAGGGTGCGAAGTATGCGAAATTTCGAGTTTTATCAAAGGATATTCGTTGCCATCTTCCCATTTTACGGTTTCGCGGCTGTCGATGCATGATTTAGTTATAAAAGAGTAGTCGTTTGACATATCTTTAAAAACAACTAATCTATAATTTGCTGGATGCAGGTCTTTTTTCATTGTATTCGTTTCTTATAAAAGAGGTGCAAATGTAGAAATTTATTTTAAATGTAAAAAGAGTATTTGAAAATAGTTCACTGATTGGAGATTGGTTTGTTGTCTTAATTGGATTTTGTGCCTGAAGGCTCTACAATTAGGCCAATGAGTTATCGTTTGCCTTGAGCTTTTACAGCGAATATCTTCCGACGACATGAATAAATTATTTATATTTAAGGCAATCGCCAGTAGCCCTGCCGGTAAACTTAAGGCGACTTATTCGAACGCAACAAAACGAAGACAAAGGATGATTTGTACAATTTATTCTCATAATATTGGGTTTGATAAAATACTAGACATAGTAAGACGCATTTATCCATCAGGCAAATTGGATATAAACAGTGAAGATGAATTCCAGGTTGTAACAATTGAAATCAAGGGCGGATTTTTTAAATCAAGCAAAAAAATAAAAATACCTTATAGACAATGTAATGGACATTTGCCGCAAATAACTGATTCGGATGAAAGTCCGCTGGCAATAAATATCAGAGGCCTTTATCGTTATGTTTCCTCATTGCCTACTACTAATGAAAAAATAAAGGACTTGTTTTTGCAAAAAATCATCTCATTGAACTCAGAATTCTCCATCATCCCGGAACAGGGTGACTCCAAAGAAATAAAAACCTTAATACAAGCGCTTGCACAAGCCTTTGATGCAATTCTGTTTGTGCAACCCGGCACAGTAATCAGTAAATCATCCGGCCAGCATTTTTTAGACAAGAACCTGAACCTTATTATCGACGGTGATGGAAATTGTGAAATCAACGATTTGGATGTGATAGTCAATTCCAATTACCCGGAAGCGGAAAAACGTGAAGTGACGGCAGAACAAAACGAGAGAAAGGAGAAAAATGAGAAAGCCGTAGCACAGCGAAATATCAAAATAAACAAATATCTGCCTTGTATAGAGAAAGAAAGCGAGACTATAATCCGAACTGCCAAAGCGATTGCAGAACGACTGACCGTGCTTGCAATTACCAATATGGTTGCGTTTGACGTCATGCCGGGCGAAGAGGCGGTTGAGTATTTACAGAAAAACAATTTCTGGGATAAAGTCACTCCCGATGAAAAGTCTTTTTTAGCTGACCCGTCAGATGAAAAAAAGATCCTTGAAACCTGGAAGTGCGAAGCGATATGGGTTTTAATGTGGGCGTTGAAAAAAGTAGACGAACTCGGCTTTCCTGACAAACTATGTGATTTAAACAACATTTCATACACTGATTATCCTGTTGGAAAGGATAAGGATCCGAACGAATTCGTTAATCATATCGGTGAACCAAGAACTAAATCGGAAATCCTGGATGCTAACGATTTGTACTATAGGCTTCATTGGGCTTGCGTAGATGCACGAATTAATAACAAATCGATTGACGATTTAAACTCGGACGTGGTTTACGAGCGGCACTATGCGTTGAACTGGCTGATAAACTATATGGAACAAGAATGGGATGATATTAGTTGTGACACGTAGGTTATGGATTCCCTTTTTCGACCAGTTCTTTTTGGGCGTTCCCGTTCGGCAAGAGGCTGGACAAGCTCGTACTAGGCAGCCGTAGCCTTGTTGGGCGATATCCGTCATTAACGCTAATCGAAATAAAACTCTTGTATAGGTCAGCACCTTACTTATAAGCAAAATTCCAACTGCCTACTGCCAACTTGAAACTGCTAACTGATCTCCTGGCACAACTCCACCAACACCCCACCCGCACTCTTCGGATGTATAAAACAAACCAATTTGTTGTCGGCGCCGGGTTTAGGTTCATCATTTAACAGCACAAAACCTGCGCTTTTAAGCCGGGCCATTTCGGCTTTAATATCATCAACATCAAAGGCTATATGGTGTATTCCCTCCCCTTTTTTGGCAATAAATTTGGCAATTGGACTATCGGGGTTGGTAGCTTCCAGTAGTTCAATCTTATTGGGGCCATTTTTAATAAAGGCTGTTTTAACCCCTTCCGAGGCC